>FWPU01011623.1_pt1 | contig 10488 bp, 9 predicted proteins | sample 2228361 | NCBI WGS metagenome assembly FWPU01 (sample SAMEA103939777, study PRJEB20133) | metagenome | reverse complement strand
TACTTTTTATCTCTTTTAATATTTTATCTTTAAATTTAAAAGTCACTTTTAGCCTATTATAATCCCACTCCTCTAGATAGAAATTCGTAAAGGACAGGAATTAATGAATCAGGTGGAAAATTTTTTAAAATTTCAAGTACTGTTTTCTTGACAAAAATGTCAGGATCATTTATAAAAACTGGAAGCAAGGTAAATGTTTCCTCTGGGTAAATCCTGCTCAGGAACAAAAGGGCTTCCTTTCTCACAAAATAGTCTTTGTCTTCTATAAGGTTTCTCAAAGCATTCAATGACAAAGTGTCTTTAAACTCTCCCAATACCTTAGCAATTGTTCTCCTGATAAACGAATTAGGGTCATCTTTTAAAGAAGTTAAATAAGGAATTACTTCTTTTTCACGGGTCTTGCTCAGTAAAAGGATTGCATTTATACAATCCCAAAAGGTGGGGTCATTAAGGGATTTTATAATATAGGATTTTGCTCTTTTCAAATTGATTTTACTTATTGAATAAATTACTACTCCCCTTACAGCATCATTCCTATCATTAAGAAGGGGAAGAAGGTTATCAAAGCCTGCAGTATCTCCTATCTCTCCTATTGCGCGAACACAATTTTCTCTTAAAATTGATGAGGGACTTTTAATCTCTTCATAAAGATAGGGTAAGGCATCTTTCTTTCCTATTTTTCGAGAGCAACCGCAATTTTTTGCTTTATAAAAATATCTGTTCGTTTATCTTTTAAAAAATTTAGAAGTTGAGTGAATACTTCATCTTTTGTTTTTACCCATAAGGAAATTATTGAATCGGATTTATCCGGATTATTTTTTTAAAAAATTTATTTGTTCCTTTAAGTATGTTTGAGAAAAGACTAAAAATAGAATTAAACTAAGGTTTTTCAATTATCTCTACATTCACATTTTTAAGTCCTTCCACATTCCATTTATACTTAGATGTATCTGTAACTATGGTAATTAAAATATTTTCAGGGTCAAGATATTTTCTTGCAGATTCAAGGATTTCTTCTTTTTTTAATTTCTGGATTTCTTTAACATCTTTTTCCCAGAAAAAGGGCTCAAGACCGTAAAGTTCCTGAGTTAAAAGATTGCTTGCAATTTGAGAATATGTTTCTGTAATTCTCGGAAGATAGCCCTGGAAATAACTCTTTGTATCTTCAATTTCTTCGTCCTTTATATCTTTTTTAATCTTATTTATCTCATCAAAAAGCACCTTTATTGCATCGTTTGTGTTTTCAATTTTGGTCTGGAGACCAAATATGTAAGCGGATGGGAAAGGTTCGTTTATTCTAAAGAAAGAATAGACTGAATATGCATATCCTCTCTTGCTTCTGATTTCCTCAAAAAGCCTTGAAGCAAAACTGCCTTCACCAAGTATATAGTTCATTACCCTTGCAGAATTAAAATCTTCTGAAGACCTTTTTGGTCCGAAATGGCCCATCTCTATGAAAGATTGATTAACTTTCATGTGAAAAATTTTAACATTCATCCCGGATTGTTTTTGAGGCTCATAGATTTTAGGTAATTTCACATCTTCCTTTTTACCCTTGCCAAAATATTTTTCCCCTATCTCAATAAGTTTATTCTCAGGTAAAGAGCCAACTATAACACAGACAGCATTTGAAGGTTTGAAATAATTTTTGTAAAATTGCCCCACATCATTCAAGGTTATATTTCTAACTGTATTTTCATCTCCTGATGCAAGATGCCCTAAGGGATGGTTGTCATAAAGGTATTTTGTAAAAATAAGTTCTGAAACATAATCAGGGTCCGATTTGTTTGATATTATTTCGTTTATCAATCTTTCTTTTTCTCTTCCAAACTCTTCTTCTGGAAACAGAGGATTGTAGATAATATCATACATAAGGCTAAAAGACTTATCAATGTTTTCTTCAAGGGTAGTTATGCTAACAGAGGAAAATGTTCTGGAAGTATTGTAGGAAAACCTTGTTCCCAGCATTGCAAATTCTTCCTGAATTTCTTCAGCATTTTTTGTTCTCGTCCCTTTTTCAAGCATGGTGAGAGTGAAACTCGCAAGACCTTCTTTTCCTTCAGGGTCATAGACCGAGCCTGTTTTAAAAGCATATACACATGATACAATTGGTAGTTTCTCCTTCTGATAAACTAAAAGTGTAAGCCCGTTATTTAAAACTTTTCTCTGATAACTCCCCAAATTTGACCCAATTAAAATTGCCATGATAATTACACTCCTTTTCATTTTACCTCCTGAACTCTTTTTTCATACCTTCCATCATTTTTTTAAAGTATTCTTCTTGATCTTTGGGAGGCACAGGTTCAAGATACAAAACAGTCCTGTTGTTTTCTTTAAAATAACTGTTTGTTACTTTTTTTATATCATCATTTTTAACTTTATTTATATCATCCAACCATGTAAGAAGTTTTTTCCAGCCCCTTTCAATTTCAAAACTGCCTATAACGAAATTCTGATACATTGTGGATTGTTGATAATAGACAAAAGAGGCTTTTGTCTGATTTTTACCCTTTAAAAGTTCTTTATCAGTAACTCCTTCCTGTTTCACTTTTTCAAGTTCTGATATAATTTCTTTTTCAACTTCTTCAAAAGAGGTCTGTAATTTCAAATCTGCCATAATTATAAAAAGTCCTGGGTCCACTTTTATATCCGCATAGGCAAAAATATTTGTAACAAGTTCTTTCTCCCTCACAAGTTTTTTATAAAGTTTTGAACTTTTATCACCTCCAAGTATGTAAGCAAGTATTGAGATTGGAATTTCATCCGGATGACCTGTCTCAGGGATATGATAGGCTATGGCAATCTTTTTTGAAAAACCTTCTTTTCTAACCACCGCTCTTCTTTCTCCTAATTGAGGAGGTTCTTTTGTTCTGACTTCAGGTATTTTTTCTGCAGGAGGAATTTTCTTAAAATATTTTTCCACAAGTTCAAAAGCTTCTTTTTCTTTAACATCACCAACAATAACCATAACAGTGTTATTTGGAGAGTAATATGTTTGATAATGTTTTTTAACATCTTCAAGGGTTATGCCTTCAAGGTCACTCATCCACCCAATAACAGGGTTTTTATAAGGATGAGCCTTGTAAGCAAGAGCATAGAGTTCCTCCCAGAAAACTCCATCAGGAACATTTTCTGTTCGCCATCTCCTCTCTTCCATTACAACATTTTTTTCTGACTCAAATTCTCTAAAAACAAGGTTTTGAAGTCTATCAGATTCGAGTTCAAGTATCTTTCTAAGGCTTTTTGAAGGAAAAACCTCATAGTATGCTGTCATATCATTTCCTGTGAAGGCATTATCAGTTCCACCCATTCTCTGAATTATTTTTGAAAATTCTTCAGAACCAATTTTTTCTGTACCTTTAAACATCATATGTTCAAGAAGATGGGATATGCCTGTTTTTCCTGTAACTTCATTTCTTGAACCCACTTTAAACCAGAGTCCGAGCGAAATTATAGGTGATGAATGGTCTTCCAGGATGAGCACTTTCATTCCATTTTCAAGTGTATGCTCTTTTATGTTATAAAAAGCGGATCTGTTCAGCAAAAGTACAGGAAATATAAAAAAAGCACCAAACACAAAGTCCTTCATTCTGTAAATCCTCCTTTTTTACTTTAAAAACGATATAAAGAATTAGAAAGTTTCATTTGAAGTATTTTTTACATTTGGGGCAGAAATGAAAAACTTTTTTATCCTTTTTTATCCTTGAGGCTATTTCAAAACCACATTCAGGGCACTTCTTTTTTACAGGCTCCAAAGGCATAGTAAACTTGCATTCAGGATAATTTGAGCACCCATAAAAAAATCCAGATCTGCTCTTTCTTTTAACAAGATAACCTTTCTTACACTCAGGACATTTAAATTCGCCGTAATTTTCCTTGTACTTACATTCAGGATAGCCCGAGCATGATATGAATTTACCGTATTTGCTCCACTTGAATACGAGTTCATTACCACATAAAGGGCATTTTCTGCCGACTTTTTCCTGAATTTCTTCCTTCATTTCTGAAATTTCCTCCTTAAACTTTTTTATTTCTCTGTCAAATTTGTTATAGAACTCTTTTAAAAACTCTCTCCATTCTTTTTTACCTTCTTCTATCTCATCAAGTTTCTCTTCCATCTTTGCGGTAAATTTATAATCAAATATCTCATTAAATCCAGGGACAAGAATATCAACAGTCTTTATACCCAGCTCTGTTGGAACAAGACTTTTCTTTTCCCTTACTATGTATTCTCTTTCAAAAAGGGTTTTTATCGTGGGCGCATAGGTGCTAGGTCTACCTATACCCATCTCTTCCAGTTTTTTTATTAGGCTTGCCTCAGTATATCTTGAGGGCGGTTCTGTTTCTTTTTCTAAAAGATTTATCTCCTTTATTCTAATTTCCTCTTCTTTTTCAAGTTCCGGAATTTTAATATCCTTGGGTTTTTCTCCAAGTATTTTGTAAAACCCATCAAAAATAGTTTCCTGTCCTTTTGATTCAAAAATATATTTATCACATAGAATTTCAACTTTTTTTCTCAACACCTTTGCTTTTTCACTTTGAGAAGCAAGGGTTCTTCTGTAAATTAAATCGTAAACTTTATATTCGTCTTCTGATAAATAGTCTTTTATGCTTTCCGGGGTAATATCTAATCTTACAGGTCTTATTGCCTCATGAGCCCCCTGAATAAATTTTGATTTCTTTTCAAAAATATTTGGTTTTTTTGAAAGATAATCTTCTCCAAAATTATCTCTTAAAAATTTTCTCGCATTTTTTAAAAAATCTTCGCTCAATCTTAAAGAATCAGTTCTCATATAAGTTATCAAGCCGGTTGCTGTCCCGTCAATTTCTTTACCCTCATATAAGTTTTGGGCTAACTGCATGGTCTTACTTGCGGAAAAACCGTATCTTCTTGAACATTCTTGTTGAAGTGTGCTGGTTTTTAGAGGTGGTAATATGTTTACCTTTTCTTCTTTTTTTTCGATATCCTGAACAGTTCCTTTCTCTACTTTCTTAATCTTTTTTAAAATATTCTCTGCCTCCTTCTTATCTTCTATTTTCTTCTTTGTTTTAAGTTTTCCCTTGAATTCATCTCCTTCCTTTTCAAAAAGACATTCTATTTCATAATATTTTTCAGACACAAACTTGTTTCTTTCCTTTTCTCTTTCTACAATCAATCTCAAAGCAACAGTTTGAACTCTTCCAGCAGAAAGCCCTTTTTTTATCACTTTCCAGAGCAGCGGACTTGTTGAATAACCAACAATTCTATCAAGAATTCTCCTTGCAAATTGAGAATTAACCTTGTTCATATCTATATCTGTCGGATTATTTATTGCTTCTTTTACCTTTTCTTTTGATATCTCGTAAAAAAGCACTCTCCTGGTATCATTCCTCTTTATCGCCTTTGAAATATGATAGGCAATCGCCTCTCCTTCTCTATCAGGGTCAGAACCTAAAAATACCACATCCGCATCCTTTGCTTGTTTCTTTAAGAAATTAACTACTTTTTTCTTTCCTTTTATAATTTGAAAGTAAGGTTTGAAATCTTTGTTTATGCTAACTCCAAATTTCTTCTCAGGCAAATCAATAATATGTCCTTTTGATGCCAGAACTTTAAAATCTTTTCTCAGAATCTTACTCAGAGTTTTTGCCTTTGTAGGTGATTCAACAATTAATATTTTTTTCATCCTTAAAAGTATAAATTAAAAGGGAAATAAAGTTCAAAAACAAAAGAAAAACTGACGAAAATAGAATTGCAGGTTTAATTCCAAAAAATTTACCTGTAAAACCGTTAAAAAAAGCAAAAATAAGAAAAAAGGAATTCACGAAAAATTCTCTGAATGAAAAAATTCTTCCTCTGTAATCCATATCCACTTCTTCATGAATTATGGTATCCTGAGAAATCATAATAGGTGCGAGGGAAAATCCTCCAAAAAAGGAAAATATAAGCAGAAGCATAAAGTTTTTTATAAAGGGAAATATGATTAAAATGATGGTAAGCACAATAAAGCTGTAAAATATAACTCTCACTTTATTTAAATTTTTACCAAAATTACCGAAAAAAAAAGCAGAGAGCATCATACCAGATGCACTGAATGCACCTGAAATACCAACGCCTTTTGTTCCAAATTCAAGAATCTGTTGAATAAAAATTGATATTAAAACATATATAACAGAGCCTGTAAAGACAAGAGAAGCAACAGAAAAGTAAACAAATAGAACTTTTTTATTAAATGTGGCAACTTTTAAAGCAGATTTTAAATCCTTTAAAAAATTTTTTTTATATGGGACGAGATAAAACTTTTCTATTTTTAAAAAAGCAAGACAAATAGCAGATATTATAAAAAGAAAGGCATTTATAAAAAGAATTGCATCATATCCTGTTAAACCCAATTTTCTCCATAAATAGAGTTCAACCATAACTCCGCCTGATAACATCGCTATTAGTGTTGAAACTCTAACTATAAAATTGTTGACCGAATTTGCGGGTAAGATTTCTTCTCTATTTTTTAAAAATTCCGGTATAGAAGAGAGTTTTGCCATATTGGAAAAAAGAGATACTGCGAAAAGAAAAAATATAAATACATATATCAATAGAAGGGACTTAAATTTTATTGATACAAAAACTATTAAAAAAATAAAAAAACCTCTTGTTATCTCTGAGAAAACCATTATTTTTTTTCTCTGAAATCTATCAATTAAAATGCCTGAAAAGGGTGCAAAAATTATAACAGGCAAAGTTATGGAAGCACCCAGCATAGAAAAAGCAATAGTAGAGCCAGGGGCAAAATATTTCAAAAGAGCAATAAAGGCAAAATGGTTTATCTTATCACCTATTTGGGAAAATATCTGGCTTATAGAAAATATTGAAAAATCTCTGTTTCTAAAAACTCTGAAGAAAGCAGGAATTCGCATTAAATTTCTTTTAGTTTTTTAAACTTCTCAATATAATACTTTTCAACTTCTTCTGAAATTTTATCCCACGAATATCTTTCCAGAACTTTTTTTCTTCCATTTTTACCCATTATTTTCCTTAATTTTTCATCTTCTATCAAGACTCTTAATTTTTCTGCAAGGTCATTCTCGTTTTCGGGTTCAAAAAGCAGAGAATCCTTTTCATTGCTTGCCACATAAGAATAACCATGTATCATGGAAGCAACAACAGGCTTACCACTTGAAAAGGCTTCAAGAAGAACTATGCCAAAAGACTCATGACCTATTGCAGGTGAACAAAAAATATCACAGGAAGCATAATATCTCGGCAAATCTTCTCTTTTTACCTTTCCCTCAAAACATATTTTATCTTTTAAATATTTTGAAACCTGAGATTGATATAATTTCAGAAGTGGACCTTCCCCTACCACTATAAGCCTTAGATTTTTATAATCTTTATTTAAATTTTCAAAAGCCTTTAAAAGATACTTTAACCCTTTTCTCGGCTCAATTCTTCCAACAAAAAGTATGTTTATCTTATCATCTTTAAATTTATCAAAGGGTTTTATTTCAGGAGAAAACATATTGACATCTACACCATTTGGTATGATTCTATAATCTCCAGGGAAATACTTTTCTATTGATTCTCTCGCTACTGGCGAAACTGCAATATGTCCGTGAATCCTGTCAAAATATTTTTTCAAATAACCGCCAAAAATTCTGTATCCTGTGCTCGCACCATGAGCTGCGTGAAATGTGGCAAAATTTAAAGAGTTTGAATGCTTCAAAACCATAAGAGGTATAACAGGAGCAACAGGTCCATGAGTATGGATTATATCGAAATTCTCTGTTTCAAGAAACTCCTTAACTCTTTTAGAAATCCTTGGAGAAATTGTTAAAGAATAAATTGATTTATTTGCTATCCATGGAATCATCTTCCCGACTCTTATAACCCATTCGAGTTCTTCATAATCCGGACAACTTTTTTTACTGTATCCACCTGTTAAAATTTTAACTTTGTGTCCTCTTTTTTCCAAAGATTTTGTAAGATTGTAAATATGTTCACTTATACCACCGATTTTAGGAAAATATATATCTGAAGCCATTAAAATCTTAAACTTCATCTTTTCTTATACTCTTTCAGACCTTCAATTATTATTTCTATTGCCTCCTTCATTTTCTCTTCTTCGTATACAAAACTTATTCTTATTTCATTTTTTCCCTTGCCCTTTGTTGAGTAAAAACCATCTCCTGGAGCAACCATTGATGTCTTACCATTTCTGCTGAACTCTTTTAAAAGAAAAATTGCAAAATCCTCTGCATTTTCAACAGGCAATTTTAACATCGTGTAAAAGGCACCCTCAGGTTTAAAATAAATTATGTCCTCTGAATTGTTTTTGAAAACATCCATTGAAATATCTATTCTTTTCTTGAACTTTTCTTTGCACATTTGAATATATTCTGTCTCTTTTTCAATAACCTCTGCACATGCCTCCTGTTCTACCTGTGGACATGAAAGTCTTCCCTGAGCAAGTTTTAACACATTTGCTATAAGTTCTTTATTCTTTGAAACTATACATCCAACTCTCGCCCCACACAGGGAATATCTTTTTGAAACAGAGTCAGTCAGAATGCATTTATCTTTTATATCATCAAGTTCCATAACACCTTTGTGTTTTGTATTTCCGTATACAAATTCCCTGTAGACCTCATCAGCGATCAAAAATAGATTGTGTTCTTTAACAAGCCTGACGAAAGTTTCAAGTTCCTTCTCAGTATAAACCTTTCCAGTGGGGTTGTTTGGAGAAGCATATAAAATTGCCTTTGTTCTTAAGGTTATGTATTTTTTTATTTCTTCATAGGGTGGTATTACAAACCCATCCTCTATTTTTGTTGGTACAGGTATAAGGTTACAGCCAGCAAGGCGTGCAAAAAGGTTATAGTTCGTATAAAAAGGCTCAAAGACTATTATTTCTTCATCAGCATCAGCCACTGCATAAAAAGCAAATATAAGTGCCTCAGAGCCTCCAAGGGTAATTATTAGATCATCTGATTCAATCCCATATCCAAATTTATTAAAATAATTTGTGAAAGCATATCTCAATTTTTCAGTCCCTTGAGAGGGTGCATAACTTACAACTTTCTTATCAAATTTTCTTAGTGATTCAAAAAAAATGGGTGGTGAAGGAATATCAGGCTGACCAATGTTTATATGATAAACTTCTTTACCTTTTCTTTTTGCCTCCTCTGCATATGAATAAAGTTTTCTTATCGGGGAATAAGGAGCTTCCTTTATTCTTTTTGATAAATTCATAAAAACCTCCCTTTAAAAAAGAAAAAAATTTTATAGGTAAAAAGCCTTTTGTGTCAATCTCTTTCCCCAAATAAAAATCTCCCTATTCTTATCATATTTGAACCTTCCATGATTGCATACTCAAAATCCTCGCTCATTCCCATTGATAGATAAGGCAGATTTATTTTATATTTCTGCTCGATTCTTTCTTTTAAATTCTTCAGGAGTGCAAAAGCCTTTCTTGAAATCTTCTCATTTACAGGATAAGGACCAAGAGTGAAAAGACCCTGAATAGAAAGATTTTTCAAAGAAAGAAGTTTTTCAAAATCTCTAAATAAATCTTCAGCTAAAAATCCGTGTTTTGTCTCCTCAAAAGATGTGTTAACCTCTATTAAAACAGGATAAGGATTCCGGGTTCTCTTATCAATTTCCTCTGCAATTTTGATTGAATCAATTGATTGAATCATTTGAAAGAACTCGAGAGCTTTTTTAACCTTGTTTCTCTGTAAAGTCCCTATCATATGCCATTCACATTCTTTTTTAACATCAGGAATCTTCTTTTCTGCTTCCTGAACACGGTTTTCACCTATAATTTTTATTCCAAGCTCAACTGCCATCTCAATTTTATAGGAAGGAACACCTTTTGATGCAGCAACCACTATTATCTCTTCCTTTTTTCTCGCTGTAAGAGAGGTACTTTTCTCTATTTTTTCAAGAAGATTTTCATAATTATCCTTAAGTCTTTCCCATTCTTTTGAGTTTATCATAGATTTCCTCAGGGTTATCACATAAAAGATACACCCCTCTAAAAGGATCCAGCCATGTTTTGCTTTCAAAAGGAGAAAGAAAAATACCGTTTTTATCAATTTCAATCCTTTTAACCCATTCCCAGTCTTTTTTTATTTCATAAAAAGGTCTTTTTACAATAATTTTATCTTTGGTTATCTCATACTTTGTTTTTGTAAAAAAATTAGCATTTGAACCGAGTATAACAAGAAGAGCAAGTATCCCGAAAATAGGTCCAAATGACAAACCAAAAAGTAAACCTACAAAAACAACAAAAGTAAGAAAGAATACAAACTTTTTAGGATTTTTCTTTGCAGGGAGAACCTCCCATTTCATAAAAAATTATAAATCAAAGGGAGACACATAATCTCCCTTTTCCCCCTTTATTTTTAAAAGCCTTTGTTTTTGTTCTTCAAGAACTTTAAAAACAATTTCAGGTGTGTCTGAAATTTCTTTATATACTTTTGTTATTCTCTCAATTTTTGCAAGGTGTTCTG
>FWPU01013256.1_pt1 | contig 10490 bp, 8 predicted proteins | sample 2228361 | NCBI WGS metagenome assembly FWPU01 (sample SAMEA103939777, study PRJEB20133) | metagenome | reverse complement strand
TCAAGAGGTAGGTAAGTCGACCAGACTACTAGGAAGTCTAAACGAGAATGACATGATAATGGACGTGACAGGTCCGCTGGGAAAGGCAACGCCTGCAGAAAAATACTATGGCACAGTTGTTGCAATAGGTGGTGGCTGCGGAACAGCAATCTGCTATCCTGTTGCAAGGGCATTCAAACAGGCGGGCAATTACCTAATCACAATAAATGGTGCGAGAAGTGCAGATCTTCTTCTATACAGGAAGGAGATGCTTGAGATCAGTGATGAGGCATACGAGACCACTGATGATGGTTCATGTGGTGTACATGGCTTTGTGACTACTGTTCTCAGCGACTTGATTCAGAAGGAACGCAAGATAGACCTGGTGTTTGCGGTTGGTCCGGTTCCTATGATGAAGTTTGTCAGTAAGACTACAGAACCAGCAAAGATACCCACAATTGTCAGTCTCAACAGCCTCATGGTTGATGGTACAGGTATGTGTGGTGCATGCCGCGTGACGGTTGGCGGACAGACCAGGTTCACGTGTGTAGATGGACCCGAATTTGATGGACATCTTGTAGACTATAACGAACTCATGGGTCGCCTGAATGCATATGTGGAAAAAGAAAAAATATCCAACCAGTTGTGGACAAATGCTCATGGAGGTGCGGGAACACAATGAGTGAGAAAAAGCAGGAGAAAAAGCCACCAACAAAAAAGGTACCGATGCGAGAGCAACCACCATCTGTTCGTGTGAAGAACTTTGAAGAGGTTGCCATGGGCTACAATGAGGAAGAGGCTGTGGCTGAGGCCGCGAAGTGTCTTCAGTGTCGTAATCCAAAGTGTAGGAGTGGATGTCCTGTAGAGGTACCGATCAAGGAATTCATTGAACTGATTCGTAGATGCGAGTTCATGGCGGCTGCAGCAAAGATCAAGGAGACAAACAGTCTACCGGCCATATGTGGTAGAGTATGTCCCCAGGAGACTCAGTGTGAGAGTAAATGTATCTACGGTCTGAGAAATGAACCCATTGCAATAGGGCGTCTTGAGAGATTCGTTGCGGACTACGCACGTGAGAAGGGTGAGCCGCTCCCAGAGATTCCGCCAAAGAATGGGCGAAAAGTAGCAATTGTGGGTTCAGGACCTGCAGGGCTCACATGTGCTGGAGACCTTGTCAGACTTGGATATGATGTCACAGTCTTTGAGGCGTTTCACAAGCCTGGTGGAGTACTCATGTATGGCATTCCAGAGTTTCGACTTCCAAAGAAGATTGTCGAGGCGGAGGTCGAATATCTTCAGAGACTCGGTGTGCAGTTCAAGTACAACTATGTTGTTGGAAAGATCCGGACCATCAAGGAACTCATGGAAGAGGACGGTTTCGACGCGGTCTTTGTTGGTTCGGGAGCAGGAGCACCCACATTCATGAAGATAAAGGGAGAGAACCTTGTGGATGTGTTCTCTGCCAATGAGGTGTTGACACGTGTCAATCTAATGAAGGCGTACAAGTTTCCAGAGTATGACACACCAGTACGAATTGGTCAACGTGTGGCAGTGATTGGCGGGGGCAATGTTGCAATGGACGCAGCCCGTACAGCACTCAGGTTGGGCGCAAAAGAGGTGACAATTGTATATCGCAGGTCTAAGGAAGAGATGCCAGCTCGTCTGGAAGAGATTCACCATGCAGAAGAGGAGGGCGTCAAGTTTCAGTTCCTTGTGGCACCTGTAGAGATACTTGGTGATGATAAGAGCCATGTGATCGGAATGAAGTGTGTACGAATGCAACTTGGAGAACCGGACGAGTCTGGACGACGACGACCCGTGGTGATACAGGGCTCCGACTTCGTGATGGATGTTGACACAGTGATTGTGGCAATTGGCAACTCACCAAATCCGATTATTCAGAGTACAACGCCGGGCATGCAGACTACAAGTTGGGGCACGCTAGTGATAGACGAGAACACTGGAATGACAACACTGCCGGGTGTGTTTGCAGGAGGCGACATAGTCACAGGGGCGGCAACTGTGATCAGTGCAATGGGTGCAGGAAAGAGAGCAGCAAGAGGAATTCATGAGTACATCCTCAAAAAGTACGGCGAGTCTCCTGCATAGTCCATTCTGAATGAAGTGTTCCTGAAGAATCAACAAGACTCATCTCAATGTACACACGTAATGAGTAGAGATGTTCAGAGACTGAACTCTCAGTCAGTGACTGTGAATTGTCCATGACCTGTTAATACAACAGGACATGGTCAGCCCAATAGTTACATTGCTATGAATGAAGTACCAACGAACCGGTGACCATAATGCTTATCTCTCGATGAGAGGAACCCCCATGAGGGTAGCTGCGATCGGAACAGAAGTAGTGTTGAAGACAAAGGAGATGCGGGTCCTAGAACTGAATGCTCAGTACCTGGGAATTGATCTCGGTATGCTCATGCAGCAGGCTGGCCGAGAAGTGGCACGTGTGATAGAGGAACGTGAAGATGTCAGAGATAAGAGAATCGTCATAGTGTGCGGAACGGGGGGCAATGGCGGAGATGGGATGGTGGCTGCCAGACATCTGCATGAGGCTGGTGCAAAGGTAGAGGTATTACTAGTGGGGGCAGATAACTCATTTGGAAGCAGAGACACACAGTTCAACTGGAGTATACTTAAGAGACTGGACGGTATATCAAAGAGAGTCTTGACAACTGAGTCCGCTGTCAGAGAGTGCGACTCCATTACAAATGCAGACATTCTAGTTGATGCAATGCTTGGTTTCGGTCTGAAGAGTAGAGTACGAGAACCCATGCAGACTGCTGTAAAGATGTTCAACAGTGCGCATGGGAGAAAGTATGCAGTAGACATACCTACGGGAATTGATTCAGATACTGGTGAGGCATATGGTGATGCAGTCAGAGCGGACGTGACCGTGACTCTTCACGCACCAAAGACAGGACTGTTGAGGGCGAATGAGTATGTTGGGGAACTAGTGACCGTACGGATAGGGATCCCACCCGAGGCATATATAATATGTGGTCCGGGTGACCTCTGGTTGCTCAACCAACCACGCAGACCCGACTCCAAGAAGGGTGACTTTGGTAGAATACTTGTAGTAGGAGGTAGCGATGTCTTTTCAGGTGCACCAGCACTATCAGCAATGGCAGCACTGCGTACTGGTGCGGATCTTGTGACAGTCCTGTGCCCAGAGCCAGTTGTTGGAGCAATCAGATCCTATAGTCCCAACCTAATGGTCATGTCACTGGAGACAAGAATACTTGATACAGCGAGTGTAAATACTGTACTTGAACTGGCAGAGCGCAGTGATGTGGTTGCAATTGGGCCAGGTCTTGGACTACACAAAGACACCATAGATACAGTCAGGACCATTCTTCAGACACTTGTGAAAAAGAGAAAGAAGATAGTACTTGATGCAGATGGTCTGAAGACACTTGCCAAGTCTGGTCTGAGACTTGATGCATCTAGTTGTATTATAACACCGCACTGGGGCGAACTTCAGATCATACTAGATGAGCAACTCGAATCCACTGCAGGAGTTGAGCTGAGAATAGAGAGGGCGATAGAGGCAGCATCAAAGTTCAATGCAGTTGTTCTTCTCAAGGGACGGTATGATGTTGTGGCGGAGCCAACTGGTAAGTACAGACTGAACAAGACGGGAGTACCTGCAATGACAGTTGGTGGAACAGGAGATGTCCTGACAGGAATTGCAGCTGCTCTACTGGCAAGGACGTCTGTGGCCTCCGAGGCAGCATCTGCAGCCGCATTCGTATCGGGGCGTGCAGGAGAAGAGGCATTCAAAAAACTGGGTGATCATATCACTGCGACTGACTGCATTGAGAATATACCTGTTGTAATGCGACATGAGAATGTGTGAGCAACCAATCATCAGAGGATAGTACAACTCGGTATATTCACATCACTCAGACTATCACAGGCATCTGTTCAAGTAATGTTCTTGCAAGTGCCTTATTTTTATCATCAACAGGGACCCACACAATTCCAGCGTTGGGTTCGCCATATAGCATGACCGAACCCTCAGGAGCAAGTATTACTGCAGGAAAACCAAGAAGGTCCTCTTCACCCTCAACGACAATTACAGACCTCTGGGTATCATGTAGGGCTGTATCAATTACGGACCAAGACTCAGGGTATATCACAGCGGGTGGATTGAATATCCTATACTCTCTGTCTAGTTGAACCCTATCTTTAAACTCACCACGCTTTGTGATACCATCTATGATGCAGATGTCAGGAAGATATCCTTGCGAGATGACTGTCACACTGGTCACGTCGCCCACAGTCAATACACGTGGTGGACATTCACTTCTGAGTCGTTCTACAACACGTATCTCAGGCGGCCCGTCACGTACATGGTATATTTCGCCCTTAGGTGTACTTGCACTGGCACGACCGCTAAACTCGAGCCGTCGTGGCGGTTCACCGGTACCTCGTAGACGTCGCCCCTCCCTGTCTATCGCGCCCATGCGAATTCTTGCGGATGACAGTGGTTCACCATCCTGTGCACGAACTGGTTTTAATAACTCAAAACGGTCATGCACGTTAAGATTGTGCGTTCTTGCACTTAGAATCTGTGACTTCACCTCTGCACAGCAAGGACCTTCAAACATCAAGAATGTGATCTCATCCTTGAAGCTCAGGAGGTTCTGTACTGAATCGAGTACGGTCACTGAGATTGTCTCATCTAGACCTACACTCTTAAGATAGTTCTTTAGGGCACTTAGGCGGATATCAAGAGGTTGAATAATACTTCTCAGTTCCAGTGTGGAACCAATCAACTCACCATCAATGATGACAGCCCTGGGATGGGGCATCTCTGATAACAGATCCAACATTGTCCGATGACCTAGGTGGAGTCTATCAAACAGATTGAGAGCCCACGTGACTGTCAATTCATTCACCAACAACAGGTCTGTCTGCAGGGGGTCTGTCTGCTGCAACCTTTAATATGTCTTCTTAGAAATTAGAATCATAAAATGAAAAGAGATACGAGATGCTAATCACAGCTGTTGCAGATATTCATAGTCCACGATTCATGGACGAGTTTGTAAGGAGCCTCAGGTCACATAAAGCACCCGACCTGTTCCTGATAGCAGGAGACATGATAGACCGTGGTACATCGAGTGAGTTTCCAAAGGTACTTGATGCAATCCAATACCATCTAGGAGGCGGTTTTCCAATCATAGCATGTTTCGGTAATGAAGAATATACAGAGGTCAGACCCCAGATAATAGACCTAGTAGGTAACCGGATGACATTTCTTGACGAGAGAGCGGTGATCATCAACGCAAATGGACTCATCGTTGGAGTGGTCGGTACACAGGGATCGCTTGACAGACCTACTGAATGGCAGAAGATGCATCTGCCAAATGTAAGACACCTGTTTAGGCGAAGAGCAGACCGGGCATCATATCTACTGAGAAGGCTTGCACCATTTGTTGACAGACGTATTCTGCTCATGCATTACAGCCCCTGTCGCGATACGTGCAAGGGAGAGGATGAGAGATACTTTGCATGGCTCTTTAGTAAGAAATTCCATGATGTGGTTGTAAAGGAGAGACCAGACCTGGTTATTCATGGACATGTACACAACTCGATAGTACATGAGGCAAAGATTGGACAGAGTATAGTCAGAAACGTTGCATTTCCCGCCACCAAATGCCTGACAAAAATAGAAATCGAATGAACAAAGAATATAGATGATGCACATGGAGTAGAGTATAATAGAAGAACACCTCTCTGAGGCAGTTGCTCTGACTCCAAGTGCTCTGTTGTCTAATCCGGATGCCCAGTGACCTTCATTGTTGGCTCAAACTTGTAGCCGTAGACAATTATTCCCTCGTGTCCGTACTCGGTTATCTTTCTGAAGCAGGCACGGACTCTCATTCCAATGTGTACCTTGTCAATGTCACAGTTCACAATCTGAGCCGTGAGCCTTGCGCCCTCATCGAGTTCTACCTGTGCCACAATATAGGGCACCTGTCGCTTGAACTCGTCCTGTGCCTGTCGTACAATTGCAAATGTATGAATCTTGCCAAGACCCTTGAACTTGTGATCCTCAAGATGTCCCTTTCGGCGACACTTGGGACATACTGGTCTTGGAGGGAAGTAGTATGTTCCGCATGTAGTGCAGTGGTTACCATGTAGATTATAGATTGACTTCAGTCTGCGCCAGACATGAGCTACGCCTTTTTCTGCCATTCAATCACCTGCTTAGAATATTTACAATTGATGTAGCACCGGTTCCACCGATGTTCACCGCCATTGCCTTTGTGGCACCATCGACCTGTCGTTTCTCAGCATCACCTCTGAGTTGGAATACTAACTCCACAATCTGTGCCACACCGGTTGCGCCTATAGGATGACCTCTAGCCTTAAGACCACCAGAGGTGTTCACGGGATACTTTCCACCAATCTCGGTAATGCCCTCGTCTAATAACTTGCCCCCTTCGCCTTTCTTGCAGATCCCGACGTCCTCTGTTAGAACGATCTCACTGATAGTGAAGCTGTCATGCAGTTCAAACACATCAATGTCGTTGACTGTCAGTCCGGCCCTGCGAAGAGCCTCTCTGGAAGAGACGACAACTGAGTCCATTGTGCAGATGTCACGTCTGTCATGTAGTGCAAGGGTGTCACTCGCCTGTGTTGAGGCTTCCACAAATATAGGTGTGTCAGTAAACTTACGAGCCACCTCCTCATTACACATCACTAGGCCCGCTGCACCATCACTGATGGGTGATGAGTGAAGTACACGTATCGGATCTGCAATCATACCTGAGGACATCACTGCCTCGAGAGATACAGCCTTCTGAAACTGGGCCCACGGATTGTGCGCAGCATTCGCATGGTTCTTGACTGTGACCTTTGAGAGTTGTTCCTCTGTAGTACCGTGCTCCAGCATATGTCGTCTTGCAATGAATGCATAGAGTGCTGGGAATGTTGCACCAAAGAGGCCCTCCCACTCCCAGTCGCTTGCAACACCAATAGTCGTCATAGCCTCTGCCTGACTGACATCACTCATCTTCTCACAACCGAGGACCAACATAAGATCATGTTCACCGGACTTGATGGACATGTATGCCTGCCTTACAGCTGCGCCACCACTTGCACACGCCGCCTCAACACTGTATGCAGGAATATGACCAAGTCCACCCATGTCGGCTGCCAGTGCACCAAGATGTTCTTGTCCTGTGAAACGGCCTGCACTCATATTACCGATACATATAGCATCAATGTCTTTTCCAGAAATTCCTGCGTCAAAGATGGCATACATACCTGCCTCGAGTGTTATATCACGTAGGCTCTTATCCCATAGTTCTCCAAACTTACTCAATCCTACACCAATTATCGCAACTCTGTTTGTCAACGCACTCGACCTCCTCTATCCTACTGCTTTGATCTTGCGTCTATACTTTGCATATATTGCATAGTTGACATACGTCTTTCTCTCGATGTAGTCGTCAACTGTAGGAACACGTCCCCTGTGATTAAGGATCTCATCCTCAACACGAATCACAAATGCATCACTTCCGGCACCTGAACCATATGACACCATGAATATTTGTGCACCTGGTTTTGCAATGTCCAATACACGTGCAAGTCCAATCATGGATGAGCCCGAATATGTGTTTCCAATCTTTCGGACAACAAGACTATCCTCTACTTTTTCCTTGGGCACACCAAGTGTCTTTGCAACTGCCATCGGAAACTTACCATTTGGCATATGGAAGACAAAGTAATCAAAGTCATCAATTGTTGTCCTAGTCTTCTCGAAGAGTAACTTTGCACCCTCCTCAACGTGTCGAAAATATGCGGGTTCACCCGTGAATCGAGCACCGTGACTTGGAAAGTCCTCGCCCTCTCGTCTCCAGAAGTCAGGGGTATCTGTGGTGAAAGAGGCGGTATTTTCAATTGTGGCCACGGAATTGTCAGTACCGATCAAAAATGCTGCGCCACCAGCAGCTGCAGAGTATTCCAGAGCATCACCAGGACGACCCTGTGCGGTGTCTGAACCTATCGCCAGTCCGTACTTGATCATTCCAGATGCGACCAGACCCATACATGTCTGAACTGCAGCAGTACCAGCCTTGCATGCGAATTCAAAATCAGCACAGGTCATGCGAGGGGAACATCCAACTGCCTCTGCAACAATCGTACCTGTTGGTTTTACAGCATACGGATGCGACTCGGAACCCACATAGACCGCACCGATCAATTCTGGATCAATGCCCGCATACTTTATTGCATTTCTTGCAGCCTCTGTTGATATGGTAGCGACATCCTCATCTGGCCCAGGAACGGACTTCTCAAACACACCCAGTCCTGAAGCCATGGCGGGACCATCTTCGCCCCATACACCAGCAATTTCTTCAGTCTTTATTCTATAACGAGGAATGTATACGCCATAACCGACTATGCCCACCATAGCCTTTTTCTCCTCTCATTGTATTCGTTATTTGCCGAATTGTCTTACGTCATTAGGCTATTGACCGCCTGACGTACGTCTTATGAATATTGTTATGTGTCACGGAAGACACAACGACTATTGTCGAATGTCGTGAAGTTTTCTAGTCATGTGACGATATCTTTAGCTCCAGACCTATATATTAGTAGCGTAATAGTTTGTGAGCAATTAGAGATGACCTCACTTAAGTTCAGAGGTGAGTACGACCGATGCAAGTATTGTTGGCAACTGACGACTGATCTGACGCAGAGACATATCACGACACTCACTATCATGTCTTTGTAAGGTACGAAGTAGTACTCTCATTGATCCTGAACTGTATTGCGTGGCATGCTTAGTTCGCATTGCGAGGGACTGAGGGAGTCCCATATAGACCGCAAATCTTCTGAAGAAGATCTTCCTATCAGGTTGTTCTGCAGGACTGACTTTCCAACTTGGTGAGATACTCAATGCAGTCTTGATAAAAGGACCGTATAGATATGGAAAGAAAGCGTCACACCCACCCCATGCAATGGCCCGTTCATCACGTTCGATATTAGTCCTATGTGTCACAGCGACCTCATGATTCAGTTCAGTGTGAAGCGCCTCAGAACCATGCAACTGATAGATCTGCACATGTTTTGCGTAACCTGCGAACAACTCGTCTGGCCCCTGCCCGGATATCATATTTGTGTGACCTCTCTGGCGTGCCTCTGAAGAGGCAATGGCAAAGGGCAGAGCTATGCATACGTCCATGGGATCTACAGATCCAATAGCATGTATCACATGTGGAAGTATTTCCCAGACATTATCTGTGTCCATCAGAATATTGTCTAGCGGCAGACCAAGTTCATTAGCTGCAGTACGGCTCGCAGTAGCATCAGCGGCGCTATGCTCGGAGACACAGAATAGGCCGATGTCACTACAGACATTACTTGCAAGATACGCTGCAAGCGAGCTGTCCACTCCGCCGGAGAATAGAACTGCACATTGTTCCCCAGCCACAGTCCCCATAGAGGTCTTTAGATGTTCAGACAACAGAGATAGTGCCACATCCTGTGAGAGAGATACGTCTAGTGGCAGAAGAGTGTATCTTTGAATTGTCTGTATGTTAAGAGAATGATCTGTAAACGTATACCGGATATACTCACCTGGTTCTATGACGGATACAACACCACTAGAGATGGGTAACAACGCAAGCGGTTCTGTAGAGAAGACCAGAGTACTCTGGATTACAGAGTAGTAGAGAGGACGCATCATGTAGAGTGATCTAAAGAGAAGTGCGCCACGGATATCCACATACAGAGTGAAACAACCCATTAGATTTGACAGTGCCGCAAGCATCGTATGCGAGTCGGGAGTGCTAGTAAGCGTACTCACCAGCGAGGAATCAGGATCTCTTCCATGAGTCATATCAATAAGAAGAAGACCATCTGACCATGTACGTACATGAGGTACTTGAAGACGATGAGACCGTACAAAGAGATGGACTTGTTCATGCGGACCGAGTGCAATACTATATTCTCTCATTGGGCTGGGATGAGGACTAGACTGCACAAAGGATCTCAGTGATTCAGTCACAGTGTCAGTGAGACCGATACTACCACAGATTAGTACCACATTCAGTCCTGCCTTTCTATTGATCACTCTTATTAACAAGAACAGTATACGTGTAAACGATGGTCTGCACCTGTTCAACCTCGGCCACAGCGGGCATATATCCTGTTTAGAGTTTATGTCTTATTTCTGGCATCAATCGAATCGCACATTTATCACGTATAGAGAGAGTAAAATGACTTGAAGACACATTATCATGAACAGACTGTGACTCTGTTCAGAATTACCTTCTGAACTCCACTGATGGATGACATCTGGCGTTCAAGTTCTCTTGGAGCAAGGCGCGGGAGGCCATATACTCAGGAACGCCACCAGTGCTGGGGCCACTTGATATGTTCCATCTGCATTTCTATGAGGATATTTATCACAAACGGCACATCCCGATCCATTATGTACTGCTGGTAGGCTACGAGGATGAGAACGCCTATTTTCA
>FWPU01013255.1_pt1 | contig 10491 bp, 3 predicted proteins | sample 2228361 | NCBI WGS metagenome assembly FWPU01 (sample SAMEA103939777, study PRJEB20133) | metagenome | reverse complement strand
TCGACCTAGAGCGTAGTATTCCGTGTCTGTCGGCACATAGACTGGCGGACACGGATCGCTCCAATCACCCTCGAGCATCTTCAGTTTCGCGTAGGCAGGGTCGGCCACGTCTCGGCGGTTCAAATTCGGATTTATTACAGCGACCTTAAGCCTGTACTGGTAGGTCTTACCCGGTTCGATAGTGTAGTCGACGAAGCGTACCATTACCTGTTCAGCCCTGACGATCTTGATCGACTCGGCCTTACTTGGTTGGCGGCCGCGCGCTGCACTTGACTCGCCCGTTGGCGAGCCACGCGACATACCTGGCCCCATTGCAGTGACAGACCCTCCGGTTAGTCCAGCCATTTGCGGTACGTTGCCGGAGCCGAATAGTTGGTAGTCCTCAGCGTCGACCGATTCTTCCATCATCATGCCGGAGCCTATGCCCATCATTTCCTGCATACTGCTTCCGGCCGGCGTCCCTGGCGGCTGGCCGGCAGGGGTCTGGCCAGCTTTTACGACCGCCTCAAGTGCCTCGGCCCGATCTACGCCATCCGGGGCCCATTCGCCCGCCGCTAGCTCGGGCAGTTTATGGACCAGTTCGGGGAATATGGCAGGTTCTAACAGGGGGTTTTCCGTCTCCCAGCGTGGTACGAGTTCAACAATCTGTGCGAGCTTTTTGGGATCTACGGGCTGCCATTTTGTGAAGGTGCCGTCCGCCTGCAGCTCACGTCGCTCGGCCATGACCGAAAGGTATTCCGGCTGCTCTGGCATGTGGAGTGCACGCAGATACTCGCGCACCTGCTGGCCGTGTGGATAAAGTGCAGTAATGACCACCCAGCGCAGCCCTACGACCCGCTCTTTACGCACCTCCACTCGCCGGCTCTTACCTGGTTCGCCTGCAGCTTGTCCGCCCTGCTGCTCGGCGATCTCCTCGATCGTAAGGAACTTCCGTTCTTTCCTGCGGTTTGAGCCAAGGACTGTACGCCTGCTGCTCGCACGTCCCAGAGCGCTTGGGCCTGCACGGCCACCGCCAATGCCGCTCATTAGCATGCCAGGGGCACCGGGCATGCCGCCGTATCCAGGATAGCCCATGGCCGAGCCGTACATGCCCGCCATATCTTCCATGTCCTCCATGCCTTCCATACCGCTCATCTGGCCCATCATTTGATACATCTGCTTCATATTCTCCATAGCCGTCTGTTCCATCATGGCGGACGATCCCTGGCGGCCCATGAGGCCGGCGTAGCGAGAGGGTACTTGTCTGCCTTTTTTCCGCTCTTTCTTTTCTTTCTCTTCTTTGCCTGAAGTCTGTGCCACCTCTACCTCTTGCACTTCGAACGTGCCGTCCGATTGCCGAATCCACAAGTAGGCAGCACCGCGGTCAGCGTAAGCGAGGAGCTTTTCCGGCTTGTAAATTTCTGGCTGTTGGCGCAGCACTGCGCCGAAGTCAACGTAGTGGAAGAAGTACTGAGCCCATTTGAAATTGCCCGGTGAAATGGGGTTCCTCAACCGAACAACCTTGTCGGTAAGATCGGGATTCTTGAGCCCTTCCCGTTCTGCAATCGCGGGGTTCCATTTGCTTTCGCGTATACTCTGCTCCAACTCCGTTGCAAGCTTGGTGATTTGTTCCGGGCTGGTGTCGGTTGCCATCATAGCCCTGTTCACTCCTTTCTGGATGAACAGGACGAGCAGAAGACCCATGACGGCGAGCACAGCCTTCTCGCAATGGTTTATCGCCAATTCCTTGTAGTCGATGTTCTTTAGAGCTCGCAGGTTCATCTCTGCTGCTCCTTTATCGAATGCCTCTCGGTGCCGATGAGAGCAACCCACTCGGCCCGCATGCCACAACCCCTGTCGCCACGTTTACAGAGCGCGCCTTCTCGTGCTCAAGTCTTTTTCAGAGGCTATCAGAGAAATTACTAGGAGACCTCCTGCTCAGCCCTGATGGCTCTGCACAGAGAGCGGCCACAACGGTTTTTCGGATAGCCTCTTACTGCTAGTTTCAACAATTTCAAATGTTACGCCGAGGCAAGGCACCGACAGACTCCGGTGCGCTTGAAAGCAGCTACGCGCTGGAATCACACTTCCCAATGGTCAGTCCTCCTGGATGTAGCCTTGCCGCCCGCAAGGGAACCTCTCCCTGATTCGCTATCCGTCTCGGACAGACGCTTCCAAGTCTGCAGCTCGGACACGGCCGTCGGCAATGCCAGCCTCGGGCGTGCACAGCCGCCGAGCACCAGCCTCGTCTCCGCGCCTCAGACCACATCGGCGACGATTGACGTTGCGCCCAGCAATTGGTCGCCCCCGGTTTGGTCCCTACCCACAGTCCGGGCGGCTGACAAACCGTCGGTTCAGCCAAGGGCCTTCCAAGCTTCAAACCGCCTCAACATTCTATCGGCGGCACCAAACTGGTACTGTCTCCCCGCCTGCGCCAGTTTGCACTGCCACTGCGATAATACCGCACGCACGGCTGCGGCCGTGCTGTCGCCACGCACCCAACATAGTTGGCGAGCTTAGTCGGTTTTGTGTTGCTGCGCTGAGCCTGACTTCTCTGCCGCGACGCTGGGCGTCTGTGCCTCTTGGCTTGCCTGGTCTTGCTTCTGCTGTTCCTTTTCGGTAGTTGTCGGCCTGGCTTCGGGCCGCTTCTGGCCGGCAGCCTTCTGTTCCGCTTCTGGCGTGGTCTTGGCCGGCGCCTTTTCAACGGGCTCCTTCGTCGCCGGTTGTTCGGCTGACTGCCTTGTTGCCGGCTCTTGTTCTTGGTCTTGCTTCGCAGCCGGCTTTCCGGCAGTTGGTTTCGCTTTAGGTTCTGGCTCCGTCGCGGTCTGTTCAGTGCCGACTTCGGCCACCTGCTGCTCTTGAGCAAAAGATGGCGGTGGCTGGAAGAGCACGGCCTGAGCCCATACCTCAAGCTCGGTCATGTGGAAGAATTCATCTTCTTTCGGTGGTGCCGCGCCGATTTGTTCTTCAGCCTTCTTGACGCTTGTGCCTCGTGTTACTGATCTACGTTCCAGGCCAAGTCCAAGCGTGCTGGTTTCTTCCCGCTCACTTGCCCGATGAAAAGCCGCCTGCGTTATCTGCATAGGGATACCGGAATTGGCAAACTCGCAAAGCACGCGCACGACCTGGCGCTGGTCAACGGTCAGTCTCATATAGAGGGGCAGCAGTTTGAAAAGTTTAGGGTCCCGTGAAGGCACATATCTGCCGGCTGCCTCTCTGCGAATTGTTCCTGTAGCAGAACCCACGGCAGGCAATGCACTGCTGGCCGCCTCACCTTCGAACGGTATGAGCGCTTGGACGGTCTTGCTCGTTCTGTCGTCTAGCGCGGCCGGGCCTATCTCGATACCGAGGATCAGTTTGACCGGCGACTGACGTATGTTCTTCGCGTCGTGAGTAGCTAGTGCGGCAACGTCGAACAGGGCGCGCAGAATCCAGAGGTTCTCCTGGGCAAGCCGGGCTTCGGCCACCGACGGGTACAGGCCGGGGCCGAGCCAGCCCTGGCGAAACTTGTTGTACTCAGAGGTATCTACCTCAACCAACCCGTTGTCGCCAAAAATTGTCACAGGTTTGACTGAGCGGAAGATTTCGGCGAATTCCTCTTGCCAGGCGTCTTTATAACGGATCAGCATGCGCGTGAGGGGTTCACCCGTTGGGGTCGGGTCGCTGGCTAGCGGCTCGAACCCTTCCGGCCACACGGTGAACTTGAGCTGGCGGCGATAAAGCTCCTCCCAAGCGCCGTCGACGTCCCTGCGCATCTGCAGCTCCAGTTGCTTTACCGCAGCGACCCAATGGTCGTTTGGATTCGGCCCCCTCTTCAGTTGTTCTAGCTCTTTGCGCAGGTTTTGGATTTGGGCGGCACGCTGCTGGGCGTTTGAGGCCAGGCCTCTAGTATCGGCGAAGTAGCCGACAATGGGCAGCAGGACGGCCACGCCAAGCACGATCCAAAACCTGTGTCTCCACGCGACCATCACTTGTTCCATTCTCGAACCCTCAAGTTGCGACTGATACCCTCACTCGGAACTGCCCCAGCGACCCGGCGCCAAGAGCCGAGAGCTGCGTGGGCCGGCTGCGTTGCAGGTGCCGGCCACAGTACTGCCACTCTGTAATGGGCGACCCCTGGCGAATCGCCTAGCCGGCGCCATCACGCCGTTGCACTGTTTTACTGGTTTACTGGCCGGGCTTTGCCCCTGGCGTAGCGTTGGCGTCAGGCGGCCGGCTACCGGCCTGCTTCCCTGTGACCTGCGGCTGTTCTGCCGCAGCTGCCGGCTGTTGGCTCTCTTCGCCCTTAACAGGTGCTTCGCGAATCGACTGCTGAAGCAGCTCCTGACTTACGCCCGTTTCCGGCCCAGTCATTTGGTCTAGTGCCGCTTGCAGCTTCTTCTGTTCCGCCGCGAGTTCAGCTGGCGGCATGTTGCGTTTCTTGTCCGGCTGCCAGACGAATTCCACGATGAAATCGGTGCGTGCCAGGCTCTTGATCTTCGTTTCGATCGGCTGCGTTCCCCTGCGCGCGCCGCTGGCCCATCCAGATGGTCCGGAAGTGCGGCCGCGTCCGCCGTATTGGCCCATCTGCTGGGCCATGGGGGCATATCCGGCACCATACATGCTTGCGCTACTACCTGCCACGCCTCCGCCGAAGCTGCGATACATATCTTGCTGACTACCGTAAGGGCTGGGCGCGCCGCTTGCCCCTTGCATCATGCCAGCGCTTGATGCGTCCGATTGCCCATACATTTGATACTGGCCGGTGCTGCCAGCGGCAGAACCGGCGTTCTCTTCGAGGTCTTCCGCCCCGACAACCTCACCCGCGCTGCTCATCCCGCCGGAACTGAACGAGCTGAGGCTCGGGCCGGAACCCGCCATGACACTGCTGGCGAAAGCGCCGGACCGCGTGGTACCGGCCAGACCGCCACCCAGCCTGCCTCGTTGTCCGGGCCTCGGACTCTGCGTTGGCGTGCCTGGTGCCCAGTTGGCGATGGTGACATTGTAGGTGAGTCCAGGCGCGCTGAGGCCCTGCAAACGAGGCTTGGCTCCCTGCAAACCATGTAATGCGTCGAGGGTGTAAAGCACCCCTTGCTCGTTGAAATGGTGGCCATAGAGCTGGAAGATCCAGCCGGGCCCGCTCGGCGGATTCTGCACATCGTATTGGTGTATTGTGCCGCGGAGCCACTGGTTGCTCTGGAGCAAGGGATCAAACCACTCGCTCTTGACATCCTGGACCCAAAGGGCAACGAGGTCCGTTATTTGCAGCTCTTGGAGTTGTCTAACTTGTTCGCGGTCGATGTTCGCTGGGTTTTGCGGTAGCGCTTCGTTGATCGCTTTCAGGGCTTGGAGCCAAGCGAGCCGTTCGTCGACGATTGAGGTGAGGGTTTCACCTGTGCTCTTCACTGTGGTCCAGCTCGCCTTCGCCTGTTCGAATTGCTGCTTCTTCTGCGACTGAAGCTGCAGCGCCTGTTTCGCCTTCCCTTCGGCCGGGCCGTATTCAGGCCGGTTCACCGCGTGAAGAACTGTCCAGTTCCCGGCAAACAAAACGGTGAACCCGACAAGCAAGGCAGCGGCAGCCGTCAGCATCCACGGCTTCTTGGCTCGGATAATGCGCGCTCGGGCAATCTCCGGCGGTAGCAGGTTCGTCTGGATCGGGCTGACGCCAGTGCCTTGTAGTGCGAGCCCGTAAGCGGCGCCGAAGCCGAGCGTATTCTCCTGGAACACTGGCGACTTGAGTACCGAGGCGCCGGTAAGGCGGTTAAACCGTTCCAGCTTCTGCACCTCATAGTGCAGGTTCTGGCTCAGGAACTTCTGCAAGCCTGGCAGTTTGAAGGCATTGCCCAGGCCGACGATCCGGCTGATCTTCGACTGGCGATGCACACTGGCGAAATAGCCGACCGAGCGTTGCACCTCGCTGACCAGGTCGTTAAAGACAGGTCGCATCGCTTGAAAGACAGCTCGTGGGTTCTGGGCTTTCGTCGCATTTCGCTTCAGATGCTCAGCTTTAGCGAACGTGAGCTTCAGCTCTTTGGTCAGAGCGCGGGTGAAGTGGTTGCCACCGATCGGCAAATTGCGCTGCCAGATTTGAGTTCCGTTCGTGATAACCAGGTCGCTGCTGTCGGCACCGATGTCGAGCAGCAGAATGAACTCCTCTTGCGGTCTGCCTTGCTTCTCCAGCAGCTCTTCACGCTTGTATTCCCCCTCTTCCTCTTCTTTTTCTTCTTCTTCTTTCCGCTGCGCCAACATCTCAAATGTGCTCAGGTTGTAGAGGGCCAGCGGACGCATCTGAACTACATCGACCTCAACGCCCGCTTCGAGGAACGGGGACATGTATCTCTGGATCAGTTCGCGTTTCATCGCGAACAGGCCCACCTCGATCTCGAGCAAGAACTCCTCTTCCTCCTCTTCATCCTTCTTGCCCAAGACCTGGTAGTCCCAAACCACCTCGTCCAACGCGAAAGGTATTTGCTGGCGTGCTTCGTAACGTACTATCTCGGGGATTCGCCCCGGCTCGACCGGCGGCAGCTTAATGAACCTCGCCAGCCCGGACTGGCCGGGGACACTGATACAGACCCGGTACCCTTTGATCTCGTTTCGCGACAGGAATGTTGCGAGTGCCTGGCGAATCAGCTCATCGGGATCAGCGTCCGGCTGGCTCAGTATCTTCGGGTGCTCGATGTAGTCGAACCCGAGCGCCTCGGCCTGCTGCTTGATCGGGTCATATTGAATTCGGATCGCCTTCAGGGCACTCTGCCCTATGTCTATGCCCCACACTGCCTGTTCTTGGGCCATTGCCGCTTCTCTCCGCTTTGAAAGCCCTACGGATGCCGCTACTCAACTCGAAGCCTATCAGAGACTTGCAACTGTTCAGCCTGCCTACACGCTACCATACTCACAGCCCGAATGTCAATGAAGAAAGACGGAATCGGCAGCCATACTCATATTCGACGCACCGATCGCTCAGAAAGTTCCCCGTAGGAGGAATATGCGACATTCGTTCCGTCTTCTGTCTTCTATTATTCTAGGCGAAGGTGCGTGGCGGTTTCCACTGCCAGGCCGGCACCAATGCTGCAACAACCTGAGTAAGGGCGCAGATCGCGCGCCGACCGTTACGGCTGGTTCACCGTGGGTTGTGCTCGCGGCACAACCTGCCTGTCAGCGCTAACAGCCGCTTCGCAGCGTGCCGTGCACGCCCGGCTTTTCCCTGATGTCGCTTTGAGCCGCCTTCTCGGCGCTGAGCGCGGGCGACGTGCCCGAGGCCACATGGGCGGGGTGACGTTTGTGAGCTTGCTCTCATTCAGGGCACAGGCCACCCAGTTCGGAGCAACGCGCGGCCCGATGCCGGCGCCGGCAGCGGCGGCTTCCTCGCACAACCCCGCTGCTAAGACAGAGCTCATACCGCAGGAGCCACGGCTGCCCCTCTTGCCCAACTGGGTTGGTCCGACTACTTTTCTGACTAGCTTGGCCCGTCTATATGGCCCGGCAGTACGTCTGGCGGCAAGGGAGCTGGTGAAGGGCACGCTGGTGATTGAATTCGATAGGCTCATAGCCCTGGTGCCGGTGCAGCGGCTCGATCTGGAGCCGCAGCGGTGGGGCGACCGCGCTGCGGAAGCAACGCTGGGCGCGGTCCGGACATTATGGCATCCATCGATCTTGAGCCGCAGCGCACGACTGCCCGAATGGGTACCAGCTGAAGAACCGCCCGACCCGGAACAGTTGCAGGGCACTTTGGTCCTGCTGACCGAATCCTGCCGCGACCTTCTCCCCTACGACTGGGAGGAGCAAGCGGGTCTGAACGACGCGCTGGTCATCGCTGCCAGCGACGATTGGCAGCAGATGCTGCCCAGCATCTGGCAACACGCCAGCGAAGAGCTCCGCAGGGAAGCGGAACGAGTCGAGGCGGAACCGTTTCACGCACTAGGCACCGCCCGGCTCTGGCTGGCAATGCTTGCTAGCTGCCTGGGCTATGGTGACCCCGTAGGGCAGGACCAGTTGGAGCGTGAGGTGCTCGCTGCCGCTGCCGCCGCCGTCCTCGGCGACTTCGACAGACGCAACCAGCACCTGGCCGAGGCACTGAACATACTTGTCCAAGCCAGGTACAAGCTTTACGGCGGCGACATATCTCTGATAGACCTCTGCCTGCTCGATCCGCGCATCGACCTGTCGCGCCTGAGCCGACAGCTCGAATCGGCTACCGTAGTGAATCTTCTTATGTCTGGACGTGTGGCTGAGCTGATCAGTGAGCGATGGCCCCAGTTGGCTGCACGCATATGCGCGCTGGCGGAATCGGGGCAGGTGGAGCTGGTTGGCGGCGAGTACGACGAGCAGGAGGCAACGCTGCTGCCGATCGGCTCGCAGTTGTGGCAGTTTCGCCGAGCCGCCGAATCGTATCGCGCGCTCGGCGTCAGTCCGCCCCGCCTCTTTGGCCGTCGCCGGTTCGGCCTGGCGCTGTTCCGCTTGAACCTGATCGCCAGAATCGGGTTCAATGCCGCCATGCTGCTTTGCTTCGATGGCGGCCGCTACCCGGGCGCTAAGACAGCCAGAGCGCTTTATGAATCCCCCGACGGCACGCCGCTGGAACTGTTTACGCGTATCCCGATTGGCATACATGCACCCGCCGAGCTGATCCAGTTCCCGCACCGGCTCAGTCTCAGCGTTATCGAAGATTACAACGCCCTCGTGGTCTTGGCCCACTGGCCGGCACCGAACAGCCCTTGGTATCGCGACCTGCTTTGGCTCGCGCACCGTAGTGATCTTTTCGGCCGATTCGTGACCATCAGCGAGTACTTGGCCCGGAGCGAGCCGCTGCCGACCATCGCCAAGCTATCGAACGAAAAGTTTCTGAGCACGTACCTGGAAGCACGTCATCGGGCAGGCCAAGCGGACACGGTCAGCGGGCTTGCCAAGCGGCACCGGCTCCGTGCCCAATTTGAATCGCTGCAATGGTGCGAAGCGGTACGCAGGGCACTGCAGCCCGACTACCAGCCGGATTGGCAGGCGCTGCAGAGGATCGAGTCGGCTGTCGAGCTGACCGATAGCGAGATCGAAGGGCAGCTGCAGCGTCACCTGCGCCACGCCACCGGGTGCCTGGCTACGCTAGCGCTGCGCGGCGGCCGCGATGCTGCACCGGGCATCCTGGCCCTAAACACACTACCCTGGCAGCGCTGCGTATGGGTTCAGCTCAGCCCCGCGCCGACCGAGCAGCCTGAAGAAAGCGGCCAGTTGCCCGCAAGAGCCGGCTCAACCGAGGCCGGGGGCGGTGGCCAGCTTGAACCGCTGGGCCCCGCTCAAGGTCAACCGGGTGAGCAGGATCGCGCTGAGAACGAACGGGACGAGCATGAACAGCCGGCCGGCAGAGAAAGAGCCGAAGCAGGCCTGCTAACCAGTGAGTCGGAGCGGGACCGGGGGTATGCAGACGGCCCGTCGGAGGCGCCGCACGCGCCTCAAGCTGCCGAACCAATGCTCCTGTCCCTGCCACCTATGGGTTTCCTCTGGCTGCCTGAAGGGGCCGAGTTGAGGCCCGCGACCGTGCAAAGCAGCGTCGTCGCCTCTGAGGACAAGCTCGCCAACGGCTCGATTAGTGTGAGCATAGACACGTCTACCGGCGGCCTGAAGTCGATTTCGCCAGCGGGTCGGAGATCCGCACTGCTATCCGAGCAACTTGTCCTCGTCGGCGTGCCGACCGGCTCGGCTGAGCAGGATGAGGAATACATGTATGGCATGGACGAGTACGCCGGCCAATTGTGGGAAGCCGAATCCTTCATGCATGCCAGCTCGATCCGTCTGGAGTGTGCGAGCGCAGAGGCGGCCGAAATAGTCAGCGAAGGCGAACTGCGTATCGAGCCGGCTCCCATGTGGGCCGCCGATTCCTGTGTGGCTAAGTTCAGAAACACATACAGGCTAATCGCCGGTAGCCCAGTGCTCCACGTCATGGTCGAATTGAGCGAGTTGATCGCAGAGGCGTTGCCGGAAGAGGCCGACCCATGGAATACCTATTTGGCCGCCCGATTCACTTGGTCCACAGACCAATTCACGCTCTATCGCTGGGTTGGAAACGTGGCCGAGCGGACAGACAGTGAGCGGATCGAGTCGCCCTGGTTCTTGGAGTTCCGCGGTGGTGGCCACCGGGCAGCGATCTTGACGGGAGGACTCCCATTCCTCCGCAAGAGCCAATCCGACTCGGTCGACCTGATCTTCGCAACCGGCAAGGAAAAGGCTCGACGGTTCGAGTTCGCCATCGGAGTCGACCTACCTAACCCATACCGGGCAGCGCTTGAGCTGCTGACGCCGCCGGTGGTGACTAGAGTCGCTGGCAAAGCCGGCAGCAAGCCGCAGTCAGCCTGGTTCTTCCACATTGATGCTCGCAACGTGCTGGTCACAAACCTCCAGCCCCTTTCTGACGGCATCTTCGGCGTCCAAGCATTGCTCATCGAGACCGCCGGTCGGCCAACTACCGCCAGCTTGCGAACATTCCGGCCGGTCAGCAGGGCCAACCTGACCGATCTCAGCGGCAGATGCGCTGCGGAGCTG
>FWPU01013254.1_pt1 | contig 10492 bp, 15 predicted proteins | sample 2228361 | NCBI WGS metagenome assembly FWPU01 (sample SAMEA103939777, study PRJEB20133) | metagenome | reverse complement strand
CTCGCCTGCCCCGAAAGAGTAGGTCCGCCCGGCGACGATATAACCGCCGTCAGAGGTCTGCTGGATGGAGAACGCATAGTCGCCGTCTGGGCCACCGTAGGTCTTCTGCCACTGGATGTTCCCGCTGGCGTCCAACTTCAACACCCAGGAATCAACATTGCCTGCCCCGAAAGACTCGGTCGCTCCAGCGACGATATAACCGCCATCGGAGGTCTGCTGGATGGAGTTCGCCCCGTCGTCGTCTGCGCCGCCGTAGGTCTTCGCCCAGGTGCTGACGCCGGTAATTAGCGAGAAGTTGGCAGTGCAGGTTTTGTCGGCGGTCATCGTGACCTGAGTGGAGGAGGCGGCACCGGAGCAATCGCCCGACCACCCGTCAAAGGTGGAGTTTGCGTCGGGCGCCGCGGTCAGCGTGACGACTGAGCCATCCGCGAATTGCGCCGAGCACTGCGTTCCGCAACTAATGCCCGCCGGGTTGCTGGTCACCGTGCCGGTTCCGGTTCCCGCCTTCGTCACCGTCAGCGTGAACTGATTGGCGGGTTGGGTGATGGTGACGGTGAGTGGGGCGGACCAGGGACCGGTGGCGGGCGGAGCGGCATTGTCGCTGGCACGACAGCGGACCGCATAGGTGCCGGCAGTGGTGAAGGCGTGCGGAATGGAAACTTGCGTTCCGCTGGAAACTTGTCCGCTCTCCTGGTCACTCACGCCGTCGTTATTCCAGTCAAACTGATAGACCAGGGGGTTGCCATCCGGGTCGGTGGCGGTGCAGTTGAAGGTCAACTGCTGACCGACGGTTCCCTGATTTGGACCCGTGAGCGTCGCCTGACTCGGCGGGCGGTTCTGCGGACCCGGAGGTGCGCCACCGCCGCCACATGCCGTCAATAACGCCAGAATTCCGCTACAGATGACAAAAATCGTGAATTTTTTCATAAACATCCCTTCCTTTAACCACACATACTATAACACAAGATTCGGGAAATTATACCCAACATCCCTGGAACTTTCAAAAAGATTCCCCTTTGCGGGGAGGGGCGCTGTAATGTGAGGGCTGGGCGCGCATTGATGGAGGCGGTCCCACCTTGCTCAACAAGGTATACCGAAACAAAATTGGTTTTAGGGAAATTCCTTTGAGAAAATTCCGAATTCAAAGGATGAAATGTCTTCACCCCCTTAGATAACGAGGTATATCTCTAATAGACAATTTTGCAATAATCTAACGGGGTATTGTATTGGGGAACCGGGACAGAGGAAGAGGGGAGAAGGCTTTTTAGTTGACGACAATGGTGGTAGTAAGTGATTACCCTTATGGATTTTGCGCTTATGAGATTGGGAGGTGAACCTTAATAGTTAACGGCGATGGTGGGTAGGGAACTGGTGAGGAAAACCGGGTTGGGCTGGGTGGTGCATCCTGCGGATATAGAAGGGATGAAGCGAGTTTTGCGGGAAATTTATGAAAAATGGAAGCAGAACGCACCCTTTGTGCAACCTGATGAAGAGGAAATACGAAAATTCTCCCTCCCCGTTCAGGTAGAGAAATTGAGTTATTATAAGGGGTGGATGCGAGGAGAAACGTTGAAAGCAGGCTTGTATGTTCTTGAGGCTTTGAGGCATAGAGCCTGCTTTTCTCCATGGGTATCAAGAATGAACCGTTTGCAGGGGAGGGCAGATGATTGAAAGCAAGTAAAAAAAGTAAAGTGTGGTTGCAGGTATTGGTATTTTGCGTAGCGTTTTTTCCGGTCTGTGGGCGTGGGGTGAAGGTGTCTTTGGAATCCGTTTCCGTTGGCGGGATTTCAGTGGGGATGGACTTAAAAGAGTCCGCTCGCCTCGCCGGTTGTACATGGGAAACCTATCTGGAAGCCAAAATGCGTGGTCCCACGGCATTAGTTTGTCCGGGCGGGAAAGTCAGGTTCGATTTACAGCCAATGGGCTGGGATACTGATGTAGAGGCGCGCATCAAACTTTATGCCCCCGCAAAGTCCACGAAAATCTCTGGATATGCTATCTACATAGACCCGCCGCTTATGGTCCATTACGAGACCTTAGCCACTGCCATCACCCAATACTACGAAAAAGTCATCGGAAAGCCTCCTCAGCGACAGGGAAAGACCTACTTCTGGCGAATCAGCGGCAGGGCGTTTATGATTCAGCCGGACGAGGAGAATGCCCGCGTCATCATCAGCATTTTCCCCCCAGTATAACTCCATCCACAGATAGAGAAGAGCGAATTCAAAAGGCGAGTTGAGGAGTTAGGTTTGAGCAAGCAAAAAATCGCCACTTTTGGGTTCGAGTGATGAAATTGGCATTCGCCCTGAAAGTGATAGAGTATGAGAGTGGAGGCAAGAAGATATGACGAAAGAAATGCTAATGGGGATGATGAATTATTTTGATATGGTTCAGAGTGTCACCCAGAAGGCGGTGGCGAAAATTCCTGAGGAGAAACTCCACTGGCGACCAACTCCAGAAGTCCGCTCCCTGAAGGAACTGGTGGCTCACCTCTACGCTCAGGAACGGGTTATGGCGCAGGGAGCGAAAAGGGGAACTATTGAAGAGGCAGATTACGTGCGAGAGGGAGAACGAATGAAGGACCTGAAAACCGTCCAGGACCTTTTGAGTTATGGACGAGAGGTCCATCAGGAGGCAATGGAGATTGCAGGGTCGCTGACGGAAGAGGATATGCAGAAGATGGTGAAGTGCTTTTTTGGCGACCTGATGCCCTTTCACCTTTTTACCTCCGCCTACGACGAGCACTGGCATCACCGGGGGCAACTGTTTGTGTATTTGAGGCTTTTGGGGATAGAGCCGCCTTTTCTCTATGACTACTCCAAGTAATCCAAAATCACTTGTGGGAAAAACAGTTTCCATTGTGGATGTAGTGAAGCGGATTAACCGAGTCTTGCGCGGGGACAACCCGGATGAAGAGCGCATTCCAGATTCGCCTATTGCCAAGGGGGAAAATCTTCAAACACTACACCACACTACGGGGCACAGGACAGAAGTATCTTTCACCCGCGTGGAATACGATATGGAAATTCCAGAAGAAATATTCTCCGAGCAATAGCTCCAGACGCCCCCGCAAAAATACTTGAAGTGAAATGATGCTGAAACAATGCCTCTTAACCATTTTATCCGAACTCCCTTTTCTGATGCTGTTTCCTTCTCCGATTTCAGCAGGTGAAATCACTTCTGGTGCCCGAGGCTTCCTATTCGGTGAGCGACTTTTTGGACCTCACTATTGGCTTGAATTTATTCTCCGGCTCTGCCTTCTCACCTTTCGGCGCCCTGCACTCCAACGACAACCTCTACCTCATCGCCCGCCACTCCTTTTAACATCTAAAAATATGGAGTGCGGTAACTTAGCACCTCTTCCATGGGCAGGAATCCATTCCCGGAGTGCCTGGTAGATGTGGCAATGAAACATTTTGAAGGGAAGGGCTTGCAATTTTTTGAAAAAAGTGATATATATAGCAGTGGAATGCGGGTGAGGGAAGAGCGTCGAAAAACAGGAGGGGGAGGGGGGAAGGGAGAAAAGGCGGGACGTGCTTCCGATTTTGAGAGTCAGAAGAAGGGTTGAGAGTGCACCATCTCAGCGGGAAGAGTGAAGAAGGTGGAGAGGATAGGAATAAAAAGCGCTGAAAATGCAACCGGGAGGAGAATGGCGTGATAATTAAAATCTGCCTACTACTTCACTTAACACAGCACCTATTAAAATCTATTGAGGGTTTACCCGTTTTGCCGGCTGCTCCAGAAGCCGAAAAATTGACAGTAGAATACCTAAATTACCTGAAGATTCCGGAACCGGATGCCCTCCATATCGCCATTGCCACCGTAGCAAGGAATAGAATATCTTGTGACCTGGAATATGGACCATATTGCTAAGGAGACAACGCGGAGAATCGTGGATAATGTGAATTTTCTCCACCGTCTGCCGAGGCTTTTTATTGTAACTCCAAAAGATTTATGTTGAATGAGGGGGTGATGGAATGCTTACAGAAAAAGAGAAGGAGGAAATATGGAACGCTGTATCTAAAGAATTTTCGTCGGATGTGATGTTGAGAGACCTCCATTTTATTCGTGGGCTCATAACTGCTTTGAAAAAGAAAATGGGAACTCCGAAAACGGGTAGAGAAATAAGTTTGATAGCACGAGAAGAATTCATTGAATGGTTAAAACTTCACCCACAGTATGAAGAAGAACGATGAGACCGCCACTACATATCACACAGCACAAAAGGCTCGCCCCGATAGCCATCGGGACTCCCCCCAATCCTACCTTCGCTCGAAACTTCTTTTATGCCGGGGGCCATTAGGCGAAATGGTGGCTGTTCAATATGAGATAATATTAAGGTGATGATGGAATGAAAACCTGGCACAAAATAATCATCGGCGATTCCAGGCGGATGAAGGGGGTTTCGGATGAATCCGTCCACCTTATCATTACTTCTCCACCCTACTGGCAATTAAAGGATTATGGGAATGGGAAGCAAATAGGATTTAATGATACTTATGAGGAGTATATCAACCACCTGAGTCTGGTGTGGAATGAATGCCACAGGGTTTTACACAAAGGTTGCCGTTTGTGCATCAATATCGGCGACCAGTTTGCTCGCTCTGTTTATTATGGACGATATAAGGTCATTCCCATAAGAACAGAAATCATCAAGTTTTGCGAGAGTGCAGGCTTTGACTATATGGGCGCTATTATCTGGCAAAAAGTTACTACTTGCCATACCACTGGTGGAGCAACAGTCATGGGGTCCTTCCCGTATCCCAGGAGCGGGATTATTAAGTTAGATTATGAATTCATATTGATTTTTAAGAAATATGGAAATCCTCCAAAAGTGAGTAAAGAGATTAAGGAGCAATCTAAATTAACGGATGAGGAATGGAATCAATACTTTACCGGGCACTGGAACTTCCCCGGCGAAAAGCAAGATAAACATCTGGCAATGTTTCCTGAGGAGTTACCCAAACGACTCATAAAAATGTTCAGTTTTGTAGGTGATACCGTTCTGGACCCATTTCTTGGTAGTGGAACGACCTCTTTAGTGGCTAAAAAATTGAACAGGAACTCCATTGGATACGAAGTCAATGAAATTTTTCTGCCCACCATAAGGGAAAAACTGGGAATAAAACAGAATTTGAGTGTTCAAGATGCTACTTTTGAGATAATTAAGCAGGAAGACCTCAGGATAGATTTCAAAGAAGAAACTAAAAAACTGCCATACATTTTCAAAGACCCCATTAGATTTGATAAGAGGGTTGACCCGAGAAAATTAAGATTTGGGTCAAAAATAGATGCTTCACAATCCGAAAGAGGGGCATATCACACGGTAAAAGAAATAATTTCCCCGGAGATATTGATTTTAAATAACGGATTAAAAATCAAACTATTGGGCGTGAAGGAAAAACCAGAAAAAAATGGAGAGGCTATTCAATTCTTAAGAGAGAAAACCCGTGGACAAAAGGTATTCATAAAGTTTGACAATGTGAAATACGACGAGAAAAACAACCTGCTTTGTTATCTTTATTTGTGGAATAAGACATTTATAAATGCACATCTGATTAAGAACGGTTTGGTAGATGTAGATACTACATTTGACTACAAATACAAGTCTAAATTTTTGGATTTACAAAGGCATGTAGTTCAAGGTGAACTATGAAAATAAAAATCAGCATTGAAGAAATCAGAAGATGTTTAGACATTGAGACGCCGGAATTTCCCAAGTATGTAGCGCCACTCATCAATTTGGCAAATCAATATGCGCAGGGGACACGGCCTAAAGTGGTGGGCCAAATGAGTGGGCTTATTCAAGAATTCGGGGGGAAAACCTTGTCAGACTGGGAAGAATGGTATTTGAAGAGGAAGCCCGACGCTATTAAAAATGCCACAGAGAAAATCCTCCAAAAATTGAAGGAACTAAAGGGTGCTATGAACAAAATTGACCAGGAGACTGTTCAACAATGGGTAAGAGATTTAGTGATTGTGAAGACTTTTGCCGGGCTCAGATTTCAGGAAGCAATATTAAAGAGAGGTGCTGAGATAAAAGGAACGAATTACCGTTTATCCGAGCCTGAAGAAGAATCAAAAGGAATCGATGGCTACATCGGAAATATTCCAGTATCTATAAAGCCTCATACCTACGAGGTGAAAGCCGCGTTACCTGAGCACATAGACATCAAAATCATCTATTACAGGAAGATGAATGATGGGATTGAGGTGAACTATGGAGAAGTCTTTTACCAGTGAGCCGTATGTAAGAGGTAGGAGACGCAAACTTGTGTGGAAGAAATACAATTTTTGAACAAGAGGATCATTGAAAACATGAGACTGCCACTTCATATAACACAGCATAGAAGCTTCCCCCGTGAGATAGCCTGCGTCATCTCACGGGGTCACCCAAATCCTTCGCTGTCGCTCAGGACTTCGTTTGTGCTGGAACCGTTATATGAAATCGCGGGTGTATGGCACGAACGGATGGAAAAAACTAATATGGAGACCGCCTTTATGAATTTATAAGGAGACGAATAACATGGCTGAAAATAAAAAATATGTTGAATTACTCTGGCATCAAAAATACGACAAGTTAGACCTTGGAGAAAAACTCCCAATTGAAAAACCTAATCTTCCGTTCCAGACTGTTGAGACGGTGAATAAGCCGAGAATTAAAGGCGGAATTACCGCCTCACTCTTCCCTGAGGATGAATGGCCAAATAATTATCCAAAAGACTGGAAGAATCTGCTTATCTGGGGCGATAACAAACTGGTGATGTCCTCGCTGATAAAGCAGGGCTGGGCTGGAAAAATAAATCTCATTTATATTGACCCACCGTTTTTCACAGGTGCGGATTTTACGATACGGACAAAAATTGGAGATGAAGAGATAGAGAAAGAACCTTCAATCATAGAAGAGCGGGCTTACAAGGATACCTGGAGTGGTGGGATTGCTTCTTATCTCAAATATATGTATGAGCGATTGGTTTTGATGAGGGAGTTATTGGCTGAAAACGGCTCTATCTATGTCCATCTTGATTGGCATGTAGGCATTATGTAAAGGTGATGATGGATGAGATTTTTGGGTATGAGAATTTCAGAAATGAGATTGTGTGGCATTATGTAAGCGGTGGAATTTCAGAAAGAGCCTTCGCAAGAAAACATGATTTGCTACTTCTTTATACCAAGACTGGGAACTACACCTTTAATTATCAAAAAGAGAGAAAAGATAAATATGAAGATATTGACGAGTCCAAAACATTAGAGGATGAAAAAGGAAGGTTTGTTTGGTATATACGGCCTAGAACCAATCCTAAAGTTCCTGACGGAGTCAAAACTTACATTGATGGCTTTGTTCATGATGTTTGGGATATGCCGATAGTGAACCCTCAAGCAGAAGAGCGCCTGGCTTTTGACACCCAAAAACCCGAAGCCCTCTTAAAGCGAATCATCCTTGCATCTTCAAACGAAGACGACCTCGTTGCCGACTTCTTCTGCGGCTCAGGCACAACCTTGGCAGTTGCAGAGAAGCTTGGCAGGCGCTGGATAGGCTGCGATTTATCCAAGTTTGCCATTCAGGTTACAAGAAAGAGGCTTTTGGATATTCACAACTCAAAGGACTTGCAGAATGAAGGTAAGAAATACAACAAGCCCGCAAGACCATTTGAACTATGGAATATCGGAAACTATGAAACTGTTTACTGGCAGGAAAAGCAGGATGAATACCTTGCTTTTATGCTGAAACTTTATCAGGCACAGGCATTAACTGGCTTCAGATACATTCACGGAAGAAAAGGAGATAGGGCAGTCCACATTGGACCCTTGAACGCTCCTGTTACGATGGAAGAAGTAGAGAAGGTAGTTATAGAGTGCAGAGCAAATAACTTCAACAAAGCAGATGTTTTGGGATGGGAGTGGAGTTACGAAGTTAATGAACTCGCTAAAGGGCTGGCAAAGAAGAACGGAGTGGATTTGAGGCTTGTTCAGATACCATCTGTGAATGAAATAAAATCATCTCTTGTTGGCTTTGATTTGCAGTTATTGAAAATAAGGGATGAAGTTGTTGAGAAAGAACTAGCAAAATATATAAAATTCCCTGAGGTTGCATATCTTGAAATAGAAACAAAAACAAAAGCAAACGAAGTTATATTGAAAATCGCTGATTTTCAACTTTCACCGACTGCTGAGCTCGCAGAGATTGCCAGTAAAGTCAAGGATTCAAGAGAACTTATTGACTACTGGGCAATAGACTGGGATTACAAGGGCGATACTTTTCATAATCAATGGCAGAGCTTCAGGGTGAAAAATAATCCCAGAGTAGATTATGAGGCTAAGAAGAAATACGACGAGACTGGCGAGCATCAGATAATGGTCAAGGTTGTGGATGTCTTCGGGAATGATACAAATAAAGTTTTGAAGGTGAGGGTAAAATGACTAAAAAACAAAAGGAAATGAAATTACATCCTGAAGTGCTGAAAGCACTTCGTGAAATGTCAGGATATACAGTTGAAGAAATTGCAAAAAAACTGAAAACAAGCGTAGATAATGTAGCATCTGTAGAAGAAGGAGAAGCATCATTCACTCTGACCCAGATAAAAAAACTATCTGAGATATACAAGCGCCCGTTAGCTGCATTTGTTTCATCTTCTATTCCAGAATTGCCTAAATCACCTGACTATAGAATTAATCGTGAGAAAAGATTAACACCAAATATATATTTGGCACAAAGGAGAGCACATTATCTCTTAGAAAAAATAAAAGAATTAAGCGGGAAGAAAAGCCAAATACCATTGTTCTCGGAAAAATTAAAGGCTGATGAGATGGCAAGAGAATTTAGAAAAACCCTGAATATTGGGATTATAAAACATCGTAAGCCGGATGAGATTTTAGCAGATTACAAGAAAGTTTTGGAAGATGTATTAACAATACTCATTATGGAATACCCATTGAAAGCAGATGATGTGAGGGCGTTCTCCATTTACTCTGACCTCTCGGCTGTAGTTTTAAATGAAAGTGATAAGCCCTCAATAAAATTATTTTCCTTGTTCCACGAGGTTTGCCATCTAATTAGAAAAACAGGTGGAATATGCTCATTAGATATTGAGCAGCGGGGTCAAGATGAAGAATATTATTGTAATGGTTTTGCAGCAGAATTTTTAGTTCCATCTGATGATTTAAGTGTTGAAGTTGGGAAGTATAGTTATGTTGATGAGGAAGCAATTAGCAAACTTACTGACATTTATGGTGTAAGTAAGCAAGTAATTATGCTTCGCCTTTTAGGATTCAGGTATATTGATAGAAATAGATATGAGGAGTTTAGGAAAAAGTGGGAGGAAGAAATAGAACAAAAAAAGTTTGGACGGAAAAATTGGGATAAGGTTTTTTTGAATCGAGTAGGGAATTTAACTCTTCAAGAGGTAAGAAACGCATACAACAAACAGATTATTACTTTTTACGAAGCCTCAAGCATCTTGGGTTTAAAAACAAAATATGCTGAGAAATTTATTACTGCGTGATGAAACAGGTAAGGTTATTTCCAGTATCTCGTTATTGCATTGATGCAAGTGCTTTGATAAATCTCACAAGATATCCCGGATATCCAAGAGATATATTTCCTGCGATTTGGGAAAAATTAGAAAATTTGGTGAAGAGAGGTGAACTTATTTCTCACATTGAAGTGTATAATGAAATCGAAAAAAGAAAAGACCCTATATATGAATGGTGCAGGCAGAATAAAAGAATGTTTAAAGACATTGATGATTGCCAAACTCAGGAATTGAGTAAAATCGGAAAAAATACGACCCTAACTATTGGAAAACTCAAATGAATAAAGACGCTCCCTGGGCAGATCCATGGTTGATAGCTTTAAGTATCTGTGAGGATGCAATTATTGTGACAGATGAAAAGAATAGTTCAAACCGTATTCCGTACATTGCTACCGCTTTTCAAAAACAATGCATGAATTTATTAGATTTCTTTAAAGCAATAGGAATAAAATACGAGAGGTGAAAAAATGAAACCGACTGAACTTTTACGTCCTGCTCAAAGGCACCAAAGCAAAGCATACTTGGTTGACAAACTCCGCGAGGCAGTCTTTGCATGGCGAGAACAAGGTTATCCAGGGGTTACAGCTACAACAAAAAGGCTTTTGCAGTTCTGGTTTTATGAAGACCATATTGTAAATAACGAACCTTTCCAGTTCTGGTTCTGCCAGAGAGAAGCCATTGAAACACTGATTTATGTTTATGAGGTTATGAAAAAGAAAAACTTTATAGACATGGCAAGGGATTTTGGAGCAGGACCAATTCAAGGTTATGACCCTTCCTATGACCAGTATCCTCTCTATGCTTTTAAAATGGCAACTGGTTCTGGTAAAACTTTTGTGATGGCGTTAAGCATCGTATGGCAATACTTCAATTATAAGAAGGAAAACAAAAATGATTACACCTCAAAATATCTTCTTATCGCGGGCGAGAAAAATGTGATTTATGATAGACTGACGAGA
>FWPU01013253.1_pt1 | contig 10492 bp, 11 predicted proteins | sample 2228361 | NCBI WGS metagenome assembly FWPU01 (sample SAMEA103939777, study PRJEB20133) | metagenome | reverse complement strand
AAATCCGAGCTTATGCGCGGCTATCATGATCCCGGCTGTCGCTGCGCTCCAGCCGGGCTACGGTTGCTGCGGCGACCGATTTCGGCATTCCGGGCTCGCGGCATTCGGCCGCGCCCCGGAATGACCATTTCAGTCCGGATCGAGCGTACGGGACGATAATTCTGCGGGCAGAAGGCTTCCGAATTCTTCGATTCTGGAATAATCGATGTCTTGAGGAACACCGATACCGTTACCGTCCAGTTCTCGAAAATTCACTTCCCCTCTCCCCCCGCGCGACCAGAGCGCAGAGGGAAAAATCTGTCAGGCAGACCAGCCGTCCCCAAGCATGTCGATCGCCGACTCCATCCGCAATCAGCTCGCGCCCGTGCATCCCGAGGGCTATCCCTTCGTCGGCGGGCTTGCGCTCTTGAGCCTCATCTTCTTCTACCTGTGGCCGCCGCTCGGCTGGCTCGGCACCGTGCTCACCGCCTGGTGCGCCTATTTCTTCCGCGATCCGCGGCGCGTGGCGCCGCTGCGCGACGGTCTGATCATCGCGCCGGCCGATGGCCGCGTGTGCCAGGTGGCGCTGGCCGTGCCGCCGCCCGAGCTCAATCTCGGAGAGCTGCCGCTGCCGCGCATCTCCATCTTCATGAGCGTGTTCGACTGCCATATCAACCGCGCTCCGGTCACCGGCCGGATCGAACGCATGGTCTATCGCCCCGGCAAGTTTCTCAACGCTGACCTCGACAAGGCCAGCGAAGAGAACGAGCGGCTTGGCAGCGTCATCGTTTCTGTCGGCGGCCGTATTGGCGTGGTGCAGATCGCCGGGCTGGTTGCGCGCCGCATCGTGCCGTTCGTGCGCGAAGGCCAGGAGGTCACCGCCGGCGACCGCATCGGCATGATCCGTTTCGGCTCACGGGTCGACGTGTATGTTCCCGCCGACACGCGCCCCCTCGTCGGCGAAGGTCAGACCGCGATCGCCGGCGAGACCGTCATCGCCGACCTGACGCCTGCCGATACCCTGCGCAATTTTCGCACAAGCTGAGGCGGCAGCGGGGTTTTTCGCCGCGCCATGGAATTGGCCCATCCCCCCTGATATATTGCCGGCATGATCTTCTCCTCATTCGAGCCGGAGAGTAGCGAGGGCCGACGCCGGCGTTTCCGCGCGATTCCCATGCGGACGCTGCTTCCGAATCTGATCACGCTGCTGGCGCTGTGCGCGGGACTTACCGCCATTCGGCTCGCCATCGAGCACAAGTTCGAATGGGCGCTGTACGCCATCGTTTTCGCCGCGCTGCTTGACGGCCTGGATGGCCGCCTCGCCCGCATGCTCAAGGGCACCTCGCGCTTCGGCGCCGAGCTCGACAGTCTGGCCGACTTCGTGAATTTCGGGGTCGCGCCGGCGTTGATCCTGTTTCAGTGGGGCCTGAACGAATACGGCTCGGTGGGCTGGATCGCGGCGCTGGTGTTCGCGCTCTGCGCGGGCTTGCGGCTTGCGCGCTTCAACGTGCTGGCCGATGACCCGAAGCGGCCGCCCTGGGCCGCCAACTTCTTCGTCGGCGTTCCCGCGCCGGCCGGCGCTCTCACCGTGCTGCTGCCGCTTTATGTGCAGTTGCTCGGCATGCCGCATAATCTGTTGGTGAAGCCGTTCGCCTTCGTCTACACGCTGTGCATCGCGCTGTTGATGGTGTCGCGCCTGCCGGTCTTCTCCGGCAAGCGCGTCGGCAAGCGCGTGCCGCCGGAGATGGTGCTACCGGTGTTCGTTCTGGTGGTGCTGTTCTTCGCCCTCTTGATCGCCTATCCGTGGGAGGTGCTCACCGTCGGCACATTGCTCTATCTTGCCTCGCTGCCGCTCGGATACATTTCCTACCGCGAGTACGAGCGCAAGGCCGCGGCGGCGTCCGCTCCGGACATCATCGCGTCAGCCGGGGAGGCGCCCGCGCTCGCGCCGACCGCGCCCCCTTCGACCGACGATCCCGAGCGCCCCGCGCGGCTGAACTGAAGCGTCAGTATCAGGCCGCGTCCGGACAAAGCCGTCGGTCCCCACCCGCAACGCGGCCGGCAGTGCGCTGGCCAAGGCGTGACCGCCTTCAGGAAGTCATCGACGGCGGCCGCGCTGCGCGCCGACCAGCGGCTTCAAGCGCTTCGCAAATCTTGTCCGCGCGCAGCGCCTGACCAGACGGCGGTCTGCAGTGACCAGTTGACAATTTCTTTGCTCCGCCAATGCAAGATAAAAGCAATCGTAGATCGGGTGCTGAAGCTCCATGGCGATCGAAAACGCCCGATCTTTCAGTTCGACCGACGGAATGATTTCATTGAATAGCGAGGCGCTTTCCGCTATCGCGGCGTTTGCCTTTTCGATCGAGCCGCCATCGAACGTCACATATTTCCAAAATGCGTTCGCGATTTCCGGGATGATCAGATCTGGGGCGACCACGACTTCATGCGTGGAATAAATTGCTGCGGCCTCGTCGGCGCCATCGGCGGCAATCAGCCAGCGAACAACCGCGCTGGCGTCAACGACGACCGTCACTTGTCGAACTCGTCGTCGCGACCATACCGGATTGCCGCCCGAACATCGAAATCCTTTACCGGCGGTGCAAGCGCACGAATTCGGCGCACCAAGGCAATCCGTTCCGCGGGAGTAAGCGGCGCTGCCGCTGCAATAATGTCCCGCAGTTCCTGTTCGAGCGAATGACCCTTGCTTTTCGCCCTGCGCTTGAGTTGCGCGATCAGGCGATCATCGAGGTTGCGCACCAAAACCTGTCTCATGGCCGAGCCTGTATTGCTATCAATAATGATAGCAACGCCTGCGCGCATTGACAAGCGCTCACTGCGCCAGCGGATGTCCCGGCATCAGCTCGTAGGGGTGCTTCCAGCCCGGCAACGCCTTGAGGCGGTCGAGCCACGCGCCGATGTTCGGAAAATTGGCGCGTAGATCGAAGCCGAATTCTTCGGCCGGATAATAGAAGTACCCGCACATCGACAAGTCGGCGATCGTCGGCCGCGGGCCCAGCAAATAGGGCGCCTTGCCCAGCCGCTTGTCGACGATTGCCACGTTGCCGTCGATCCGGCCCTTGAGGAAGTTGAGCACGGCCGGGTCCGGTGCCGGCCGCGCCCAGTTGCGCAGGAAGCGGTAGGGGCCGAGGAATCCGTTGACCTTCTGGTTGTCGAAAATGATCCAGCGCAATGCCTCGAGCTCTTCGTCCTCGCCTTGCGGTGCGAATTTCCCCGATCGCCGCGCAAGATACGTCAGGATCACGCCGGACTGGCTGAGCTTCCTGCTGCCGTGCACCAGCACCGGCGCCTCGCCCATCTCGTTGACCTCGGTGCGGTATTTTGCCGTGCGCGTTTCTCCGCCTTTGAAGAAGTCGACCCAGATCGGCGCCCAATCCGCGCCGATCAGATTGAGCATCAGCGCGCAGCGATAGGCGTTGCCCGACTGGGCGAAGCAGTACAGCTGATATTCGGCCATGCGTCCTCCCCGCGTCCCTCGATTATGCCTGAAACTGCCACGCGGCGGGCGCCAGACTGAAACGGCTGGCGGCCAAGATCATTGCCGCGCGAGCATCACGCGCTCGCCGGTCGTGGCCTGACCCTCGAACCATTTGCCGCCGCTGATTGCGGGCTGCAATTGCGCAAGCTGCTCGCCGTTATGGTCGCGGATGATGATGTTGCCGTTCTCCAGCGCCCACTTGCGGCTGGTGAAGAACTTGCCCGGACACCCGCCTTCCGGCGCGATCCCGCCTTCGGTTGCCTTGACCCCGCCGGAGAAATTCATGCCGCACTGGCCGCGGTTGGGCGAGGACAGCATCCAGCGCCCCGCCATGTTGATCGGCTGCTGCTGCGCCCTGTCCTTGTCGCGGTCGCCGCTGGCGCCGAACCCGGTCCATTTGAAATCGGCAAACGGATCGATCATGCGGTCGCCGGTACAGCCCGCGACCGCAACGGTCGCCAGCAGTGCGATGGTGCGAATGGTGCTCATGTCGCCCTCACTTCATGGTTGGGATGACGAACTCCGCACCCTCTTTGACGCCCGACGGCCATCGCGCCGTTACGGTTTTGGTCTTGGTATAGAAACGAATTGAATCCGGCCCGTGTTGGTTGAGATCGCCGAACGCCGATCGCTTCCAGCCGCCGAACGTATGGTAGGCGAGCGGCACCGGGATCGCGAAATTCACTCCCACCATGCCGACCTGCACGCGCGACACGAAGTCGCGCGCGGTATCTCCGTCGCGGGTGAAGATGGCCACCCCGTTTCCGTATTCGTGTTCCGACGGCAGCCGCACCGCCTCCTCATAGTCCTTGGCGCGCACCACCGAAAGCACCGGCCCGAAAATCTCCTCCTTGTAGATGCGCATGTGCGGCTTGACCTCGTCGAACAAACAGCCGCCCATGAAATTGCCGTTTTCGTAGCCCTGCAGTTTGAAGTTGCGGCCGTCGACCAGGAGCTTCGCCCCTTCCTTCACGCCGAGATCGACGTAGCTTTTCACTTTCTCGAGATGCGCCCGCGTCACCAGCGGCCCGTAGTCGGCTTGCGGGTCGTGCGATGGGCCGATCTTCAGGCTTTCCACCCGCGGAATGAGTTTCTCCACCAGGATGTCGGCGGTCTTCTTGCCGACCGGCACCGCCACCGACACCGCCATGCAGCGCTCGCCTGCGGAGCCGTAGCCGGCGCCGATCAGCGCATCCACCGCCTGATCCATGTCCGCATCGGGCATCACGATCATGTGGTTCTTGGCGCCGCCGAAGCATTGCACGCGCTTGCCGTGTGCGCAGCCGGTTGCGTAGATGTACTCCGCGATCGCCGAAGAGCCCACGAATCCGATCGCCTTGACGCGCGGATCGGTGAGCAGCGCGTCCACCGCCTCCTTGTCGCCGTTGACCACGTTGAGCACACCGCTCGGCAGCCCGGCCTCGATCATCAGTGCGGCGAGCCGCATCGGCACCGACGGGTCGCGCTCCGACGGCTTCAGGATGAAGGCGTTGCCGCAGGCGATGGCCGGCGCAAACTTCCACATCGGGATCATGGCGGGAAAGTTGAACGGCGTGATCCCGGCCACCACGCCGAGCGGCTGCCGCATGGAGTAGAGGTCGATCCCCGGCCCGGCGCCTTCGGTGAACTCGCCCTTCAGCAGGTGGGGAATTCCGCAGGCGAATTCCACCACTTCCAGCCCGCGCTGAATGTCGCCCCTGGAGTCGGCGAGGGTCTTGCCGTGCTCGGAGGACAGCAGCTTGGCGAGCGAGTCGAATTCCTTTTGCACCAGCTCCAGGAATTTGAACAGCACCCGCGCGCGGCGCTGCGGATTGGTCGCGGCCCAGGCCGGCTGCGCGGCCTCGCCCGCCGCGATCGCCTGCTCCACTTCGTCGCGGCTCGCGAACGCCACTTTGGCCTGCACCTCGCCGGTATTCGGGTTGAACACGTCACCGTAGCGTCCGGACGTTCCCGCAACCTCCTTGCCGCCGATGAAATGGCCTATGGTCCGCATCACGTCCTCCCGCGCGTTTGATCGCATCTGCGTCGTCAACCAATCCTTAATGAAATAGCGTATGCCCGTCGGCGCGAAAAGTCCGCATCTGCGCCGGCGGCCATACTGTGCTGCATGGCGCGCGTGGCCGCCTTTAGAGTCCATTAAGCATGTCGGGGCATGCTCGCCGGCGGTTGCGGATGGCGCCTGTCCGCGTATCGGGGTTTGTCTCATGGATATCGCAACCGGCCTCGGTCTCCTCGCCGGAGCCGTTGTGCTCGTTTCGCTGATATTGATGGGCGGCGATCTGCGGATGTTCGCGGATTCGCACGCCGCGATCGTAATTTTCGGCGGTTCGTTTGCCGCCACTTTGATCCGCTTCCCGCTCTCGTCGATTTTTCACGGGCTGCCGCTCGGTGCGCGCTTCGCCTTCACCATGCGTCGCATCACCCAGCGCGAGCTGGTGGATCAGATTGCCCAGCTCGCCGACATCGCGCGCAAGCAGGGCCCGGTCGCGCTGGAAAAAGTGGAGGTGGAGGATCCCTTCCTGGCCAAGGGCATTCGCTTCATCGCCGACGGTTATGACGCCAATTTCATTCGCGACAACCTCGAGCGCGACCGCGACAATTTCCTTCTGCATCTCGATGAAGGCCAGAAGATTTACCGCGCCATCGGCGACTGCGCCCCGGCTTTCGGCATGGTCGGCACGCTGATCGGCATGGTGCAGATGTTCGCCAACATGACCGACCCCTCCAAGCTCGGCCCCTACATGGCGGTGGCGCTGCTCGCCACTTTCTATGGCGCTGCGGTCGCCAACCTGTTGTGTCTGCCGATCGCCGACAAGTTGCAGCTCAAGCTGCACGACGAGGAGATCAACCGCACCCTGATCATCGACGGCATTCTGATGATCCGCGAGTCAAAGAGTCCGACGCTGGTGCGCGAGATGCTGCTCGCCTATCTGCCGGAGAAGCACCGCCAGACGGAATCCGAATTGTCAGCGGAGGCGGCGCCCGCCTGATTTTCGGAGCCGCGCGCGCATGGCGAGAAAGCATCGAGGCGGAGGGCACAGCGGCGGTCACGGCTGGTTCGTCACCTTCGCCGACCTGATGGGTCTGCTGGTGTCGTTCTTCGTGATGCTGGTCGCGTTCTCGAGCCAGGATCAGGCCAAGCTCCAGCTCGTGGCCGGCTCCATGCGCGAGGCTTTCGGCGTGCAGCCTTACGTCCGCTACTCCGGCATCATCGAGGTGGACGGGCTTCCGACCCGGCCGCGGCTGAAGAACGTCAAGCGCATCTCGCCCAACGAGTCCTCGGCGACGCCGAGCCCCGATGACAAGAGTCGCAATTTTGACCGCGGCTCGCAGCTTGACAATATGGGCGCCTTCGCCCTTGCCTCCGCTTCGCTGCGCCAGGCGCTCAACGAAATGCCCGAGCTTGCCGAAGTCTCCAAGCACATCATGATTGAGGAGACCAAGCAGGGCCTTAACATCGAGATCGTCGACCAGGACGGCCGCTCAATGTTTCCCGAAGGATCCAAGGAGCCCTATGAGCGCACGCGGCGGCTGATCCAGCGCCTTGCCGCCCAATTCAAGACCATGCCCTATCGCATGACCATTGTGGGGCACACCGCCGCCTCGCGCGCGCCGCGGCGGCCCGGCTATGGCCCCTGGGATTTGTCCGCCGACCGCGCCAAGACGGTGCGTCAAATCTTGGAAGACGAGGGGGTTCCCGAAGACCGGTTTTTCATGGTGGCGGGCAAGGCCGACACCCAACCGTTGTTTCCGGACAACCCCTTCTTGGCGACCAACCGCCGGATCACCATTACCCTGATGCACGAACCGCCGCCGCTGCCGCCAAATCTCAAGCCGTAGGAACGATTTCCGTGATGGTGCAATAGCTTAGCCTTGTGTATTTACCCGCGTGCGGCAATGCGCTACATCGCTCAGGCGCTCTGTTGCAGCGCAACAAAACCGGCCAGCTTCCCATGAAACAAATGGCGGTTCCCAGCGGGAGTGAGCTGCCGGCCAATGGCACCAGTCCCACGCGACCGTCGGCCGGAACCGCCGCCTTGGCGCTCGGCAGCATCGGCGTCGTCTATGGCGACATCGGCACCAGCCCGCTGTACGCGGTGCGCGAATCGGTCAACGCGGCGGTCGGCGTCGGCGGCACGATCACGGTGGACGCCGTGTACGGCATCCTGTCGCTGATCTTCTGGTCGCTGATTATCGTCGTCACCATCAAGTACATCACCATCCTGGTGCGCGCCGACAACAACGGTGAAGGCGGCACGCTGTCGCTCACGGCGCTTGCCTCGCGCGCGTTCGGCGGCCGTACCCCCTTGGTGCTCGGCCTCGGCATCGTCGGCGCCTCGATGTTCTACGGTTCGAGCCTGATCACACCGGCGCTCTCGGTGCTCTCTGCAGTCGAAGGCCTGAACGTCGCGACCAGCGCCTTCGACCCGCATGTGTTGTGGGTGACCGTCGTCATCCTGGTGGCGCTGTTTTCCGTGCAGTCCCGGGGCACGGCGCGCGTTTCCGCGCTGTTTGGACCGGTGACTACCCTCTGGTTTATTGTCATCGCGTTCGCCGGCGCTGTGCAGATCGTGGCAAACCCGGCAATTCTGCTTGCGATCAATCCATACTACGCCGTCGCTTTTTTTCTCGACAACGGCATGCTCGCGCTGGTGACGCTTGGTGCCGTGTTTCTGGTGGTTACCGGCTCCGAGGCGCTCTACAACGACCTCGGTCACTTTGGCCGCAGGCCGATCCAGCTTGCGTGGCTGTATTTCGTCTTGCCGGCGCTGGTGATCAATTACTTCGGCCAGGGCGCGCTGCTGCTCCGCAATCCGGATGCGATCAAGAATCCCTTCTACTTGTTGTTCCCCGAATGGGCGCTGTATCCGACGGTCGCGCTCGCCACCGCCGCCACGGTGATCGCCAGCCAAGCGGTCATCACCGGGGCCTACTCGATCACCCGGCAGGCAATCCAGCTCGGGCTGCTGCCGCGCCTTCAGGTGCGGCATACTTCCGAGGCGCTGGCGGGCCAGATTTATATGCCTCGCGTGAATTGGCTGTTGCTGGCGGGCGTTCTGTTCCTCGTGCTGGTATTCCGTTCATCAAGCCACCTGGCGCACGCCTACGTGCTTGCGGTCTCCGCCACCAATCTGATGTCGGCACTGCTCGGCTTGATCGTCATCTGGAAAATCTGGCAATGGCGTCCGTGGGCGGCGGCGCTGGTGATGGTTCCCCTGATCGCGGTCGACGGGATCTTCGTTCTCGCAAGCCTGCTCAGGATCGTCGAAGGGGCGTGGCTGCCGGTTTTGGTGGGCGTGCTGTTGGTGCTGGTGATGGTGACCTGGCAGCGCGGCACGCGCCTGTTGCTGAGCAAGACGCGCCGCACCGAGGTCCCGCTCAAGAGTCTGCTCGACGCGCTGGAAAAGAAGCCGCCGCCCACCGTTCCCGGCACTGCGATATTTCTCACCAGCGACCCCGAGTTTGCGCCCACCGCCCTGCTGCACAACCTCAAGCACAACAAGGTGCTGCACGAGAACAACGTGATCCTCACCATCGTCACCGTCGACACCCCGCGCGTCAGCGAGGACGAAAGGGTCACCATCACGCGCGTCTCGCCGCGTTTCATGCGCATTACGCTGAAGTTCGGGTTCATGGAGACGCCGCATGTGCCGCGGGCGCTCGCCATCGCCCGCAAGCTTGGTTTCCACTTCGACATCATGTCGACGTCGTTCTTCTTGTCGCGCCGCGCCCTCAAACCCGCGGCTCAGTCGGGCATGCCGCGTTGGCAGGACCGGCTGTTCATCGCGCTCGCCAAGAGCGCCAACGACGCCACCGACTTCTTCCACATCCCCACCGACCGGGTGGTCGAGGTCGGCACCCAGGTCACCGTCTGAGGCCTCGTTCGGGCTGAGCCGAAAGGTTAACGCGCCGCGCGCAGCGGCAAGAGTGCGCAGGGGCGGGGCGCAAGGGCGGCGCCGCGCCGTTGCCGAATTGGTTAACGTTAACCAAGTCGGTTAAAAACAGGTAAACGATCAAAGTCCCGCCGCGTTTTGTGGGCAGTGCGGCATCGAATGGATGCGGCGTTCCATGCGGTAAGGACTTCGTATGCGTGCGTTCTTGATGAAGGACAACGGCGCGGCTGGCCGGATCGATGTCGGCGAACTCACGATTGACGTTCAAAAGCGGACCGTCGAGGTGGCGGGCCAGCCTGTTCACCTGACTGGAAGAGAGTATCAGGTGCTGGAGCTGCTCGCGTCGCGTCAGCACACGGTGCTCTCCAAGGCGGCGATCCTGAAGCATCTTTATGGCGAAGGCACAACGCCGGATCCCAAGATCGTCGATGTGTTCATCTGCAATCTGCGTCGCAAGCTTGCGCGTGTGTCCGAGGGACGCGATTTCATCGAGACGGTTCGCGGCCGCGGCTACATGCTCCGCGCTCCGGTCCGCCGCGACGAGAAGATTCCGGCCTAGAGCGACAGCGGCGCGCGTCGCCCGATCCGCGGGCGTCCGCGGAGATCGGTGCGCTGCGTTCCAATTTTCACTCCGTTGACCCGCTCGCGTACGCACCCGCCCCGCAGTAGAATGCCTTTGGGCGATTTTTCGGGGGGACGCGATGCACAGGTTCTTTTTTGCGCTGATTGCGGTTTGTCTGCTTGCCGCCGAGGGCGGGGCGCAGCCCTATCCGTCGCGGCCGATCACCATGGTGGTGCCGCTGCCGGCCGGCGGCGCGGTGGATTCGCTGGCGCGCATTCTTGTCGAACACATGCGCATCACTCTTGCCCAGACCATCGTGGTGGAGAACATGGCCGGCGCCGGCGGCACGCTCGCGATGGCTCGCATCGTGCGCTCGCCGCCCGACGGCTACACCGTGGGCATGGGCACGCTGAGCCAGTACGTGATTTCGGCCGCGGTCTACGACGTGCCGTTCAACGTGCTCACAGATCTCGAGCCGGTGGTGCTGCTGCCCAGCGTGCCGTACTGGATGATCGGCAAGAAGACGCTGCCGCCGAACACGCTGCCGGAGCTTATCGCCTA
>FWPU01013252.1_pt1 | contig 10494 bp, 12 predicted proteins | sample 2228361 | NCBI WGS metagenome assembly FWPU01 (sample SAMEA103939777, study PRJEB20133) | metagenome | reverse complement strand
GATAAAAATTTTTCTTCGTTTTTGAGCTATTTTCAAAGTTTTTGTATTCGCTTTTGTTAAGTTAATTTAATTTACTACCCCTTTAATTAAACATAAAAAACTTGCTAAATTTAGAGTTATTACACATTTTATATAAATGTCAAAAAGCTTTGAAAGATAAAATATTACATGCACTTAATCTATGCTCTAATGAACTTCGTATGACTAACCGTATCCTTATAAATGAGAATAATTTATGAATTACTGCTCTGATTCCTTTAGTTTTATTGTAAAATGTATTTTTTTTGAAACGATTTGCTTAACATAATTAAAAACTAATATTAATTTGGTATTTCAAACCGTATAACTTGTATTTAAAAGTTTAACTATTAGTTTGTTTATAATTTTGTACTTACATTAGAGATAGCTATCCAAATTGATTATAGACTTTCTACAAAGAAATCTCTTTCTTAATTGTATGCTTTAAGTCTTGACTATATAAATCATTCCTAATATAAAAAAGTTTGTTTAGAAAATTCCTTTTTAATTTAAGGTTAATATTAAAATTTTGTTAAAATAATTAATAAGATTATAAGGATAATAAAGTTATCTTGATGTAAAAATAAAATTTAGTATATAAATTTGTTATCATATAATTTGATAATAACTAATAGAAACCTCTGAAAAATACTATAAAAATTTAAAAACAAAAAAGCAGTATCGGTTGTAAAAGTGTAAATCAAAAAAGGTATAAAATGCGAAGCAATAAAGTAAACAATATGGATTTATTTACATCAACAGCAAACAAAAACTTCAAAAAACATATCAAGACCCAAAGCAAAAAATCATTGGAAGTAATAAATTCATCAATAGATTGGGAAAGACTGTTAAAACCACTAGAAGAAAAAATAGAAAAAAGTAAGAACAGAAAATCAACAGCAGGAAGAAAAAGCTATTCATTAGAAACCATAGTAAAATGCTTTTTATTACAAGTAATCTATGATCGATCAGACCCAAGATTAGAAGAAGAAATAGCAGACAGAAGAAGTTTTCAAATATTCTTAGGCTTAAGCAGCGGAGATTCCATACCGGATGAAACAACAATAGTAAGATACAGAAAAGAGTTTGCAGAATTAGGGATAGACAAAGAGATATTCAAGAATTTCAACAAACAGTTAAAGAAATTAAATCTGATAATAGGCAAAGGAACTATAGTAGATGCAACGATAAAACAAGCACAAGCTACAAATAAATCAAACAGAGATACTGATGCAAAATTCACAAAGAAAAGAGGAAAAACATACTACGGATATAAAGGACATATTTCAATGGATGAAGACTCAGAGATAATCAAAGAAGTTGAATTTACTTCTGCAAATATTCACGATTCAGAAATATTTGATTCATTAGTAGACTTAAGTGAAGAAGCAATATTTACAGATGAAGGATATGCAAATAAGCAAAGAAAACAGAATTTAGAAGAAAAGGGAATATTTGACGGCATATTAGAAAAAGGCTACAGAAATAAACCACTAACGAAATCACAAATTAAGATCAATAAAATATTATCAAGCATACGTAATTCGGTAGAAAGACCATTTGCATATATGAAGCGAGTTTTGGGTTATCAGAGATGCAGTTACTATGACTTAAAAAGAAATCGATTTGAATTTATCTTTGCCTCACTGATTTACAATATAAGGAGAATGATTACTCTTACTGCATAGTTCCAGTGAAAAATCTAAGAATTGAATTTTGATTTTCCAGAAAATAACCAATATGAAAAGAACATACTATATAATAAGCCGCAATTTAAATAACTCTTGTAATTTTTACTGATTTTTAAGATAGAACCAAGATGTATAACTTATTTTTCAGATGTCTCTAAAGTATATTTACAAAAGGTAAAGAAACCTTTTTGGAACTTTAACAATTTTATTATTTACTAATTCAATCAGTTCACTCCCGAAAACCAGAACATATCGAGTTTTTACCCTTTCATTGTAAATTCAACCTTATTAACATCGTCTTTATTAAAATTTAATTCAAAGAAAACTTAATTTCTAATTATTAGTGTAAGGACAAAATCTGTACCACCTTTGGCAAGATCATAGCTTAAACTATGAACAAATTTATTATGCAAAACATAATTGTAAATTAAAGAAAAAATCTACCAATTTTTTACCTCCAATTCCCGAGAGATAATCATTATTTAAAATTGCTGATCTCAAAGAAGAAGTTAAAAAAAGAATTTTAGGAATTTTTCGGTGTTTCCATAAGTTTTACCAATTGACTTTATTTTGGTTAAGACCTTTGCCGAAGACGATACTTCAATTCAACTATCTAGAGTATTCTGGTGTTTAATTTTTAACACTGATCGAATTTTTGAAAGCTTATCAAATCCTCTTTCACAATAATTGCATCGCTAATTGGTCTTATTTTTTCTGTCGCCTTTAAAGGGTTATCGATTGTTAGTGTTTCAGGAAAACTACCGGATTCAAAGAAATTTTTCTCTGCGTTGTAAGGTATTTTCTCTGAAAAAAGTTTAGCTACCACTGATTTCTATAGCTTTAGCCTTTCAAATAAACCAGAAGCATCAGTTGAATCAAAAGTATTTTTTGTAATTCCAGCGAAGAAAAAATTGCTTAATCTTTTACTAATTCAAATTTCCAGTTGCAATCAAAATAATGACTGAGTTTGCTTTCAATTTCTATTCTATTAATCATTGAATATCAGTTTAGTTCATATTAGAATAGTAACTCAGGATGAAGAAATTTAACTATTGCAGAAAAAACGAATAAAATAACTATTAAGGGATTTTTATTAATTCCATGCAAGTATAGCGAAAAGTTTTATCATTTTTCGATTTGTCCTATTCATTTCCAAATTCAGCTTCTAGTTCCCCCATTTCTTTCAAAATTCTCAGTGTTTCCATTGCTTCTTTTTCATCTATTTTGTTCAAAGCAAAACCAACATGAACAAGGACATAATCACCAACTTTTACATCAGGAACCCAGGCAACACAAACGTCTTTCTTCACTCCACCAAAGTTCACTTTCGCCATTTTCATTAATTCGTTACCTTCATAAATTTCTTCGACTCTTCCAGGGACTGCTAAACACATAAACCCTCCATTATTGATTAGTGTATTTCATTACTCGCTCAGTAACCAATTTCGAACTAATTACTGCCATCGGAATTCCAGCACCGGGTACAGTGGAAGCTCCTACATAAAAAACATTTTTAAATTCTTCATCAAAATTCGCAGGACGGAATGCTCCAATCTGCCACATTGAATGAGATAATCCCAGACCACTTCCACGATATAGATTGAATTTATTCTGCCAATCGATTGGAGTAAAACTTGTACTCGAAACAATATGAGGTTTAATATCTTTACCTATGCGTTTTGAAAAGTCATCAATAATGCTATTTACTATCACTTCTTTATCATTCCAATCTTTTTTCACAAGCAAGTTAGGAACTGGACATACAAAGAACAAGCTCTCACATCCCTCTGGTGCGCATTCAGGATTACTTCTTGATAAGACATTGACATAATAATATGGTCTTTGTAACACATCGGGATTTTTCAAAATGTTATCTGCATAGGATTCATAATTACTGCCAAGAAAATAATTGTGATGATGAACTTGTGGAAGTTTTACATTAACTCCGAGATAAAAAGTTAAATATCCTGCAGTCCATTCTTTCCTATCCAAATGTTCAAAAGAATATTTCCTTCTCTTGAAAACTAAACCTCTAAATACAGCAGCATCTGCATTTATCACGAAAATATCTGCATACCATTTTTTACGGTTGTAATCAATCAAATATTCTAATTTGTCAACATTAGCCTTGAAGTCAACAATTTCCGAACTAAATGTGAATTTTACATTTCTTTTTTGTAATTCATTCACGAGCCCTTCAACAATCTTATACATCCCTCCCTTTACATTATAATATCCATCGTGCAAAAATTCAACATAAGATAACAAAGTATAAATTCCCATCGTATCGAAAGGAGTCCTACCAAGAAAAAATGCAACCAGTGATATAATTTCTCTTGCTTCTTTCGAATAAAAATTTTTACTCACCTCATCCCAGAAACTTCTAATTAACATCGGTAAGTGAATCGGATTGACTTTTGCTAAAGTCAGTAAGTATTTAAGTACAGAATCAAAATTTCTTTTAATAACTATATCTACCGTATCCTCATATCGTTTTTTGCATTTTCTCAAATAATCTCTCATCTTTTTCTCAAAATTATTTTCTACGGAATTAAACTGCTTAGCAAACTTCTTAATGTCTTTGTATATGAAATAAGTTTTCGAGTTGTGACTAAAATTAACTGAATAAAGAGGTTCAAGTTCTACATACTCAAAAGGTAATTTAATACCACAATCTTTTGCTAATTCTTCAAACTCGTATGACATGCTGAAAAAACTTGGACCAGTATCAAATGTAAAACCATCTTTCTTTATTTGATTTAACCTACCACCTGCTTGATTGTACTTCTCAACTATCTCTACATCATATCCTCGCGTTACTAATCTTAATGCTGTTGTTAGCGAACCTATTCCCGAACCCACTATTAGAACTTTTTTCATTTTTTACTCCAATATTTTTTTAGAAATTCTGGATATAATTCATCCCTTACCCATTTAAAGTTTGGCTCGATTGTCAAAATTTTTTCATAGTACTCTTTCGCGAGTCTATAATTTTTTATATCGGTGTATGCCAGAGCAATTGTCGTTAAGAGGTTTAAGTAATTCCAATTTTTTAAAATTAATGAACTGTCCCTTTCAAGCAACAATTGAGCTTTTTTATAAAATTCTATTGCTTTGTGTTTGGAACCTCCAAAAGTTTTTGGTCTATAGTACAAAGAGTTAGCAAATTGAATATAACCAAACCAATTATTCTCATCTAGTTTAATTGACTCTTCCGCATTCGAAACGCTTTTAATACCAAGTATGGGTACTTTATACCAATCGATTCCCATCTCAAAACCATAAAAAGCTGATCTATAGGCTTTGACTGTTGCTGGATTGTAATCAATCTTTTCAAGTTGCATTAAATTTTTTGATGCTAAATTCAGGTACTTACGAGCTTCTACAAATTTTTTATTCCCTATGCACCAAGCTATATATCCATATTGAAAGTTCAACAATTCTTCAATCATTTCACCAGATTTATTTTTTTGTAACTGAATTTCATCTATTATCGATTTCCATCGTTTCATGTCATTATTAATGTAAGAATCATAAATGATCAATCTATAATTATACTTAAAATCATTACCAATAGAAAATAATGAAGCGAGAATTGTGAATACTACAATTAACGATTCAAACTTTATTAAATTCATAGTCGATGCCACTCTTTAAATTATGTTATTTCACAGATATCCAAGTTCTTCCGGATATGGATTCAAATAAGTCTGAGTGAGTAAATACCTACTCTCAAATCGATATGACCAGTTCATAATCATCTCCCTTATTACCTGTAGAGAAATTTTTTCAGATTAATATTTCCTTAATAAACCAAGAAAGTGTTTTTTCTCTTCAGATTTAAGAAAATCAGAAATGTCTCCAAGCATATGAGTGAGTACATTTACTTGCTTACCAGGCGTAGTTTTCTTATTTAATACTTCCTTAAAAAGCTTTTCATAATTATCTTTTAATCTTTCAAAGCTGTATTCGATTTTATAATCAGCCAGTAATCTTCCCATAATTTTTAAATGATATGGGCTTCTCGACATAATTAAATACTTATAGTTCTGATGAAATTCCATTATTTCTTTTATGCTATTTGCCTTCTGTTTAAAATTCCTCCAATGTGTAAGTGAAAATAAATTTATAAAAAATAAATCTCTTAATAGAGGATTCCTCAATCGACCTTCGTCTTCTACGGGTAAATCAGGGAAATAATCCATCACAGCAAATGTGAAAAGCCCTTTCCTTTTCCATAAATCTTCCTTCTTTATCTTTATAAATACTCGTGTTTGATACTCCACAGGAAGGTGATTTACTCTTTAACAAGAATCCATCTATGTCTTTTAGCTTCTAAGAAATATTTGTGAGAAATCATTCATTTCTTTTGTCAATTCCCTATTTGTTGATGGCTGAGATAAACCATATCCTGTTTCTGTCTTGAAAACAATAATTTTATCTCGTGGTATTCCAAGTCCTATCTCAAGCTCAGGACAAGTTGGAATTATATTACAATGCTCTCTAAGTCTTAGGGTTATTTCATCTTTTACATATTCTCCATTGTATCTAATGGGTTGAAGATCAAGACAGGCGCTCAAAACAAGATTGGGTTTATCAAAAACTCTATTTTCCATAGGTTCTCATAAAATTTTTTAATTTACTTCAATTAAATTTTCTAAAAATTAAAACATCAAAAGTTAATACTTCAAGAGATTTTTCTTCCTTTCCAGATTAGCTCATTATGAATTTTTCCGAATAAAGATTTTAAAATTATATGTCCAAGAGCTAATTGTTGCAAGATCATTAAAAACAAATTTTCTATGATATTATGATTCCCTGTAATAGACACAATAATTCTTGTCATAATAATAACAAACAAAAAAATAATAAGTGTATTTGTTGAGAAATACAGAGAGACTGGAACCCAACCAAAAGTTGTTATTATCCAGAACAAAAATGCGAGTGAGTATGAATTTCCAAAAAAATAATCTACATTTTTTGCAAAGCCATTAATCGCTTCAATGTAACTTTTGTACATTCTACAACTTATTTCTTTTTTACCTGTAACACAGGCAACCTTTAAATTTTGCTTTTTATAATATCGAGCAATAGCAATATCTTCAACTCGAATATTTTTCATTTTTTCGTGTGGTAATGTTTTTCGATAAGTTTCTTCATCAAACAACATAAATTGACCATTCGCAGCTGCCAATGCATGATACTTTGTCTTTCTTACTAGAATTAATGGTAATAGTGTTAATAAAATATAGTTCATTAAAGGTACCGTTACCTTCTCTCCAAAACTCATCATTATCTGTCTTGGAAAAATGGTGAGCAAATCAAGGTTATATTTTTTCATGAAAAAAAGTGCCTCACATATTAAATTTTTTTCCACTCTTACATCAGCATCCAGAAATAATAAGAATTTTCCACTAGCATTTAAACCCAGATTGTGACATGCAAAATTCTTACCTAACCATCCCTCGGGCAGTACTGTCGAGTTAATATATCTAATCGCTGGATTGTTTAATGAAAAATCTTTTATAATTTTCTCTGAATTGTCTGTAGATTGGTCATTAAAAACTATTACTTCAATGTTTTGATATTTCTGGTTTATTATATCACTCAAAATATTTCCTATATTTTCTTCCTCATTTCTTACAGGAATTAAAACAGATACTAGCTCATTCTGATTTGAAACTTTTCCATCAAATTGTTGAATGAAGAGTAGATTGACCACTGCAATGATAAATTGAATTATTACGAAAGTAAAAACAAAATATGCAACATAAATCATCATTGGTAAAGTAAACTTTGTTTAGTGATGCACCTATGAAAAAAATTCTGATAACTATTTTCAAAATCAACAAAATCAAATTCATCATAATGATATTCTTCAAGGTATTGATAAAGTGTTGGTTTGGGATTCGATAAATAGTCTATCAAATTAACTACGTATAAGATTGAGATTTCATTATCAAGTTTTCTTATTATTCGTTCGATACCTTTTTCAAATTCAATTTTATGATTATGCATCGATTGAATCTTGCCCTGCGGAAAAATCAAAACTAAATTATTAGAATTAGACAATAATTCAGCTGTGTAGTTGAATGTTTCAAAAATTGTCTTTGAATTTTTTTTGATGGAGAATCCACCGCAATAATTAAAATACCAAAATCTTTTTAATTGTTCTTCGAGCATCATGAAATGAAATCTTTTTTTCAACAATTGATGATTTAAATAGTAAATCCATAAACCATCCCACCAGGATATATGATTTGAAATAACCATCACTGGTAATTCTCTATCGATATATTCTCCTTCAATAATTACGGAATTAAAAGTTCTTTCAATTTTCCTGAGAATATATCTTTTGAGAAAAGGATAAATAATAAAATGATGTTTAGCTTTCAGTATCATTTTATGTTGCCACAATATAAATCATGATAAAAAAACTTAATTGAATTAGGTAAACATTTCGTGCAATCGAATTTCTCGTACTGACATTAAAAAATTGAATTAAAGAGTTGAATAGAACTGCCAAGAAAAACCAAGCAATAAAATTATTTACTGGAATCGAATTACTTTTCCAATGCCAGAAATCCAGCACTGGCGCAACCTGCTCAAGGATGATATCAAAAATTAACATCAATACTGACGCTAGAATAACAACAAAAAATTTATTTAACCTGTAATTGGAAATGATTGAAGTAGTAACATAACTTAGCATTAACCAGTTTAACCCAATAATAATTGGTGCTTCAAAAAATTTCACACCCAGCGCTTCACCGTAACGATAATTACCAAAAATCTTACCTGTATTAACTCCAATGACTTCTATTAAAAAACCCAACATGAAAATTATACTGAAAATTGAAAATTCATATTTAATATTTTCAGATTGATGATGGATTAGTAGAAACATGAAGGTGATAAATAAAGTTATCGGTGTAAGTTCAATAAAAATCGAATGCGTCATCGGAAAAGTTAACCCAATCAATCCAACTAAATAAATTATCCCAAGAAAAATAGAACTTAAGATAGGTTTACTTATTACAAATTTCCGTTTCATCATAACTCAATAAATTTCTTTAAATTTTTCTCTTAACAATAAAACACCAAGAATTAATGAAAAAGCATAAGCAAAATCTTCAATTGGAACTGTAAAAATTCTAATACCTAAGTTTTCTTGATTATTGTACCACACCACCTCATTCTTGATAAACGAACCAGTAAGAATCCCGTTTATTACTAAAAATGGTACAGATATAATCAAGAAAGTAATGTAAAAACGATTTGTAACCAACGATTTTGAAAACATCGAAAATAGAACAACTAAGATCACTACGATTGAAATAAAAACGGTATAAGCTCTATCATAAAAATTAATTCCCAGTGCAGAGAAAAAAATGATTAAACCGATGCTTATTAGTTTTCTAAACATCTCAACTAATTTCAATTTCGGGAAATAGTAACAAAATGTATCGTGTATAAATATGCTTGAATATGGAATAAGAATGAAAAATAGAATTTCTTCAATTGGGAGACTAAAAATTTTTAACGGAAGATGATATGATGAATTAAAACCCCAGATTCCATTTTTTGTAAAGTAAATATCAAAAGAAATAAAAGCTGATGCAACCAGAAAAATTGATGGAAATAAATATCTCCACTGTTTATAAAATTGAAGATTTTTCTCAAAACTCATTATGAAAGGCACAATAAAACTAACAATCAAAAGTGTTAAATATAAATACATCTGTAAACAAATAATTATTTTGAGATTAAATATTTTATAGGAATAATAAGCAAACCAAAATTCTTAAATCCTCCCATCGATTTTGGATTATGATGATCAATGTGCGCTTTTATTACAGCTCTTAAATATGGATTCTTAATTTTTTGAAGAGAAAGCATATTAATTCTTTTATGAACAACTATATCATGGATTAGAAAGTAAGTTAATCCATAAAGCGTGATTCCAATACTAATAAAGATAAATGATTTAATTGGTATCGTAAATCCTGTAATCATTAGAATAATTGCAGGAATCGCAAAGATCAAGAAGAACAAATCATTTTTTTCGAACTTCCATTTTTCAGTTTTTTGAGACGGATACTCTTTTCCATCTTTTCTATGGTGATCCTTATGCCACTTCCACAGGAAGCGATGCATTACATATTTGTGGGTAAACCACGCCATAAATTCCATAAAAATATAAGCAGTCAAAATCATCAAGACATTCTTCATATTGTATCTTCCTCTTTAATTTCAATTTTCAATTAAGTTAACTCAAATTTTTTTGAGTTTGTAATCTAAATATGCTCTTAATATCAGAATTACTTTCTTTAAATCGTGAACTCTAATCCTTTTATGCAGAATCATTTGTGTTGAAGAATTTTTAATTTTTTTTAATAATTCCATGTAATATAAATAAGCGGTGTAAACAGCAAGCTTCGAATTAGGTGGTAAGCGTTTAATTCCTTTAAGAGCTTCAGCAAAATCCATTTCGATATCTTCGATAATTATTTTTTTAGTATCCTCACTAAATTTATTGTGTACTAATTCGGGAAAATAAATTCTTCCGAGGCTTCTGGTATCGTTATTAATATCTCTTAAAAAATTGACCTTTTGAAATGCTGAACCAAGTTTAATCGCATATTCTTTTAATTCATCAAATAATTTTTCATCTTTTCCGCAAAAAACTTTCAAACACATTAAACCAACTACCTCTGCTGAGCCATAAATATAATCTTTAATTTCTGCTTTACTTGAATAAGTTGTTTTATTTAAATCAAGTTTC
>FWPU01011229.1_pt1 | contig 10497 bp, 4 predicted proteins | sample 2228361 | NCBI WGS metagenome assembly FWPU01 (sample SAMEA103939777, study PRJEB20133) | metagenome | reverse complement strand
GCAGCCGAGATAGGTGTCCACACCGGGACCGACGCTGCGGGCGACCACGCACACGTGGTGGAGACCAGGCGTGAGTCCGTCAAAGCGCAGCGTGAACCCGTGGAACGGTCCCCACAACCACAGCTGGTCGGCGAGGTCGGGGCGCCACTCGTCGGCGACCGCGTCGGGCTGCAGGACGCTGTCGATGCTCACCTGGAGGGCGATCGGATCACCGTTGTCGGCGTCGACGGCCCATCCCTTCACCACCGCGCTGGTGCGCCCGGAGGGCTTGGCGAGCTCGACCTCGCCCGTTGGGTTCGTCGGGAACGGGCGCACGAAGTCGTTGAGCGCGGCGAGCCGTGACAGGTCACCGTTGAACTGGTCGACGTCGACCACACCGGTGATGCCCGGAACGTGGCCGCCACCCGGCTGCCAGAACGTCCAGGTGTTCCAGCTCGCGGGAAGCGGGTACGGCGACGAGGTTCCCCACCGCGCCAGCCACAGCGGGTAGGCACCGAAGGTCGAGTTTCCCGCCATCGAGGTGGCCCAGAAGTTGGGACCCGTGTACATGATCGGCCGGCGGCCGGTGAGCCGGGTGACTTCTTCGAGCCAGGTCCGGGCCCAGGTGGCGAGCTCGCTCGGCGAGAGTCCGCAGTTCACCTCCAAGTCGAGCACCGCCGGCAGGTCCAGAGGACCCTGCATCGGCCCGGTGACGGTGACGAAGTAGCGCGCCTGTTCGATCGCGGTTGTCGTCACCGGCCGCAACGGTCGAGCGAAGTGGTAGGCGCCGCGGTAGAGGCCGACCGCTCCGGCGTCGGCCCAGTCCCGCTTGAACCAGTTGTTGGTGTAGTAGCTGCCCCCGCAGGTGATCGGCCCCTCGGTCGCCTTGATGAACGCGAACGAGTTGCCCGAGTCCTTCACCATCCGCCAGTCGATGGCGGCGGCGTTGGGGGGCTGGTAGTTGGAGACATCGACCCCGTAGAGGGGCCCGGTGGCCGCCGGTGCCGAGGAGGCCTGCGCGGAGGAGGCTTGCGCGGAGGAGGCCTGCGCGGAGGAGATGGGAGTTGTGGCGACGACCACCAACGTCGCGAGCAGGGTGCCGGCCAGCACGAGCAGCGCCGGAGGACGCCGCCGGATCCAGCGGGTCTGCATGACCAAGACCATCGGCACCGTCGGCGTGAGGCCTTGAGGAGCCGTTCGTTCGCGTTCGTTGCCGCGGGAGCTGGCGTTGGGTGTCCGTCCCGAGGTCGACCAAACAATTGACAGTAAGAGTGTCACTACATAGGCTTGGCGCTGATGGCCGAAGCCGAGCGGGTCGCCGACCGGATCGCCGAGCGGGTCGACGGGCGTCGCCTCCGCGGCGAACGGAGCAGGGATGCCGTCGTCGATGCCATCCTCGAGCTGTTGCGGGAAGGGGTCGATCAGCCGAGCGCGGTCGAAATCGCCGAACGGTCCGGCGTGTCGGTGCGGTCGGTCTTTCGCCACTTCGACGACCTCGAGTCGCTCTACGCCGTCGCCGTGGATCGCCAGATCATGCGGGTGGCCCCGCTGTTCGCGGCGCCAATTGCGGCCGGTCCGCTCGACGAGCGGATCAGCGCGCTCGTCAGCCAGCGGGTCCGGCTCTACGAGGAGATCCACCCGGTGCGCCGGGCCGGTGAGCGGCTGCGGCGGCGTAGCCCGGTGATCCGCGCCCACCTTGATGACAGCCATGCTCTGCTCCGCCGCCAAGTGGGCGACGTGTTCGCCGCAGAGCTGGCGTCCCACAGTGGTTCGGACCGTCGCCAGCTTCTCGACGCGCTGGATGCCGCGACGAGCTGGCTGACCTGGTACCAGCTCCGAGACGAGCAGGAGTTGTCGGTGACTCGCGCCGCTGGCGTCATCCAGCGCCTGGTCCGAGCCCTGCTCGCGTAGCTTCGCTCAGGCTCCGGCGGCGGTGGCCGTGGCGAGCAGGTCCCGCAGCTGGCGGCGCTGCGCTGTCGAGAGCCGCTCGAGCAACGGGAGGTCGGTGAAGAGCTTGCGCCGGACCCGCCGGAGCACGGTCCGCCCGGACCGGGTGAGCGCGATGCGCTTGACCCTACGGTCCTGAGCATCCGCCCGCCGCTGGACCAGGCCACGGCCTTCCAGCCGATCGACGATGGCCGTGATGTGGGAAGCGTCGTAGGCCAGCTCACCGGCGAGCTCGCGCATCGAGCGCGGCTCGTCCAGGTGCCACAGCGCGAGCCCGAGCGGCAGTGTCAGGTCTTCGGCGGTGATCGTGACGAGGAAGCGCTGCTTCATCACCTCCATCAGATCGACGAGCAACGCCCCGAGCTGGGCGTCGAGGTCGTCATCCTGGTGGCGCGTCGCACGGCGGGTCGGCCCGGGCTTGGGGTGAGACTGAATGCCGGTGATCGCCACACAACCAGAGTAGCGTGCCCACCTAATAGTTTGCATATCCAATCATTGGCTAAGGTGACATATTGACCAGACGGGTGCGGCAGCGTCGCCGCCCGAACTCGGAGGAATCCGTGCTCAGCCGACTTGCCACCTCGTGCTACCGCCGGCGCCGCTGGATCCTCCTGATCTGGGTGGCAGGTCTGGTCGGGATCAGCATGCTCTCCAACGCGGCGGGAAAAGCGTTCTCGCAGGAGATCTCGCTCGATGGCAGCGATTCGCAGCAGGCGTTCGACGTCCTCGAGGAGCGTTTCCCGGGACGCTCAGGCCTCACCGGCGACGTCGTCTTCAAGGCTGAGGCTGGGATCACCGACCCCGCCGTTCGGGAACGGCTGTCCGCTCTGTTCGAGCGGATCAGAGCCGTCGACGGGGTGACGGACGTACGGACGCCCTACGAGGGACCGATGGCCGCCGCCCAGATCTCGCCGACGGGCACCATCGGCTACGCCATCGTGCAGTTCGGCGGGAAGAGCAGCAACGATGTCGCGCGGTCGACGATCGCCGAGATCGCGCGTGCCGTCGACGAGTCGCGCACCACCGGTCTCCAGGTCGAGTTGGGGGGCTTCCTGTTCCAGGAGCAGGAGCCGCCGGGTACCGAGGCGATCGGACTGCTCGCCGCGGTGGTCATCCTGCTCGTCGCGTTCGGATCGGTGCTGGCGATGGGCCTGCCGATCGCGACGGCACTGTTCGGGATCGGCGTCGGTTTCGGTGTGGTGAACCTGCTGGCCCACGTGACCTCCGTGCCGTCGTTTGCGACACAGCTTGCGGCGATGATCGGCATCGGCGTCGGCATCGACTACGCGCTGTTCATCGTGACCCGCTACCGCCAGGCGCTCGCAGAGGGATCCGAGCCCGAGTCGGCGGTGGTGACCGCGATCGACACGGCTGGCCGTGCCGTCCTCTTCGCTGGGTGCACGGTCGTGATCTCGCTCGCCGGCATGCTGCTCATCGGCATCGACTTCGTGCAGGGTCTCGGGCTTGCCGCCGCCTCGGTGGTGGCGGTCACCATGGTCGCCTCGGTCACGCTCCTCCCGGCCATCCTGGGTTTCGTCGGCCGCAACATCGATCGCCTCTCGATCCCCGGCCTCGGGCGCCGGGCCCACGGCAGCCGGCAGGGCTTCTGGTTCCGGTGGAGCCGATTCCTCCAGCGGCACCCGTGGCCCTCGGCGGTCCTCGGCCTTCTTCTCCTGGTGGCCATGGCGTTGCCGGTGTTCTCGATGCGGCTCGGCTCGTCCGACGAGAGCAACCTGCCCGAGACCATGACGGTGAGACGGGCCTACGACCTCAAAGCCGAGGGCTTCGGTGCCGGCGCGAGCGGCCCGCTGCTGCTCGTGGCCGAGCTACCGTCGCCGGCACAGTCGCCGGAGACGATGGTGCGGCTGGTCGAGGCGGTCCGGGCGGTGCCGGGCGTCGCGCAGGTGGCACCGCCGATGCCGAACCCTTCGGGCGATGCGGCGATCATCCAGGTGATCCCGACCACCTCGTCGCAGGACGAGGCGACGATCGAGCTCATCGAGCGCCTCCGTTCCGAGGTCCTGCCGGCGGCGACGGCCGGCACTGGCGTCACCGTGCACGTGGGCGGGGTGACCGCGCTCTTCGAGGACCTCGCCGTCCAGCTCCAGAAGCGGCTACCGGTCTTCATCGCCGTGGTGCTCGCCTTGAGCTTCCTGCTGCTGCTGATGGTGTTCCGGTCCGTGCTCGTTCCGGTCAAGGCCGTGCTGATGAACCTGTTGTCCATCGGCGCGGCCTACGGCGTTGTGGTCGCGGTGTTCCAGTGGGGCTGGGGTGCATCGGCGCTCGGCGTCGGCAAAGAGGGGCCGATCGAGTCATTTCTGCCGATGATGATGTTTGCCATCCTCTTCGGCCTCTCGATGGACTACGAGGTGTTCCTGCTCTCCCGGATCAAGGAGGAGTACGACCAGACGGGTGACAACAGCCTCGCGGTCGCCGACGGCCTGCGTGCCACGGCGCGGGTGATCACCGCGGCCGCGCTGATCATGGTGACCGTCTTCGGGAGCTTTATGTTCGGCCCCCAGCGGGTGGTCAAGGAGTTCGGCCTCGGGCTGGCGATCGCCGTGCTGATCGACGCCACCATCGTCCGGATGATCCTCGTCCCCGCGACGATGGAGCTGCTCGGCCGGACCAACTGGTGGTTCCCCCGCTGGCTGGGATGGCTCCCCGAGGTTCACATCGAAGGGCGCGAGACCCCTGTCGGGTCTGGAGCCGGCGATCCCGACGACGGGGAGCTGGCTCTGGTCGCGGGCGACTCCTAGCGCTGCGCATATCCCCCACATATGGTGGCTGACCAGGGAATAGTCCAAAAGTCCCAAATTGCCTGTTGACAATGTCACATTGATTGATGGTATGGTCACGAAACGGCGCGGGGACTTCACGGAGGGTCACAGCACCTGACCTGCACTTTCGAAGTGAGTGTCGCTGAATTGCAGTCCAACTGCAAACAGTTGCACGCAGCGTGATCATTCGGCAAAGTCTTGGTGCTTGTGACGCGGGTCACCGGTCGGCGAGGACGGGGCGACCAGAGCGGCTGATGTTGGGGGTACAACCGAATGAAGTGCGTGAGCATCGTCATCCCGGCCTACAACGAAGCCGGGAGACTGGCGGCATCGCTGCCCAACCTGCGTGAGCGGCTTCGGCTCGACCAGCGAGTCGAGTTGATCGTGGTCGACGATGGCAGCACCGATGCCACCGCCGAGATCGCGCTCGAGCATCTGCGGGACTGGCCCGAATCCAAGCTGGTCCGGCTTCCGTGGAACGGCGGCAAGGGCAGCGCGGTCCGGGCGGGCGTGAGCATGGCCGGTGGCGACGCCGTCGTGTTCATGGACGCCGACCTCTCCGCTGACGTGGCCGACCTCCCGCAGCTGATACGGGCGCTGGAGCACGCCGACATCGCGCTGGGGTCACGACAGGTCGCCGGCTCCAAGGCGAGCTACGACCGGTCCCTGCGCCGGGTGACGAGCAAGCTGTTCAACGACGTGGCCTGCGCCATCGTCGGCATCGCGGCGTCCGACACCCAGTGCGGGTTCAAGGCCTTCCGCACGCCGGTGGCCAAGATGCTGTTCCACCTGTCCGAGATCGATGGCTTCGCGTTCGACGTCGAGTTGCTGGCACTGGCCGAGCTGTTGGGGTTCCGCGTCGTGGAGGTGCCGGTCGGATGGCAGGAGGCATCCGGCAGCCGGGTCCGGCCCATCCGTGACGCGCTGTTGATGCTGCGTGATGTCGTCCGTACCCGGCGGCGGTGCTCGCGCGCGGCCCGAGAGGCTCGGGTCCGCGAGTGGCTCACCGCGCCGAACGGGCCCGGCCCCGTCGCGGTGGGCACGGCGCCACCCGCTCGGGATCCGCACCCGCCGGCGCCCTGCGCCCAGCGGGCCGCGGCACCCGAGCTGATCATCGACCTGCGCGAGCACGCGCCGGCCCGGCCACACCCCGAGCTGCCGGCCCGGCCCCACGCCGTGCACCTCGCCGGGGTCCCAGCCGCGGTCGACCACCACGCTCGCTGACCGGCGGTCGGCACCGGCACTGCGGACGGCACTGACGACCCGAGGAGCACCGCTGGCGATGCGCATCCTTTTCGTTTCATGGCGAGACCTGAGTCACCCCAACGCGGGTGGCTCCGAGGTCGTCGTCGACAAGCTGGCCTCGGAACTGGCTCGCCGCGGGCACCACACCGAGCTGGTGTGCGGTGGACCGGCCAGCGCCGAGGGCCCACCGCGGGCGTACCCGGTGACCGTCGCCGGTGGCACCTACAGCCAGTACGTGCGGGCCCCACTGGAGTACCGCCGCCATCACCGGGACACCGACCTCGTGGTCGAGGTGGTCAACGGCATGCCCTACTTCTCCCCGTTCTGGCGGCGGGGAGCCCGGCTCGCGCTGGTCCACCATGTGCACGACGACCAGTGGAATCACTACTTCCCCCGGCCGGTCGCGGCCGCCGGGCGCACCGTCGAGTGCCGTGTCATGCCCGCCGTGTACCGGACGACGCACTTCCTCACGATCTCTGCTTCGACCAGGCGCGCGCTGGAAGCGATCGGCATCGCCGGCGAGCGGATCCATGTGATGCACAGCGGGCTCGATCCCGACGCGTTCACCGCCTCCGCGCCCCGTCGTCGAGAGCCGACGTTCCTCGCGCTCGCCCGCCTCGCGCCGAACAAGCGCATCGACCTGCTGCTCGAGCTGTGGGAGCAGGTCCGGCCCGTCACCGGTGGTCGGCTGATCATCGCCGGCGACGGCCCCGAGCTCGAGCGGCTCCGGCGGCTGGCCGGCCCGGGGGTGGAGCTCACCGGGAGGGTGAGCGAGAAGCGCAAGCGGGAGCTGCTCGCATCGTCCTGGATCCTCGTGCACCCCGCCCGCCAGGAGGGGTGGGGGCTGGTGATCATGGAGGCCGCGGCCGCCGGCACCCCGGCCATCGGGTTCGACGTGCCCGGGGTCCACGACACGATCGTCGACGGCGTCACCGGTGAGCTCGCCCGCAGCGAGCAGGAGCTCGTCGACCGTTGGATCGGTCTCGCCACCGACACCGACCGGCGATCGCGCATGGGTGAGCGCGCGGCCAGCCGGGCCCGCGAGTTCACCTGGGATGCTGCGGTCGATGCCTTCTTGAAGGCGGCCGATGCCGCGCTCGGCGAAGCGACCACCCGAGCGGCCCGTGCGGCCCGCTCGGCCCGACCGCCCCGCCCGCCCCGCCGCGGCGCAGGCTGGAACCGCAGCCGTGAGCTGGTCCGGCTCTTCCGCGCTGAGCAGAGTGATCCCGACGCGTTCTACACCTTTCTGGCCGAGGACACCCTCGGACATCTCCGCCAGTTCATCGAGCCCGAGGGCGCGGTGGCCGTCGACGTCGGCGGCGGCCCGGGCTACACGGCCGAGGCCTTGCGCCTCGCCGGTGCTCACTGCTGCGTCGTCGAGTACGAGCGCGGTGAGCTGCTGCTACACGACCGTCAGCCCGAAGCCGCGGTCCAAGGTGACGGCCAGGCCCTCCCCATCGCCAGCGGGAGCGTCGACATCTGTCACAGCTCCAACGTGCTCGAACACGTTCCCGAGCCGTTCCGCATGCTCGACGAGATGGCTCGGGTGCTCAAGCCACGCACCGGCGTCGGGTACGTCACCTTCACCAACTGGTGGTCACCCTGGGGTGGTCACGAGACGTCGCCGTGGCACTACCTCGGTGGCGAGCGAGCCGCCCGCCGCTACGAGCGCCGCCACGGCCGGCCCCCCAAGAACCGCTTCGGTCGCAGCCTCCATCCCCTCCACGTGCACCAGGTCCAGCGCTGGTTCGCCCACCGCCCCGACCTCGAGGTGCTGTGGCAGGGACCCCGTTACCTTCCCGATTCGCTCGCGTGGACCTCGCGCGTGCCGGCACTGCGAGAGGTGGTGACGTGGAACCTGGCAGTGGTGTTCCGCCGGTCGAGCTGACCGGGCACACCGATCGGCGCACGCTCGCCGCCTTCTGGTCCAGTGTCGTGGCCGTCGCCGCGTCGTCGGTCGCGACCGTGCTCGTGCTGTCACACTTCTTCGTCCCCGGCGAGCTGGCCGAGGTCGCCACCGTCTTCGGCCTGTCGTTCGTCGCGGGCGTGATCCCGGTGGCCGTCCAGTCACAAGCCGCGGCCCGCCGCGCCACCACGGGCCGCTCCGGCGTCATCGACTGGGAACCGTTGTGCACGGGGGTCGCGCTCTTGGTGCTCGCCAGCCCGTTCGTCGCCCGGGCGCTCGGCGTGTCGCTGTGGGCCGTCGCCCTACCGGCCCTGCAGATCGTGCCCGCAGTCGCGGTCGCCGTCGGCCGGGGTGAGCTCATCGCTCTGCGCCGCTACGGCGCGGCGGCGCGGAACCACTGGTTCGAGGCGGCGGTACGGGTGATGGGTGGGGTCGGCCTCGGGCTGCTGTTCGGCCCCGACGGGGTGGCCCTGGCTCTGCTGCTGGCCGCCGGCGGGTCGTGGGTTGCGCTGCGCTACCCGGTTGCGGCTGAACGGCAGCGGCTGGTGCTGCCGGGCGCGGTCGCCGCGTTGGCGTTGTTCACGGCGGCCGTGCACCTCGACGTGCTGCTCGCGCCCCGGCTGTTCGGCGTGTACGCGGATACCTACGCCGTTGCCGCGTTGCCGGCCAAGGGCGTGTTCCTCGGGCTCATGGCGGCCGGTTGGCTCGTCATCCCCGCCGCGGCGACGTTCCGGCGTCGCCGTGACGCCATCGTTCCGGCACTCGCCACCGTGGGTGCAGGGGTCGTGCTTGCCGCGGTCACGGCGGCGGCCCTGCCGCTCATCGAAGCGGCGTTGGGGCGCGCCGGTGGCGAAAGGCTCGTGGCGTTGGTGCTCGGGCTCTCGATGGCCGCGGCCTCCGGCACCTGGGTCTGCCTCCAGGTGCTGCTCACCCGGCGCGAGCGTCGGTTCTGGTTCCCGGCCGCGGTCGCCGTCGCGACGATCGTTGCCGTCGGATCGCTGGCCGCGACGCCACTCGGGCTGGCGTTCGCCATGCTGGCCGGCCAGGTCGTCGCCCTCGGCGCGTCGCTGGTGCTCATCGCCCGCCAGCCTGCCCCCGCCGAAGCGGTGATCGATCTCACGGGCCCGGAGCCTGTTGTCGAGCCCGCCGGCCTCCCCGACGGCGTGGTCGACGTGCTCGCTGCCGACCGGTTGTGGCTCACCGGCGAAAGGCGCCCACCCGCCGGATCGAGTCGCGGACACCGCTGGTTCGAGCGGCTCTCCGGCCGGCTCCGTGCCGCCAGCGAACCGGTGATGGTCGCCTGGGCTCCGGCTCGGCGCACGCCCAGGTTGGTGCTCGCCGCCGTGTCCACTGCCATCGCGGTCGCCTTCCTGCTCCAGCAACCGGGGTCGATCGTGCACGAGACCAAGCTCGACCTCGCCATCGATCCGGCGCGCTTCCTCTCGCGTACGTTCCACCTGTGGGAACCCGTCGCTGACATGGGCCACGTCCAGAACCAGGCCGTCGGCTACCTGTTCCCGATGGGGCCGTTCTATCTGCTGGGCCATGGGCTCGGGCTCCCGGCGTGGATCATCCAGCGACTGTTCATGGCCGCGGTCGTCATCGCCGCGCTGTGGGGCTTCGTGCGGCTGGCCGACGCACTGGCCATCGGCACACCCCGAACCCGCGTGGTGGGTGGGCTGGCCTACGCGTTGTCGCCGCTGTTCGTCGCCCGTATCGGCAACACCTCGGCGATGGTCATGGGCGCTGCCTTCCTCCCGTGGATGCTCCTCCCGCTCGTGCGGGCCAGCCGGGTCGGTTCCCCTCGGCGCGCCGGCGCGCTGGCCGGGCTCGCGGTTCTGTTCATGGGCGGTGTGAACGCGGCGGTCACGTTTGCCGTCCTACCGGCCCCGCTGATGTTCCTCCTCACACGGAAAGCCGGACCGCGCCGGCGCGCCCTTCTGTTCTGGTTCTGCTTCGCGACGGTGCTCGCGACGACGTGGTTCCTGATCCCGCTGTTCTTCCAGCAGAAGTTCGGTTTCGACTTCCTGCCGTTCACCGAGCGGGCCGAGACGACGACCGCCTACGGGTCGACGAGCGAATCCATCAGGGGGACCGCCGATTGGCTGAGCTACCTCAACCTCGGAGAGGCGTGGCTTCCCGCGGGCTGGGAGCTCGCCGCCAACCCGGTGGTCATCCTCGCCACCGCCGGTCTCGCCGCCGCGGGTCTCGCCGGGTTGGTGCGGCGGGACCAGCCGGAACGGGCGTTCCTCGTCTACACCTTCGCTGCCGGCGTGGTTGCGATGGTCGCCGGCTTCGGTGGCTGGTTCGGCAATCCGGCGGCCGGGCTGATGCAGACGTTGCTCGACGGCCCCCTCGGCCCGTTCCGCAACATCTACAAGTTCCAGCCCCTGGTGCGGTTACCGCTCGCGCTCGGGTTCGCGCACCTCCTGGTGATCGCGGGTCGCTGGGCGATCCGGCGGTCGGAGATGCTCGGTGCCGACGGTCCGGCCCGTCGCGCCGGATGGCTTCCCGTCGGCGCCGCGGTGCTCCTCGTCGTCGGCGGGGCGCTCCCGGTCGTGACCGGCCGCCTCGTCACCGACCGGGGTTTCGACGGGATCCCCGGCTACTGGCGGGAGGGCGCCGCATACCACGACGAGC
>FWPU01013249.1_pt1 | contig 10498 bp, 7 predicted proteins | sample 2228361 | NCBI WGS metagenome assembly FWPU01 (sample SAMEA103939777, study PRJEB20133) | metagenome | reverse complement strand
AGCACCAGATCAACAGGCAAAAAACAACTGAATCCTTTGTATGTCCCTTTAATTTTGAGGTGATAAATTTAAAGGGACATACAAAGGATTCAGTTGTTTTATATGACGAAGAAAAGGGTATTCTTTTTTCTGGAGACCTTTTTATTTCTTCTCAATTAAAATACTTAAAAAAAGAAGAAAACCTTTTGGAACTTATAAATTCAATAGAATTTCTTTTAAATTTAAAAATAAAATTATTGTATACAAGCCATTTGGGGCCTATAAAAGATTATAAGTTTAGATTGGAAAATTTATGGTTTAATTTAACAACTATAAGAGATATTGTTTCTTCTTTAGATGCAACAAAATTTAGCAAAAAGGAGATTTTAAAAAATTTAAAACTTAAGGAAACATTTTTTTCCTACTTAACGGGTAGGGATTTCTCAAAGAAAAACTTTATTTCTTTTTTAAAATAAAAAAAAGGCGCCAAAGGCGCCTTAAAAAAGGAGGTATTACAGAAGGGGGCATTGGGCTTTCTACCTCCAAAATATATAACAAAAGTTTTTTTAAATTTATTTCATTTTTTGAGGTTCTATTTCAAATTTTAAAATTGAGCTTTCTCCTTCAATTTCTTCAATTGCAATTATTAAGTTTTGTTTCCCTTTTCTTACCTTTAAAACTCTTACAATTTCATATTCCTCTTTTTCTCCTTCTTCAAGGTTTATTGTTTGCAAAAATACATCGGATTTCTTATTCTCTTGGAAAGATACAATACCAAATCTAATTTGGGTTAAACCTTTTTTAAAATTTAAAGAGTTCTTAGGGATTTTAATTTGAATGGGAAGATTATAATGTTTTCCACTTTTTATGCTTTTTCCCAAATTTATCTTAATATTTAAGGGGTTTTTAAGGTTTTTTTCTATATAATAAGCAGAACTTAATCTTTGCTCAAAATTTGTCTCTTCACTAAAGTTTTTATAAGATTTGTAATAGTTTAGTTTAAACTCTGGATTTTTTAATTTTACTTCAATTTTATGTATTTTTTTATCATCAGCAGAGGTTGTTTGAAAACCTAAGATGTAATAATTGTTTAGGCCAATACCAATGGAAGATAGGGATTTTGTAGCATCATTTTGATTTAAAATTGCTTTTCCTCCAGTGGTATCACTTAATATTTTTAAAGAGTCCTGTTTTGAACGGGAAGCCAAATGGATATCGGAAATATCCAAACCCATTGATTCATCTACAGCCCCATAGTCAGCTCCAAAAGTTATAGAAAGGGTAAGTCCCCTTACATCTAAGGAGTAAATGGTGAAATTTCCATTTATTGCTAAGTAAGAAATATCTTGAAAAATGGGAGATAAATCATAGTTTAAACTTTCGTTTAAAGATGCTTCCATAGGGAATCTTCTTTCCAATTGGTAAAAAAATTCTATTCCTGGTATTGTGGGGTAACCTTCAGTTAAAAGGAGCAAAATTTTTCTCCCTTCCAAAGGAGAATAGGTTTGCAAAAATGCTTTCAAACCCTCCATAGTGCTTTCTATTTCCCATTTTTTTTCTTCTGCAAAACTTCTAAGTTGCATAAGGGCAGATATGTAATTGGATCTTAAGACAGTTTCTTCTAATCTTCTACTTTCAAGTTCCCATCTCAAAGAAAATGACCCAGAGGTGCTGTATTGGGATAAAAAATTTATTGCTTCAGATATCTCTGTACTTAAGGGAAATAATTCCTTAAGGGATGGGCTTAATTTATATATGGAAATCTCGTCTCCCTCTTTTAATGCAGTATTTATAAAATTAATTATAGAATTTAAATTCCTTTTGAAATAGGAAGGAATTATCCTAAAATCATCAATTAAAATAAACAATCTTTTTAAAGAGATGGGTTCTTTAAGTTTAATTCCCCTTTCTTCTAAAAACTGCTCAAATTCTTTATTTGCAATTTTGCTATCTTTTACTTCATAAAGATGGGTAATTTGTTGGCTTTGATTGTCCACAAAAAGTTCAAAGTCATCTTTTTTTAAATTCAATATATAATTTCCATCTTTATCTGTGACTTGAATGGGGATTTCAATTAGTCGGACTATAATTTTTTCTTCAAATTGAGCAAATAAATTAAGGGAAAAGATAATTACAAAATATTTTAAATATTTCATTTCTTGCCTCCAATATCTATCATAACATTTTCTACAATTACACTCATAGTTTTATCTCCTTTGTTTAAAACAACACATCCTATTCGTGAAAAGCCCCCCTTTATTGCTAACTCTGCTTTATATTTAAATTCTTGTTCCTTAAGTTTTAAAAAGATATCCTTTGGAATTTGAAAGGGATGGGTTATCCAAGTTATATCAGATCTGGCTCCAAATTGATCTAAAGAAACAAAGCCCATCATTATTTCCCCAGCTAAGACCTTTTCTTTTTCTGTTAAAAATATATTTTGAAAGGGTATGCTTAATTCAAAGGGGAGAGAAAAGACCTCTTCATTTAGTTTTTTTGGTTGAAAGAATTTTAAGGAAATTCCATAGGGATTTTTGGGTTCTGGATAGTAAAGGGCTGAAATTAAAGTATCATTTGCTTCAGTCATAATGGATTTTTCTTTAAAGCCCCTTTTATAAGATACAGTATATGCCTTTTTGGATTTTACCTTTACTTCAATTTTATGTAACCTATCTTCTAAAGCCCAAGGCCTTTGATAGCCCAAAAAGTAGTAGTTTTCCATAACCCTTGAAATTTTTTGGAACCCCTTTTTGAAATCATTTGTATTTATAATGGGAATACCCCCTGTCTCTTCAGATATAAGGATTAAAGGGTCTGTTAAATTATTTGTTTCAAGGGAATTATCAATATTATAGGAAGTAAGAACCTTGCTTTCAGCAGAGATTGTCTCAGAGAGAGCTCTCAAGCCCGTCACATCTATCATATAAAAGCTGACACCTGCTGTGTTAGCTGTGCTTATTACATTTTTATATTGGGGAGTTAAATCTAAATTTAATGTGTACATTAGGGGATCCTTTTCTGTAAATCGGGAATGGAGGTAATGGTAAAGCTCCACAGCAGGAATTTTGGGAAGTCCTGAGGATAAATAGAGCATAGATTTTTTGCCTGGAACTGCTGAAAGATATAAAAGGAAATCCTCCAATGCCTTTAAAGTTAAACTGGTTTCATGGTGTATTTCCCTTGCAAAATTATTTATCTTTCCATAAACTAAGTCGTAAGTATCCACTTCTTCAATATCTAATAAGATATCATTTTTGGCTTCAATTCTATGCATAATTTCGCCTGTATATTCCCTAATTTCCTCAAGACACTTTTTTATAACTTCAAAAGATTTAGTAAAGGGAGTGTGGACTTTTAAACTTCTGGAATAGGAGACAACCATTACTTCAGCTCCATTTTCCATCCTTGTTTTTAAAAAATCTTCAAGTTTATCTAACATGGCATTTCTATGCATTGGATGGATGTTTAAGTTATCTACATAAACCACATATTTTTCCTTTAAATCTTCCTTAAATTTAAAAGGACTCTTTTCTTCTTCTTTAAAATCTTCGGGTAAGGGGAGGTAAGCAGTTTCTTCTACACCATAGGAATTTTTTACTTCCATAAAATGTGTTATTTTTTGGGGCTTTTTATCTTCAAAAATTTCAAAGTGCTCTTTTTTTAAACCTTCTACAGGATTTCCCTTTTTGTCTAAGACATTTACATATATGGAAATTAAATGAACTTCAACCTCTTCTTCAAACTGAGAAAATAAAGATAAATTTAAAGATAAGAAAAGAAAAAAAATTATTTTTTTCATTGGATCTTATCCTTTGTTTTTTGTAAATAACTCAACAAAAATTCCTCTTGTTTTTTTAAGTCCTCTAAAAGGGAACTTAATAAAAGAATTGTATTTTGGTTTGAATTGTATAGCATTTTTAAAAGGGTTAAAAGTTCCTCTGAACCTTCTTCTTTTTCTTCTTCTTTTTTTTCCTTAATTCCAATATCAACTCTATTATTTAAATTTTCGATCATTAAATGGATTGCCTTTTGCAATGTTTTTAAAACTCCTTCTCCTTTTATTGCAGATGCCTCAAAATAGGGATATTTTTTTTCTTTATTAAAGGACTTTTCCAAATCTTCTATTGGTAAGAGATCATCTAAATCCCTTTTATTATATTGCAATACTATGGGAATTTTTTCTGGATCAATTTTATTTATTAAAAGGTTATCCTTTAAATTTTGAAAGGACTCCAAATTTGCTTCCTTTAATGCTCTTTGGGAATCTACAACAAAAATAACTCCATCAGCACCCCTTAAAACTAATCTCCTTGTGGCATCATAAAAGACCTGACCTGGAACAGTATAAAGTTGTATTCTAATTTTATGCCCCCTTTGAGTTGTAAGTTCCATAGGCAAAAAATCAAAAAAAATTGTTCTATCTGCTTCTGTAGCCATTGTTATCATCTTTCCCTTTCCACCAAGTTTTGGGTTATCATAAATCTTTTCTAAGTTTGTAGTTTTTCCAGAAAGCCCAGGACCGTAATAAACTAACTTTAATGTAATCTCCTTTATGGATTCATTTATAAATACCATATTAAAATCATATCATAATTTTTAAAAAATTACATTAAGATTTAAATTATTCAATATTAACACAAGGGATAGGTTATAATTTAAAGTCAATCCCCTTTGTGATTTTATCTTCTTCTACTAAAAAAAGGTTTGCTTCTTCAAATTTGTCCTTTTCATTGTACCATTCACTTTTATGACAAAAATCATCAGCATAAACCTTATATTTGCCTGGATTTAAAAGGAGCATAATAATTTCCATATTCATTTGTTAAGCCAAAAGAAAGGGGAATTCCCCATAAATCAAATACAATTACATAAGTATGGGGTATTGGATTATTTGTGTTTTCTTCTTTAACATATCCAGATATACCTCCAAGTCCTAAGTTTACTTGAAAGTTAATATCTTTTGTCTCTTGGGCTTCAAGGACAGGTACAGGAACTGCTTCTTCAATAATTAAAGTATCTGGATAGTATAAAATCCATCCATTGGGCAAGATCAAACCAACTCTATAATTTCCACTACCTAAACCCTTAATTTTATAATTTCCCTCTTCATCTGTAAATCCCCAATGCAAATTAGATGCCCAATTTAAAGAATCATCTATTTTTTCTGCAAATAATGTAAAATAGGGGAGGGGATTTTGCTGGTTATCAGTAACTTTTCCAGAAATAGATCCCCCCTTTGGAAGGTAAAAGTTTATACCATCTTCTATTTCTCCTAGGTAAATTTCAATTTCCATTGCATCTTTTGAATTATCTGCATTGGGATACCATTTTGGGGCATATTCTCCAAGCCCATCATAGGCATATAAAATATATTTTCCTTCTCGAAGACCACCTATTTGATAACTGCCATCTTCTAAGGTATATCCTAAGCCAGCCCAGTTTCCCTTTAGATCATAAACTTCTAAAAAGGCAGTATTTATTACTTCATTGGAAGTATTTTTTACAAAACCTTTAATTGTTCCTCCCTTTATCATTTTAAAAGTTACATATTCCTCTTTACCTTCTTCTACAAATATGGGAGTTGCTTCTTCTAAATTAAAGACCCCATCATAATAAGTGGAAACATATTCTCCCCTAAAATCGTAACCAAATAAAATATAAGAACCTGTCAAAAAGCCCTTTAATTCAAAATTTCCTTCTTCATCTGAAAAACCATAAGTTTCAAAGTAATAATTGTTTGAAAAAGCTGCAAGAAATACATCTCTTATGGGGGTACCAGAAAGGGAATCTATAACTTTACCCTTTATCTTTCCTGCTAAATTTAAAGTAAAATTTATTTCTTTCTTTTCTTCTCCTGCCTTTGCAAAGATGGGAGTTGCTTCTTCAAAGGTATTTTTTCCATAATACCATTGGGGGGCATAATTTCCTTCAAAATCCCAGGCATAAAGATAATAAATTCCTTCATCTAAATTACCAATTTTATAAAACCCATCACTATTGGAAGTTGACCAAGAGATAAGGAAGCCATCTTTGTCAAAGACCTCAATAAATATTTGTTCTAAGGGTTCATGGGAAGAGGAAAGGACTGTTCCAGAGATTATTGCTGCTGGAAGGAGAGAAAAATTTATATCCTTTGTAATTTCTTCTTTTTCAACTTCAACTTTTGTAGCATCCCTTGCATCCCTTACTCCTGGATAATAAGTTGGCAAAGTTGTAACTTCAAAGGAATTAGAAGAAACCAAATAATTTCCAGGGTTGGCACCCAATTTATATTCACCTTTTGTATTTGTGAAAGTATAAAAGTCCTCAAATTCAATATAAGTTGAAGCATAAACCCAAGCATTTTTTGCTGGTTCCCCGTTGGGCATTGTAACTTTTCCCATTATTCCTGTATCTTTTGGTTCTAAGGAAAAGTCGATTCCCCCTAAATCTTCAGAGTCAATAATCTTAATTTTACCTAAAATTCCATCTTCTCCATAAAATTTTGATGGATCATAAAAATAAATTTCATATTCTCCTGGGGAAAGCCCTGCAAGAAGATAATTTCCAAAATCATCTGTTAGAGAAGTTATAAAATAATTTGTATAGTCAATAAAGGAAGCATTGTTATTTATAGTATAAACGTAGACACCCCAGATACCTTCACCCGTTTTTGAATCTTTAATTTTTCCCGATATTGTAGCTGCTTTTTTTAAGTTAAAGTTTAAATCTGTTAAGTTATCTCCAGCCTTTAAATATAATAGATCTGCTGAAATAAAACTTTCTTTATGGTCATAAAATTGGGTAAAATAAAAATTTAAGGGATCATAAGCCATTAAAACATAATTTCCTTCAAATTCGAAGTTTATAACATAAAATCCAAAAGAATTTGTTTTAGATGAATAATTTTTTAAGCGTATTGCATTGAAATCATTGGAATGGCTATCAATACCACTGGGAATTAAAGATACTTCTATTCCTTCCAAGGGCAAACCTTCTTCATTGAAGACATATCCAGAGATACTTCCAATGTAATCTTCCAAATTTTTAAAAACATTATTATTTTCAAAATTTTTCCTTTCATTCCTTAAAGAAAACAAAAATTTTCTTTCCTTTGCATTTATTTTATTTTTGGGATAGAGATTTTTTAAAGGTTCCTTTACCCCAAATTCAATAACCTTTTCTAAATTGTCCTTTGAATTTTCAGAAAAGATTGGGGATGCTAAAAAAATGATACCTAAAAAAAATACCTTAAAATATTTCATAATTACCTCCCAGATAATTATACCATAAAATTCACCTTATCAAGGTATTAATTTTTTTATATTCAAAATAATCATTAAATTTAATAATTATTTCAAAGGATCTTTTAAAAAATAAAAAGGATGCAACCCCCTTTGATTCAATTTTTTTAAGTAAAGCATAACCCTTTTCATCCTTTTAATAGGAAGTTATTGTTTCCATTGATTTTATTCTCCTTAGAAGGGGATTTATTGTATATAAAACTTTGGATGGGATTCCTCCTTCTTTTTCTATATAAGCCCTTCCTTGAATTAAATCTTTATTAATTTTATATGTAAATTTGTATAAAACATAAATTTTATTGCCTATATTTTCTTCTTTTTTTCTTTGGATTTTTAAATTATTTGGATTTTTTGGATTAAAGATATCAAAATCAGAAAGTTCAAAACTTTTTTTATTATCCTTTTCTTTTCTTTTTTCTTTTTTTTTCTTCCTCTAAGCTCTCTTTGTAATATCCTTTCCATCCCTTACTGACTTTACTAATCTTGTCTTTATCTTACCCCTTCATCAATATAATTTTTATAAAGAAAATAGTCAGTATTTAAAACTTCTCCTTTTGTGTTTAAAATTTTACTTTCAGTTTCTGTTATGGCTGGTATTAGATTTTGGCTGGAATTTACTATTTCTCCTGCCTTTTCCCATAAATCATCCCTTGAATAAATTTTTAAGGAAAATATAAATAAGAATAAAATCCTTTTCAACAATTTTTATCACCCTTTTTTATAGAATAAAGATAAAGGAAAAGAGAAATTCCAATAAATAATGCCAAACCAAGCCATTCTGCATAAATTGTTTCTCCAAATTGAAACCTTTGTTTTCCCTTAAAGATTGCTTGAACTCCAGAAGCCAAAACCCCCATTAAAGCTCCTCCTGCTATAAATCCAGAAGAGATGAGGAGTCCCTTGTCAAACCTTTCCTTTGAAATTTTTTCATCTTTTGTAGATTTTAAGACCAAATGGGATATTAAGCCACCAATGAGGAGGGGGGTGTTTAATTCAAGGGGAAGGTACATACCCAAGGCAAAGGCAAGGGGAGGGACTTTAATCATTTCCATAGTTAAAGCCAAAAGAACGCCAGCCAAATACAAAACCCAAGGTGCTTGGGATTCTGGAGAAAACATTGCCTGCAAGACAGCAGCCATTGCATTTGCTTGTGGGGCAGGGAGGGGATTTGGGTTGGCTTCTGTTTTAACAAAGCCATAGGTATTATTTAACAGTAACATAACAAATCCAATTGCCAAAGAGGCTGCAAAAATTCCTGCAAATTTAAACCTTTCTTGATTTCTTGGAGTAGTTCCAAGCCAATATCCAATCTTTAAATCAGTAATAAAGCCCCCAGCAACAGCCAGAGCAGTGCAAACAATTGTTCCTATAAGGAGGGTTACCATCATTCCTTCTTCGCCTTTCAAGCCCATCTGAACAAACAAAAAGGAAGCAATAATTAAAGTCATAAGTGTCATACCTGATACAGGGTTTGTTCCCACAATTGCAATTGCCCTTGCTGCAACTGTTGTAAAAAGGAAAGCAATAATTGTGGCAATTAAAAGGGCTGCAAAGGCAAAGCCCAAAGTTACTTTCAAGGAAAGGGAAAAGAAAAAATAAATAACAATTAAGGTTCCTACTATTAAAAGCAAAATTGAAGACATCTTTAAGTCCCTATCTGTTCTTTCATTTGCATCACTTAATTTTTTTCCAGAAAAAATTTCTTTAAAACCCAAAGAAAAGGCAGAATAAATTATTTTTATATTTTTAATAATTCCTAAAATTCCCGCACAAGCAATACCTCCAATTCCAATATGTCTTACATAGGAAGAAAAAATTCCTTCTGCATCCATTTGAGAAAGGGGTAACTTGCCAGGGGGTATTACAATTTCCATCCCCCTCGAAAAAAAACCAATTGTGGGAATTAAAAGGAACCAAGAAACAAAAGAACCAGCACAGATGATGGCAGAGTATCTCAATCCAACTATGTAACCAAGTCCCAAGACAGCAGATAATGTGTTTAATTTTCCCACAAGTTTTATTTTTTCATAAATATTGTTTCCAAAGGAAAACATTTTTGTAGAAATTACCTCTTTCCAAGCATCAAAGCCTGTAACTAAAAAGTCATAAATCCCACCAATTAATGCAGAAAAAAGGAGGGTTTTGGCTTGATTTCCTCCTTTTGCATCCCCCGTTACCAGGATTTCAGTTGTGGCAGTTGCTTCGGGGAAGGGCAAAAGTCCATGTTGTTCCTTGCAAAAATATCTCCTTAAGGGTATTAAAAATAAGACACCCAAGCATCCTCCTAAAAAGGAAGATATAAATATTTGTAAAAAGGAAGGTTTTAAATTCAAAATGTAAAGGGCTGGGAGAGTAAAGATTGTACCTGCAACTACAACTCCAGAAGCAGCACCAATTGATTGGATAATGACATTTTCAGAAATTGTAGATTTTCTGCTATAAATTGCACCAATTCCCACTGCCAGTATTGCAATTGGAATTGCTGCTTCAAAGACCTGGCCAATTTTAAGCCCCAAATATGCTGCTGCTGAAGTAAACAAAAGGGACATAAAAAGTCCCCAAAAAACAGACCTTGAAGTCACTTCTGGAATTATTTTTTCAGCTGGCACATAAGGAACATACTTTTCCCCTTCTTTTAAAGGAGTATAAGCATTTTCCGGTAACTTCCCCTTTCTTTCTTCTTCCATATTTCCTCCTTAAAAAAACATAAAAGGATTTTAACAAATTCTCCCTTATTTTTCAATTAGATGTAGAATTCATAACATATTGGATTTATAAAGGGTAATAGGGGTTAATAAGGGGCAAAGGGAAAAAGAAGGTATTTTATAGGGGGTAAATTATTCAATGAGGAATGGGGTTTCAAAGTATTTCCTCATTATTCCTTCAAATTCTGATCCATTATCTTTTTGTACTCTCTTTATTTTAAAGGGAAATACTCTTTCAAGTTTTTTCCATAAAATCCTTTGCGTTAGCCCAACTTTTGCATTTTTTTTGAAAAAGTTTTGTATTTACTGGATTCTTTCCTTTTTTTCTGCACTCCACTTCCCCTATGGCATCAAACATTTAGCATTTGTAAGTAAAAGTATAAAAAAAATTTAATTTTAGAACTCCAAAAAATATTTTCAAAAAAGTAGCAAAAATTCCCCTTGATGAGGGGTAAATTTTGAGTTGTAATTAAATCATGAAGAAATACATTTGGGTTTATGTATTCTTCAAAAATCTTTTAAATAAGGAGG
>FWPU01004878.1_pt1 | contig 10500 bp, 12 predicted proteins | sample 2228361 | NCBI WGS metagenome assembly FWPU01 (sample SAMEA103939777, study PRJEB20133) | metagenome | reverse complement strand
TGAAGTGAAAACGCGGCAGCGGGGTTTTTGGCGAAACGAACCCGATGCAGGGCGCCAGCGAGGGATTCGGGGGGCTGGGCGGAACGCACGGGGAGTCTTATTTGCGCGTTGCGGAAAGAGTTCGTCATTTTGGCGGAACGAAGCCAAGCCGGGGCCCGGGCGGGGCTTCCGAGGGGTATTATAGAATCCCGTTGCGCAAAGCAGCCCAGGACCATCCTGGATCTCTTTTGGTTTCAGGTCGTTGGCGGTTAGAGTCGGCGGTGACTGATCGTTGTGGAGGATGCGTGTCAGGGAGGCGAGCCGGGTGATAACCGGCGCGGCCGGCGGGTTCGGGTTATTAAGCGGGATAGAGCAATGAGGGAGCAGGAGGGGGAAGAGGCCGGGGTCCTCGCCGGGACAGGAGAGAAAGGCGCCAAAACCGGCGGCGATAGTGGTGTGCTTGCCCTATGGCGACGGGAACAGGGGACGTCGGTCAAGGGCACGGCACTGGCACACAGCGGGGGGCGGAAATCAACCACAGAAGGTTTCCGGCGATATGGCCGTCGAAGGGAACGCCCGCAGGATGGCCTCGTGCGAGGTCACCGAGGGGAGGCCCAACTGCTGAGCAGCGGCGACGAACTCACAGTCATATGCGGAACGGTGAGAGGCGGCGGCGAGGGCCGGCACTTCGTGCGAGGCGACCTCACGCTCGGCACCCGCCTTCAGTAATTCAGCATTTTCGGCGGCACGCATGGGTTCGGGCAGCGTCAGCAGCCGGCCCCGCCTGAAACCGGCCAGCATGTTTCGGAACTCCGACCGCCAGAGCGGAGGCGCTGTCCCTTGGGGGGTCTCGCCGGTAGACATTCTCGGCGATTTCGGTCCACTCGCCGGGGGGATCAGGTATGCGATGAGGTTCGTGTCAGGGACAATCAGGGCCGACGCCGGGGCTTAGCCGCCTGAAGGTCCTTGTCGGTCAGGTAGAGCCGATCGCCGAGGGACTCCCGAAAGCGGCGGACGGCGGCAAGGAACGCCCCGGGGTCTGTCGGGCGGGCGCTGAGCGCCCTTTCCAGGCAGACGATCGCTTCGTGATTGAGGCTCCGGCGATGGAGCGCGGCGCTACATTTGAGCTGTTGGTAGAGTTCGTCCGGCACGTTTTTGAAGGTGAGTGTCGGCATACTGGTTCCACGTTGTGCATCCCCCGTCCGACGGGCAACCGAGGGGCTGGTGGCGCAAATGTTCCAGCGGGGGGCTTGAACCGCCCGGAATCGGGCAATCCGGCCCGATTAGCGGCTGATAAGCGCAGAGAAAGCAAGCACAGTCTTTGGAGTGTTACGTGCGGATACCGGGAGGTGAAAGGGGGTACGGGCGGTGGTCAGGAAAAAGCCGGTCATCATCATGCGGCAGGCCTCGCTGGGTTGGCGCCTGCACGGGGAAGTCTACGGGCACCCGCATCACCCGGACGGCACGTGGGTGCGGACGACGGAAGTCATTGGAAGGACGTCCGGCGACTGCTACGAGACCCGAAACTCGATTTACAGGGTCGAGCACTGGGCGCGCCGGCCGGAAGCGGAGCAGATGCCGGCGGCTGACAGGCCCCAGGTTGGCGCGGCATGAGCAGGATCTTCACACGGGATCGTCTTGTAGCCGCCATCGTGGCGTTTTTGGCCGGTGTCGCCACGTACGCCCACGCCGAGGTCTGGGCTTCCACGGGGGCGCCTGGGGGAGCTTCCGTGGCCCATGGACCGTCGCTCCGGGTTGACGTGGACCTGGTGTTGGTGCCGGTGACGGTGACCGATCGTTTCGGCCGCGTGATTGCGGGATTGGATGAAAGCAATTTCCGTGTTTTTGAGGATAAGAGGGAGCGGCCGATTGTTTCCTTGAGCGCTACCGACGCGCCGGTATCGGTGTGCCTGCTGTTTGACACGAGCGGGAGCATGGCGGACAAGCTGGACACGGCCCGCGAGGCGACGAAGAGGTTCTTCGAAACGTTGAATCCGGACGACGAGGCCTGCTTGATCACCTTCGCCGAACGCCCCGTCCTACGGCGCGGTTTTGCGAGCGATTTCGCGAACATGCAGAACAGCCTGCTGGCGGAGAAGGCAAAAGGAGTTACGGCGCTGATCGATGCCGTTTTTCTGGGCCTGCACCAGAGCCGGCTGGCCGGCAGCCCGCGCCGCGCCGTGGTGATTGTCTCGGACGGGCTGGAGAATCATAGCCGCTACACGAAACGCGAGCTGATGGGGTATGCGGTCGAGGCTGACGTGCAGATCCACACGATCGGGATCCATCGCCGTCTGAGGAGTCTCGACAGTCCGGCAGCACGAATCGAGACCCAGCAAGCCATTGAAATGATGGAGGACATCTCGAGGCTGACCGGGGGAATTCATCTGACGATCGCCGATCTGGACGAGTTGGGAGAGGCCATGGTGAAGGTGGGCACGGCTCTCCATCATCAGTACCTGATCGGCTACCGGCCGGGCGGAGAGCCATTGGCGGGCAAGTGGCGGAAGATCAAAGTGGAGCTGAAGCTGCCATCGGGGACGCCACGGCTGAACATCTATGCCCGGAGGGGGTACCGGAGTCCGAGTCCGTAGACCGGGCAAAGGCCGGCGCTGTCACCGGCGCTGCTTCTCCCGAGGCCGCAGTTCCGAGAAAGGGTACCATTCCGGCAGATCGTGCAGTTCGTGGGTGGTGTCGAGCGGCGGGTCGCCGGGCCCAAGCCTCGGAAGGAGCGCGAAGAAAATCGCCCCCAGGAGGAGAACGGGGATGAGGAGCTCCGAGCAAAGGGGGGTCGGTATGAACAGTCACCGGCTAGCCGTATTGACGGTCGTTGTGTTGCTCTTTTCGCCGGCCGGTCTCCCGAAAGACAAGAGGACCGATCCGGCCGCGATCGGAAACCGGCATGTTACCGGAGGAATCAATTTCTACTCACTGGAGCAGGAAATTGCGCTGGGCAGGCAGCTTGCTCGCGAAATCGAGTCCCGGGTCAGGATCGTTGACGAACCGGCGGTTGCTGAGTACGTGAATCGGGTCGGGCAAAAGCTCGTGCGCAACTCTGATGCGCAAGCGCCCTTCACGATCAAGGTGATTGACGACGACGAGGTGAATGCCTTTGCCTTGCCTGGAGGGTTCCTGTTCGTAAACACGGGCCTCATCGTGTCCGCGGCGTCGGAGGCCGAATTGGCCGGGATCATTGCCCACGAGATTGCGCATGTGGCCTGCCGGCATGCCACCCGCCAGGACACCAGGATGCAGATCATGCGTCTGGCCTTCATTCCACTGATCCTCTTCAGTGGATCGGCGGGCTATGCCGTACAGGGGGCCGCGGCCGTCGCAGTGCCCTTGGGCTTCCTGCAGTTTTCGCGGGGGTTCGAGGAGGAGGCGGACTTGTTTGGCGTGCAGTACGCTTACAAAGCGGGCTACGACCCGACCGCGATCATCGACTTTTTCGAAAGGCTCGAGGCTCGCGAGGCGCGAGCTCCCGGCACGATGGCCAAGATGTTCTCCACGCATCCAACCACGGGCAGCCGTATTCGAAGGGCCCAGAAGTACATCGGGAAGTTCCTGGAAAGCAAGCCCGAATGTGTTGTCAACACCTCGGAGTTTGACAAGGTCAGAGGCAGGCTCATCGCGATCCGGGACCGGCGAAGACTCTTGCGGATCGACCTGAGCCAGCCGCGGCTGCGCATCCCACGGAGAGAGTAGGACGGCCCGAGCGACGATCCGACGGAAGACGAACGCCCAACGCTCAAGCGTCGCGATTAACGGGGTCCGTTCGGGGCAGTGGCCGTGAGGTTGCTGGGATGAGGGGGAGGTTTTCAGCATTGCGGAATCGAACCTCAGAAAGGCGAATCGGCCATGGAACGGATGTTCCTGCTGATGGTATCGGCGGTGGTCGTGTTGCTGGTAATAGCGCCCCGCCTGAAGCGTGCATCTCCACCGATCGGCCTCGGTGTGGCCAGACCGGAGCGGTGGCGGAGTGAGGGCAGCGGTGAGAAGCGGGCCGCTTGACGCCACTCACTGCCGCAGTTGGATCACTCCGCCAGCGGTCCGCGAATGACCGGGGCCACTGTCGGATGTGAAGAAGCAGCTCCGAGATGGACCGTCCTCGGTGCAGTGGTCAACCAGGGCCGTGATGACTTCTGCGTTGCCCTCAACCGGTTATCGAAGGTTTGGGCGCTGAGATATATCAGCGGCCTGATTTCGGGCAGGGAAAACCGGGGGCGGACGAGCATCGAACGCGCGGGATGGGGTGGCCGGGCGGCCCCGTTTCTGCCCCAGCGGGTCGCGCCGAGCGAGATGAGCTGATCCGGGCATTCGGCACCGAGGAGGGATCGGTGGCGGAAGAAGGGCAGAGTCGGGAGGGGGTTTGCGGTTTTCGTCCAGGTGGTGGCGCTGGCGGCCGACGAGTGAAGGGCGCGAGAGCGTTACAAGGCCACAGGTACAGGGGGATCTGCGAGGTTTTGGCGCGCGGCGGCTCGGTGGTCCGCCGGATGCAAGTAGTCCGATGAAGGTCGCGAACGCGATCAGCCACTCAAGCGATGTGGCAAGGAAAGGAGAGACGATGATGAAGAACAGGAGGTTTTTGCTGTCGCTGCTGGCAGCGACAACGATAGTATGGATGCCGAGCGCGGGAAGCGCTGCGGAGCAGGAGCAGGGACTCAAGGTTGGCAAGAAAGGCGACGTCACTTTTCGCCAGGAAACGAAGGTGGGCGAGATGACGTTCAAGCCCGGGCGCTACCGTTTCCAGCACCGGGTCGAGGGCGACGAGCATTTCGTGCATTTCACGGAATGGACACAGCCGTATGCTCCCGGGGGCGCGGCGGGGCCAGTGGCCCATCCCGGTGAGGTGAGATGCAGGATAGAGCCGTTGGGCAAGAAGGCGTCGCAGACCGCGGTTTACACGATCAGCGAAGGCGGCGCGAGGCGCGTGACAAAAGTGGTGGTTCGCGGCGAAAACGTCGCGCATATTTTTTAACGCCGGACTGGCGCCGGGCACCCGCCGGGGGCCGAAGAAGTTAGCGGCGCCGGCGCGTCCCGGCCCCGCGACGGGCAGAAGAAAGGAATGGAGAGATGTCAAACCAGGAAGAAGCTACCGGCAGTCCGATCAGGGTGGTGTTCTCGTGCCGCGCTGAGGATGCGCGTTCGGTCGCCCTAGCCGGGACGTTCAATGATTGGGACCCCGAAGCGACACCGATGTCGCGCAACCCGGAAGGGGAGTGGACGGTCACGTTAGATCTGGCTCCCGGACGGTACGAATACAAATTCGTTGTGGACGGCGAGTGGTGTTGCGAACCAGGCTGTGACGATGCCAGCTACAGTGCAGCGGATTCGGTCCCCAATGCATTCGGCGGGAAGAACCGCCGGATTGAAGTCAGCTAGTGTCCTGTCCGGCGGTAGAGTTGACAGTCCGAGTGGGGTGGCCCATACTGGCCGCTTGCCCGCGTGAAAGCGGGCTTGCGGGCTAGAAAGCCCGCCCCACGCTGAGTGGCGGGCGTTGTCAACGGCCGGATGGGACAGGACAGCGGGAAGCGGCTGAAAAAAGGCGGTGCGCAAGCTGAAGCCTGCGCCACTTGTGAGCCGGGAAAGTGGGGGCGTGGGAAGGGGCGGCCGGCCGGAGGAGTGAGCCAGCCGCCCCCTTCTGCCTCGCAGTGGGCCTAGCCCGAGGCAGAGCCACGCGCTGTGTCGGTCTGGTGAGTAGCTGCTTCCGCCTCCGGGTTGCCCCCCCGGCACTCTATAGTGCTGGGCGTCCGGAGGCTGGCGGAGCCACTTTGAGGTAGGGCAAACCATGGGCCAAACTCACAGCACAGTCCGACAGGTCCCCAGCTGCCAAGCAGTTGCAGGTAAGCGCGGTGTTTGAGCGCCGACGGTGAGGGCGGCGGCCGCGCCCGATAACGGACACCTAAAGATCGCATCGCCTCATTTCGGGCACGAGGCGGCGGAATGGCTGGAAGGCTTGGAAAAGCCCGCCAGGCGCCTTCGAGCCCCTGGGCTGTAAGGAGTTTCCGACTGTGAGCCGGGCGCCCGACTCAGGTTGGCATCCCAAGTGCGTGGAGCAGGCGGTATGAAACACACGATCATCGGACTTGTAGTTGTGCTCGGCGCCGGCCTGCCGGCCGGCGGGGTTGATGCGGCGCCAAGCGACAAGGACAGCGGCGCGAAACGGGACGATCGATCGGCATCCTGTTGCGCCGCTGTTCTGAGCGTTCTGCCAGGCGCGCGGGGGGGCGCATCTGGCGCACCCACGGCCGGCGGCACGGCCCGGATTTCGGTCGAAGTCACGACTCAGGTTGGAGAGCTTACCCTTTGGCCCGGGCGGTACGAGATGAGGCCTGTTCTCCGAGGACCCGGCCACGCCATTCGATTCACTCGGATCGATCAAGTTGACGCGCCAGGCCCGCCGATCGAAGTACCGTGCAGCCTGGAATCGCTGGAGGAGCAGAGCGGCGTAACGCTGCTTCGCTACCGCCTAGAGGAGTCCGGCGGCTTGCGTCTGGTTAAGGCCTACATCGAGGGGGACGATGCCGCCCACGTGTTCTGAGGCGAACAACGCGATGGGGCGGATTCGGGCAGCGGTAAGGGAGGATCTGAGAATGAAATTCAGCTTGAGGACATTGGTAATGGCGGGATTGCTGCCGCTTTCGATGGCGGCGCAACATTCCGAGCATCACCCCGCGCCGTCAAAGCAGAAACACGGAATGATGATGGGCGGGGAGATGATGGGAAAGCAAATGATGGAGCGCCATCACCAGATGCAGAAACTTGTGGACCGTTTGCAGGCGGACCTGAAGGCGCTGGAGAACGAGAACGACCTGACGGCAATTAAGAAGCAACTGGCTGAAGGTCGGGCCCTGGTCGAACAACTCCAGGCGAACTTGCAACAGCGCCACGAGATGATGCAGCAGATGATGGAGCACATGCAGAACTGCCCCATGGTGAAGTCTGTACAAAAGCAGGCGGAACAATAACCGGGGTGGCGCGCCAGCATCAGGGTCGAGCAAAGCGGGTCCGACAAACGCGGGGAGTTCTCTGCCGGCGGGCGCATTGGGCGTGCTTCGACGCTCCGGAGCGCGGACGAGTGTTGTAGCGGCAGGGCCGCCAGCCTGTCGGGAGCAGGGAGTGGTGTTACGGTGGAATGGCAGGTGCGCGTGCTCATTCGGGGCAACGAGATGAAAGAAATCAGGCTCTGAGCAAGAAGGGTGAAGTTTGGTTAAGAGGAGATACTGGGATGAATCATAAACTCGATCCGCACCAGGCGTCGGAAAGCGAGGGGATGAAAGACCCGGTATGCGGCATGGAAGTGGATCCCCGATCCGCCGCGAACAAACTGAGCCGCGGCAGCCAGACTGTCTATTTCTGTAGTCAGCACTGCCTGGAGAAGTTCCGTGCCGCCCCGGAGAAGTACGCCGCTCGGCAGGAAGAAGAGACGCCGACGGATACCGGAAAAGGCCGCGAGTACACCTGTCCGATGCACCCGGAGGTTGTCCAAGACGCGCCGGGAAGCTGTCCGATCTGCGGAATGGCCCTGGAGCCGCGCACCGTCACGGCGGAAGAAGAAGAGGAAAGTCCCGAACTGGCGGACATGACCAGGCGGTTCCGGGTGGCGGTGGTTTTGGCGCTCCCCGTGCTCGTCTCGGCCATGGGCGACCTGATACCAGGCCGCCCCCTGGAAGAACTGGCCACGCGGCGCACCTGGATCTTCATCGAGATGATCCTGGCCACGCCGGTGGTTCTCTGGTCGGGCCGGCCGTTCTTCGTGCGCGGCTGGAAATCGATTGTGACCCGCAGCCTGAACATGTTCACGTTGATTGGGCTGGGCGTGGCGGTGGCGTATTTGTATAGCGTGGTGGCCACGGTGTTTCCGGGCATTTTCCCGGAGTCATTCCGGGGGGAAGACGGTGCGGTGCCGGTCTACTTTGAGGCGGCGGCAGTGATCACTGCCCTGGTGTTGCTCGGTCAGGTACTGGAATTGCGGGCACGGAGCCGGACCGGCGCGGCAATCAAGGCCCTGCTGGGACTGGCTCCTAAAACTGCACGCCTGGTCCGCGATGACGGTTCCGAAACGGACGTGCCTTTGGAGCAAGTGGAGGTGGGCGACCGGCTGCGGGTGCGGCCCGGGGAGAAAATCCCGGTGGATGGCGTGGTGCTGGAGGGAACCAGCAGCGTGGACGAATCGATGATCACGGGCGAGCCGATACCGGTGGAGAAGCGGCCCGGTGACCGGCTGACGGGCGCCACGGTGAACGGGACGGGAGGGCTGGTCATGCGGGCCGAGCGGGTGGGTTCGGAGACTTTGCTGGCGCAGATCGTTCGGATGGTCTCGGAAGCTCAGCGCAGCCGGGCCCCGATCCAAAACCTGGCCGACGTGGTGGCCGGGTATTTCGTGCCCGCCGTGGTGGGTATCGCAGTGATCACGTTCACCATCTGGGCCATCTGGGGCCCCGCGCCCAGCATGGCCTACGCCCTGGTGAACGCGGTAGCGGTGCTCATCATTGCCTGTCCGTGCGCGTTGGGTTTGGCCACGCCGATGTCGATCATGGTGGCGACCGGCAAGGGCGCGACCATGGGGGTCCTGTTCAAGAATGCGGAGGCGATCGAGCACATGAGGAAGGTGGACACGCTGGTTGTCGATAAGACCGGCACGCTGACCGAAGGTAAACCGAGGGTGGTGAGCGTCCGGCCCGGGCAGGGGTACGATGAGAAGCGGCTGCTTCAGCTCGCCGCCAGTCTGGAGCGGGCGAGCGAACACCCGCTGGCGGCCGCCATCGTGGGCGGCGCCGAACAGCGCGGGGTGCAACTGCTGCCCGCCGAGGACTTCGAGTCGGTCACCGGAAGAGGTGTGCGGGCCCGGATCGAGGGCAAACGTGTAGAGCTTGGCAATCAGAGGCTGATGGAGGAATCCGGCATTGACGTTCAGGCGCTGGTGGAGGATGCGGAAGCTCTTCGGGGCGACGGACAGACAGCCATGTTCGTCGCCGTGGACGGCGCTCCGGCGGGAGTGATCGGCGTAGCCGACCCGATCAAAGAGACAACTCCCGGGGCGATTCGCCGCCTCCACCAGCAGGGGATTCGGATCGTCATGTTGACCGGCGACAGCCGCACCACCGCCAAAGCGGTCGCGGAGAAACTCGGCATCGACGATGTGATCGCCGAGGTGCTGCCGGAGGAGAAGAGCAAAAAGGTAAAGGATCTCCAGCAGGAGGGCCGGTTCGTGGCCATGGCGGGCGACGGCATCAACGACGCTCCGGCCCTGGCGCAAGCCCATGTGGGCATCGCCATGGGCACGGGCACGGATGTGGCCATGGAGAGCGCCGGCGTGACGCTGGTGAAGGGCGACCTGGGAGGCATCGTCAAGGCACGGCTGCTCAGCCGGGCGACGATGAGAAACATCAAGCAGAACCTGTTCTTTGCGTTCGTCTATAACTCTCTCGGCGTACCTATCGCCGCCGGCGTTCTCTACCCGTTCTTCGGCATTCTGCTGAGCCCGATCATTGCCGCGGCCGCGATGAGCTTCAGCTCGGTATCCGTCGCCGGCAACGCCCTCCGGCTCCGAACCGTGCAGATGTAGGTGTCCGCACCGCACGGGCTGCCCGCGAGCAGCCGAAGAGCCCAGCTTCGACCGCCGATTTTCCCGGATCACCCTGCTTCCCGCACTCAGTATGTATTTCGCTCCCGCGGCCGGCGGCCGATGTAGGAGCCCGAAAACAGACACCTAAAGATCCGGTTGCCTTATTCCGGACAGGTGGCCGGAGCCTTTGAGCGCCTTCGCGCGGCGCCCTGCGGACTCTGTTTGCAACGAGTTCCGGTGGCCGAAGCGGCGCCGGCTCAAGTTGGAATCTCGAGTGCGGGGAGCATGGTGTATGAAGCAGCCGGTCATCGAACATCTTGCTGTCACCCACGGGAAAGGGGGCGATTGATCGAGCTCCTGATATGCGAAGGCCCTTTTTCCGCAGCCCGATAGGGATCCAACATGGCTGAGCTGGGATTCTACGCACTGCTGCTGGGTTTTCTGTTGGCTGTTCATGCCATGGCGGCCAGCCTGCTGGGCGTCTGGCAACGGCGGCCGGAGCTGGTTGAGTCCGGCGAACGGGCGTTGAAGGCGCTGAGCGGCGCGTTGATTGTCAGCAGCGCAGCGCTGGTTCAGGCGCTGGTGAGCCGCGACTTCGCGGTGGCTTACGTGGTGCGTCACACCGATTCCCACCTGCCGGTGTTCTACGCAGTTTCGGCGTTCTGGGCGGGCCAGGAAGGATCGCTGTTGTTCTGGGCGCTGCTGCCGGCGGTGTTCTCGGCCCTGGCGGCGCACCAGAACCGGCGCAAGAACAGGAGCGTGATGCCCGCGGCGACGGCCGTGCCGGCGGGGGTGAACCTGTTTTTTGTTTCTGGCGCTGCTGCTCACCGGGGTGTGCCCGCTGATTGCGTGGCGCAAAGCTTCGTGGACGAATTTCCGAAAGAACTTCCTGTGGCCGCTGCTGGGCGCCGGTGCCGTGGGAGCGGTGCCGGCGGCTGCCGGCATTCGAGCGC
>FWPU01013243.1_pt1 | contig 10502 bp, 11 predicted proteins | sample 2228361 | NCBI WGS metagenome assembly FWPU01 (sample SAMEA103939777, study PRJEB20133) | metagenome | reverse complement strand
GCCCGGCCGAGACGGCCCGGTGGAGGAGCGCTCCCCCGGGGTCACGCAGCTCCACCTCGTACCCCGTCGCGCCCGGGCACGCCGTCCAGGCGAGCACAACAACCTCTCCGGAGCGGACCGGTTCGTCGGCGAGCGGGCGCCAGGGCGCGGGCTGGCAACGGTAGGTCGCCTCGGAGGGGAGCGTGCAGGTGAGGTCGGTGTGGGGCATGGCACCCACGCCGGGGACGAACCAGGAGGCGACGCCGCTGCTGGCGGCGGCGATGCGGCGCGCGTTCGCGCCCGTCTGGTCGACCACCCAGAGCGCCTTGGCCGGGCCCTCGGCGAGGATGACTCCCTCGCCATCGGGCGCCCAGGTGACCATCGCGAAGGGGCCACGGCCGTTGCCGGGGGCGAGCAGGGTACGACGCTCGGCGCCGCTGGCGGCGGTCCAGGTGGCTGCGCCATCCTCGATATCGATCCGCTCGCCAAGGACGGAGTAGTACTGCGGGGCGCCGACCTGGAGGATGCGCGGGGACTCGAGCGGGTCGAGGGGGAACTCTTCGCGCCGGGTTGTATCGAACCCGCGCCAGCCGGTGCGGGCGAGCTCGGGGGTGACAAATGCGATCGTGCTGGCATCGAGCCAGGTGAGCGCGGTCACGCGGGAGCGGGTTGCCGGGCAGTGGCGGGCCCCGGCCCCGCTGGCGAGCTGCACCCAGGCGATGCAGCCCTCGCCATCGATGTAGGCGATGGCGCCGCGGTCGCGGGTGGCGGGCGCGCCGGGTTCGGCATCGCTGCCGGCGGCCCGACCACAGCCGGCGGCGAGGACGAACAGGCCTGCCACGATGACAGGAACGACGTGCGCCCGCAGCCGTGCCATAGGGCCTAGGATGGGGCTGCGGGCGCGCGGTGGGAGCGGCCGGACGGCCGGGGGAAGGGTTACCGGCCGGCCGCGATGCCGGGTCAGGCGGCCTGGAGCTTCTTCAGTGCGTTGACGAGTGCCGTCGAGACCTTGCTGTAGGGAGAGCCGATCGCCATGGCAGCCTCCGCTTCGGCGCGCTTGCCGAGGAGGGCGAGCGAGAGGACCTGGGCGGCGTGCTGGTGGAATTCGGCGTGGAGCTTGCGCACCTCCTCCAGCCCCGGGTGGTTGCCGAGCTGCGCCTTCGCCTCGCCATAGAGCCACTTGCCGAGGTCGCAGGCGTTATCGGTGCGCACCACCTCCGGGCGCCACTCGCTCTTGCCGGTGGCGGCGGCATCGCGCAGGCGCTGCTTCCACTGACCGTGGGCGGCGATCGCCTTCGTGATGACATCGGTGCTGACGGGCATGATGACGGGTCCTCCTTAGCACGTCCTCAGGGGTTGTTCCGCGGTGAGTATCGGCAGGAGCGCGCGCAGCTTGAGCCCCCGGCCCGGAGCGCGAGGCGGCGGTATGCTTGGCGGATAGGTCACCGCACACGATGGGGGTCGCTGCAGATGCCGCTCATCCTGCACGGGCTGGAGCCAATCCACTGGGCGCTGGCAGGCGCCGGGATCGCGCTCGTCACGCTGACGCTGCTTTGGGTTTCGAGTCACCGCCTCGGGGTTTCGACCGGGTTCGAGAACGTCTGCTCGCTGGTGGTGCAGGCGCCGTATTTCCGGCGCGATGCGCTGCGCGGCTCGAACGGGTGGCGGCTGCCGCTGCTCGGCGGGCTGGTGCTCGGCGGGTTTCTCTCGGCCGTGGTCGGCGGCGGCTGGGAGCCAACCTGGGCGCTCGGCATGTTCGACGCCGAGATTGGCTGGGGGCCCGCGGGCAAGCTGGCCTGGATGTTTGTGGGCGGCGTACTCATTGGCTTCGGCACGCGGCTGGCCGGCGGGTGCACCAGCGGTCACGGCATCTTCGGGCTTTCGAACCTGGAGCTGCCCAGCCTGGTCTCGACCGTGAGCTTCATGGCGGCAGGAGCCATCACCACGAATCTGCTGTACCGCGTGATCGTCTAGGGAGGTCGCGATGTTCCTGTTCTACCTGCTCCTGGGGACGTTCTTCGGGCTCATTCTCAGCCGCTCGGGTGCGGCCGATTACACCTACATCCAGGGGATGTTCCTGTTCGAGGAGTTCCAGCTTTACGGCATCATCGGCACGGCGGTCGCGCTGACGGCGCCGGGGATCCTGCTGCTGAAGCGGTACGGGCGCACGCTCACGGGGCGGCCGCTCGTCATCGAGCGGAAGGCGGGGCACCGGGGGAACGTCTACGGTGGGCTGCTCTTCGGCGTGGGCTGGTCGATCACGGGGATGTGCCCCGGGCCGGTGCTGGTGAACGTGGGCGAGGGGAAGCTGTACGCGCTGGCGGCGCTGGCCGGCGTGCTTGTGGGGGCCGCGGCGTTCGGTTGCTCGTACCGCTGGCTGACGCGGCCGTTCCGCCTGCCGCCGCTGGCGGTGGGCACGGGCGAGGGGTAGGCGCCGGGGAGCAGGAACTGTGCACCCGGGTGATCGGATGAAAGGATGTTTCATCCCTGGCGCGACGATGAAAGGTTTTGGGCAAAACGTTTCATCGCGTGTGGTACGCTCCGGGCATGCGCCGGGAAGAGTTCGCCGTGCCGCAGCAGGAGCACCTCGTCACCATCCGCGACGGCATTGCATTCTTGCCGCCGCCGCTCCCGCATGACCTGCCCATTCCCCCTGCCATATGGCGACGCAGCGAGGCGGCGCGCGGCGCAGTTGGGGCCCTGGAGGTGCGGGCCGAAGGATTCTCCACGGCCCAGGCCACATGGCCGCTGCGTCTCCGCGAAGCCCGCCTGAGCAACGAAATCGAAGGCACGCACACGCAGGTGGATGAGGTCCTGTTCGCCGCGGCGTTGCCGGGGGTGCGTCGCTCCGAGGCGATCGAGGAGGTGCTCGCGACCGACGCTGCGCTCGCCGCCGGCGAGGAGCACCTGGCGAACGGCGGCCGGCTCGATGGCTGGCTGCTGCGCTCGCTCCATCGACTCATCATGCGCGAGCGGGAGGGGAGCGGGGAGCTCCGGCGGCGGCAAGTGGTCATCGGCAAGCACGGCGACACGCCCGCGACCGCCCGTTTTGTCCCGCCACCACCGGAGCAGGTCGAGCCTGCGCTCGAGGGGCTGTTTGCGTTTCTGGCCAAAGAGCGATATGCGCCGGTGCTCGATGCGGCGCTGATGCACTACCAGTTCGAGGCGATCCATCCGTTCGAAGATGGCAACGGGCGCCTGGGGCGGGCGCTCATCCCCCTGCTCTGGGTGCAGCGCGGCTTCCTGACGCGGCCCATCCTGTACCTCGGCGGCTACCTCGCCCGGCGGCGCTCGGAATACATGGACCGGCTGCTCCGCGTGAGCACCGAGGGTGACTGGTTCGGCTGGCTGGAATTCTTCGCGACCGGGGTGGAGCACGAAGCCCGCGCGACCGAGAGGCGCCTGCGTGCGACGGCCAGTCTGCTGGATGGGTACCGGGAGAGCGTTCGCACGGTTTCGCGGGCACCGACGACCCGCGACGCGGTTGGTGTCCTCCTCAAGCAGCCGGTGGTGACGGCACCCAGCCTGGCAAAGGAGCTTGCGGTCTCGCAGCCCGCCGCCCGTGCCGCCATCGAAGACCTCGTTCAGATTGGAGCGCTTCGCCCGGCCGGCCGCCTGGGGGGCGCCGCAGCGTACCAGGCTGTCGAGCTCATCGCCGTACTCTTCGGGGACGACCCTGCGTAAAGAACTGTGCACCCGGGTGATCGGATGAAAGGATGTTTCATCCCGGGCGCGACGATGAAAGGTTTTGGGCAAAACGTTTCATCGCGCGGTCACGGCCAAGCGCGGCCTCACCCGGCGAACTGGCGCGCCAGCCACTCCTCGATGTCCCGCCGGGCGCGGCGGGCGGCCTGCGTGCCGGGCATCAGGCCATCGAAGCCGTGCGGGGCGCCGGCATACACCCGCAGGTCGGCCGGGACGCCGGCGTGGGCGAGCCGCATCGCGTACGCCACGTCCTCATCGAGGAACCCATCGAGCGTGCCGACCATGACGTAGGCAGGCGGCAGCCCGGCCAGGTCCTCGGCGCGGGCGGCCGCGGCGTAGGCGGGCACCGCGGGGCTGCCGTAGAGCGGCCCCAGGTAGGCGCGCCAGCCGGCTTCGTTCGAGCGGGGCGTCCAGACTGGCACCTCCCAGCGGCTGGAGGGCGTGATCATGCGGTCGTCGAGCATAGGGTAGACGAGGAGCTGGAACGCCACCGGGAATTCCGCCCGGTCGCGGATGAGGAGGGCGAGGCCTGCCGCGAGCCCACCACCGGCGGAGGCGCCGCCGATGCCCAGCCTGGCGGCATCGATGCCGAGGTCGGCGGCGTTCGCCACCACCCAGCGGAGGGCGGCGTAGCAATCTTCGAGCGGCCCGGGATAGGGCGTCTCCGGGGCGAGCCGGTATTCGACGGAGACGCCCATGCAGCCGAGCGCCGGGCAGAGGCGGTCGAAGCGGATGTCGTCCATGGCCCTGCTGCCGAAGACGTAGCCGCCGCCGTGCATGTGGAAGAGCGCCGGCAGGAGCCCCGCGGCGCCTTTCGGCCGATGGATGCGGATGACCACCTCCGGCGCGCCGGGCGGGCCGGGCACGGCGACGTCGCGCCGTTCGACGGCATCGGAGAGGGGCACCTGGGCCACCATCGCATCGCGCTGGGCGCGCAGGGCGGGCAGCTCCTCGAAGGCGAAGCCATCGAACTGCGGCAGGGCGGCGAGGGCATCGGCGAGCTCGGGGTCGGTCGGGGCCATGGTCCACATCGTCGGTGCTCCGGGACACGGGGGCTGCGGGCATGGTAGCCGGCGGGCGGCGCGCTGCAAGCCGGGGGTGGGGTACCATCGCCGGGCATCACGCGCGGGAGGGCACGGCACATGGACATTGGGCTGATGGTCGAAGGGCAGAATGGGCTGACGTGGGAGCGCTGGCTGCACATCCTGCGGCTGGCCGAGCGACTCGGCTTCCCCACGCTCTTCCGCTCGGACCACTACTTCATCGGGCCGCAGCAGGATTCGCTGGAGGCGTACCTCTCCTTCGCGGTGGCAGCCCGGGAGACGGAGCGGATCCGGTTCGGGCCGCTGGTCTCGCCGATCACCTTCCGCACGCCGGTGGAAGTGGCGCGGATGGCGGCACAAGTCGACCTGCTGAGCGGCGGGCGGTTCGTGCTCGGGCTCGGCGCTGGCTGGAATGAAGCGGAGCACCGCGCCTACGGGATCGCCTTTCCGCCCATCGGCGAGCGGTTCGATCGCCTCGAGGAGGGGATCCGGGTGATGCAGGCGCTTTGGGGCCCCGGCCCGGCAACCTTCGCGGGCCGCTTCTACCGCCTGGAGGGGGCCGACCTGCTGCCGAAGCCCGCGCCCGGCCGGCCGCCGATCCTGATCGGTGGGAGCGGCGAGCGCCGCACGCTGCGGCTGGTGGCGCAGTTCGCCACGGAGTGGAACGCGGTCAACCTTTCGCCGGCGGCGTATGCGCAGAAGGTGGCGGTGCTGGAGCGCCACTGCGAGGCCGTGGGGCGGGACCCGGCGACCATCCGGCGCTCGATGATGACGTTCGCCGTCATCGGCCCGGACGAGCGGACGCTCGACCGCGCGACCGAGCGGATGATGCGGATGTGGGGTGCGCCGCCGGGGACGACGCCGGCGGCCTACCGGGAAGGGCTGCGCGCCCGGGGAATGATTGTCGGCGGGAAGGAGGAGATCCTCGCGGCGCTGGCGGCGTACGCCGCGCACGGGCTGCAGGAGGTGCAGTTCCAGCACTTCCTCTTCGACGACGATACGGTGCCGGAGTTCCTGGCGGCCGAGGTGGCACCGGCCGCGGCGGCCCTCTAGCGGCAGGGAGCCGGGGAGGCCCGATCGGCCGCGCCCGGGGGCGGTTTGCAGGCCGTTTGCGGGCGGTTTACCGCCAGTTTTCGCGCCGGCGGTGCATTCTCCGGCCCGCCACTGGGGCGTTACCGAACCGGCGGCGCGGGGGCTGTTGGCGGGGACTCGTACGGCCGTCTTCTCGAATACGATGCGACACCTGCAGCCTGTCCCGCGGGCCGATGAGCAGATGCCCGGTGCGACCGACCCGGTGACGGTGGTCTCCGATGAGCGGCGGCGCGTGGTCTACATCGAGGGCGACCCCTCGCTGGAGATCATCATGGCCGCGCTCGAGGCGTGGGGGCTGCGCGTGCGGGCAGAACGGGAGCGGGCCCCGGCGGCGCGTGCCGATGCGGAGGACCACGGCCGGGCCCCGGCGCTCGCCCCGGCGCAGCCGATCGGCGCGGCGCCCGCGGCGTGGGTCACCATGCGGCCGCAGCTCCCGCGGGTGAGCCGGCTGGAGAACATCCTCTCGCCGCTCTGGTTCCCGGCGCGCCAGCCGCTGAAGGAGAGCGAGCCGGTGACGGCGTTTAGCTGGTTCGGCCGGGCGGCGTAGCGGCCACCGGGGCGAGCTCAGCGCTCGTCGCGGCGCACCGCACCGGGGATGCCGCTCGGGTCGATGCGCATGCCGAAGAGCTCCTGGTTGTGGCTGTGGGCGAGCTGGTGGAGGTTGAAGACGGCGAGCATCGCCTGCCACTGTCCCTGGGCCTCGAGCGTCTGGTTCACCGCCTCCTTCGCCAGCTTGAGGGCGAAGGAGGGCTTCTGCGCGATCTTCTCGGCCAGGGCGAGGGTGAACGACTCCAGCTCCTCGCGCGGGACGACGTGGTTGACCATGCCGAGGCGGTAGGCGTCCTGGGCGCTCACCCAGTCGGCGGTAAAGAGCATCTCCTTCGCCTTGCGAGCGCCGAGCTCCCAGGGGTGGGCGAAGTACTCGACGCCGCAGACGCCCATTTGCACCACGGGGTCGGCGAACTGGGCGTCATCGCTGGCCACGATGAGGTCGCACACCCAGGCGAGCATGAGGCCGCCGGCGATGCACTTGCCCTGCACCTGGGCGATGGTGGGCTTGGGGATGTTGCGCCAGCGGCGGCACATGCCGAGGTAGATCTCCTCCTCGACGGCCATGTAGCCCTCGGCGCCCTTCTTGGCGAACTCCCGCCAGGTACCGACGGTGGGGAACTCGGCCAGGGGCCGGCTGCCGCCGCGGAGGTCGTGCCCGGCGGAGAAGTGCGGGCCGGCACCGGCGAGGATGATGACCTTGACCGACTCATCGGCGGCGGCCTCATCGAAGGCGGCGTTCAGGTCGTAGGTGAGCTGGTAGTCCTGGGCGTTGCGCACGTGGGGCCGATTCTGGGTGATGCGTGCCACGCCCGGGGCCGGGATTTCGTAGAGGACGGTTTCGAAGGTTGGCATCGCACGCCTCCTCGGGTAGGGGTCGGCGGCGATCCTAGCGCACCGCGGAGGGGGCCGTTCAGGCGACCGACGCCCAGCTCGCCACCTTGGCGGCGACGAGCGCGCGGATGGCTGGGGCGTGGTCGCCGACGAAGGCGTGGAGCTCGGCGAGGCGGGCATCGGCGTAGGAGAGGGCCGATTCGATGCTCGTGACGTCGTCGCTCTCGGCGGCTTCGATGAAGAGGGCAGAGGCGAGCACGGCCGGGTCGGCGGCAACGGCGGCGCGGGCCGCCTCGGCCGTTTCGAGCGGGCGCTGGTAGATGCGGGAGAGCTGGCGGAGCAGCGGGTCGCTCAGCATGGTGCCTCCCCGCTGCCCGGGGGCGGGCAGCGCGTTACTGGCGGGCGAGTTCTTCGCGCGGGGGCTTGAGCTTGCTGTAGCAGGTCGAGCAGTAGACGGGGCGCTCGCCGCGGGGCACGAAGGGGACCTCCGTCATCTGGCCGCACTCGGCGCAGGAGGCGGGGTGCATCTGCCGCGGCGTCTTGCCGCCGAAGCTGGCGAAGTTGCCGTAGCGGACGTACCCGTCGGCCTGCTCGAGGGAGCTCTGGCTGGAGCGGCGGGCCGAGCGGCAGGAGGGGCAGCGGGTCGGCTCGTTCATCAGCCCCTTGTTCGCGTAGAACTCCTGCTCGCCGGCGGTGAAGACGAAAATGTTGCCGCAGTCGCGGCAGCTGATCTGCTTATCGGCAAAAGCCAAGACGAACTCCTAGATTCCGCGCTATGCGGGTCTCGTATTCATGGTACCAGAGCGCGCGAGCGCAGCGTCAGCCATGGCGGGCAAGGTAGGCGCGCACCAGGTGGAGCTCATCGTAGCTTACCGTGCCGCCCAGCTGCGCATGCAGCGGGCGAAGGGCGGTGATCGGCCGCCCGCCGGCTGCCGCCCGCACGCGCTCGACGACCGCGGGGTCGACCAGTCCCTCGAGGGTGGGGATGGCGCCGGCGTGGATGAGCTGGGTAAGGTGGCTGATGATGACCGCGGGTGTGAGCGCACGGGCGCGGGCCATTTCGCCGATGTCGCGCAGCCCGTCGCGGTAGAGCGAGAGGGTCTCCCGAACGGTGGGGGCGAGGACCGCCGCGCTCGGGCGGGCGTCGCGGATGGCCGGGCCGAGGGGCGGCGGGGCCGCGGCACCGGCCGCCGCGCGGGTGGCCGCAAGGAAGGCTTCGCCGTAGCGCTCGAACTTTACCCGCCCCACACCGCTCACGGCGAGCATCTCGGCGCGGTTGCGTGGGCGGCGCCGGGCCATCTCGCGCAGGGTGGCATCGCCGAAGATGACGAACGGCGGCAGCTCCTCGCGCTCGGCGATGGCGCGGCGGATGGCGCGCAGCTCGTGGAAGAGGGCCTCCTCGCCCGCGGGCGCGGCGATGGCTGCTGTGGGGCGCTCGCCGGCGAGGCAGGGGCCGCAGTTGCCGCAGGCCGGCGGCGGGGCTTCGCCGAAGTAGGCGAGCAGGCGGGCGCGAAGGCAGGTACGGGAGCGGGCGTACGCCTCCATGGCGTCGAGCTTCTGGAAGGAGTGGCGGCGGTGCGCCTCGAGCATGGCCGTATCGATGGCGTCTTCGGCATCGAAGCGGGTCGCGGCAATGAGCCAGCCCTGCTTGCGCACGAGCCCGGATTCGATGAGCGCCTGGATGGCGGCGTTGAGGCCGGGCTCGTCCTCGGTGCGCGCAAGGTCGCGGGGGTGGAGCGGGCGGCCGGCGGCGGCGAGCTGCCGGTAGATCTCGACGACGCGCTCCGGGTCCGGGTGGGCCGCCTCGATGAAGAACTCGCGCAGCTCCCGGTCGCGCGGGGCATAGAGGAGGAGGCAGCGGGCAGGCTCACCATCGCGCCCGGCCCGGCCGGCCTCCTGGTAGTACGCCTCGAGTGATTCGGGCAGGTCGTGATGGACCACCAGGCGGACGTCCGGCTTATCGATGCCCATGCCGAAGGCGTTGGTGGCGACGATGATGCGCAGCCGGTCGCTGGCGAAGGCCTCCTGGATGCGCAGGCGGTCGGCATCGGGCAGGCCGGCGTGGTAGGCGGCGCAGGCGATGCCGCGGCGCTGGAGCTCTCCGGCGAGGGTCTCGGTGCGCCGGCGGGTACCGCAGTAGACGATCGCGGACCCGCCGCGGAGCTCGCGCAGCTCATCGGCGATCGTCCCTGCCTTGGCGGCGAGGCTGGTGGCGCGATCGGTCTCGAGGCGGAGGTTCGGCCGATCGAACCCCGCGACATGGATGGCTGGCGAGCGGAGGCGCAGGCGCGCGATGATATCGTCGCGGACGAGCGGGTCGGCGGTGGCGGTGAGCGCGATGGTCGGCGGCCAGCCGAGCCGCTCGCGGACGGCGCCGAGTTCACGGTAGCTGGGGCGGAAGTCGTGCCCCCACTGGCTGATGCAGTGGGCCTCATCGATAGCGAGCCGCCCCACGCCGATGGCAGCGAGGGCCGCGACGAACCCGGGCGACTGGAACCGCTCGGGGGCGACGTAGAGCAGGCGGAAGCGACCGGCGCGGCAGGCGGCGAGGGTGGCGCGCTGCTCTTCCGGGGGCTGCATCGAGGTGATGGCGGCGGCGGGCACCCCGGCCGTGCGCAGGGCATCGACCTGGTCCTTCATCAGGGCGAGGAGCGGGGAGACGACGACGGTGAGTGCCGGGGCGAGGACGAGGGCAGGAACCTGGTAGCAGATGCTCTTGCCGGCGCCGGTCGGCATGACGGCGAGGGTGTCCCGCCCGGCGAGGAGATCGGCGATGACGGCTTCCTGTCCCGGGCGGAAGGCTGGGTAGCCGAAGACATCGCGGAGCACAGCGCGTGCGGCGCGGAGGTCGGCGTGGGGCACGGGGGTGGAGTATAGAACATTCGTGCGGGAGGCGCGGCTGGCGCCGCGGGTTGGGGCGCCTGCGGCGCCGGGAGGAGGGGAGAGGGGGAGAGCGGGAGACGCGGCTGGCGCCGCGGGGAGACGCGCCTTCGGCGCCGGGAGAAGGGGAGAAGGGGAGAGCGGGAGGCGCGGCTGGCGCAGCGGGTTGGCGCCGCTTCGCCGCGGGTTGGCGCCCTGCAGGCGGGTTGACCGGGCCTCCGGCCCCGGGGTTGGGGCGCCTCCGGCGCCGGGAGACGCGCCTTCGGCGCCGGGAGAAGGGGAGAAGGGGAGAGGGTATACAACTCCCAACTCCCAACTCCCTACGGCAGCCAGCGGGGAGCGGTGCCAGCGATGGCGAGTTCGCGGCGCTCGCCGGTGGCGAGGTCGAGCGTCCAGGTGGTCGCGCCGGCCGGGCTCAGC
>FWPU01012902.1_pt1 | contig 10503 bp, 13 predicted proteins | sample 2228361 | NCBI WGS metagenome assembly FWPU01 (sample SAMEA103939777, study PRJEB20133) | metagenome | reverse complement strand
AAAACAGTTGAAAGGCCGTCCTCGACGGCCACAACCTTTTTATGGGCCATCTTCCCGCCACCTCCTTTTTCTATTCTGGTGTGGCGGGGTTGAAATTATACCGGGCGAGGATGGCGGTCACTTCCCGGTCGCTGGTCTGGTCGAAGGCCTGGTAAAACTGGCCTACCGCCCAAAAATCGTGAGGAGAAACAAGGCAGGCAATCTCGTCCACCATATCCCGCAGCTCTTCCAGGGCCTCGGGAGGAGCTACGGGAACGGCCAGCACCACGTGTGCCGGCTGCTCCTTCCTTACCGCCAGCAAAGCCGCCCTCATGGTGTGACCGGTTGCTATGCCATCATCCACTAGAATGACCACCCTTCCCTTGATGGCCGGGGGGGGTTTGTCCCCGCGGTACCTGCAGAGCCGGCGGTTTATTTCCGCCAGTTGCTGGCGGGCCGCCTCCTCCACGTAGTCCCGAGAAACTCCCCGTTGGTCAAGGACCTCTTCCCTGATGACCACGGTCCCGTCAGGAGCCACTGCCCCGATAGCCAGCTCCGGATTGCCGGGAGCACCGATCTTTCTCGGGATTATCAAGTCCAGGGGCGCGTTCAGCCTGGCAGCCACCTCGTCGGCGACTACAACACCCCCCCTGGGTACGGCGAGCACAAGGCAATCGCGACCCCGGAGGTATTCCAGCCGCCCGGCCAGCCGCTGGCCGGCGTCCCGGCGGTCCCTGAATAACACCACTCCTCACCCCCCGCCGATCAGGTCGTTCCGGCCTTGGGCTTTTTCCCGGAGGGGCTTTCCTCTTCTTTCTTCATCTCGCTCCTGCCCTGGAAAACGGCACCTTCATTACATTTGCCATGGAAACGTCTCCATAAACCCGGGCAGTATTCACCAGCTCAAGCCGTCCCTCGGCATGTATATTGCCCCGTACCTCCCCGGCCACGGTAACGTGTCGGGCCTTGATGTTAGCTACCACCGTGGACGTCTCGCCAAGGAAAATGTCCCCTCGGTGGTGGATCTCCCCTTCGAATTTTCCATCTATTCGTAACCCCCCCTCGGAATGGAGGGTGCCCTGGAAATGGCAATCCTTCCCCAGGATGGTATCTACCTTATCCGGAGCGGGCAGGTTCTTTCTCCCTAACATAACCATCATACCGCCCCATAAGCCATCCGGGCGGTAGTTATCCCCCCTTACCTTCTGGCGAGGCTATAATCCAGGTACGGTCCCGGGTCCACCGGCTGGCCGTTGATCCACACCTCGTAATGCAAATGGGGGCCGGTGCTCCGGCCGGTACTACCCACGTAGGCGATTACTTGCCCCCTCTTGACAGACTGTCCCGCGGTTACCGCCAGGCGGGAATTGTGGCCGTAAAAAGTTTTGAAGCCGTAGCCATGGTCGACAATTATCGTCCGGCCGAAGCCTACCTGCCAGCCGGCAAAGATTACCTGCCCATCGGCGGTGGCCAGCACCCTGGTTCCGTAAGGAGCTGCAATATCATAGCCGGCGTGAAATTCTCGTCCCCGACCGAGGGGATTGGAACGAAACCCGAACCTTGAGGTGAGTTGTCCCCTGACGGGCCAGATGCTGGGGGTAGCGGCCAGCCTGGCCTGCCGCCGGGCTATAGCCTGCTGCAGGTCTTCCAGGCTCGCCTGGCGGAGCTCTACTTCCTCCCGCAGGCCGGGAAGCTGCTCTGTAAGTTGTTCGGCAATGCTGGCTTGTCCTCCTCTCCCCGACAGTTCCAGGGCCAGGGTATAATTCCCGGGCAAGGCGGAACCATCCCGGTCAGGGAGGTTGGTCATTTCTCGTAACCGGCGCTCCAGCTCGCGTAGCCGCAAAAGGTTTTGCTGCAAGTTCTCGGTCTCACGACTGAAATATTTTAGCTGTTCTTCCTGCTGACGGGTCAGGGCACGAAGACGCTCCAGTTCCGAGAGGTTGGCCAGCAAGTCATGATAGCGGCTGGCCAGCACCAGGGCCACCAGCCAAAAAATAACCACCACGGCGGCGATTATCTGTATGTAGCGGAGGGGGAGATGGAAATTTAATACCGGCCTGGCCGAGTGAGGGATAACCATGATGGTCAGGTATTTATTATAATGGCCCCTCATTGCCATACCCCCCCGGACGCGGACAAGCAGCATACTATATTCTACTTTGTGGTTACAGTTTCCTTCCCGGCCCGCGCTATAGCCTCCCGTTCTTCCTGAGACAAGGGATAAGGTGACTCGCCGCCCTTGACCGGCTTGGCAAAAATAAAGGATTCCGACCGCCCGTACAGGCCGGTAAGCACTACCCCGTTATTGCAGGAATCGAGCAGGGCAATACTGAAGCTCAGGTCGCTCCCGGTGTCTTCAAAAGCCCGAAAGCGCACAATGCCTACCCGCTGGAGGCAACCCTCCACGCGGCTCTCCAACTGCTTCTGGGCAATGGCCAGTTTTTCTACCCGATCAACCGTTTCCCTTAGAAGGCGCCCGTCATTCAGCAACGCGTCCTCCAGGGTGGCCGAAGGAAGTCCCCGCAACATGGTGAGCACCTGTCGCCGGATTCGCCGCAGGCTCGATGCCTGGAAAAGAAGCCAGATGGCCAGCCCGGCTTCTATAACCAGCGCCACGGCCAGCCCTGTGGCCGGTACCGAGAAATTGAAGGGTGAAGATGGTACCATAACCGTACCCTCGAGGGTTCTCTCCTTTCCTGGATAAGTAATTTCTTCGCCACCGGAAAAAATCCTACGAGGAAATTGTGGGTTGACAGGGTGATGCGTTATCTTCTAGGATATAACGTAGTATGCGGCAATTCCGGGACAAGGCGGAACAACCCTTATGGAAAGGGAAAGATTAAAAGCCCTCCTTTCATCCGTGCAGCAGGGCCATATATCGGTAGAGGAAGCCTTGAAGCTCCTTCGTGATTTACCGTACGAAGACATGGGTTTTGCCAGGATCGACCACCACCGGCCACTCCGCACCGGGCTGCCGGAGGCTATCTATTGCCCCGGCAAAACTCTCGAGCAGGTGGTGGCCATCGCGGCCAGGATGTTGGAAAAACACGGCCTGGTGCTGGCTACCCGGGCGGGGCCCGATATTCCCGAAGCCCTCCGGGACCGGGGCTACCGTGTCACCTACCACCAGGTAGCCCGGGTGGTGGTCATCGGTGAAAGGCGGCTATTGCGAGAAGCGGCCCGGGTAACGGTGGTGAGCGCTGGAACGGCCGACCAGCAGGTGGCCGAGGAAGCAGCGGTTACCGCCGAAGCCCTGGGACTCATCGTCGATCGCTTGTACGACGTTGGGGTATCCGGTATCCACCGCCTCCTGGACGGGCTTGACACGCTGGCCAGTGCCAGCTCGGTAATAGCCGTAGCTGGCATGGAAGGGGCGCTGCCCAGCGTGGTAGCCGGGTTGATTGAAGTCCCGGTGATTGCCGTCCCCACCAGTATAGGCTATGGCGCCAGCCTCGGGGGGATTTCTGCTCTCCTGGCCATGTTGAACAGCTGCGCCAGTGGCATCGCCGTGGTCAATATCGATAACGGGTTTGGGGCCGCCTGTCTCGCCGCCCGCATCGCCCGTTCGGGCAGGAGGGAATAGTCGTGGCTATAGCCTACCTGGACTGTTTTGCGGGGATAAGCGGTGACATGGCCCTGGGAGCGCTGCTGGCTGCGGGCCTGCCTGCTGCCGATCTGCAAGCCATGCTGGAGAACCTGCCCCTCTCGGGTTACCACCTGGAGATTGCAGAGACCTGTCACCAGGGGCTGCGGTCCACCCGGGTTAATGTGGCGGTGAAGGGGCCTCCCTGGAAGGAAGCCCCCGGCCTGGAAGACATCAGGGGCCTTATCCTGAACAGCAGGCTGCCCGCCGCGGTAAAGGAGGCAAGCCTCAAGGTATATCAGCGCCTGGCAGAGGCCGAGGCCCGCGTTCATGGCCGTTCTCTTGCCTCGATCCACTTCCATGAGGTCGGAGCCGTCGATTCAATCGTGGACATAGTGGGGGTATGCGCCGGCTTTTTTCTTCTCCGGGTGGAGCGACTTTACTGTTCACCCCTTCCCCTGGGAAGAGGACTCATCGCTTCCCGCCACGGAAATCTTCCCCTGCCGGCACCAGCGGCCCTTGAGGCTTTGAAAGGAATCCCGGTATATGGTGACTCCAGCACCTTCGAGCTTGTCACTCCGACCGGAGCAGCCCTGGTATCTGTCCTGGCCCATGCGTACGGCCCCATGCCTTGCATGCGCGTTACTTCTATTGGGTACGGTGCCGGGCAGCGCTCCCTTCCCGATCGCCCTAATCTTTTGCGGCTGATAATGGGGGAGCCAGAAGCTGCCGAGGCCGAATCCGACCGCGTGATATGCCTCGAAACCAATATCGACGATATGAATCCCCAGTTCTACGAGCACGTGATGCAGCGGCTAATGGAAGCAGGAGCCCTGGATGTCTTTCTGGAGCCGGTACAGATGAAAAAGAACCGGCCCGGCACCCTGCTGCGGGTGCTGGGCACTCCCGAAAACTACCAAACCCTGGCCGGCATCCTTATTGAGGAAACCACTACCCTGGGGGTCAGATACACCGAATTGCGCCGCATTACAGTGAAGCGAGAGATAAGGACGGTGCAAACCGACTTCGGGCCGGTTCGAGTTAAAATGGCCTATCTACGGGGGCGTTACCTCAGGTCAATCCCGGAGTACGAAGATTGCCGGAAACTAGCCGTGGAAAAGGGGGTTCCCCTGGTTACGGACCACGAACAGGCCCGCTTAAGGGCACTTGAAAGGGGGCTTTGAAAAGACCTGCCAGCGGCACCTGCCCGGCTCTGTTCCACGTGGAACACCCGCTAACCCGATAACAATACGGAGCGCTTGTTCTCCCCCTTATAACCCATCAGCAGTCCCGTGATGCGTTCCAGGTCACCGGTCCCGTAGTATTCTATTTCGATCTTCCCCTTTTCTCTCCCGGAGATAATCCTTACTCTTGTCCCCAGGCTCGCCCTTAATACTTCTTCCAGCTCCACCAGCTGGGGATCCTTCCCCGCCTGCTTGCCAGGCCGCTTCCGCCCCTTCGGCTTTGACTTAATAAGCAGCTCCTCTGTTTCCCGCACCGATAATTTTCCCTGCAAAACCCGGGCCGCGACCTCTTTTCTCACTGTCGGCTCTTCGATTGCCAGGAGAACCTTGGCATGTCCCATGCTTATCTGCCCGTCCAGGATGGCCTTTTGCAGTTCTTCGTCCAGGTGCAACAAGCGAAGGGTATTGGCAATCTGGGGCCGGCTCTTCCCAACCCTCCTCGCCAGTTGCTCCTGGGTTAAGCCAAACTCCTTGATAAGCTTCGCGTATGCTCTGGCTTCCTCGATGGGGTTAAGGTCTTCCCTTTGCAGGTTCTCCACCAGGGCTATCTCCATCAACTCCACATCGGAAAGCTCCTTGACCACAGCAGGAATGCTGCTTAGCCCGGCTTTCAGCGCCGCGCGCCACCTTCGCTCCCCTGCCACCAATTCATAGCCTCCCGGTCGCGGACGCACCAAAACCGGCTGCACAACCCCGTGCTCCTGTACCGATTGTACCAGCTCCTCCAGTTTCCCTTCATCGAATTGCTCGCGGGGCTGGTACCGGTTAGGAACGATTTCCTCCACCGCCACTTCGGTTACCAATTCTTTTTCTTGCACCTCAGGCAATAGAGCCCCTAGTCCTCTTCCCAAACCCTTCTTCGTTCTCGACATTCTCAATCACTTCCTTTGCCAGCTCGGAATATACTTCTGCTCCCCTCGACCTGGCATCGTAAAGGATAATAGGCTTTCCATGGCTGGGTGCCTCGCTCAGTCTCACATTGCGCGGAATAATGGTCCTGTAAACCTTTCCCCGGAAATGCCTCTTTACTTCCTCTACCACCTGGATGGCCAGGTTTGTTCGACCGTCGAACATAGTCAGCAACACCCCTTCTATGTGCAGCCGGGGGTTAAGCTGGTTCTGTACCAGCCTTACAGTACTCAGCAACTGGCTAAGGCCCTCCAGGGCATAATACTCGCACTGGATAGGGATAAGAATCGAATCCGCTGCAGTCAGGGCATTTATGGTCAGCAGCCCGAGGGAGGGGGGGCAGTCAATAAGCACGAAATCATGTTCATCCCGGTGTCGATCCAGAGCACGCTTGAGCTTCGTCTCCCGCGATATGGCCAGTACCAGCTCCACTTCCGCCCCTGCCAGGTCAATGGTGGCAGGCGCGAGAGACAACCCTGGTATTCCAACCTGGACTACTACCTGATTCAGGTCCATGTCGTCCAGCAGGACATCATAAATACACGCCTCTATTTGCTTTTTGTCGACCCCCAGCCCGGTCGTGCTGTTTCCCTGCGGGTCAATGTCTATTAGCAACACCTTTTTCCCTTCCGCAGCCAGGCAGGCGGCCAGGTTCACTGCGGTGGTGGTTTTACCCACACCGCCCTTCTGATTGGCTATGGCTACTACCTTCCCCATCCCCCGTTTCACCCCTTAACCTCTTCTGCGCCTTCCCGTTACTTCCTTCTTGTCCAGAATGAGGTGGGCACGAAAAAAGGGCCCTTGCTGGCCCCGCTGATGCTGGCCCGAACTATTGTTTGCCGAGTGCAGCGGAGGTTTTAATCTTGGTCACCCGAACATACACCTCGATATATTCCCCCTGGTTCTCCTCTCTAATCTCCGCCTGTATCCCCGCTTTTTGTAGTGTGTTAACGGCCTGGTGAAACGCGTTCAGGAAGATGCGCAAATCCTTGAATACCCGAACCCGCCTTCCCTGCTTACCGGAACCCGATATTTCCCGGGAAATATTATGCAATTCCCCGTTTACCAGCCTTTCCATTTCTCTTACGGTCAGATTACTCTCCAAGATCTTCTTTAAAACCCGTGCTTGTGATTCTTCCGACGGCAGCCTCAGCAAAGCCCTGGCATGCCGTTCCGATAGCTTTTTCTCCATCAGCTCCTTTCTCAGCGCCTCCGGTAGCTTCAGCAGGCGTAGCTTGTTGGCCACTGCTGACTGGCTTTTCCCCACTTTCCTGGCTAGCTCCTCCTGGGTTAAACCGAACTCCTGGATGATTCTCTGGTACCCCTCGGCCTCTTCGAAATAGTTCAGGTCTTCTCGTTGCAAGTTCTCAATCAGGGCCAGCAGAGCCGTCTCCTCGTCAGTCAGGTCTTTCACCACGGCCGGGATCACGCTTAGCCCTGCCATTTTTGAAGCTCGCACCCGCCTTTCCCCTGCCACCAGTTCGTACCCTTTCCCTATACGCCGAACAACCACCGGTTGGAGCACGCCATGATCCTTGATTGATTCCGAGAGTCCCTTCAGTTCCTCCTCCCCTACCATCTTCCGGGGCTGATAAGGATTAAAAACCACCCTATCAATGGGTATTTCTTTAACCTCAAGTCCCCGCCAGTTCTCTTTGATGCGAAGCGACTTAAGCCACCCTTCCCTCACGCCCCGCTGTCCCCCTACCGGCCAACTTCCCTGTTCACTATTCTACAAGTTCTTGCCATTTCCTTCCTGCGGCACTGGCAAAATATTCTTTCCCAGCGGGCGCCTTGCCGGTAAGCCAGCTCTTCTGGGGTAAACCGCCGGTGTTCCAGTTACTTTCTTTACCACTATTAGCACCCTTTCCCCGCCTCCGAAGGGCAGCGATAGCTCTATGGTTTTTCCCATCTCCCCTCCCAGTACCATGCAAGCTTCTTTTCCCCGGCTTATCTCTTCGTATACCCTTGGCCCTTTAAAGGCTACCATCCACCCCCCCCGTCGCAAAAAAGGCAGGCCGTATTCAAGTACCACCGGTAGCGGAGCGACCGCTCTGGCTAGCACCACATCGAATTCCTCGCGGTAACCGGCTTCCCGTCCCCATTTCTCGGCTCGTCCGTGGATAACCTCTACCCCTGTTAGTTTTAGTTGATTACAAATATAATGCAAGAACTTAACCGGCTTGCCCGCTGCTTCTAGCAAACATAATTTCACTCCCGGTTGCCATATTTTTATGGCTAACCCCGGGAACCCGGCTCCGGTACCCACGTCGATGACCCTTTCATCTCCTCGAATTTCCACGGCCCTGGCGAGGGAGAGAGAGTCAATAAAATGTTTTATAGTGATATCCCTTGAGTCCTCGAGGCCGGTCAGGTTGACCACGCGGTTCCACGCTATTAATTCCTCCCGGTAGAGCTCGAACTGTTTTACCTGTTCGGGAGAGAGGTTGATCCCCAGCTCCCTGGCTCCGTTCACCAATAACTCCCTCGTGCTCTCGTTCATTCATTCACCTCCAGGAAGGCATACCAAGGCCCTGGGCAAGCAAATTTCCTCTCTCAATTCCCAGGGCCTGTATTTGCTCTAGTATTCCTCTTTACTGGCGATAATTACTTTCCGGTACGGGTCCTCTCCCTCGCTCCGGGTGTATACAAAAGGGTTATCTTGTAAGGCAAGGTGTATGACCCTTCGTTCGTGGGAACTCATCGGTTCCAGGACCACCCGTTCCTTGGTCCGGCGAACTTTCTCGGCCAGCCGCAGGGCCAACTCTCGTAAGGTTTTCTCCCTTCGTTTCTTGTAATCCTCTACGTCCAGAATAATCTTCTGTTTATCGTTACTTGCCCTTCCTGCAGCTACATTTATAAGGTACTGCAAGGCTTCTAGGGTCTGCCCGCGCCTTCCTATCAAGGTACCTACATTTTTCCCCTTAATGTTCAAGTATATATAATTCTCGTTTCCATCAGCTTCTACGCGGGCTTCAATCTTAAGCGCCGCGCAAATCTCCTCGAGTAGCCTCCGGGCTACTTCTGATTTGCTCTCTTTTACCCGTACCCTTACCCGCGCCTCTTTGGATCCCAGTATTCCAAACAGCCCTTTATTCCCTTCTTCTAAAACGTCTACCTCCACCTTCTCTCTTTCGGCTCCCAGTTCTTTCAAGGCGGCTTGAAGTGCTTCTTCTACGGTCCGACCCCTCTTCTCTACCGCTTTCATGAGCTTGCCTCTCCTTTCCTTAACAGGCCTTTTGGCATTGCGTACTGCTGCGCAATACCAAACAAATTGCTTACCACCCAGTACAGTGATAGGCCTGCGGGAAAGCTCATGGCAAACCACCCTACCAGTAGAGGCATGAATATCAGCATCGATTTCTGGGAGGGATCGTTCCCTGTGGTGGTGATCTTCGTCTGCCAGTACGTGGTTATTGCCGCCAGCACGGGGAGCACCACTTTGTCAGGTACTGCCAGATCGCTAATCCACAGGAATCTCGGTGACCCCGGATACTGGAACACCCTTAGAACCTGATAGAGGGCTATTAATATCGGGAACTGAAGGAGGAGGGGCAAACAACCCGCCATCGGGTTGACTTTATGTTTTTTCCAGAGCTCCACCGTTTCCCTGTTGGCTCGCTGGGGATCGTTCTTATACTTCTGCTGGATACTTCTCAGCTCTGGCTGCAACTCCTGTATCTTCTGCATAGATCTTGTTTGCGAAAACGTTAGCGGGAGCAAGATAATGCGAATAGCTACAGTCATCAAGATTATTGCGACCCCGTTACTGCCCGTGAGGTTAACGAAGAACTCAAGGCTCTGCCGCATCACCTCTAGCAACCAAGCCCACAACTTTCCCGCGCCCCCTTCTCCCTTCCCTCCTTAGTTTAGCCTGGAAGAGCTTCCATCATTCGCTACTTTACGGGGTCAAAACCGCCATGATTCAAGGGGTGACAACGTAAAACCCGCCGCACCGCCATCCACCCGCCTTTGATGGGCCCATGTCTCTGGATGGCTTCCCAGGCATAAGCTGAGCAGGAAGGATAAAACCTGCAAGTGGGACCCTTCGAGGGAGAAATATTTCTCCGGTAGAAGGCTATTAATACCAGGCATAACCTTGTGATGGTCTCATTCATTGATAACCAGCCCTGCCCGACAAAGAAGCTCCCACAGGGCTTCCTTGAGTTCGCTGAATTCCATGCTCGCCGCGGGGGCCCGCGCTATCCACACCATGGAAACCCCGCCTTTTATAAATGGCCTTAGTTGACGGTAGATTTCCCTGAACAATCGCTTCAAACGGTTGCGCAGTACGGCGCCTCCCAGTTTTTTCCCGGCCGAGAACCCTGCCTTGCAGCCCTTTTCTCCAGGTAATACGTAAAGGACTGCAGCACTATTGGAAAATGATCTCCCCCTGGTAAAGGTCTTCCTGAACTGGGCTTTTCCTCGTAGCCTTTCGGCTTTTCTTACCATGACCCATTAAAAAAGCCACGCTTGCGCGGCCTTATGCAGATAGCCTCCTCCGGCCCTTTATACGTCTGCGTTTGAGCACCTTTCTTCCTCCCCTGGTGCTCATGCGTCGTAGAAACCCGTGGGTTCTCTTGCGCCTTCTAACTTTAGGTTGGAAAGTGCGCTTCACCTTCCTGCCTCCTAAAAAATGCAGCCTTCTTCCAAGGTCAACACATCCAGAGAAATTATAATAGTTTTATCATGGCCTGTCAAGCCGAGCAGTGGCGCCGCAGCGCTGACGCATGAATTATTTGGCGGGGTTACTCGGGGCTGTTTCAGAGTGCTCCGCAGTGGAAATAG
>FWPU01013241.1_pt1 | contig 10504 bp, 12 predicted proteins | sample 2228361 | NCBI WGS metagenome assembly FWPU01 (sample SAMEA103939777, study PRJEB20133) | metagenome | reverse complement strand
CTTTCTCGGAGATACGGCGGATACAGGTGAAAGGGTGGTGAGAGGTTCTATAAAGGAGAAGTCATTCTCCGTTCTTTATCTGAAGGATGGAGTCTTGAGGGCGGCATTTTTGTTGCGAAGACCGCCCGACGAGTATAAATCGGCGGGCTCGCTCATACAAAACCGGGTTAATCTGGAAAAAGTAAAAGGTAAATTATCGGAAGTTAGTTTCAAGCTCCATAGGATACCGACTCAGACGGTGCTCATTCTTCAAGGGGGCGGCGCCCTGGGGGCATTCCAATGCGGTGTGGTTAAAGCGATGGAGGAGAAACAAATCTACCCGGATATCGTGGCCGGCGTTTCCATAGGCGCATTCAACGGCGCAATAATAGCCGGAAATCCACGGAATGCAGCAAATGCTCTAGAGGCGTTTTGGGACGAGATTACTGTGAATATTCCCAACGTCCCGAAGGAAGAAAATCGTCGGCTAGTCTCATCTTGGTATTCCCTTTTTTTCGGCTCGCCCAAGTTTTTTCGCCCTAGGTGGTTGATGCCCGTTTTTAATCCTCATCAGTTGCCCATAAACTGGACCAGTTTTTATGACCCCTCTCCGGTGAGGGAGCTTCTTCTTAAGTACGTTGATTTTGACAAATTAAGAGATAGCCCGACCCGGCTCATCATAGGCGCCGTGGATGTGGAAACATCAGAGCTTGTGGCTTTCGACAGTTACGTTGACGAGATTACACCGGAGCATATTCTGGCCAGCGGGAGTTTGCCCCCGGGATTTCCGTGGACGACGATTGATGGAAAACACTACTGGGACGGCGCCCTTGTAAGTAATACGCCCCTTGATTTGATCACCGAGCTATGCGGTTTAGCTCAGAAAAAGGTGTATGTGGTTAATCTCTATCCGACAAAGAAGGCTCTCCCCCAAAACTTGCCGGAGGTGCTTGCCCGGAGGGATGAAATCTTTTTCTCGGAGAAAATAAGGAGAGACATACATACCAAGGAGCTTATCGAAAACTACAGAAAACTGGTCGAGGAGATAATGAGCTACATCGAGCCTAGGGTGGCCCAGCAGATAATGCAGAGGCCGCTCTATATCCGTACAATGGGAGAGCTTACCCCGATCTCCATCACCAGGATTATTCATGAAGGAGAGGAGGGTGAACCATCATCGAGGGATTATGATTTCTCCTGGAGTACCGCCCGTCAGCACATGGAGGAGGGTTATAGGGTGGCTAAGAAGGTGCTTAAGAGGGAGGAAAAAAAGAAAATGGAGAAATCTTAAAAAGCAGTTCATTCCAATTAATCTCCCACTGCCTTGGAAAAATACTCCACAAACTCTTTAGGTCTCATGTTTGCGGTGTGAGCGAGTTTTCTTAACTGCTTGGGATTCTCAAAATCCTCTCTTTTGAGCTTTATCATGTACTTCACCGGGACCTCGTAGGCCTCTGTTTTTATGTCGACATAGCGGACTCTGGTCGACCCGGTTTCCGGGTTTATAAGCTCGGTGAAGAATATAGGAACCATTCTGCCGGTCTGTATGCTGATCATAGCTCCGGTCCCGCCTTCGAGCAAAAATTTAACCGCACAATACCCCAGGTCCCGGGCGTATTTGGCATCGAATGGGATTGGCGGAGCCGACCTGAGCTCATAGCCTATGCTCTTGTCTACGATCCTGGCTTTTATCCCCTTTTCTGAAAGACGTTTCTTAGTTTCATCTTTGAGGAGCCTTCCGAGGTCGACTTCGGAGAGTCTTATACGTCCGTGTTCGTCTCTGTCTAAGTCGTCTAACTTTTCCAGTTCTTCCTGGTGCAGTTTTTCTATGAGTCCTTCGGCCAGGATCGCCACCCCGTCTTCTCTACCCATGCTTAATCTTTTTATAATGGCTCCCTCAAGAACGGAGACCATCCTGTCCAGCGGGACTTTTCCCCTGCCGAACTCCTCCGGGATCATGGTGAGCGTCGCTCCAGATGCCTTTCCGATCCCCAGTGCCAGATGGCCGGTTTTCCTTCCCATGGTTGTGACGAAATACCATCTGTTCGTGGTTTTTGCATCCTCCATAAGATATTGGACAGTTATGGTTCCTAGGTGCCGTGCTGTTTCGAATCCAAAAGTGGGGATATAGTCGGGTAGGGGCAGGTCGTTATCGATGGTCTTTGGTACGTGAGCTACTTTAATTTGTCTCTTTGCTTCTTCTTCTACGCGGTGAGCGAGAAACATAGTGCCGTCTCCGCCTATGGTTATAAGGTATCTTACCCCAAGCTCTTTCAGGACCCTTATTGTATTTCTCATCCTCTCCGGACTGGTCAAGGGGCTTTCTCTGGATATCCCTATCAAGGAACCGCCGGTGAGATGTATACGGGAAGTGTCTTCTATGGTTAGTTTACGGATGTGGGTTTTATCTCCCTGGGCGATCCACCTGAACCCATCCAGGATTCCTATCACCGTTTTTCCCCGATTAATTGCCTCTATGGTAGCGGCGCTGATAACCCCGTTTATTCCCGGAGCAGGGCCGCCGCCAACTAGGATAGCCATCACGTCTGAAGAATTTTTGCGAGGAGAAACCATATTCAATCTCCGTCAACTAAGATATATCGAAGTACGCCGCTGTATAAAATAATCAGAAACCAATAGATTCACCCTTATAAAACAAGGCCTTTGGATAGATAAAAACAAAATCAGGTTTCTATCTTTAATGTTTGCTATGCAAGCGTTCTCCTAATCCTATTCACTTGATTAGCCATTCTACCCTTGTGTTTCCCCACTTACTAAGCCTGTGCTGAGCAAGGTCGAAGCGGGGGGGATTAAAGAGTGTTGCTTCTTCTTTGTCCATTATCTGAAGTCCTTTGATTACCACCAGGTCAACTCTTACAATCAATCTCTTATCTAATACAGGTTTGATCAAACTACAATTTCAGTTATTAAGGTCAATTGCAAAACAATGGAATTAATAACTAAGAAATTCTTCTAGTTATAATACCTGCCAGGCCATCCGGCGCGATAATATCCCTTCTTGATGAAGAACCTGGTTAGGACGAGCCCGACAACAAATCCCCCTACATGGGCCCAGAAGGCGACACCGCCGGTATCCCTCGATGCAGCGAGCGTTGCCACGCCACTAAAAAATTGCATTATAAACCAGATGAGGAGGAATACCGCAGCCGGAATCTCCACGATGTGTAAGAAAAAGAATATCGGCACCAGTGTAACAATCCTGGATTTTGGGAATAATAATATGTAAGCTCCCAATACTCCGGAGATTGCACCGCTTGCTCCCACCATCGGGATTTCGGAACGCACATTGGTGATGATTTGGGTAAAAGCCGCTCCCAACCCGCAAATCAAATAAAAGAGGAGATACTTAAAATGACCCATCCTATCCTCGACGTTGTCCCCGAATATGTAGAGGAATAGCATGTTTCCTATCAGGTGAAACCATCCCCCGTGAAGGAACATAGAAGTAAAAAACGGATAAAAGCGATCAACAAAGCCTGTGTTCGAGTAGAATACTACTTTCGCCGGAATAAGACCGTATTCGTGTATAAAGCGCTCCAACTCACCGCCCAGTGAGACCTCGTAGAGAAAAATAAGCGAGTTTAATACGATGAAGATAATGTTAATAAACGGGAAGCTGCTTGAAGGGATTTTATCGCGAATAGGAATCATAGTTTAACCCATTATACATAACCACTATTCGACTTCAAAGAAAACTATTTCCAGGGCTTTACTTTTGGCTCTTGCTATGTTCTATTTTAGGACTTAAAATGACAGCCAGTTCCATTAAATCCTGCCGGGTGACGAATGCTTCTAAAATTGAGGACGGACTTAAGGAATAAGCTTTCCCAGATAAGGCTCTTTATCATAAACGCGGACAGCTTTCTCAATGAGAACCTGGTTTCCTATAGCGTAAAGAACCTCAACCCCAGTAATGGTCATAGTGTCAGCGCTTTAAAAAGACTGGGCGTGGACACGGTGGCTTTCTCTACGAAGAGGTCAGAAGCGCTTTTGCCGATCATAGACCGGCTGGGTATCGAAATGTTGTACCAGGGGATCACTCAAAAATACGCTCTTTTTTCCATCCTTAAAATCGAGCACTCAGTGCAAGACAATGAAATCGCATTGGTAAGCGGAGACTTAACCGACCTCCCGTTGATAGAAAGGGTAAATTTCCCCGTGGCCCCTGCCGACGCTCCGCTTGAGGTCAAGGCTAAATCCTATTATGTGACCTACGGGGTGAGAGAGGAGGCGGTATGCGAGGTGGCGGAATTAATCATTAAAGCCAGGAATCACCCTGGTAACTCGCAGGAGTGAAACCTAATTCTGGTAGTCCTCTTGCTTGGTATATACTCTGAGAAGTAGGGACAAGCTTCAACGTGCCCCTACAAATATAATTCCTTGCGGCAACGGTCATAAACATATCATCAATAATGAGATCAAACTTGTCCGAAATAAAAGATTGATTAGCAGAGTTTAACTGAGATCAATTAAAGTGCTCCAATGACGGAGAAAGAAGGGTCAAAACTATAACTTGAAAGTAGGGGCAGTCTTCTAACCTACCTTAAAGTAAAGCCTGGTTATGCGATTAGCTATCAATTAACCGCCGTGATAAACTAACCGTTGTGGACATAGCAGGCCTTACCAATTCCATCAAAGCAAAAGCGTTAGAAGTGGGGTTTGACCTAGTAGGGATATCTTCCATCGGACCGTTTCCTGAGAATCAGTTCTATAAAGAGTGGCTGGCTAGGGGGTTTGCCGGTGAGATGAAGTACATGGGGAGGGAGCCGGAAAAAAGAGAAAATGTTCTGAACGTGTTGCCCGAGGCCAGGTCGGTTATATCCTGCGGCCTCAATTACAATACCGACTATCCCTACTCGACCGAACAGGGTGATAAAAGGCGAGGATGGATTTCCCGCTACGCCTGGGGAGATGATTACCACGAGGTTTTAAAGTCAAAATTATCGCTAGTATTGGATTTTATTGAAGAGGTTGTTCCTCAAGAGGTTAAGTCCCGCTTGTATGTGGATACCGGGCCGGTGCTGGATAGGGTTTACGGGAAATATTCAGGCATAGGCTGGTACGGGAAAAATACCTGTTTAATAAATCAAGAAATCGGCTCTTGGATTTTTATCGGTGAGATAATAACAAACCTTGAGCTTGATTATGATAGTCCGGTCCCGGACAGGTGCGGCACCTGCACGATGTGTATCGACGCATGTCCCACCGGTGCGCTTCTGGAGCCTTATGTCCTCGATTCAAGGCTTTGCATTTCCTACCTCACTATTGAGAAGCGCGGTGGAATTCCTATAAGACTCAGGGAGAAGGTAGGTAACAACATATACGGCTGTGATATCTGCCAGGATGTCTGCCCCTGGAATAGAAAGGCCAAGGTAGCAAACGACCCATCATTCCAGCCCAGGGATGGTCTATACAACCCCGATTTATCTACATTTTCAAATCTGTCTCAGGAAGAGTTCGGGTGGATTTTTAAGGGCAGTGCGATAAAGAGGGCAAAGAGGAGCGGATTCCTCCGGAACATCATGGTGGCTATGGGCAATTCTGGGGATAAGGATTTTATCCCATATGTTATAGGATATTTAAAGGATGATGACCCACTTGTTAGAGCACATGCGGCATGGGCTTTGTGGAGGCTTGAGGGTGAGGATTCTTACGGAGCCCTGTCAGACCAGCTTGATGCGGAAACCGATCCTATAGTTCGAGAAGAAATAGTTGCTATTTTGAATATGAGATGAAGCTACAAATCCCAAAGAACAAGTTCCAAATCTCAAACAAATTACAAATTCAAAATTCTAACCGAATTCAATTTTGGTTCGCTTAAGGTTTGGTGCTTGGAATTTAGGATTTGTTTGGTATTTGATGCTTGAGATTTGTAGCTTATATGTGGTTTGGTCATTAGGGCTTTTTCCCTGGAGGCCTATTTTATGTCTGACCAGTTTGAAGATGTGGTTAAGGTTAACGAAGCCTTTTACACCGCCCTGGAAAGTGGGGACCTGGCGCTGATGGAGAAGGTATGGCTCAAGGACTCGCGGGCTAAATGTGTTCATCCCGGCTGGCCCATGCTTTTAGGCTGGGAGGCAATAAGACAGAGTTGGAAGAATATCTTTGACTCCGGAGGTCCGACCAAGATTCAGATTTCAAATATCAATGTGGAAATATCCGACAATATGGCCTGGATTACCTGCATAGAGCATATAACCCATATCGTGAAGCAGAAGGTTCACAAAAGCCTGGCACAGGCGACCAATATATACGAGCGACATGGATCCCGTTGGTTCATGGTTCATCATCACGCCTCGCCCATACCGACCATGGGTGGAGACATGGCCGAGGAGAAGCTGCAGTGAGTGTCTTGGAAGTAACACATATTTGTCTTGGACAATGAAGGCTGTGTTTACCAAGTTGCATAGATAAACGGCAATTCACAGCCTGTCATTCTGAACCGAAGGTGAAGAATCTAAATATTATTAGATGCTTCACTTCGTTCAGCATGACGGCCATATTCTCCGCAGAGTTCAAGCTGAATTTCAGCAAAGGATTGGGATGACAAACTAGGTTATCCTCATTGGAAAGGGTCGATATTATCCGGATAGGATATTCAGATTTAACTTGTGGAGACATTGTCCATCTGATCAAAATCAGACTTTCGCACCTTGAAATATGAGATCGCTTCGCTAACGCTTGCAATGACAACATCGGGTTTTAAATCTTTTCCTATAGTTTCCTGTCTGCAATAACAATTGCTGGAGCCTTTCTTAGATAATCTGGTTAACCCAACTCTTATAGGCTTTCTGGAGAGTTTCGGTCTGTTCATAGGTGGACTTAACGCCGTATTATAAAGTTGTCATTCCCGTACGTTCCTCGATTAATACATTCGAGGGCAGGCTTGAGCGGCAATCCACCGATTAGTCATTCCCACGGAAGTGGGAATCCAATTTTTCAAAACGGGGATGACATGCGGAAAGGTAGCCTCTAGTTTAATCGGCGGCAGACGGGTATGACATAACGAATGATGTGCTTTTGTGAATCGATCAGCTTATAATCTTCAATACCTCTCGGTGTTGAATTCCTTCAGATAGCTTTCTTAACCTTTGCTCTAATCGCTTTCTAAATTGTTCTTTTAATTGAAGACCCGAATCCGGATCCCCAATAATTTCAAGAAGTTTTTGCTCTATAAAATTCTCTAGGTCATCAATCGACATATCTTTTATTTTTACTTTAGCCATTATCGCTCACGTTTTTCGATAGGTTTAGTTAAGAAACTTATCTTTATTTTATCTATGATTTCTACTTCTTCAAGAATAAAGAGTTGTAGGAGAAAAAATGAGAAAAAAGGCTAGATCACTTCACTTGTCCCATACCCTTTTCCTGAGTACTATTACCCACTCAATTTTTATGAAATTCCAGGATAAATAACGGAGGAATAATCATGGATTCGTGGAGAGATAAGAGTCTGAACATCGGGCTTCTCTGGCTCAGGGTGCTGATGGGTTTGGGCATTTCCGTTTTTCATGGCTACGGGAAAATATTTAACGGTAGAATGGAGCAGTTTACGGAAGGCGTGGCAAAATTGGGGTTTCCGGGGCCGGAGTTCTTTGCCTGGGCGGCGGCATTGTCGGAATTCCTGGGCGGGATACTGGTGGTTTTGGGGTTGGGCACGAGATTGGCCGCATTCTTCGTCTTCATCACCATGAGCGTGGCCGCCTTTATCCGGCACGCGCCCGACCCTTTTGATGTGAAGGAAACGGCTTTACTATATTGGACGATTTCCATGGCGATTGTGCTCTTGGGCCCCGGTCTTTTTTCATTGGACAGCCTGGTCACTAAATACCTGAGGAAGAAGATTAGTTAAAATGTTTCCCACTTTATGGAACTAGTCGTTCACTGGATTACACAACATGGCTACCTGGGCATATTTTCCCTGCTGGCGATCGGTGTTTTCGGGATTCCGGTGCCGGATGAAGGGGTGCTCGGATTTTCCGGTTACCTCGTTTACAAGAATAAATTAAATATCGTTCCTGCTTTCATCTCCGCTTATCTGGGCAGTGTATTCGGCATCACTATGACTTATGGATTGGGACGGATTTTCGGTAAGGGCTTGGTCGCCAAATACGGTAGTACTTTTCACTTAACCGAAGAGAAACTAAATCGCATTCACCGCTGGTTTAATCGTATGGGGAGATGGGTACTGTTGTTCGGTTATTTCATCCCGGGCATGAGACAAATAGCGGCTTTCACTGCCGGGACGTCAAAACTGGGATTTCCGGTGTTTTCACTGTTTACTTACACCGGAGCCTTTCTCTGGTCTCTGGCTTATATAGCGTCGGGGTATTACTTAGGAGAGGAATGGATTAGGTTATCGACAAACATACGTCATGTTCTTGTGGCCTGTTTGGCGGTACTGGTCTTATCCCTGGGGTGCTATTTACTCGTCAAGCGAAATATAACCTGATTAGAGATTTCCTTATATTTGGTTCTATGTAAGACCGGCGAATAATGCTGAGAATAAACCCCACTTCTATGCCAGGTATGTAAGGGATCCAGGCTGATATCACTATGCACGCAAATGTACTAACTAAAGATTGGGGTAAGAAATACCTTCTCTGAGGTTAGTAGTAACAAGCCCAGTGTCCGGGGACCCAATGCCAGTAGCCTTGCCAACCGCGGATCCAGTGACCGGGTATCCAGGTTCCGCAAGGCCCGTGAGGCGGCACCTCCCATCTTCCGGGCACCCATACCCAGCTATTTCCCTCCTTCCAAGTCCAGAAACCAGGCTGCCACACGTGTTCCGGAGAGGGCTGTTTTGGTATGGTATCTGCCTGCGGGGCTGCCGGGGGCGCCTCTTTTACCGCCAATGGTTGCGAACCAGGGAGCGGGGTTTGCGCTGTCTCTTCCGCAGCCATGGCCTCGATGCAACTAATACTCAGAATAAACGTAACGACCACAAAAAACACTATCAAAAGCTTTTTGTGTATCATGGTTCCATACTCCTTCGATGAGAATTCGGTTTCTACCATAAATCTTCAAGTTTAAAGTGTCAAGAGAGGATTGGAAAAATGAGTTCCATCATTCATTCAAGTAACCGGGATATTCGCGTTGTGTTATATTATCAAACAACATAACTATCCCGACTCAGTAAAGATGACAGGGCATAAATACATTGTAAGAATAGCGGTTCTGGTCTTAATCCTTTTGGGCTGGGGACTATTTTTCTACCATTACTTTCAATTCAAGAACAAAGACAAATACCATGGCATTATTTATCAAAAGGAAGCGCCCAATTTTACTCTTACCGCGCATGACGGGAAGAAGACGACCCTATCTCAGTTCCGGGGTAAAGTTACCCTTATCGTCTGGGGATACACCCACTGCCCGGATATATGTCCGTTAACCCTTTCCATGCTCAGAGGGGTTATGAATGAACTTGGTAATAAGCAAGACCAGGTTCAGGTTTTGTATATTACTGTCGACCCGGAGAGGGATACGGTGGAAAGGCTAAAGGCTTACATCCCCCACTTCCATGAGAGTTTTATCGGACTGACCGGGACAAATCAAGACATAGAAAAGGTGGCTAAATCTTATGATGTTTTTTACATCAATCACGGCGACTCTTACGGGAGAAGCGAGTTCGATACCTGGGCAGAATATCAAATGACTCACACCAGTACTATCTACCTGGTGGACCAGAGAGGTAAATTATTAATAACCTATCCTTACAATAAATTTGACTCAAAGGGTATAGCGCAGGATATAAAAAGGATCTTGAATCAATGAATCACGTTAATTTACATTGCAAGTTTTGTCATGCTGTCCCCGGTCAAACCGGCGGATCGAACGTGTATACTCAGCGCATGTCATCCCCGAAAACATTAATCGGGGATCCAGAATTAAATACTGGATTCCCGCTTGCGCGAGAATGACAGATTGGTGATTACCACTTAAGCTCGTACCCGAAAGTATTAATCGAGCAACATGTAGAAATGATCAGGGGATTCCCGCTAAAGCCTGTCCTCAAATACATTAATCAAGGAACGTGTAGGAATGACGTATAGCCGTCGACAAACTAGCTCTTATAAAAAAATACTGCTCGATTATGCATAACTTGGGTATCCAGGAGGGGATATTCAATGGTTAAATGGCGGGAAGTTATATTGAGTATAACTTTACTTATCCTTATTCCCCTCGTGTCGCTGGGGGCTTCGAAGATCGAGGTTAAGAAGCCCTGGGTGATGGAGGTCCCCCCCGTCTCTACTGTGACAGCGGTGTATATGGTCATAGAAAATAACGGCGACGAGGATGACAGGCTTATCGGAGTGAGCGCGGACGCTTCGGATAGTGCTGAAATTCATGAAACGACGGTCGACGAAAAGAGCATCGTCAGTATGAAGAAATCCGAATCCTTGGACATACCCTCAGGCGGTGTTGTTGAGTTAAAACCGGGGGGGTCTCACATCATGTTGATAGGTTTGGAGAAGCCCCTTGAAAAAGGAGGTCAGGTTGAACT
>FWPU01013240.1_pt1 | contig 10505 bp, 10 predicted proteins | sample 2228361 | NCBI WGS metagenome assembly FWPU01 (sample SAMEA103939777, study PRJEB20133) | metagenome | reverse complement strand
CGCCGAGCGCGCTGGCGTCGGGCGCGCGACCCGCGCCGGGGTTGGCGGCGGGCGGCGCCCCGCAGGCGAGGCAGCTCACGGCGCTCGGCAGAAGGAGGAGCTCGACCGCTTCGCCGGCCGTGCGGACGAGCGTCGCGCCGAGCCGCGGCATGTCGGGCGTGCCGCGGGCGTACGCCTGGCAGGCGTCGAAGGCTGCAGGCTTGCTGGCGAAGACCAGCACGACGTCGTGGCGCTCCGCGCCCGCGGGCTCGGCGCCGCTCGCGAGCGTGAGCTGCGTGTCCGGGTTGCGCGTCTCGAGCGGCGGCAGCGCCGCGAGCTGCCGGGGACGACCGTCCGTCCCGCGCACCTCGAGCCGGCCGACGCCGGCACCTGCCAGGTAGGTCGCCGCCGCCTCGCTCGCGGCACCGTCGCCCAGCACCAGGCACCTGGCGGCCAGCAGCTTGCGCTGCCCGACGCCCCCGACCTCGCGCAGGATGATCTGCCGGCTGTAGAGGTCGATCTGGGCGTCGCTGAGCGTCACCGTGCGGCGGGCAAGTCCAGGCCCTGCGCCGCACGCTCGCGGCGCAGCTCCGCGAGGCGCGGCGCACGGTCCTCCCAGCCGAGCCAGAGGTTCGTGCTCAGGTACTTGTCGCCGAAGTCGGGGAGGATCGTGACGATCTCGGCGCGCTCCAGGGTGCGCGCCAGCTTGAGCGCCGCCCAGCACGCAGCGCCCGCCGACTGTCCAACCAAAATCCCTTCCTCTCGACCGATGCGGTAGACCATGTCGTACGCTTCGTCGGTCGGGGCGGGGATTTTCCCGTCGAGCTCTTCCTCGTGGTAGATGCCGGGGACGATCGAGCTCGCCATGTGCTTGAGCCCCTCGAGCCCGTGGAACGGGTCGTCGGGCTCGACCGCGATCACCTGGATCGCCGGGTTGCGCTCCTTCAGGTAGCGGCCGGTGCCCATGATCGTCCCGCTGGTCCCGATCGCCGCGACGAAGTGGGTGATGCGCCCCTGGGTCTGCTCCCAGATCTCCGGGCCGGTGGTCTCGTAGTGGGCGCGCGGGTTCGCCTCGTTGAAGTACTGGTCGGGCTTGAAGTAGCGGTCCGGGTTCGCCGCGATGATCTCGCGGCACAGCCGGATCGCGCCGTCCGAGCCTTCGAGCGGATCGCTCTCGATCGCCTTCGCGCCGTACGCCTCGATGATCTTGCGGCGCTCGACGCTCACGTTCGCCGGGACGACGAGCTCGACCGGGTAGCCGAGCGCCGCGCCGAGCATGGCGAGCGCGATCCCCGTGTTGCCCGAGGTGGAGTCGATGATCGTCTTGCCCGGCCGGAGCTCGCCGCGCCGCAGGCCTTCCTGCAGCATCTTGAGCGCAGCGCGGTCCTTGACCGAGCCGCCGGGGTTGAAGCCCTCGAGCTTCGCCCAGATGCGGACCCCGGGCGGGAGGTCCGCCGTGATCTTGGTGAGCTGCAGGAGCGGCGTCCGACCGATCAGCGCCGAGAGCTCCTCCGCGCGGAGCAAGCCGCGGGGAGCCCCGGGCGCGAGCGCTCGCGCGCCGCGGCTCAGCTCGCTCCTCCAGCGATCGCCGGGACGATCGAGACCTCGTCCCCTTCCTTCACCTTGGTGTCGAGCTGCTGGAGGAAGCGGATGTCGTCGCCGTTCACGTACAGGTTGACGAAGCGACGAACGCGGCCCTGCTCGTCGCAGATCCGCTCACGGATGCCGGGGTAGCGCCTCTCGAGGTCGTCCACGAGAGCTCCCACGGTTGCGCCGGTACCGGTCACCGTCTCCGATCCCGCGGTGAACTTGCGAAGCGGCGTCGGCACCTTCACGGTCACTGGCATGTGAGAAAACCTCCCTTTCGTTGCCGCGGATATTGGCGACCGGGGTCGATCGACGCAAGGGTGAGTCTAGCGCGCCCCACGGACCGCGCGACTCACGCGGTCGCACCCGCCCGGTGCGCCGCATCGCAGAGGGGACAGCGAGGGTTCGGGCGCACCGTGACGGTGCGCCAGGTGAGCCGCAGCCCGTCGAGGATCGCCAGGCGGCCGGCCAGCGCGGGCGGCGCCCCGGCGACGAGCCGCGCCGCCTCGCCGGCCGCGACGAAGCCCGTGGCGCCGACCACCGGCCCGAGGATCCCCGCCTGCTGGCAGGTCGGCAGCTCGTCTTCGTCCGGCAGCTCGGGGAAGAGGCAGCGCAGGCAGGCGGTGCGCCCGGGCAGGATGGTCAGCACCTGCCCGTCGAAGCCGAGCGCGCCTGCGTGGACGAGCGGCGTGCCCAGGGCGACCGCCGCCTGGTTGAGCAGCACCTTGCTCGAGAGCCCGTCGGTGCCGTCGAGGATCACGTCGTGCCCGCCGAGGATCTCCGCCGCGTTCGCGGCGTCGACCCGGGCGCGGAGGGCGCGGATCGTGAGCCCCGGATACGCGCCGGCGAGACGCCGGGCCGCGACCTCGACCTTCGCCTCGCCGATGTCGGGGAGACCGTAGAGCGGCTGCCGCGGCAGGTTCGACGTCTCGACCACGTCCGGGTCGACGAGCGTGAGGCGCCGCAGGCCGCTCGCCGCGAGCGCCGCGGCCGCCGGCGCGCCGAGGCCGCCGACGCCGACCAGCACGGCGCCGCCGGTCGTCACAGGAGCGGCTGCGGCGCGGTCGGCTTGGACGCAGGCGGTACGACGGGCTGCACCGGGCTCGCCACCGCGTTCGGCGACAGCCGGACCCGTAGCGCGTCGACCGTGGGGTGCGGCGGCGGGTGGAGCGACGCCGGCATCCCGCCGCCGGGGTTCCCCTCCTTGGCCTCGCTCGCCGTGTACGCGGCGTCGGCGAGCTTCGCGAGGTCCTCGTCGCTGGCCGCGCGCGCGTCCGACGCGATGAGCTGGATCGCCTCGCGCGCCGCGTCGGTCTCCGGGTAGGTCGCGAGCAGGATCGCGACCCGGTTGCGCCCCGCCGTCCGGTTGCCGCGCTTCAGGTAGAACTGGGCGACGTAGAGCTCGCGCGCCGCGAGGTGCTCGCGAACCTCGCGGAGCTGGACGCGCGCCTGCTTCGCATACTCGGACTCGGGATAGCGGAGGATCACGCTCTCGAACCGCGCGTGCGCGTTCGCCGCCGCGTTCAGGTCGCGGTCGATCGTGTCCATCTGCGCCATGTAGGCCTTGCCGATGTTGTACTCGACCTCGGGCAGGCGCGGGCTCGTCGGGTGCATCCGCTGGAAGTCGGAGAACGCCGCGATCGCCTCGGGGTACGCCTCGTCCGCGAAGTGCGCCTCGGCGATGCGCAGCTCCACCTCCTCCGCGCGCTCGTCGAGCGGGTAGTGGTCGAGCAGGTACTTGTAGGTCTGGATCGCGATCCCGTAGTTCCCCTCGACGAAGTCCTGCGTCGCCTGGCGGTAGAGCTCGTCGGGCGGCGCGACCTTCACCTTGTCCTTGCCGCAGGCCGCGAAAGCGACGAGCACGGCGAGAGCCAGGACGCGGCGCACGCTTCGCGTTGGAGTGGATCCGCGCATGCGCTAGACCGTAGTGAATGCCGAGCGCCCCCGTCAAACCCACGGCGCTCGCCGCGCGCGCCTCGAGCGGCGAGATCTTCGGCATGTGGGCGAGCACGCGGATGGTGGTGTTCGCGGCGCTGTCCGCGTCGCTCTACGCGGCGATCCTCATCCCCTTCAAGGTGATCCCGCTCATCCCCGGCGTCACCGAGGTGCGGCCCGCGAACGCGCTTCCCGTGGTGTGCTCGTTCCTCTTCGGTCCTGCGGCGGGATGGGGAGCCGCGATCGGCAACGCGATCGGCGAGACGTTCGGCGGCCTCGGGCCGGGCGACGTGTTCGGCTTCCTCGGCAACCTCGTGTACGGGATCGCGCCGTACCGCGTGTGGCGGGCGCTCGGCGGCGGCGAGCTCTCCTTCTCGGGGGTCGCGCCGTGGGCGCGCTTCGTCGCAAGCCTCGTCGCCGGGGCCGCACTGTGCGCGGTGATCATCGGCTGGGGGCTGAACCTGCTCGGCTTCGTGCCCTTTCCCATTCTCGGCAACGCGGTGCTGCTGACCAACCTGGTCGCTGGCGGGGTGCTCGCGCCGCTCATCCTGCGCGAGCTCTACCCGCGCGTCGCCCGCGCCCAGCTCTTGTACAGCGACGTGATGGAGACGCGGTGTCCCTCCGCCGCACGCGCAATCCTAGGTTTGACGCTGCTCTTCGGCGGTGCGCTCGGCGGGATGATCGCCGGAAACCTCGCCGCGACCGGCGCGTGGCAGCCGGCCTGGGTGCCGCCGAGCGACTCCCCGACGCGCGCCCCGGAGGTCGGGCTCGGCGTCGCGCCGTTCGTGGTGGCGGGCGCGCTCGGACTCCTCCTGCTGTGACGTCCGCGCTCGCGCGGCCGAGCGGCGCACCCGCGGAGGAGAATCCTGCGCCGCTCCTCGAGCTGCGCGGCGTGACCTGCAGCTATCCGGGCACGCGCACGCCGGCGCTCGCCGACGTCGACTTCCGCGTCGAGTCGGGCGAAATCGTCGCGGTGATGGGCGCGAGCGGGGCGGGGAAGTCGACGCTCGTCCATTGCTTGACGGGGATCGTGCCGCGCTACCACCGCGCGACCGTCACCGGCGAGCGTCTCGCCTTCGGCCGGCCGCTCGACGAGCTGGAGCAGGCGAGCCTCGCCCGGCGCGTCGGCGTCATCTTCCAGGACTTCGAGGCGCAGCTCTTCTCGACCAATGCCGCCCTCGAGGTCGGCTTCGCCCTGCAGCAGCAGGGGGTCGCGCGCGAGACGATCGCGGCGCGGACCACGGAGGCGCTCCGCCGGGTCGGGCTGGCCGGCTTCGAGCGCCGCGACCCGGCGACGCTCTCGGGCGGCGAGAAGCAGCGCCTCGCGCTCGCGGGGATCCTCGCCCTCGAGCCGAGCGTCGTGCTGCTCGACGAGCCGACCACCGACATCGACTTGCAGGGCAAGCGCGACGTCCTCGGGCTGCTCGCGGGGCTCCGCGCGGCCGGCGTCGCGGTGGTGATCGTCGAGCACGAGATCCTCGCGGCGGAGGCGGCGGACCGTCTCGTGCTGCTCGCCGGAGGGAGAGTCGTGGCCGCGGGTCCGAGCGCGGAGCTCTGCGCCGACGTCGAGCTGCTGCGTGCCTGCGGCGTGCGACCGCGCGACCTCGACGTCGTGCGGCGCGGGCTCGGGCTCCGCGAGCCGCTGCCCTCCGTCGCCGCGGCGGAGGAGGTCATACGCGGCGCCGGGCGCGCGCGCGTCGTGCGTCTTGCCGAGCCGTCCGTCTCCGCTGCGCACCAGGTGGGGGAAGGCGCGCCCGTTCTCGAGGCGCGCGACGTGTGCTTCACGTACGAGGGCGGGACGCGGGCGCTCGACGGCGTGTCGCTGCGCATCGGGCGCGGCGAGCTGGTCGCGCTCGTCGGACGGAACGGGTCGGGCAAGACGACGCTTGCCAAGCACCTGAACGGGCTGCTCCGTCCGACGAGCGGAGCCGTGCTGCTCGACGGCGTCGACACCCGCACGCTTTCGCTCGGGGCGATCGCGCGCCGCGTGGGCTTCGTCTTCCAGGACCCCGACCACCAGCTCTTCTGCGCGTCGGTTCGCGAGGAGATCGCCTACGGCCCGAGGCGCATCGGGCTCCCCGAGGACGAGGTGCAGCGACGGGTGAGCCGAGCGCTCGAGGTGTGCAAGCTCGGCGAGCGGCTCGACGACGACCCGTTCCTCCTCGGCAAGGGCGAGCGGCAGCGGCTCGCGGTCGCGGCCGTGCTCGCGCTCGAGCCGGAGGTGCTGATCCTCGACGAGCCGACAACCGGCCTCGACCATGTGGAGCAGCTCGCGGTCGTCGAGCTGCTCGTGAGCCTGTACCGGGCGGGACGGACCGTGGTCGTGATCACGCACGCGGCGTGGCTCGTCGCCGAGCACGCGACCCGCGCGGTGCTGCTCGACGCGGGTCGCGTGCTGTTCGACGGTCCGGTGCCCGCGCTCTTCCGCGAGCGCGAGGCGCTCGCCCGGGCGTCGTTCGTGCTTCCCGAGGCGGTCGAGCTCGGGCTCCGCCTCGGCATCCCGGCGCGCTCGCCCGACGAGCTGGTCGGCGCGCTTGCTGGCGAGACCGACCGGCCATGAGCTCGTCGCTCTTCCTCGAGCGCGACACCGTCGTGCACCGCGCGCACCCGCTCGGCAAGCTCGGCGCCGCGCTGGGCTTCTTCGTCGCGGTCTTCTCGCTCGAGCATCCGCTCGCGATCGCGCCGTACGTCGCCGTGCTGCTCGCGGCGGTGGTGCTCGGCCGGGCGGGAGCGAACCTCGTGCGCCTGCGCCTCCTGCTCGCGGCGATCCCGCTCGGCGCGCTGGTGATCTGGACGTTCTTCTACCGCGCCCCGGGTGAAGGGTTCTCGCGCGCCGCGTTCCGCCCGTCGGTCGACGGCTTCGTGTTCGGCCTCGGCATGGGGCTCAAGCTGCTGTGCTTCCTGCTGCTCAACGTCATCATCCTGTCGACGACCCGGGTCGAGGAGCTCACGATGGCGCTGTCGCGCGTCGGGCTTCCCTACCGGGCCGGCTTTGCCTTGACGCTCGCCTTCCGCCTGGTTCCGCTCTTCGCCGAGTCGGCCGCAACGGTCCTCCAGGCACGCCGTTTGCGGAGCCTCGGCGTCGAGCCGCGCGGGCTCGTCGCGCGGCTGCGCGACGCGGCGCCGGTGATCCTGCCGGTGTTCATGGGCGCGCTCCGTCGTGCCGACCGGATGGCGATCGCGCTCGACATGCGCGGCTTCGGGCTACCGGGCAAGCGCACCGCGCTCGTCGAGCATCGGGTCGGGGCGCCGGACCTGGTGGTCGCGCTGGTCGCGCTCGCCGCGCCGGCCGCCGCCTGGGCGATCCGCGCCACGGGCTACGGTCTCGTCGGACGCTGACGGGCCCGGCCCGTCTTGTACACGCCCCCGTCGACGAATACCTAATTGGGCGAGACCAGCGACATGGTGCGAGGGGGAATGCAGCGGCGCCGCGTTGCCGTCACCGGAATGGGCGTGGTGAGCCCGCTCGGCTGTGGCGTCGAGAAGAACTGGAGCGCCCTCATCGCCGGTCGCTCGGGAATCACGCGGATCACGCGCTTTCCCTGCGACGACTTCCCGACCCGGATCGCCGGTCAGGTCCCCGACTTCTCGCCTGAGGCGTACATCGAGAAGAAGGACCGGAAGAAGATGGACGTCTTCATCCAGTACGCGATCGGGGCGGCGACCATGGCGATGGAGAGCTCGGGGCTCGTCATCAACGAGGAGAACGCGTCGCGCGTCGGGGTGATCGTCGGGGTCGGCATCGGTGGCCTCGAGTCAATCGAAGAGACCCACCGCTGCTTCATCGACTCGGGGCTCAGGCGTCTGTCGCCCTTCTTCATCCCGAAGCTGATCGGCAACCTCGCACCCGGCCACATCTCGATGCGCTTCGGCGCGAAGGGCATCAACTACGCGCCGACCAGCGCCTGCGCCTCGGGCGCGCACGGCGTCGGTGAGGCGTTCCGCCTGATCCGCGACGGCTACCTCGACGCGGCGATCGCAGGCGGGTCGGAGGCCGCCGTGACGCCGCTCGGCGTCGGCGGCTTCAGCGTGATGCGCGCGCTCTCGACGCGCAACGACGAGCCGGAGCGCGCGAGCCGGCCGTTCGACCGCCACCGCGACGGCTTCGTGATCGGCGAGGGCGCGGCGATCATGGTCCTGGAAGAGCTGGAGAGTGCGGTCGCCCGCGGCGCGACGATCCACGCCGAGATCGTCGGCTACGGCGCGAACGCCGACGCGTACCACATCACGCAGCCGGCCCCCGAGGGACGCGGTGCAGCCGAGTGCATGCGGCTCGCGCTCGAGGACGCGGGCCTCGAGCCGACCGACGTCGGCTACGTGAACGCGCACGGCACCTCGACCGAGGCCAACGACGCGAACGAGACTCTGGCGATCAAGCGCCTGTTCGGCGAGCACGCGGCGCGCCTGCCGGTGAGCTCGACCAAGTCGATGACGGGCCACCTGCTCGGCGCGGCGGGCAGTCTCGAAGCGGTGTACACGGCGCTCGCGCTGCGCGAGCAGGTGATCCCGCCGACCATCAACTACGAAGAGCCGGATCCGGCGTGCGACCTGGACTACGTGCCGAACGTGGCGCGTCCCGCGTCGTTCGACGTCGCGATCTCGAACTCGTTCGGCTTCGGCGGGACGAACGCCTGCCTCGTGCTGCGCCGCTACCGGTGAGCTTCGCGGACCTCTTGCAGCGCCAGCTCCTCTTCACCGTGGGGAAGGGCGGCGTCGGACGGACGACGGTGACGCTCGGCATCGCGCTCGAGGCGGCGCGGCGCGGCCACCGGGTGCTCGCGATCGAGCTCGAGGGCGCGCGCGGCCTCGAGGCGGCGATCGCGGCGCAGCGCAGCGTGACGAACCCGCCGCCCGAGCTCGAGCGCATCGAGTACATGGCGATCGACGGACGGCGCGCGCTCGAGGAGTACCTCGGGCTCGTGATCCCGGTACGCCGGCTGCTCAAGACGGTCTTCGCGAGCTCGGTGTACCAGTACTTCGTCGCAGCCGCGCCCGGTCTCAAGGAGCTGATGGCGGTCGGCAAGATCTGGTACGAGACCGACCGGCGGAAGCCGAAGCCGGGCGAGGACGGCGAGCGCCACGTCGTGATCGTCGACGGCCCGGCGACCGGCCACAGCCTCCAGTACCTGCGGATGCCCGAGGCGGCGCTCGCGACCTTCACCTCGGGCCTCGTGCATCGCGAGGCGGCGCGCGTCGTGGGGCTGCTGCGCGATCCGGCGGCGACCGGCGTCGTGATCGTGACCACGGCCGAGGAGATGCCGGCCAACGAGACCTGCGACATGTACCGGGCGCTCGGCGAGCTCCAGCTCCACACCGCGCTGCTCGCCGTGAACCAGGTGCACGAGGCGCCGTGCACGCGGGAAGAGCTCGAGGCGCTGCGCCGAGCGGCGAAGCCCTCGGGCCGGCGGCGCGAAGAGGGCGATCGGCTGTTCGCCGAGGTGCTGGCGCGCGCCGAGGAGGAGCTCGGCTGGGCGGAGATCAACGCGACGCACGTCGCGCGGCTCGCGCGAAACGTGCCGGTGCCGACGGTCCTCCTCCCGTACCTGTTCCACGAGGAGTTCGGCCCGGACGAGGTCTCGCACCTGGGCCGGGAGCTCGCGACGCAGCTCGACCACGCGGCGGCGCCGGCGCGCAGCGCACGCGCCGCGCGGCCGCGCTGAGCGCAGGAGGACCGGATGGCGGCACGTGCGAGCCAGAGCCTCGCGGAGCTCGTCGAGCGCCACCGCATCGTGGTCTGCGCCGGCTCGGGCGGCGTCGGCAAGACCACCACGGCCGCGACGATCGCGCTGTGGGGCGCGCTGCAGGGAAGGCGCGCGATCGTCCTGACCATCGACCCCGCGCGGCGGCTCGCCGACTCGCTCGGCGTCGGGCCGATCGGCAACACGCCGAGCGAGGTGCCGCCCGAGGCGCTACGCGCGCTGGGACGCGAGGTCCGCGGCAGCCTCGCCGCGATGATGCTCGACCAGAAGGGAAGCTGGGACGAGCTCGTCGAGCGACACGCGCCGGAGGAAGCGCGTGCCCGGATCCTCGAGAACCGCTTCTACCGGCAGCTCTCGCAGAGCTTCGCGGGATCGCAGGAGTACATGGCGGTCGAGCAGCTCGGCGAGCTCGACGCGAGCGGGCGCTACGACCTGATCGTGGTCGACACGCCGCCGACGCAGCACGCGCTCGACTTCCTCCAGGCGCCCGAGCGCCTGCTCGCCTTCCTCGATCGCAAGATCGTCAGGTGGTTCGTCCGCCCGTCGTTCTCCGCGGGCTGGTCCACGCTGCGCACGATGAACCGCACCGTCGGCTTCTTGCTGCGCAAGATCGAGGACGCGACCGGCGTGACGACGCTCGCCGACGTGACCGACTTCTTCAGCGCGATGAGCGGCCTGTTCGAGGACTTCGAGCCGCGCGTGCAGCGCGTGACGCAGCTCCTGCGCCAGCCGGAGACGGCGTTCGTCCTGGTCGCCGGTCCGGACGAGCAGGTGCTCGACCAGGCGGACTACCTCGCCGGGCAGATGGCGACGCGCGGCATGCCGCTCAAGGGCGTGGTGATGAACCGGGTCCACCCGCTCTTCGTCCACGATGCGGAGGACACGGTCGAGGCGATCGAGGCGCTCCTCGCGCCGCGGGTGCGAGCCGCGCTCGGCGACGGTGCGCCCCCGGCGCCGCGCGGCGCACGGCGCCGGCCCGGCTCGGCCGCGGAGGAGCCGCTCGCGACCCGGCTCGCGCGGAACTTCGTCGCCTACCAGACGCGGGCGCGCGGCGATGCGCTGCGCATGGAGATCTTCCGCCAGGGGATCCCGCGCGGCGTGCCGCTCGTCCAGGTGCCGAACCTGCCGACCGACATCCACGACCTGGGCGGTCTGCTGCAGCTCCACCCGCACCTGTTCGGCTCGGCGGGCGAGGGCGCCCGGGCCTAGCAGCCCGGACGGGCTTCTAGCAGGCCGTTGAAGAGTTGGTGTTTCGGAGCAAGTCGGCAAGCACAGTGATCATCGAGTCCTCGCAGGATCGGTTTG
>FWPU01013237.1_pt1 | contig 10505 bp, 10 predicted proteins | sample 2228361 | NCBI WGS metagenome assembly FWPU01 (sample SAMEA103939777, study PRJEB20133) | metagenome | reverse complement strand
CGCGGCGGCCCAGGGGTGGATCGCTCGGCGGCTCCTGCCCCCTCCGTCGGCGATCCTCGCGCAGCTCGAGGAGCTCGCTGCGAGCGGCGATCTCTTGCGGCATCTCGAGGCGACGCTGCGCCGCGTGGCGCTCGGCTTCGGTCTCGGGGTCGCCGTCGCGACGGTGCTCGGGGCCGTGACCGGGACGTTCGACGTTCTCCGCCGCCTGTTGGACCCCTCGCTACAGGCGCTGCGGGCGATCCCGTCGATCGCCTGGGTCCCGCTCTTCGTCCTGTGGTTCGGGATCTTCGAGACTCCCAAGATCTTGCTGATCGCCGTCGGCGCCTTCTTTCCGGTCTATCTCGGCCTCGAGGCCGGGATCCGCGGGGTCGACCGCAAGCTCGTGGAGGTCGGCCGGGTTTATCATCTCGGGCCCTTCGCGATGATCGGCCGAATCCTTCTGCCGGCGGCGTTGCCCGCCTGGCTCACGGGCGTCCGTGGCGGCCTCGGGCTCGCCTGGATGTTCGTGATCGCCGCCGAGCTCATGGGGGCTTCGGAGGGCCTCGGCTACCTCCTGGTGGACGGCCAGATGAGCGGCAACGCCGCGATCATCTTGGGCTCGCTCCTCCTCTTCGCCGTTCTCGGCAAGACGAGCGACGCGCTGCTCGTCCTGTCGACCCGCCGGCTCGTCGCCTGGCAGGACACCTTCAAGCGCGGAGGCTGACCACGATGCTCGAGCTTCAAGGCGTCTCCAAGCGTTACGCCAACGGACACGTCGCGCTCGACGGGATCGACCTCGCCCTCCCGGCGGGTCGGATCACGGTCGTGATCGGGCCTTCGGGCTGTGGCAAGAGCACGCTCTTGCGGCTCTTGGCCGGACTCGAGCTGCCGAGCAGCGGTCGAATCCGGCTCGACGGCGAGGAGCTGCACGGCCCCTCCCCCAAGGTCGGGGTGGTCTTCCAGGAGCCGCGGCTCTTTCCCTGGCTCGACGTGCTGCACAACGTCGCGTTCGGCCTCTCCCGCCGCCTGCCCTGGCGCGAGCGCCGCGAGCTCGCACTCGGGGCCTGCGAGCGGGTCGGGCTCGGCCGGGCGGTCGATGCCTTGCCGAAGCAGCTCTCGGGCGGCATGGCGCAACGGGCGGCACTCGCCCGCGCGCTCGTCGCGCGCCCGCCGGTGCTGTTGCTGGACGAGCCGTTCAGCGCCCTCGACGCGCTCCTGCGGGCGCAGCTGCAGACCGAGCTCCTGCGCCTGTGGAGCGAAGACCGGCCGACCCTCCTCCTCGTCACCCACGATCTCGACGAGGCCGTCCTGCTGGCGGACGAGGTCGTCGTGCTCGGTGGGCAGCCCGGCCGGGTCGTGAGCCGGCTCGAGATCGCGCTGCCGAGGCCGCGGGAACCGCAACGCCCCGCCTTCCAGATGCTGCGGGCACGGTTGCTCTCGGCCTTGCCGTCCTACAACCTGCAGGCCGCGTGATCCGAAACCCCGGAGGCTCGATTCGTGACCCCCGACCAGCTCAAGGCCCTGCAGGCGCCGCTCAAGTCCCGCTACCGCGAGAACCCCGAAGCGGCGCTGATCACCCTGCGTGCCGAGGGCGCGCTCGGCGAGGGTGTGAGCTGTCGCGTCGACACCATGAAGGGCCTGGTCGAGGCGGGCCTCCACCCGGCGACCGGCGGCTCGGGTGTCCAGGCTTGCTCGGGCGACATGCTGCTCGAAGCACTCGCCGCCTGCGCCGGGGTGACGTTGAAGGCGGTCGCGACCGCGCTCGGGCTCGAGGTGCGCGGGGGACGGGTGAAAGTCGAGGGTGATCTCGACTTCCGTGGCACGCTCGGGGTCGACAAGACGGCGCCGGTGGGATTCCGCGCGATCCGGCTCGGTTTCGAGCTCGACACGGATGCCACACCCGAGCAGCTCGAGCGGCTGCTCCAGCTCACCGAGCGGTATTGCGTGGTGCTGCAGTCGCTGCGCACACCCGTGCCCACCGAGGCGAGGATCGCGCTGGCCTCCTGACCGCCTCTTCGGTGCTTCTACCCGGGCGGAGCCCGCGCTAGGAGGACGGACCGGCTCCCCAGGGTGGAGACCACCGCTGCGTCTCGTCGGGTATCTCGGCCTCGTACCCCTGCTGCTCGCCTGCGCCGGGCCGACCGGCCCGGTGCGGCCTTCGGTGGACCCCGACCGAGTGGCCTGCAGCGTGCGGACCCCCGATCCGGTGACGGCCCGAGCGGCCTGTGACCGGCTGCTCGCGCGACCGACGCTCACCGAAGAGGTCCGGGCCGATGCGCTCGCGACCCGCGCGACGCTGCTGCGGCGTGCCGGTGCGCTCGAGGCCGCGCGCGTCGACCTCGATGCCCTGCTGGCGCTCCGGCCGGAGGATCCGGGCACGCTCGCCAACCGTGGACTGGTGCGCGAGCGGCTCGGCGATCTCGAGGGGGCCGTGGCGGACCTCCGTTCGGCACGGGCGCGGGCACCCGACGATCCGGAGCTCGCGGCCAATCTGGCGCGTCTCCTACTGCGCCGGGGAGAAGCGCAGGAGGCGGTCCGCCTTCTCGATCGCGTGCTCGCGGGCGATGAAGGCTCGGTCGACGCGCGCGCGACCCGCGCACGGGCACGGCTCGAGCTCGGCGACGCGGCCGGAGCGGTAGCGGATTTCTCCGCGGCCCTTCGGGTTGCGCCCGAGCGGGCCGATCTGCTCGCCGGACGCGCCAGAGCGCATCTGCAAGCGGGCGATGCCCGGGCGGCTGTGGCCGATCTCGAAGCGGCTCTCGCGCGGGCACCCGAGGATCGCGACCTTCGGCTGGCGCTGGGTCGAGCGCTCTTGCGCGCCGGCGATCCGCAGCGGGCGCTCGCGATCTTCGATGTCGAGCTCGCGAGCGACCCGACCTCGTTCGAGGCCCTGCTCGGCCGCGGCAGAGCCCTCCTTGCCTCGGGGCAGGCCCGCCCTGCGCTCGCCGCGCTCGACCGCGCGGTCGCGGTCGCACCGGAGCGGGCGGACGGCTGGCACATGCGCGGGCTCGCCCGGATGCGGCTCGAGGATTACGGCCGGGCTCAGCTCGACCTCTCCGAGGCCTTGCGCCGCGAGCCGAGCCGGTTGGACGCGCTCGCCACGCGCGGGATCGCGAAGTTGCGCCGGGACGATGTTCGGGGAGCGCTCGCCGATCTCGACCGGGCGATCGGCGGCGGTGCAGGCGAGCCCTGGTTCCTCTACAACCGGGCGCGCGCCTTCGAGCGGCTCGGAAGAGCCGATCGCGCGATCGCGGACTTGAGACGCGCGCTCGCCGCCGATCCGGGCCTGACGATCGCACGCGAAACGCTCGAGCGGCTCGAACGGGAGCGTTCCACGCGAGGCTGAACATGCGCACGCCGACCCGCCGCGCCCTCCTCCTGATCACGCCGGCCCTGGCCGTGGTCGTGGCGGCCGAATCGGGCGAACCGAGGGCCGCGCCGCGCGAGGAGACGCTCGCGATCCTCACCCGCAGCGGCCCCGTGACCTTCACGGTGGAGCTCGCCTCGACACCCGAGCAGCGCGCTCGAGGCCTGATGTTCCGCAAGGAGCTGCCCGAGCGGCACGGCATGCTGTTCGACTTCGGGGTCGAGCAGGAGGTGAGCTTCTGGATGCGGAACACGCTCGTCCCGCTCGATATGCTCTTCATCGGCGCGGACGGGGTGATCCGGCACCTGCACGAGAACGCGAAGCCGCTCTCCGAGGACGCGATCCCTTCCCGCTACCCGGTGCGCGCGGTCCTCGAGATCCTGGGCGGCAGCGCGCGCCGACTCGGCATCGTGGTCGGCGACCGCGTGCGGCACCGCATCTTCGCTTCCGGCTGAAGGCCCGGCTCAGCCACGCACGAAGGGGTTGCTGCGCCGCTCCTGGCCGATCGTCGTACCGGGCCCGTGGCCGCACAGGACGGTGACGTCGTCGCCCAGGGGGTAGAGCTTGTCGCGGATCGCCGCGAGCAGCGCCTCGTGGTCACCGTAAGGGAAGTCGGTTCGGCCGATCGAGCCCCGGAACAACACGTCGCCCGCGACCAGGAGCCGGAGTTGGCGGTTGAAGAAGGTGACGTGGCCGGGGGTGTGCCCCGGGCAGTGGAAGACGTCGAAATCGTAGTCGGCGATCCGGACCTCCGCGAGCCAGCGGTCGGGTACGACGTCGCGGGCACCCGCGATGCCGTACATCCGCCCCTGCTCCTCGAGCCCTTCGAGAAGAAAGCGGTCGGCCTCGTTCGGTCCCTCGATCGGCACGGGAACGGCCGTGGCTCCCGAGAGCGCCGTCGCGCGCTCCAGGACCGCCTTGAGGCCGGCGGCGCCGGCCGCGTGGTCGATATGGCCGTGGGTGAGGAGTATCCGCTCGACCAGGATCCCGCGCTCGGCGACGAGCCCGGCGATCCGCTCGACCTCGCCACCCGGGTCCACGACCACGCCGCGGCGGCTGCGCTCGTCGTAGAGGATGGTGCAGTTCTGCTGAAAGGGCGTCACCGGAACGATCGCCGCTTTGAGCCCCGCCATCACCGGCCCCGTCGCAACCGGCGGCTCCCCGCCGCCCCACGCGGACGAGATAGGAGGCCGCGTCGAAGAGCGCCAGCGGCCCTCGGCTAGGGGCGGTCGTGGGCGGCGGAACCGGCTCGGTTCCCGGCCGCCACCGGCTGCCGGTTCAGCCGCCAGAGCTTGGCGTTGAGGGCGGTCGCGAACGTCACCCAGGCGAGATAGGGCAGGAGCAAGATGGCAGCCGGCTCGGAGACCGGCCAGAAGAGCAAGATCTGGAGGAGTATCGAGAGCCAGAGGAGGAGGATCCAGGCGAGTGCTCCGCCGATCGACCGCAGGCCGAAGAAGAGGACGGACCAGCCCGCATTCAAGGCCAGGCTCACGAGGTAAACGAGGATCGGGAGGCCGAGCCCCGCTTTTTGCCAGACGAGCCATCCGGCGATCGCGTTCGCCAGGTAGAGTACCGACCAGACCGGCCCGAACAAGCGGTCGGAAGGTTGCCAAGTCGGCTTGACGAGCCGGCGGTACCAATCGTCCGGGCGGAAGGTGGCACCCGAGAGAGCGGCGAGCAGGTTGAGGCCGACGAATAGACCGAGTGCGAGCAGTTCGGAGGGCTCCATCGACCGCCGCCTTCCTTCGTCCAACCGCGCGAAAGCGCACGTCTTCCCGCATCATGGTCGCCGAGGCCCGATGGGACGAGTCCCGAAAGCCGTGCGCCGGCACGCCCCCAGGCGAAATTCGGCCACGGGGAGAAGCGAGCCGCCGATCCCTGTCGCCGTCTCTTGGCCGTCCTCGCTAAGTCGGAGGCTGAACCGCTTCGCCGATCTCCCGAGCTCTTCGGATCGTCGATCGCGGTTCCACGGATCCACGCGAACTCCTTCGGTTCGAACCACCGGGGGTTCGAGCCACCGGGGGCCGCAGATCGCCGGGAAGATCCCGAGCGGTCCGTGTGCTGACCGAGCTGCTACCTTCGAGCACTTGGTGGCGAGCCGGGGCCGCAGCGTCACGGGAACCGACCGCCGACCGCAGGTCAGCGGGGCCGCACGATGCGAGAATTGCCCCGGTGCCGCGTTGGCGTCCCCAACGGGACTCGAACCCGTGTTCCCACCTTGAAAGGGTGGTGTCCTGACCTCTAGACGATGGGGACCGCGCCTGCGGTGTAGGCACGCGGCGGCCCGAAATCAAGAACGCCGCTGCACCGGGCGGCGCTCAGGCGGGTGCGGCATCCTCGATCTCGAAGCTGGCACGGGCCTCGCCCCGCCAGCGTTCGAGCTTGATCCGGCCCGCGAGCCGCAAGGGCTCGCCGCGCCGCGAGAGGGCACCCGCCAAGGCCCGCTCGCCGGCGCGAAAGGCGATCCCGCGTACCCGCCCCGACGCGGCGCCGGCGATCACGCAGGCGAGATGACCGCGTCCGACCTCGCGGACCTCCACGATCCGGGCATCGGTGAGGCAGAAGCGCGGCTCGCTGTTGCCGGGGCCGAACGGTGCGAGGCGGTCGAGCGCCTGGGCGAGGTCCGCCGTGACCCCCGCCACCGCGAGCGCGCCGTCGAGCTCGAGTGGCTCCGGCTCGCCGGGAGCGATCGCAATGGCTCGCTCCGCGGCGAAGGCCTTGAACTCGGAGAGTCGCTCGGCATCCGCCGTGATCCCGGCCGCCATGGCGTGGCCGCCGCCTTCGCGGAGGATTCCTTCGCGTTTGGCGGCGATCACGAGGGCACCGAGATCGACGCCGGGCACCGAGCGGCCCGACCCCCTGGCGATGCCATCGGCGAGACTCACCACGAACGCCGGTCGGCCGAAGCGCTCGGTCAGGCGGCTCGCGACGATGCCGAGCACGCCCGAATGCCAGGCCTCCCCCGCCGCGAGAAGGAGCGGTGCATCCTCGTCGAGCTGCTGCTGGACGGCCGCCTCTGCGGCTGCGGTGATGCTGCGCTCGAGCGCTTGGCGGCGGCCGTTGAGCTCGTGCAGCCGCGCCGCGAGTGCCGCCGCCTCGTCCGGCTCCTCGGCGAGCAAGAGCCGCGTCGCGAGCATCGGCTCTCCGAGCCGGCCTCCGGCGTTGAGCCGCGGCCCGAGCAGGAAGCTCAAATGCCAGCTCTGATCGATCGTCTCGATCCCGGCCACCTTGGCGAGTGCGGCGAGGCCCGGTCGTGCGCCGCGGGCGGCTACTTTGAGCCCTTGGCGGACGAGTGCGCGATTGATGCTGTCGAGCGGTACCACGTCGCAGATCGTGCCCAACGCGACGAGGTCGAGCAGCGCCAAGAGGTCGGGCAGGGGCCGGGGGAAGCGGCGCCGCCGCAGCTCTCGGGCCGTCGCCGCGAGCACGACGAAGGTGACGCCGACGGCCGCCAGGTGCGAGAGCGGGCCGGACTGGTCGGGACGGTTCGGATTGACGATGCCGTAGGCCGGCGGCAGCCGCTGCTCGGCGACGTGATGGTCGACGACGATCACCTCCTGGCCCTGCGCCGCGGCGAAGGCCAGTGCCTCGAAGGCACTCGTCCCGTTGTCGAGAGTCAGCACGAGCCGACAGCCCGCCGCGGCGAGCCGCGCGAGGAGCGCCGCGTTCGCTCCGTACCCGTCGGCCAGACGGTCGGGGATCGCGACCTCGGGTACGATGCCGAGGGCGCCGAGCCAACGGGCGGCGAGTGCGCTGGAGGTGGCGCCGTCGACGTCGTAATCGCCGATGATACCGACCCGTTCACCCTCCATTACGGCATCGGCGAGCCGTGATGCGACGCGGTCGAGATCTTCGAGATGCGAGGGATCCGGCAACGTATCCTTCAGTCGAGGCTCCAGAAAGGCCGGCACGTCGGCGGGCTCCAGGCCTCGGCTCGCGAGGACGCGACCAAGGATCTCCGGCAGACCGTAGCGCTGGGCGATCGCCGCACCGAGCGCCGGGTCGGCCGGGCGCAGACGCCAGCTGCGGCCCGAGACGGTGCCGTCGACGATCACCCCGGCCTCGCTCAACGAGCGAAATGCGGCACGACGCCGGCTTTGAGCGTGATGTTGTGTTCGGCCTCGATGAGCCGGACCGTGCCGGTCTTCGACCGCATGACGATCGATTGGGTGACGACTTTCTGGCCGATGCGCTTCACGCCCTTGAGCATGGTGCCGTCGGTCACCCCGGTGGCGGCGAACATGACGTCACCCTTGGCGAGGTCCTCGAGGTCGTAAACGCGCTCGAGATCGGTGATCCCCATCCGCCGGGCGCGTGCCCGCTCGTCGTCGTTGCGGAAGACGAGCCGCCCCTGGAACTGGCCGCCGATGCAGCGCAGAGCGGCCGCCGCGAGCACGCCCTCGGGCGCCCCGCCGATTCCCATGTAGATGTCGATGCCACTCTCCGGTCTCGCGGTCGCGATCACGCCCGCGACATCGCCGTCGCTGATGAGGCGGATCCGAGCGCCGGCCGCGCGGACCGCGGCGATCAGCTCCTGATGGCGCGGTCGATCGAGAATGAGGACGACGAGATCCTCGATCGCCACCCCCTTCGCTTCGGCGAGCCGCGCCAAGTTCCAGGCCGGGGGCTTGGTGATGTCGATGAGCTTCGGCGGCAGGCCACCCCCGACGGCGAGCTTGTCCATGTAGATGTCGGGAGCGTTGAGAAACCCACCGGCGGGTGCCATGGCGATGCAGGAGATGGCGTTCGACCCGCCTTTGGCCGTGATCGTGGTACCCTCCAGCGGATCGAGGGCGATGTCGATCTTCGGTCCGCGACCCGTGCCGACTTTCTCGCCGATGTAGAGCATCGGCGCCTCGTCGCGCTCGCCTTCGCCGATGACGACCGTCCCGTCGATGTCGAGCACGTTGAGGGCGCGACGCATCGCATCGACCGCGGCCTGATCGGCCGCCTTCTCGTCGCCACGGCCCATCAGCCGGGCGCTCGCCAGCGCCGCCGCCTCGGTCACCCGCACGCTGTCGAGCGCCAGGTTCCGATCGCTCACCTGATACTCGTCCATGCTCCCCCCTCCCCACGCGGGCCGCGCGGGCGTTCCTTTCGGCTCAAAGCCGCTCGATGCGGATCATCCTGGGCTGCTCCAGAACGGCCGCGAGCGTGGCGATCCGAGACAGTGCCGCCGTCATGGCGGCTTCCGTCGTCTCGTGCGAGGTAAGCACGATCGGCACCGCCTGGCCGGGGTTGCGCGCCCGCTGGATCAGGGCCTCGATCGAGACCTCGTGGTCCCGCAGCACGGCCGCGATGTCGGCGAGCACGCCCGGCCGGTCCACGACCATGAGCCGGATGTAGTAGCTGCCGCGATGCGCGCTCATCGGTGCCGGGCGGTGGTCGACGAGCTCGGAGGCGGGCACACCGAGCACGGGCAACCGCACGCCACGCGCGATGTCGACCAGATCGGCGACGACCGCGGACGCGGTGGGTCCGGCGCCGGCCCCGCGTCCCTCGTGGACCCGGCATCCTCGCATTCCGCCACGATGCCGTTGAAGACCCCCTCGACCTGGGCGATCGGCGCGTCCTTCGGGACCATGCAGGGATGCAGCCGCTGCTCGAGGCCCGCTTCGGTCATGCGTGCGACGCCCAAGAGCTTGATCCGATAGCCGAGCTCCTCGGCGTAGGCGATGTCGACCGCGGCGACGTGGCGGATCCCCTCGATATGGATGGCGTCGAACCGCGGACGACCGCCGAAGGCGAGTGCGGCGAGAAGGGACAGTTTGTGGGCGGCGTCGATGCCGTCGACGTCGAAGCTCGGGTCGGCTTCGGCGTAGCCCAGTGCCTGCGCCTCGGCGAGCACGTCCGCGAAGTCGCGGCCCGTCTCGCGCATCACCGTGAGGATGTAATTCGAGGTACCGTTGAGAATGCCGTAGATCCGGCGGATCCGGTTGGCCGCGAGGCCTTCGCGCAGGGCCTTGACGATCGGGATGCCGCCCGCGACCGCGGCCTCGAAGGCGAGGGCCACGCCCCGCGTTTCGGCGAGCCGGGCGAGCTCGGCGCCGTGGTGGGCGAGCATCGCCTTGTTCGCCGTGACCAGGGGTCGGCCAGTCGCGAGCGTCCGACGAGCGAGCTCGAGGGCGATGCCCTCCGCCCCGCCGATCAGCTCGCAGACGACGTCGACTTCGGGGTCCTCGGCCAGACCGCGCGCGTCCGGAGGCCAGCGGAATCCGTCGAGGGCGACCGGGCGCGGCCGCCCGGGATCGCGCGCCGACACGGCGACGATCCGGATGGGGCGCCCCGTTCGGCGGGCCAGGAGGTCTTCGTTGCGGCGGAGCAGGTCCACCACACCGCAGCCGACCGTGCCGAGGCCGGCGATCCCGACGCGCAAGGGCTCGCGCACGGGTCAGGCCACCGCGAGCGCGGGAGCCTTGGCCCGCGCCGGTTGGCTCACACCGTGGCGGGCCAGGACCGCTCGGATGGAGCGAACCGCCTGGCGCAGCCGGTGCTTGTTCTCGACCAGCGCCATCCGGACATAGCCCTCGCCGTACTCGCCGAAACCGATTCCGGGAGCCACGGCCACCTCGGCCTCCTCGAGCAGGAGCTTGGCGAAGGCGAGCGATCCCATGGCCCGCATGGGCTCCGGCAGCGGCGCCCAGACGAACATCGAGGCGGTCGGTCGCGGCACCGGCCAACCGGCCTTGGCGAGGCCTTCGACCAGCACGTCGCGGCGTTCCCGATAGAGGTTGCGGAGCTGCTCGACGCAGTCCTGCGGACCGTTCAGGGCAGCGGTCGCCGCGACCTGGATGGGCGTGAAGGCGCCGTAGTCGAGATAGGACTTGATGCGGGCGAGTGCCCCGATCAGCCGGCGGTTGCCGGCCGCGAAGCCGATCCGCCAACCCGGCATCGAATAGGTCTTGGAGAGCGAGCTGAACTCGACGGCGACGTCTTTGGCACCCTCGACCTCGAGGATCGAGGGCGGCGGCGGGCCCTCGAACCAGATCTCGGCGTAGGCGATGTCGGAGAGGATGAACATCTCGCGCTCGCGCGCGAACCGCACCGCTTCCTTGTAGAAGTCGAGATCGCAGGTGAGTGCGGTCGGGTTCGAGGGGAAGTTCAGCACCATCACGGACGGTGCCGGAACCGTGTGCTCGTAGGCGTGGGCGAACTCCGC
>FWPU01010519.1_pt1 | contig 10506 bp, 7 predicted proteins | sample 2228361 | NCBI WGS metagenome assembly FWPU01 (sample SAMEA103939777, study PRJEB20133) | metagenome | reverse complement strand
ACCTGCCCGACATGAACGGCATCCAGTTCACCGTGATTGTCCGCCGCGAACATCCGGGAACCCAGGTGATCGTCACGGCGCTGGATAAGCTTGGCGAACTGGTGCTCAACGCCATGCGCAGCGGCGCATCCGACTTCGTCACCCACGACGTCAGCCTGGAAGAGCTGCGCAGCGCGATTCAGCGCGCTGGCGAGCTCGCCGCTGCCGAAAAGAAGAAAGTATTGACCCCCGGTGAAGCGATAAAACTAACCCCCAGCGACGAAGAAGCGCGCGAGAAAAAAGGTCGCCTGATTGCCGTGTACAGCCCAAAAGGCGGCACCGGAGCGACAACCATTGCCATCAACCTGGCCATTGCCTTGCGGGAACCTGAAACCACCGTCGCCCTGGTGGATGGTGATATGCAATACGGCGATGTGAGCCTGTTGCTGAATGAAATCACCAGTCTATCGGTTGTGGACCTGGCTATGCGCATTTTCGAAGCGGACGCTCGTATGGTGGAAGATGTCATGGTGCTGCACCGCACCTCGGGCGTTCACCTGCTGGCTGCCCCGCCGCGACCCGAGCTGGCAGAGAAAGTCGAAGGAGAACATTTTGCCCTCATCCTCGATCACATGCGCCAGCTATTCGATTATGTCATCGTCAACACGAGCGCGTATATCAACGAGCCATGTCTGGCAGCGCTGGAAAACGCCGACCTGGTGGTGCTGGTGTGCACCCAGGAGATTGCCGCCATTCGCAATACGCGGTCTTTCCTCGGCGTTTGGGAAAACCTGGATAAGAGCAAAGACCGCTTGATGCTGGTTTTGAACCGCTATGTGAAAAAGCGCAACATCTTGCCGGAGAAAATCAGCGAGCGTCTCACCTTACCGGTGGTGGTGACCATCGCCGAAGACGAACTGGTCTTTCGCTCGCTCAATTTAGGCGTCCCCTTCATGATCAGCGACCGCGAATCACCCCCCGCAGAAAGCATTCTCGAACTTGCCCGGAAGGTGCGTATCGAACTGGAGTAAGCCGCTTCGATCTCACTGGCATTGCACTTTCTCCAGGGCGCTGCGCTTGGCTGCCAGCCACAACTTGATCTCCGGGTTGCTGGTCTTCACCGCCTCGGCGGCTAGCTGGCGAAAAACCGCCCTCACTTCCCCCCGATTCGCCTCGGTGAGTAAAATCTTGTCGTCTTTTTCGATGACGACGAATTCAACGGCTCTCAAGCCGGGGATGACGATGTCTGCCTTGCGCCGGTCGCCGCCGATCTTCACCCGATTGTGACGTCGGCGCACACCTGCCTCACGCACGCTCACCAGTATTGGTTCAGCGGAATCGCGCCGACATATCAACAGATATCCATCGGGGGGTTTGGCCACAGTGCGCACTTTGATCCACGGCCACAGGAAAGAAAACCACCCGCTCCCCACGAACAGCAATCCGCCAATACCAGCCAGCCACGCCCAGGCAGGGGTTGGACAGCCAGAGAACAGATTTCCCGCCGCCACTTGCGGACAGGCGTCCGTCAGATCATCCAGACCATCGCCGTCGCTATCTGGAATTGGGGTCGGCATCGGCGTGGGCAGCACAAAACCGACGCTGGTCGCCGTGGGCAGCGGCGTGCAGGCAGTCGCCCGCACCTCAACCGGCAGCTCCCGCGTGATCAGTTCGAAGGGATAGCCGCCCTTGAGCTGGGCGTCAACTTGCACCTGAAACGCTTCTTGCCGCGTCTCGTCGCAAGCCAGGCCGGCAAGCAGCGCCTGGCACAAACCAGTCAGGTCGCCGCGCAACTCGCCGTCAGACCCCTCCAGCTCCACCTCGCCCACCCGGCTGGTCACCATCACCTTCAGCGTATCGGAGATAACCGCCTGGAAATCGCCAACTGTCAGCGTCAGTTTTGCCGCTGTCTCCGGCGTACATTCCAACCGCGCCGGATTGAGCAACTGAATGAACGGCATCGGCCCAACATCCACCAGCAGGCGCGCCGTTGCAACAGGCACCTGCTCGATCAGTTGCCCTCCCGCCTGGAATATTAAAACGAAGCGCCCAAATTCGCTGCCAACGTATGGATACAGGGCGCGAAAATCGAACTCCAGCTCGTATACCCCTTCTGAGTCGGGTTTCAAATCCGAGGCAAGTGGCGCCTGAGTTTGCGTGCCGTCGGGAAGGCGCACATCCAACCGAATCGGCTGCGCTTCGCGCACGATAGCCCCGCTCTCGGTGACCAGCCTGAACCGCACAAGCAACTTCTGTCGCGGCGATTGGCTGGTTTTCAGGCGATAAACGTTGCGCACATCGGTCGCTTCGGTGTGGGGCTCAAGAAATTCCAGAAAGTATGCCCCCTCGCGATCAATATATACCGAAGCCACCCAGCTCGATTTCAGCTTCCAGGATTGATTTTTATACTCCTCTGCCAGCCTGGGCGCTGCCAGCGAGATCACTTCCACAGGGTTATCCCGACCGAGAAAATGCGCCACGCCAGGTTCGTCATCGCGCACCAGTTGACCCCGCGGGTCAAAAACTTGCACATTCCCCACCGGCACTCCAACCGGGTAAGTGATAGTCAGAATCACCCTGGCGGTATACTCGCTGACGTAAAAGGAGACTTCTTTATCCGGCGAAATCTGCACTACTCGCGAGGGGATGGTATCCTGCAGAATGGCGCTGATGGTGTTATACGTCTCCTCGATCTGAGAAGCATTTTCGATAAGATATACATAAACGTGATCGGTAAACTGCTGCAGCTCCTCCCAGAACTTCAAATACTCGTCGAATTCTTCCAGATTGCTATCCACACCCTTCAGGAGCATGAAGAACAGCGGAATATCCGTATGCGCTTGCACCAGGCGTTTGATGTCGGCTGGACTCTGCCCCTGCGCCGGATACGGGACTCCATCGGTGATCAGCACAATCGCTGGGAGATTGCCCGGTTTGCGTTTTTGCGCATCTCTCAACTCAGCATAGGCCATTTCCAAAGCCGGCACAATCCGGGTGGCGACCTCGGGGGCGGGGCTGGCTATCTGACGCGCCAGCGCGTCTCGATTCTCCGCCAATGGTTTCAGCGGACTGATCAGCTTGGGCTCATCGCCCAGACTGACCACCCCAACCTGGTAATCGGCTTCATTTTCCTGGCCAAATCCCAGGCGCGCCAGGAACAGGTTAGCACCTTTGATGCGCAAAAAATTCGGGTCGCTGCCAAAAGAAGTGCAGCCGCGCACAATCATTTCTCTGGGGAACATGCTGCAGGAATTGTCCAGCACCAGCATCAGGTCAACTGACCGACTGGCTCCACCCGATTGGGCAACGACGGGCTGGCAGCTCAACGCCATGCAAAACGTCAGCAAAAGCGATGTCAGCAGGATGGAACGCTTGCACATATCAGGTATTATTTTATCCCAAATGCGGCAGATATATCCTGTCTCATATCCCGGGTTTACCAGGAACAACGCACTTTGGATGGTTTAAGCGCTCTCCCCTCGCACTGCCAACCACAATCCCAAGCCGATCAAGACGCCCCCCACCAGGTAAAGCAGCGTCAACTTCTCGTGCAGGAAGATCGCGCCCAGCCCGGCGCCAACCACCGGTTGAGCAAAAACGGTCAGCGACGCCACGCTCGCTTTCAGCATGGCGAAAGCCTTGTTCCACAAATACATCGCCAGAGAAGTCGAGACGACGCCCAGGTACAGCACTCCCAACGCTACTCCGAGAGTGATCTCTCCCGCCTGGATGCGCGGCTGTTCGAGGAGCGACGCCGGCAGTGTCAGCAACAAACCACCACCGAAAAAGACCATTGTTGCGGGTAGCAAAGGCAGGTCGTTGCTTGTCAGGCGCACCAGTACAGAATACAACGCCCAGGTGAGCGCTGCGCCTACCAATGTGATGTTTCCCCAAAAGAGATCGGGCGAAAAATTTGCACTTCGTGGGTCAACGACTGCTAACACCCCGATTAAGGAAACAGACAGGGCAAGCACCTGCTGGCGATTGACGCGTTCTTTCAATAACCAGACTGCAAAGGGCAACACAAACGCCGGCGTGGCGGCAGTTACCAGCGCCCCATTGGAGGCGGTCGAAAGGTGTGTGCCAATGAATTGCAGTCCTATCGAGATGCCGTACCCCACCACACCAACGCCTAAAGCCTTCAGCACCTGAGAACGCGTCAGCTTTCCCCCTCCTGCGAATCGCAGCACGAACCATAGTACAGCAATGCCAAGTAAGAGGCGCATGGTGAGCAACGTGAACGGGGGGATGATGTCCAGGATCAGCTTGCTGACCACATACATACCGCCCCAGATGGCAGCCGCTGCCAATCCGCAGGTGAGCCCAACGAGTGTGTTCCGATCAGCCATGTTTGCTCATATTGTACATCTGCACCCGTTTTCAGCGGTCAAATCAGCCCATATTTTAGCCTGAGATGGCTTCGATTTTTCCCCTTTTGAGAGCCAGCGTCGGCGATATGCGACTGCCATCGTCATTTACTTGTAAGGCGGGGCTGATTTGGTATATACTCTTATACAGACGAATTGAGGCGTCGGATAAGATATCGAGGGAGAAATGCTATGAAAACAAAGCCGGGGAAATTAACCATCGTTGTGCTTTGGATCGCCCTGCTCCTCGGCGCTTGTAAACCAGGCATTACGAGCGCACCAACCAGCACTCCAACCCAACCGCCTTCCGGTGCTGCCTTCACCCAGGCGGCTGAGACGCTCTCCGCTCAACAGACCCAACAGGCGCGGGATTTTAAATCCCCAACCCCGACCCGCACTGCCACACTGACGCCCACCAACACGCCCACGCGCACGGCTACGCTGACATCTACCCCCACCCTCACGCTGACGCCAACCAGCACCAACACACCCACCCCCACCGAAACCCCCTTCGGCGCCACTTATCAAACCCCGAACGCCAGCGGTAACTATTGCAACTGGGCGCAATTCGTCGAAGATGTGACCATCCCCGACAACACCCGCATCGCTCCAGGCGCTCGCTTTACCAAAATCTGGCGCATTAAAAACATCGGCTACTGCACCTGGACGGAGGATTACGCCCTGGTCTTCGTCAATCGCGACCAGATGGGCGCTCCCAACCGCATCCGCCTCAACAAAACCGTCCGACCACGCGAGACGGTGGATCTCGCCGTTGAGCTGAAAGCCCCCAACCTTCCCGGCGACTATCAGGGCAACTGGATGCTCAGCGACGAACAAGGGCGGCGTTTCGGCACCGGCAGCCGGGCTGATGGAGTCTTCTGGGTGCGCATCAAGGTCTTCATCCGCACCCCCAAACCGGAAGCCGGTCGCTATTACTTCGCCGATCACGTCTGCGAGGCAAAATGGTCCAGCACCTCCGGCGAGTTGCCCTGTTCCGGCAATGTTGGCGATTCGCGCGGCTGGGTGATCGTTCTCACCAATCCCCACCTGGAAACCCGCCGCGAAGACGAGCCCGGTCTGTGGACCAACCCGCCGCTCAGTCAAAATTCCATCATTACCGGCACCTTTGAGACCGTACCCATTGTCGCCGGCAATCACTTCATGGCAGATGTCGGCTGTTTGAACGGCTACGAACTGTGCAGCGTCATCTTCAAGGTCAAATATCGCATTCGCGATGGCCAGATCTACACCCTTGCCGAAGCCAGGCACGAATACGGCGACGGTATCACCCGCATTGACATCGATCTGAATTACCTTGCCGATCGCAACATCACCATCCTGCTGGTGGTGGATAACAATCGCTACCCCGACGACGACGCTGCCTTCTGGCTCAACCCATTTGTCGGGCCGCCAAAATAAGGTGGCATCCATGTCTTCTCGTGGCTTCGCTGAATTTCAGGCGAAGATCCAGCGCCTCTATCATCAGGGAGATTACGCCGCGGCATATCGGTTGGCAAACGAGAACGCCAATCGGTATCCAGAGCAGATGCCGGTGGTGAATTACTGGCGCATCTGCATGGCAGCGCGCCTGGGCGAGCATCAGCAGGCGCTGGAATTGCTGGCGCAACTGCTGGAAAGCGGCTTTTGGTACGGCGAAACCCTGCTGCGCAAGAGCCCCTCCCTGCAGTCGCTGCAAGGACATCCGCAGTTCGAAAAATTGGTTGAGCGCAACCACCGCCAACAGCAGATGGATCAGGAACAGATGTATCCGCTGCTCACCCTGCGCGCCCGAGACGCCTGCATGGACGACGAGCACCCCTGCCCCTTACTGATCGCCCTGCACGCCAACGGCAGCAGCGCCCAGGCTTCGATGGACTTCTGGAAACCCGCCGCCAGCGCCGGCTGGCTGGTGGGCGTTCCGCAATCCTCCCAGGCAATGTGGAAAGACGCCTATACCTGGAACGACCTGGAAATCGCCCAGGCAGAGATCGAACAGCACATCTCCCTGCTCATGCGCCAGTACGCCACCGATTCGCGCCGCCTGGTTTACGCTGGCCATTCGATGGGCGGCGAGCTGGCGATCTGGCTGGCGCTGAGCGGCGTTTTGGACGCCTGCGGGTTCGTCGCCCTGGGTCCTGGCGGGCCATATCTGGATGAGCCCGAGAGCTGGGGTCCATTAGTGGAAAACGCCGCCGGCCGCAGGCTGAAAGGCTATTTAATTTACGGCGAGCAAGACGCCTCCATCTCCCCCCATGGCATCCACACACTGGCATCCATGCTGCACCAGGCCGGCATCCCCTGCGAGGTCGAATCGCTTTCCGGCGCTGGCCATGAGTACCACCCCGCCTATACCTCAGCCTTGCTGCGGGGATTGCAGTTTGTCGCTGCCTGAGCCAATGCTCACCGGTTCAGATTGTGGAAAACGTCCCGCAACGCCGGATATAGCTGCCGGAAAGCTGGATATAAACGCGTATACACCGAATGCGCCGCCTCATCCGGCACAAAGCTCTCCACGACTGGCACGCGCTCTTTGACGGCGTCAAAGGATGGGCAAACGCCTAAACCTATGGCGGCGATCAAGGCTGCACCCACTGCCGCGGCTTCCTGGTCGTAAGGGGTCTTTTCCAGCGTTCGCCCGCAGGCGTCTGCCAGGATGCGCAGCCAGGGTAGCCCGCGCGCCCCGCCGCCGACTGCGCGCAGCGGCTCGCAGGCAAAGCCATAGCGCTCCTTCAACAGTTCTAAAATCCAGCGGAAATTGAAAGCCACGCCTTCATACACCGCGCGAGCCATCTGCGCGCGGCTATGGCTGGCACTCAGATTGATAAACGCCGCCCGCACGCTCTCATCCGGAACCGGACAGCGTTCGCCGTAGAGCCAGGGAGCGAAGAGCAATCCCCCTGCACCCACATCCTCCTGAGCCACTTGCTGATCCAGGTGCGCATATGCTGCGCCGCCCGGCTCCATGCCATACAACTCCTTGACCGCCCATTTGATGCATGCGCCAACGGTCTCGCTTTCTGCCGCGACCAGCAGCCGCTCTGGGTCGGCAGATTGGATAGTGGCAATGCCGCGCCGTCCGGTGACCTTCTGGCTGGTGATCACACCCACATACCCCGAAGTGCCCAACGCCAGGTGAGCGTCGCCCTCGCCCACCGCGCCGGAACCGACCGCCGTGCACATTGCATCGCCGGCGCCGCCGAACACCGGCGTGCCCTCCAGCAGACCCATTTCTTCCGCCGCAGCGCGTTGTAATCCGCCCACCCGGTCAATCGAGCGCAGCAGCGGTAGGAACTTCTCTATCTCCAACCCAAACATGCGGATCAACCCCGCATCCCATTCCTTGCGCTTCAGGTTGAACAACCCCGTAACGCTGGCGACGCTCCACTCGTACACCATCTGCCCGGTAAGCCGGAAGAGCATATAACTGCTGCAATCCATAAACGCAGCTGCCTGCTGGTAAATCTCTGGTTCGCAACGCTTGAGCCACAGGTACTTGGGCAATAAATCTTTGCCGGTAATCCCCGCGCCTACCAGCATGCTGAACAACGTCGGCCCGCCCAATTTGCGCATCACGCCGTCGGCCTCCTCCCAGGCGCGCCCATCCAGCCAGCTGATGCACCGCCGCAGCGGCGCCCCAGCGCGATCCACCGGAATAGTATTCAACATCTGCGTCGAGAGAGCAATTCCCAACACCTCCCCCGGCCTTGCCCCGCTCTGCTCTAGAAGCTGGTGCGTGGTTTGAACCATCCCCCGCCACCAGTCGTCAACCTCTTGTTCGGCGTACATTGCCTGTGGATAATAAGTCGGATAGGTTTCGTATGCCATCGCCACTACCGCGCCGCCAGGTGATCCAGGCGCATCCAGGCGATATAAAATCCCTTTACAACCGCTGGTTCCCACATCGTATGCAAGGATAGCTTCCATCCGGTATCCCTCCCCAACCTGGTCTCGCTTCACGGCGGCGTGATCGAGCTTATTTCAAACACCATTTATATTATAAATTGTTCTCCAGAGCGATAGCTCCTGACCTCTCCTTGGTGATAAATCGTCGCTGTGCCTGCTCCGTACACGCTCCAGGCGCCGCCGTCGCCATCGTTGAGTATCCCGGTTCGCTCATCCAGGCCAACCAGGATCAGCCCCGCACGTTGATGAGCCAGCCGAAGCGCCCAACTCTGGCCAAATTCAGCGTGATGCGGCAACACACACATTCCCGTCAGCAAACCCAAACCTGGTTGCAGTTGCTTCTGGTAGGGGTCGAAGAACACTTCCCCCAAAACCATTGCACCGGCGCTGCTCCCACCAACTACCGCCCCCATAGAATAAGCCTCCAACACAGCCTCCCACGCCCGGCTGCCAGCCAACGACCGCGCCAGATGTCCGGGATTGCCGCCCAAAAGGTATATCAACGTCGCCTGGCGCAGCGCTGCTGGCACATCTGGAGCATCTGCTGAAACGCGATCCACCAGCGCCAGGGCTTCCACTTGCCGCGCCCCCAACCGGCGAAACCAGCGCACGCCGTTTTCCCCGGCGCGGCGGTGATTGCCCTCAGCCGCAGCCGGGATGATACACACCCGGGCGTCTCGCCAGTCTCCCGCGTTGGCTGAGCCTGCCAGGTGTAAGGCGCGCACATCCGGCGCAGCCATCTCGCCGCCAAATTCCGCCCCGCCTTCCAGGAGCAAGTATCCCTTCATTCCGAATTGCTTTTGATCGAGGCTGCGCACTGTTCAGCCGTTTGCACGCGCTGCTACCCCAAAGCTACATCCAAACCCATCATCACCGCAAAGCCCAACAGCGCCCCCACCGTTGCCACATCTGTGCTCTCGTTGAGCTGGGCTTCGGGTATCAGGTCTTCCACCACCACGAAGATCATCGCCCCGGCGGCAAACGCCAGGGCAAAGGGCAGCATCAGGCGCATCGAAAGCACCGCCAGCGCCCCCAAAACGCCGGCTATCGGCTCCACCATGCCCGAAAGTTGCCCGTACCAAAAGCTGCGTCCGCGCGAAAAGCCCTCCCGTCGTAATGGAAGCGAAACCGCTGCCCCCTCCGGAAAGTTTTGGATGCCAATGCCAATCGCCAGGGCAATCGCCCCGAGCAGGGTGGCTGAAGGCAAACCTGCCGCCACCGCGCCAAACGCCACGCCCACCGCCAGACCCTCGGGAAAGTTGTGCAAGGTGATCGCCAGCACCAGCAGCACCACCCGCCGCCATCCAGTAGGCAAACCTTCCGCCTGGCTGGCGGGCAAACCGAAATGCAGGTGCGGCAGGATTTTATCAATCAGCCACAGAAACGCTCCGCCAGCCAGGAATCCGACTGTCGCCGGCAGCCAGGCTGGAAAAGGCGTTTCTTCGGCCATCTCGATCGCCGGCGCAAGCAGCGAAAAATAGCTGGCAGCCACCATCACCCCAGCGGCAAACCCCAACATCGTGTTCAGGACACGCCGGTTGAACTCTTTGAACAAGAAAACTGTCGCCGCCCCAAGGGCGGTCAACAACCAGGTGAAGCAGGTCGCCAGCAATGCCTGCCAAAGCGGATTGAGCGCATAGAACCATGAAACCACGATGTTTACCTCCTGCTCTGCTCCATTGTACTCATCTTGGCTAGAAAATCAACCACTCGCTTTGCTCCAACCCGAACACAAAGCTGCTCATTACGAACAATTCCCGAAATTGGATTGAGATAATCAGTGATTTTGACCATAGACTGCTTCAATGCGCTCAGCATGGTCGAGAAGGCAGCCCATCCAGTGTGCCGCTATCCTGGATGTCAAACACAACAGCGCCCCGCTGCTTCAGCCCGCATTGGGGGCGCTGCTGCAAGCACGCCGATTTACCGGCGATATGCGCTGGGGGATTAATTATTCGGCTGGTTGAACCACCGACGCATGGGCATCCGCTGCCAGTTGGCAGAGCCGGCTGCGCCGTGGCAGAACCCCAGGCCAGCTCCATACCCCTGCCGCTGCTGCATGCGCTCCTGCATCCAATCCGCCTGCTCCTGGGTCAGCGCGCCAGCAGCCACGGCTGCCTTCAAAGCCTCCTGGTGGGCGTCGAGCATCAATTGCGAGATCTCCGCATCGCTCAAACCCTGCGCCCGGGCAATGGACCACATCGTCTCGCCGGCTGCCAGTTGTTCTTCGATTTCCTCTTCGCTCAAGCCCAGTTTA
>FWPU01013235.1_pt1 | contig 10511 bp, 6 predicted proteins | sample 2228361 | NCBI WGS metagenome assembly FWPU01 (sample SAMEA103939777, study PRJEB20133) | metagenome | reverse complement strand
ATCCCTGTGAAAAGGCTCCTCGACCAGGACTCGAACCTGGAACCTAGCGGTTAACAGCCGCCCGCTCTGCCGATTGAGCTATCGAGGAACGTGCCATTATTATAAAATCAACCCCAAGGCATGTCAAGGAATCGTCTGCCTCGAGTCGGTCTTCCCCCCTATCCCTTCCACCCGATCCAGCGTGCCGTCTGAAGAGCTTCCCGCTCCACCCGCTGAACCCACTCCTCTCGTTCGGCCTCATAAGCAGCTTCGACCAGATAGACGGCATGCTGCCATACCCTGCCGCGCCAGCGCGTAATCATGCCCGAAATGAGACCTTCATCCGCACGTCCCATCAACACATCCACTGCCTGCATCACCGGCATGGCCGGTTCGAGAATTTGATCCTGAACCGCATCAATCGTCTTGGCGATGACGTGGTTGACGCGGATATGATCACTGCGGCGAACCGCCCGCTGAGCCGGACTCAATTCCTGCCAGTCCGGCTTAAGCAGCTCCTCCAGCGTCAGCACCAGATCATAATTGATATGGGCATTGACCCCCAGCAGCAAGTTCTGCAGGGGAGAATAATCTTCACCCGCCGCCGCCCGAAAAGCCGCCTGCCAGACAACCGGTACATTTTCCCGCCGCTCCTCATAGGCTTGCAGTGCCAAAAAATAATAATCCGCAAAACGGTGCAGCAAATGATCCACCCAGCTGCCATCCCGGAATTCCTGCCGCTGGATAGCCCCCAGCATATTTTCTGTCATTAACCGATAACAGGATAAAAAGATAGCGCGCCGGTCACGTTTCTGCTCCCAGCGCTCAATCCATTCTTGCATGTGCAGCAAAGCAGGATCACCCACCTGGTTACACTCCTGAACTCTCCCAACCCAACTTAAGGATAATTTTTACTTATTTTATCACTTTCAGGGGTATTTTGATCCAGAATCCAGCAGGCATAGCTCTCTTCTGGTTTAATGAAGCAGTTCCGTGTGATCTACCAGTTCACCGTTCAAAAATGCCTTGACCGCCTCATCCACATCAGTCAATTCGGTAACAATGGGCTTAATGTTCAGGCGGACCATGCTTTCATAGGCCGCGCGTCCCATTCCACCGCAGATTAATACTTCACAATCGGCGATTGTCTCAGCCATGGAAACATGGCGCTGATGATGCTGATCTTCAGATTCGCCATGATTGTGATGATCTTCCCCCTCATGATGACCTTTTGTATGGTGGCTCAGCTTGGGGCGAAGTTCACGGCTTACCACTTCACCGCCCTCCAGAGAAAGCACGAGATAATGAGATGCCCGCCCAAAATGACGGCTGATCATTTTTCCATCGTCGGTGACCAAAGCAATTTTCATTGTCAACTCCTTGGGTTTAGAATGGGTTAAGAAATGGCGAAACTGCATTTTGACAGCCTCCCTGCCCGGTACCAGTACCAGCAGCATGTGCGATGTCTGATCAACGAGCGGGTTGCGCCAGCAATGCGGCAGGTCAGATGAAAAAGCCAGACTATCGCCCTGCTTTAACCGGTAAGACTGTCCGGCAACCTGATATTCAACCTCGCCGGCCAGCACAAACACGAACTCCCAACCACTGTGGCTGATGTACCTCTCTACCGCTTCCGTGGTTGGCTTCAAGTTCACCATGAACGCTTCCAGACCGCTTCCTGCCAAATGATCTGCCAGGTTCTGAATGAGCGCATCACCCGCATGGCGCTGCGGTCTTCGGTCAGCGGGTGTAAAAACCACTTGACGTTCAGCAGCAGCGCTCTCGAAAAAGGCTGCAATCGGAACCCCTAACGCCATGGCCAGTTGCTGCAAGGTAGCCACCGAAGGAGAGGTTTTTCCATTTTCAATCAGGCTGAGGGTATTGATATTCAAACCACTGCGCTGCGCCAGCTCTCGTAACGAAAGGTTACGGCTGACACGCAAACGGTGCACCTGAGCGCCGACACTCTCCTCTACACTTTTCTCATCCGTCGGTTCTATTTTCATTTCATAAAGTATTCCTAATATTATAGGAATATTTTACCATATATTTCTATTATTTTCACAATTTCGTGAAACTTTCAGCACCAATCGCGCTTTTTGTCATTCCCCCATCCTTCTTCCTTCTCCAAATCCAACATGGAGAAGTATTAAGCCGCTCCGTGGATGTGCAAAATTATCCACCGATTCATTGCTGGAAGCAGGGAGGTTTGTCACTGAACAAATTGGGGTAGCGGCCATTAAGCGCTTAAAACCAGCCAACACCCGATTGATTTTCAGGCTGGGTCCAGCTGCATAAGTCAATTAAGATGATAACCGCTCAAGATTGCGTCCGAACGGGTTAATCAACGGATGCCAATCACCTTCTGGTCTCGGGAATGGCTGTTGATCAGCGCACTTCAAAGTCGAGCGTTTTATCCAGTTCGCCGTTCAGGTAAATTTCCACGCGATATTGACCCACCGGCCACAAATTGTTGTTGCTCAGGTTGAAGGTGATGATATTGCTGCCGCTGGTGAATTCGGTTTCATTGATGACAAAATTGGGGTCCACCCCCTCCACATTGACTGCAATCCAGACGGCTTTGAGGCTGGTATCCTCCGGAGCATTTTTCAGGTCCGCAAAGGCGTAAAAAACGGCATCCTGGGCAAAGGTCGTAACGCGGTTGCTGCCATCCTCGCTGTCCGATAACCACGCATCGCCAATATTCGCCGTGCTGGCGCTGAATTCGCACGCCACCGTTGCCAGGACCAGCATCAACACCCCCACCAGCATGAAAAATTTTCGCTGCGCCATTTTTCCTTCTCCTCATTTCTGCCGAATATCGAAAATCCCCCTCCAAGCATAGAGGAGAATTCATCTCCTCCTAATCATACAACCTTCATTAACAATTTCAAGGGGGATATTCAAAATCACCCTTAAAGGGGTGTTTCAATCTTCTTCATGGGGTTGCAAGCCGCGCAAGCGCCGCTTATGACGGCGGGCATTGCGGTACACCCGAACGGCGCGCTGCTCGACCTCCTCCGCTTCCTCTTCCAGCCACTCTTCCCCGCCGGGCATCCTTTGCATTCTCCTCAACTGCTCTTTCAGACGGGCTTTACCCTGGCGCCGCAGGTTCAGGTAAATCGCCTTTTCACGCCGGATTTTGGCTTCTTCCACCGCCAGCACATCATCCCCACTGTGAATCCGTCGAAACATGCGGTATTCGCTTTCGCTCAGCACACGAAATTTCATCGCCCGTCTTCCCCATCTGCCAGAAAGCCCTCGATCACCTCAAAAAACACCCTGACCACCTCCGGGTCAAAATGCGTGCCGGCCTGCTGGCGGATGTAATCCAGGGCTTTGTCCTGTGGCCATGCTGGCCGATAAGGACGGTCGCTGGTCAGCGCGTCCCACACATCCGCCACGGCAAAAATGCGCGCCGCCAGCGGAATTTGCTCGCCTTTCAGACCGCGCGGGTAGCCGCTGCCGTCCCACTTTTCGTGATGACAGTAGGGAATATCCAGCGCCGGACGCAGGTACTGCACCGGATAGAGCATCTGATAGGCGTACAGCGGGTGTTTGCGCATGATTTCCCATTCTTCCTCGGTCAGCGGCCCGGGTTTGAGCAGAATGGCATCCGGGATGCCCATCTTGCCAATATCGTGCAGCAGCGCCCCCCGCCGTACATGCGCCAGCTGCTCCGCGCCCGTCCCCATGCGTTCAGCCATCAACAGCGTCAGATCGGCTACCCGCCGGGTGTGACCCTCGGTTTCTTTATCCCGCAAATCCAGCGCGCGCGACCAGCCCTCAATGGTCGCCTCATAGGCGAGAGTAAGTTCGAGATTGGTGCGCTGCAAGTTCTCGAACAACTGGGCGTTTTCAATGGCAATGGCCGCCTGACGGGAAAGCGCCTCAAAGAAGCTCAGCCACTCCTCTTGCGGCGTGAAAGGAGAACGGCTGAATACTTCCAGCACCCCTTTCACCTGCCCCTTGGCAATCAACGGCACCCCACAGTAAGATACAAACCCTTCCTCTTCAACCCATTGTGGATGGAGAAAAGGCGGTTCGGCCGAGTTCAGGTCACCGCAATGGACGATTCGCCGTTCCAGCGCAGCCAGCCCCGCCTGACTTTCTCCCACATGCAGGCGGGCTTTTTGATAGTACCGCGTGCGAAATCCGCGCCCGGCTGCGTATTCCAGCATCATTGTGGTGGGGTTGAACAGCAGCACGCCGGCCGCGTCCATCTTCAAGTGCAACAGGGTCTGCTCCAGCAAAGCATCCAGCGAAAATCGCAAATCCAGGCTGGTGGTGATGATTCGATCAATGGCCTGCAAGGCTTGCAACTGTTCCACCCGTTGGCGGGTTTCTTCGTGCAATTGCAGGCGCAGCAAGGCGCTGGCAGCCATATCCGCCACCGAATGCAGCAAACGCAGGTCATTCTCATCCAGCGCGCGGCAGCTGCCGACCCACAACAAACCATTGATGGTTTCGTCGGCGCGCAGCGGAACCCCGGCAATCGAAGCGCAGTCGCCTAATTGCTGCGGAAAGTACACGCGCGGATCTTGACGGGCATTGTTGTTCAAATAAGCCGAGCCGCTTTGCAAAATGACCGCACTCAGACCCTCCCCGGCCGGAATAATCCGGCCGGTCAATGACTCCCAAATTCCCACGCCCAATTCAAGGGTCACATCGCCACTGAGCGGGTCTACTGTTTCCAATACCGCCCCATCCACCTTCATTTGTACCATCAACTGCTCCAAAAGCACCGGCAGCAATTCCCTGCGGGTGGCTGCCTTGCGCATTTCCGCACTCAGGCGGGCAATCAATTCCAGTTCGCGCAGGCGCTGCCGGGTTTCGCCGAACAGACGCACATTTTCCAGCGTGGTTGCAAATTGGGCGGCCAGCGTTTCCAGCAGGCGGGTGTGAGCAGGGGTGTACACTCCCGCCCGATAACTCTGCGCCGAAATCATCCCCAGCACCCGTTTTCCCTGCCGTAAAGGCACGGCGAGAATCGAGCGCACCGATTCCGGATCACCAAAGTGAACCGCCGGCAGATCACTGAGCGGATAATCTTCAATGACCAGCGTTTTGCCCTGCTCGATGACCCGTCCGCTCAGCCCGCTGCCGCGCGGAATGCGCTGAGAGGGATGACGCCCGCCTTTATCGTACAGGTAGACAGCCATGTACTCCGAAGTAGCGGCATCCACCAGTACAATCGTAAAGGCTTCACAGGGCATCAGCTGCGCCACGGCGTGATGGATGGCTTCGTAGACCACTTCGGCTTCCATGCCGCTCAGCAACAACGCCTGGCTGACCGAATGCAGCACGCTCAATTCGGCCAGTCGCTGGCGGGTCTGTTCGTTGAGGCGGGCACGTTGGAGGGCGTTCCCGGCCATATCGGCAATGGCTTCCAGCAATCGCTGTTCGGCCTCGCTCGCCCCTGGAGCCTGCTCAAACCAGATATTCATCACCCCAATCGTACGCGCTCCGGCACGCAGCGGCAGTGAAACCCCGCCCCGTAATGGGCGGAGCAGTTCTTCCTCACCCGGTTTTAACACCGTAATCGCATCCGTGCGCCAGTCCTCGAAGGTATACACCTTGCCACTGGCCGCAACGGTTCCCACCACCCCCTCGCCCATCCGTTGGTGAAAGACCTTTTCCAATCCCTCTTTCCATTCGCCGCGCGGATTGTACCAGCCGCGGGCGCTCAGTTCGCCGCTTTCTTCATCCAGCATGTAAATGGAGCCAGCCTGTGCCCTCACCGAATGAACGGCATGTTCCACAAAAATGTGAATCATCTCCTCAACCGAATCGGACTGGGAGAGAGCCGCCGAAACTTGCTGAAGGGTTTGCAGTTCCATCAAGCCCTGTCGAGTCTCTTCAAACAGGCGGGTGCGTTCAATGACCAACCCGGCTGTGGCGGCGAATGTGGTCAGTACCTGCAAATCCTGCTCGGAAAAAGCGGATTTTAAACTGCAATTGTCCAGCGCCAGCACACCAATTGCCTGCCCTTTGGAGGATAACGGCGCCACAATCGCGCTCTGAACGGTAGCCATCTCCTCAATCTCGCCGTCGTAACGGGTTTCAGTGTGGGCGTGGGCGTCCTCGATCACCAGCGGCTGGTTAAGGCGGAACGCCTTGGCCGAGTACCCCGAATCCATTGGAAAGGAAGCGGTCAGCACCCGCTCGTCCTGATAGCCGATCACCGCGCGCATGTGCAGGCGGCCATCGCTGCCCGCCAGTAATATCGAGCCTTTTTCAGCCGCCGGGATGGCATGACAGGCCGCCTCCAGCAGTCGTTCCAGCAGGTGCTGCAGGTCGCCCTCTTCTTGTAAAATCTGCACTACCAGTGCCTGCGCTTCCAGTTCTCTTTCGCGCCGCTTCTGGTCGGTGATGTCCTGCGCCGCGCCGAAAATACGCACCACTCGTTGCTTGCCCTCATCCCACACCGGCAGGCCGTGATCGCGCAGCCAGCGCACCGAACCATCCTTGCACACAATGCGGAACTCGCTGGTATCCTGCTCGCCGCGCAGCAATCGTTCGGCCCGCTGGATGGCGAGGGGCAGATCCGGCGGGTAAATCAGCGCCTGCCAGCCGCCAAGGGCTTCCAATTCCTCCGGAACATGGCCGGTAATGCGTTCGACCCCCCCGGCCACCCATGTCTGTTCCAAACTGCCATCTTCCTTCACTTCAAAGGCGTAGGCAAAGTCCGAAATCATCTCCGAAATGGCGCGGTATCGTTCCTCGTTGCGATGGAGCGAATCGACCGCGTCTTGGCGTTCGGTAATATCCTCGATAGCCAGCAAAATGAAGCGGGTGCGGTTATCTTCATGGTAGATGCGGCGGGCATTCAGCAGCATGATGCGCTGACCAATGTGGGGAAACGCATGGCGCACTTCGTAATTCTCAAAGCGGGTGTTTCCCGGCAGAATATCCTCCAGCAGACAGCGCAATTCGGGAATATTCCACTGACCGTTGCCGAGTTCGTACAACAGCCGGTTTTCAGTTTCCTGGGGTGAAGTATGAAACAGGCGGTAAAAAGCCGGGTTGGCGCTCACCACCCGCAAATCGCCATCCAGCACCAGCAGCGGCTCGCGCACGGTTTCGACAATCCCCTCGGCAAACCGGCGGGCTTCGTCCACCGCCCGCTGAGCAGCCCGTTCGGCGCTTTGATCGCGAAAGACCATCACCACCCCGCGAATTTGCCCGTCCTCACCGCGCACCGGCGCACCCGAATCGGCAATGGGTACCTCGCTGCCATCGCGGCGGATGAGCAGGGTGTGATTGGCAAGCCCCAGCACAATTCCTTCCCGCAGCACCCGCCGCACCGGGTTTTCCACCGGCTGGCGGGTTTCTTCATTGATGATGCGAAAAACATCTTCCAGCGGCTTGCCGCGGGCTTCGCTCTCCGTCCAGCCGGTCAGTGCCTCGGCCACCGGGTTGAGCAGGGTGACCCGGCCGGTTTCGTCACAGGTGATTACCCCATCCCCAATGCTGTACAGCACCGCCCGCAGCAGGGCTTCGCGTTCCTGCAATTCCTGAAAGAGCGTCAGCAGTTCGCTGAGCGGCACACGATTGGGTGGAAAACGCTCGAAAGACACCCGGCCCATCACCTTACCTGAACGAGAAGAAACGGATAATCACCACTTTCCTTCCTCGCAGGCATTCTTGACCGGGGTTCACCGTAAAGTTAATGCAGCCACCCTAGAGAAAGAAATATCAGCGGGACGAGGAAGGTCACTCAATGAACTGATCGAACCTTTCTTAAGATACCACAAATACCGCCGAAAACAAGACCCGGTTTGCAAACTGTAAGGACTTTCTTTGAGCCGGCTGCTGCGGTTTGTTTTCCGGAAACGGCAGCGGAGATTTTGGACTTCCGCATTGCTCGATTCAAAGGGAAACGCGGTTCTTGCCGCTGTATTTGGCCCGGTAGAGCGCCTGATCGGCTGCCCGCAGCAGTCCATCCATGCTCAGGCTGCCATCAGCCACCGTTGCATACACACCCAAACTGACGCTGACGCGCACCGCCGGCTCTTCCTGGAGCGGTTGACTTGCGGCAATTTGGGTACACAGCCGTTCGGCCACCTGCAAAGCGGTTGCCGTGTCGGCATCGGGCAGCAACACCACAAACTCATCCCCGCCGTATCGCCCGATCACGTCCTCCTCACGCAAGGCGTTCAACAACCAGTGCCCCAGCCAGTGCAACACCTTATCGCCGGTCTGGTGACCGAAGGTGTCGTTGATGGTCTTCAAGTTGTCCAGGTCCATCATTAAAATGCCAATTCCACCTCTCATTTCGCCCTGGCGGCGGAGAAGCTGCTGCCCCGCCTGCATCACAGCCCGGCGGTTGAGTAAACCGGTCAGTTCGTCGGTGCTGGCCTGTGCATCTAACCGGCGGATGAGGCGGGCTGTTTCGCTGATGTCGCTGATCAACACGGCATTGCCAGCCAGCCGGCTGAACGCGTCTTTCAGCGGGTAGGCATGCGCCCTGAAAAAACGGGTGCTGCCATCCTCATCTTCTGCCGAAAACTCCATCTGAACGGCGGGATGCTCCAAACTGCGATAAATTGCTTCACCCAACTCACCGGAGCGGGGCAGCTGCTGGCCGATTCTCCACTGCGCTGCGCCCGGAAGAAACCGGGTTGCCCTGTTCAGGTCGAGGATGCGGCCCGCCTGATCCACCACCACGAAAGCTTCCCGCACGGCATCCAGCGCCAGTTCCCGCGCGGCAGGGACAATTTCGAACAGCCCAAACCGGAACAGTGCCACCCCAAACACCAAAACCGACAGCGCAATGCCGAAGGGACCCAAATCAATCCCGTAAAGGCTGATACCGGCAGCATTCAAAGCGGCAGCAACAATGGGGAAGAGCGCGCCCAACCCCAGCAGGGACGCCTGCCAGCGGCGGCGTCCCTCGGCACGCCGCGCACATCGAAACAGGAGAAGCGGACAAACGATGCCAGACAGGATGACATAACTCAGTTGAAGGTTGTACCACGCCCCATGTTCCGCCACAAAGACCGGAAAGTAAACCCCGCTTTCAATGCGCGGGGAGACGTAGTACCACGAATGCTGATCCGCCGTCCAGACCATGATCAGGGTGACCAGCGAAATGGCCAGCAAAGCAGCCGTCCACCGGCGTTGGAGCGGGCGGTCACGCACCATGCGAAGGGTGAAGATCAACAGCAAGGCCGGCAGAAAAGCCAGACCGAGGTACTCGATGCGCAGCGCCCACATCACATCGGCAAGCCTGGTGCGGGTAATCTCCACCGCGTAGCCCAATGTATAGATCGCTGCCGCCCAGGTGAGCAGGCTAAATTCCACCGCGCCGGGCTGCCGGCGACGCAGCTGCGCCCACGCCGCCATGTACATGCACAGCATGCCGGAAAGCAGCAGGAGAAAAAGCACAATCAAAGGCGGCTGAGATGCCAACGTTCGCCCATACTTTTCCTTGGTAGAGTATGACCTCAGACTTCCATTATAAAATCAAGTGGAAAAAGATTCTATAAAAATGGCATGAATCCTAAGCAACTTCCTTTTTGAAAAAGGGAGGGGGAACATCAGGGAGCGGGACGAAAGGCGGGGGAATGGACATCCAACCGATGACCGCCCTTGCTGCCCACCGCTCGCAATGGGTATTTTCAGCCTAAAACTGGCAAAATTCCTGTGCCAAAGGTCTTAATGCCCTTACGGGCATTTATTGATTCTGACTTTCCCCGTTCGTCTGAATTATTACGCCGCCGCTATTGTCTTAATGCCCTTACGGGCATTTATTGATTCGGACATTCTCTGATTCCGGAGTCTCTCCTGTATGTTCATTGTCTTAATGCCCTTACGGGCATTTATTGATTCGGACGTGCGGTCACACGCTACTTTGTTCGTGAGGAGAAGGTCGTCTTAATGCCCTTACGGGCATTTATTGATTCGGACTGACTTGAACGGATCCGTATATGGTCTGATCAAATATATGTCTTAATGCCCTTACGGGCATTTATTGATTCGGACTCATGAGCATCGAATCAAGTCACTGGAGGGCATGATTGTCGAGTCTTAATGCCCTTACGGGCATTTATTGATTCGGACACAATTTCTGGAATGGTGATGTATGATGAAATGTACAGTAAGTCTTAATGCCCTTACGGGCATTTATTGATTCGGACGACAGAGGGGTTGAATTCGAGCAGTGGGTTGACCTTCTCGGTCTTAATGCCCTTACGGGCATTTATTGATTCGGACGCAGAGGTTCCCACCAGACGAACGGGACGCCGTTGAAGTGTCTTAATGCCCTTACGGGCATTTATTGATTCGGACGTTTTTCACCGGCGGCGTTTTCATGTAGGTAACGCCTGCGGTCTTAATGCCCTTACGGGCATTTATTGATTCGGACATTTACGGATATAATTTTACTGGAAGGATTAAATATGTCTTAATGCCCTTACGGGCATTTATTGATTCGGACAGTCCGTTGCGCCTTGTCTGGAATATATCTTTTTGTCTGTCTTAATGCCCTTACGGGCATTTATTGATTCGGACGTACATGATTAAGCCAA
>FWPU01013230.1_pt1 | contig 10515 bp, 10 predicted proteins | sample 2228361 | NCBI WGS metagenome assembly FWPU01 (sample SAMEA103939777, study PRJEB20133) | metagenome | reverse complement strand
GCTGACCGGATCACGCAGCGCCCCCGCTGGACCGGCAAGACCCCAGTATTCAGCCGGCGCCGATACCAGATCTCCTGACGCTCTCGCACTTGGTACGCCGGTCTCCCTGACGGAGCTCCTTGAGCGGCTCGGAGCTATGGAAGCAACGCCGCCGGAGGGTGTCCCCTCGGCGCCCCGAGAGGCCCCGGCTGCGACGGTCAGGCCCCGAGGCTACGCCCGCCGCTCGCGGATCGTGGCGACGAGCTCGCGCACCACGGAGGTGTCGGCGTCGAGGGCGGCGAGCGCGGCCTCGACCCGCCCCCTGGCCTCGTCCGCGAGCTCCCGCGCCCGCTCGAGGCCGTAGAGCGAGACGTAGGTCGCCTTCCCCGCCGCCGCGTCCTTGCCCGGCGTCTTCCCGAGCTCCTCGGCGGTGCCGGTGGCGTCGAGGATGTCGTTGCGGTAAATAAACAACCTGCTCGGCCGGCCGAACTGGGGGCTGCCGGTGTTCATCATGATCTGGGCGGGCGCGTGGTTGAAGGCGTCGGTGACCATGGATTTGACGATCGCGATCTCGTCGACGACCGTGGCCAGGTGCGGCAGGAGTTCGGAGAGCTCGGCCCCGCAGGCGCCGTGGCGGGAGAACGCGAACTTGGGGCCCAGGAGCTTGGAGTTCGGGTTGATGAACGCGGCGCGGTACCCCTTGATGAGGTCGGGGGGCGGCAGGGTGCCGCTGAACTTGGCGAGCTGGGGCTTGTGGTCGAAAAGCTCCAGGTGGCTGGGCCCGCCGGCCATGAAGAGGAAGATGACGTTCTTGGCCCGGGCCGGGTAATGGGGGGGCTTGGGCGCCAGGGGATCCCCGGGGGAGGCCCACGCGCGGTCGGCCAGGAGCGTATGCGCGGCGACGGCCCCCAGGCCCACGCCGCACCGCTGGAGGAACCACCGCCGGGAGGCGAGCGTCGAGGCGTTCATCGCGTCATTCCTTGGTGATCGTCTCGTCCAGGTTCAGAAGCACCCGCCCGAGCGCCGTCCAGGGATCGATCCCGGAGCCGCGCCGGGCCTGTTTCTCGAGGAAGGCCAGGAGGGTCGCCTGCTCCTCGGGGGACGGCCGCCGCGCCGTGCAGAGGCGGAAGGCGTACGCCACCCGCTCGGAATCCGTGGCCCCGCCCTCGCGCCGGGCGCGCTCGCCCAGGGCTTGGGCGCACTCGACGAAGAGGGGCTCGTTGAGGGTCGTGAGCGCCTGGAGGGGGGTATTCGAACGCACGCGCCGCACGCAGGCGGCGTCGCCGTTCGGAACGTCGAAGGCCTGGAGCGCCGGGTACGGGACCGACCGGTAGCGGAAGGTGTACAGGGCGCGGCGGTAGCGGTCGGGCCCGGTTTCCTCCTTCCACACCTTGGGCCCGTAGCTGGCCGGCGGGACGAAGAGCGACGCGGGCGCCGGCGGGTAAACCGAAGGCCCTCCGACCTTCGGGTTCAGAAGACCGCCGGCGGCCAGGGCGATGTCGCGGACGACCTCACCGTCCACCCGGAAGCGCGGGCCGCGCGCCAGGAGGCGGTTGTAGGGATCGCGCTTCAGGAGCTCGGCCGTCACGCGCGAGGACTGGCGGTAGGCGGCGGAGGCGACGATCTTGCGGTGCAGGTCCTTCAGGCGCCAGCCGCCCTCCATGAACTCGACCGCCAGCCAGTCCAGGAGTTCCGGGTGGGAGGGCGGCTCGCCCTGCAGGCCCAGGTCCTCGCTCGTGGCCACGAGGCCCGTGCCGAAGTAGGCCTGCCAGACGCGGTTGACGAAGGCGCGGGCCGTCGTGGGGGCGTTGCGGTCGACGAGCCACCGCGCCAGGCCGAGGCGCGTGGGCGGCGCGCCCGCGGGCATCGGGTGCAGGAACTCGGGCACGCCGGGGGTCACGCGCCGGGCGGGCTTGAGGAAGTCGCCCCGCTCCAGGACGTGCGTGGGGCGCGGCTCCTCGCGATCGAGAAGGACGAGCTGCGAGGCGCCCTCCGGGTGCTGCTTCCAGAGTTCCTCGATCGCGGCGTTGGCCTCGGCCCACTCGGGGACCGTGGTGCGCCAGTAGCCGAAGACGGCCTCGACCTGCGCGGGGGTGCGCCGCTCGGGCGGGATCGCCAGGATCCCGCGGACCTTCGCCGGAAGGGGGTCGGCCGCCGGATCCGGGTCGGCCGTGACCGAAAGCCGGAAGCGGCCCAGGTTGTGGTTCTGGTTGTCGTCGCTGTTCCAGCCGCCGTGGTTCTGCTTGAGGTAGACGGTGACGACGGAGCCGCCCTCGCGCTCGACGGGCGCCTCGGGGACGAAGACGGCCTTGCGGGGCTGGTTGCGGCGGCCGGGCCCGGCGTCGGTGCCCCAGGCGGTCTCCTCTTTCCCGTCGATCGCGAAGGCCACGGGACCGGTGACCCGCCGCTTGCCGCTCTTGTCGTCGAAGATCGGGGCCAGGGGCGTCTCGGGCGGGTCGAAGTCGGAGGTGGCGCGGGCGATCCTGACCTTGGCGCCGTTGGCCTCGACTTCGAACTCGGTGAGGGCGGCGGTGCCGTAGATGGACCGTCCGGGCCCGCCGCGCGGGAGGTTGGGGTCGGTAAGGAGCTCGAGGCGGAAGCCGGTGATGCGGGGGAGGTCCACGCGGGCGGTGAGTTTGACGCGGTGCTTCGTGGGAGCGTAACCCTGGGCGAGGAAGGAGCCGTCGGGGGCGGGGAGGTACTTCTGGCCCCCGGTGGAGATGTCGTCCACCTGGGGGCGAAGCACGACCCAGCGCGGCTGGTCGTCGCGCACGCGGGCCTCCCAGGCGGCCATGCGCTCGGGCCAGTCGGGGGCGCGGCGGCGCCGGTCGTCCTCGATCTCGCGGATGCGGCGGAAGATCTCGGCCCGGCCCATCTGCTCCTCGGGGGTGTAGACGGGGAGGCTGGCCTCGTGGGCGTTGTTGAGGAAGGCGAAGAGGCGGTAGTACTCCTCCTGCGTGAGGGGGTCGTACTTGTGGGTGTGGCACTGGGCGCACTGGACGGTGAGGCCCAGGATGCTCTTGCCGATCGCGTCCATGCGATCGAACATGGCTTCCATGCGGAACTGCTCCGGGTCGACACCGCCTTCCTCGTTGATCATGGAGTTGCGCAGGAAGCCCGTGGCGACGATCTGGTCCTGGGTGGCCCCGGGAAGGAGGTCCCCGGCGATCTGTTCGACGATGAACCGGTCGTAGGGGAGATCGCGGTTGAGGGCGGCGATGACCCAGTCGCGGTAGAACCAGACTTCGCGCTGCTTGTCTTTCTCGTAGCCGTCGCTGTCGGCGTAGCGGGCGGCGTCGAGCCAGAGTCGGCCCCACCGTTCGCCGTAGTGGGGGCTGGCCAGGAGCCGCTCCACCTGCTTCTCGTACGCGTCCGGGGACGGATCGGCCAGGAAGGCGTCGATCTCCGCGGGAGCGGGCGGGAGTCCCACGAGGTCCAGGCTCAGGCGCCGCAGGAGCGTTTCGCGGTCGGCCTCGGGGGAGGGCGCGAGGCCCTCCCGCTCCAGGCGCGCCAGGATGAACCGGTCGATCTCGTTGCGACACCACGCGGCGTCCTTCACTTCCGGCACCGCCGGCCGCCTCGGCGGCACGAACGCCCAGTGCCGCTCGTACGCCGCCCCCTCCGCGATCCACCGCCTGAGAAGCTCCACCTCCCGCGCCGTCAGCTTCTTCCCCGATTTCGGCGGCGGCATCGCCTCCCCGGGGTCCCGCGTCGTGATCCGCCGCACCAGCTCGCTCTTCTCCGGCTTGCCCGGCACGATCGCCGCGTAGCCCCCCAGGTCCGCCGTGGCCCCCTCCCGCGTGTCCAGCCGCAGCGCCGACGTCCGCGCCTTCGAATCCGGCCCGTGGCAGAGGATGCAGCGATCCGAGAGGATGGGCCGGATATCGCGGTTGAAATCGAGAGGGGCGGAAGCGGCCTTGCCGTCGGATCGTTCGTCGGCGATCACCGGCGTAAGGCCGCACGCCAAGGCCAGGATCGCGATGAAGGCTGCTCGCCGCACGTTGGGCATCCCTGTCCCCGAATCGTCCGTATCCCGTCCCCCCGACACCTCTACAATCTACATATATAAGGTGCCCGCGGAGAGCGGGCTTGCGGCGCCTGGGGGTTTCTTTCTTGTTTCCCTTCGGGGGCGCGGCCGGTAGGGGGGAATGGCGGCCGGTACCGGCGCAACGAGGAGGAAGGCGTTCCAGGCATGACCGCGCGGGACGCGCCGCACGTCATGCCGAGCTACACATTCGGGGGCGAGGCGGATAGGATGGGGCCGCCGGGCGGCCTTCCCGGTCCCAGGGGGGGGTAGCTCAGAGGTAGAGCAGCGGCTTTTTAAGCCGCGGGCCGTGGGTTCGAATCCCACCCCCCTCACCACTACGGGGCCGCCCGCCTATCGACGGATCACCTGCCGGTGGAGAAGCACTCCATCCTGTTCCGTGTCGAACAAGACCACCTCTTCGGTGAGACGGCTCTTCATGCGGATGCCGCCCGGAAGTTCTCTCACCCGGATTTCTTCTCCATCCCCCTGGCGGAGAAGGGCCGCAATCTCCGAAGCCGCGGCCTGCTTTGCGACCGGACCGTCCGTTCGCTCCGCGAGGGCCTCGACGGCCGCCGCGCCGAGAAGCTTCGGCCAGACCTTTGCGAAGAGCGCCGGCGTTCGGTAGATCTCCACGGAGCGGGGCACCCCGTTGACGGCGAAAGCCGCACCGACCAGGTCCCTGCGCCCTTCGACAGCCGCGGCCAAGGCACGGACATAAACCTCCGTTTCCTCCCTGATCTTCGGAGCTTCGGAAGCCAGCACGTAGGAATCCGGCGTCTCGGTCAGCTCCGACCGGAGGGCCAGCGCGCGGTTGACCTTTCGGCCGGCCTCCCAGACGGCGGATTGACTGGCGTCCTCCTTGAGCGCACGCTTCTGGTCGCTCGTGGCCAGGGCGAACGCCGCGCCCACGAAAGACTCTCCGCCCCCCCGCGGGCTCCAGCGGCCGGGCTCCACGCAGAACGCGTCCACCTTCGTCTTCCCCGAACGGGGCGGAAGAACGAAATCGATCGCGATCGCCCGGTCCTGCTTGCCCCCCTTGACCGTGTCGCCGGCCTGGAGGTACACGGGCCGGTCGCCCACGTTCTCCACCTCGAGTTCGTTCACCTCCGCGCCGTCGGCTTTTTCCGCGACCCGGACCGCCCCGGCCCTCAGGGCCTCCTCGAGCGTAAGGAGATCCTCATCCCCCGGGAGGGCGTCCGGCTTGCGAATCAGGAAGACCGACAGGTTTTCGTGAATGAAGGGGCCGAAGATCTCGTAGCCGCCTTCGGCGCGCGTCTCCGCCGGATCCACCGAGACCCGCCCGACCCCACATGCCCCCGCCACGACAAGGGCGGCCGCCACCGCTATCCGCTTCATCAGGTACCTCCTTGACGGTCCCCTGCCCATTGGACGCCACGGATCCTGTCCGGGTTAAAGGGTCCAACCTCTTTCGGAGGCCACGAGTACCGCCTCGGACGACCGAAAACAGAGCCGGCGGATTGCCCCCGGCCCGTAACGCCGACTGCGGAAGGCGCCTCCGCGAATGGGGGATGCTCCTCGGAACTTCCGCATGGCCAAGGAAGAAGCGGTCCGGGTCGAGGGCGTGGTCAAGGAGATGCTCCCCAACGGCATGTTCCGCGTCTCGCTCGTCCGGAACCCGTCCCACCTGATCCTGGCCCACGTGGCCGGACGGATGAGGATGCACTTCGTCAAGATCCTCCCCGGGGACAAGGTCATCGTCGAGATGAGTCCCTACGACCTGACGCGCGGCAGGATCGTCCACCGGGTGTCGGCCTGAGGGGACCCGCGGCATAACGCCCCCGCTCCGGCGGGGCTCCTCGGGGTGAGGGTTCGTTCCCGCCGCCGGGGGCCGCGCCCCGCTGTCCCAGGCGATGCGGACGCCCGAAACCTTCTTCCGGGGCATCCCCCAAGGGACGGCGCAAGACCGCCTGGCCATGAGAACCGCGCCGCGCCGCCGCGGCGGGTGGATCCGCCGCGTGCGGGAGACTTCCAACGCCATGGACATCCCCGAGGGCCTCTTCCGGCGCCCGCCCGAGGAAATCGCCCGCGGGCTCAAGCGCGCCGCCGAAGCCAGCCCGAGGACCAAGGCCCGCACCAAGTTCCAGTCGGCGATGTCCATGCTCAACTGGTTCATCAACCGGGCCGGGCGCGGCCTCTCGCCCGAGCGGCGCGCCCGCCTGGAGCGGGCCAAGGCCGAGCTGAGAAGGGTCTTCGGCCGCGGGTGATCCGCCCCACCCCCCGCGATCTCGCTACAAGGCTGCCCCCTCCCCCGGGTCCTCGTAACGCGTGGTCCCGTCATGGATCGATATCACGGAGGCGTGCGCCCGAGCCCGCCCATGGGTCACGCCGCCGCCCGGGCGCTCACCGCGCGGGACGCCGGAACGCCGGGGGCCGGGGAAAGGAGCGGTTTTATGGTGTGGGACAGGGGCGAGATCTACGTGTGCTCGAATCCCGACTGCGGGCTCGAGGTCGTCGTGAACCGCGCGTCGCGGCACGCACGGGCGGGCCCGTGGACGGTGGTCTGTCTCTGCGGCTCACCGCTGCAGAAGAAAGTGGCCTGAGGACGCCGGAGCGAAGCGCCCCCCGGAGCTCGAGCGCCGAGGAACGGACCGGCCCATGGTTTCTTCCTCGAATCGCGCGAAGCGCCCCCGGTTTTCGGTACACGAGGGGGAAGATTTCGAGGGACTTACGCGGACCGCCCGCCGGCCGCGGGGGCCGCCGGGAGGAAACGCCGGAACCACTCGGCCGCGCGGCGCGCCACCTCGTCCAGGGCGCCCGGTTCCTCGAACAGGTGCGTGGCCCCCGGGATGACGACCAGCTCCTTGGGCGCCCGGAGGCGGCCGAAGGCCTCGCGGTTCCACTCCAGGACGGGGTGGTCCTCCCCGCCCACGATCAGGAGCGTGGGGGCCTGGACCCGATCCAGCACCTCCTCCGCCAGGTCCGGCCGCCGCGGGAGACCACCGCGGCGACCTCCGGCCCGAGGTCCGCCGCCGCGCGCAAGGCGGCCGCGGCGCCGGTCGAGGCCCCGAAGTACCCCACGCGAAGCCGCGCGCCGGGTTCGGTCCCGCGGAACCACGCCGTCACCCCCTTGAGCCGCGCCGCCAGGAGATCGATGTCGAAGCGCGCGTCCGGGTCCGCGTCCTCGAACGAGGTCAGAAGGTCCGCCAGAAGGGTTCCCAGCCCCGCCGCCCGGAGCCGCTCCGCGACGTGGCGGTGGCGGGGGCTCCGGCGGCCGCTGCCGCTGCCGTGGGCGAAAAGGACCAGCCCCTGTGCTCCCGCGGGGATTTCGAGGGCCCCCTCGAGGACCTCCCCCCCGCCGCCCACCGGGATCCGCACGGGATCCACGGAAACGGCCCCCGGTCCGGCCGCCCGCTCGCGCTCCACAAGACACCTCCGGAAAACGGGCGGGACGTTCTCCCCGTACGCTGACGCGGGGCGGCGGGCCGGCGTGACGGCGTCTACTTCTTGACGCCCCCGGCGGACTCGGTCTCGACGAGCGGCCGGGTGGCGCGCCGGAGGAAGAGGATCGAGAAGCAGGTGTCCCAGGTGGTGTTGAACCAGTCCGTGTCCTTGCCCCACGACCCGTCCGGGTTCTGGGCCTTCAGGATCGCGTTGGCGCCGTCGCGGTACCAGACGTGCTTCCCGAGCTCCTCGGTGCCGTACAGGATGCACGCCCGCTCGAGGGCGTACATGTAATAGGTGTTCCAGGGCTGGATGGAGTAGTGCTGGTGGAGCCAGTTCATGCCGGCCCGGACGTAGGAGTCCTTCTTCCAGTCCCGCCCGAGCATGTAATCGTAGATGACGAGGCTTCCCACGCCGCCGGCGGTCATGGCGTGGTAGGGGTTGCGGTCGCCGTGCTCGCCGAGCCCGGGCATCGTGTAGTTCCAGCCCTCGATCTTTCCGCTCACCCCCGAGGGCACGGGCGGGAGCTTGACGGGTTTTCCGTCCTTGTCCACTTTCCGGTCGGCGAACTGGCTTTCGCGCCACCACTTCACCGCCAGGTACACCACCCCCTCCGGGATGCCGACCCCGGCGTCGTAGCAGGCGCGCAGCCCGAGGGCCGCGTACTGGCTGTTGGAATTGTCGCCCGTGGCGGGGCCCTCCATGAGCTTGCGGACCGTGACGCGCTGGCGCACCTTGGGCTTGCCGTCCTTGTCGAGGTCCTTCCCGCCGCGCCCGCCCGAAGTGGCGACGTCGCGCGCGAGCGAGGGGACCTTGACGTCCTTGACGTGCTCGCTGGGACGCCCGTAGCTCCACTGGCCGTTCTGGCACTGGTTGTCCACCAGGAACTGGGCACACTGAGCGATCTTTTCCTGATACTTCACGCGGTCGAGCTCTTCCAGGCACATCGCCAGAAGAGCCACCTTGTAGGTCTTCTCCAGGGGCTCGGACATGACGCTCTGGAAAAGCTGCTTGAACTTGGGATCGTCCTCGGGGATTCCCGCGTGGATGAAGGTCCAGAGGATCAGGACGTCCGAATTCCGGTAGGCGTTGTGGAAGTCGGGCGACGGGGCGTTCCGGAGAAACTCGATTCCCCGCTGGATGGCGCGCTGGACGGCGATCTCGTCGACGCCGGCCACGGGGGGAAGGTCCCGCTTCTCCTGTGCCGCCGCGGAGGGGGCCAGCAGAAGAACAAGCGCGAGAACCGTTCGCCGGTGGAGGTGCCCGCCCACGAGGGCCGATTCTAAGGCCTCCCGGCAACCGGGTCAAGAACGGCCGGCCCCGCTTCGTCATGGCGCCGGGCGGCGCGCGGGATTATACTTGCGGCCATGGTGACCCTCGAGGAGATCCGCGCGGCGCGCGAGGTCGTCTCGGCGGTGGCGATCCGGACCCCGACCCTGCCGCTCAAGTCCTCCGGCCGCCCCGGCGTCTACCTCAAGTGCGAGAACCTTCAGCGCGCCGGGGCCTTCAAGATCCGCGGCGCTTTCCACAAGATCTCGCGCCTCCCGGCCGGGTGCCCGGGGGTCACCGCCTCCTCCAGCGGCAACCACGCCCAGGCGGTGGCCCTGGCGGCCTCCCGGCGGGGCCTCAAGGCCGTGATCGTGATGCTCGACCAGTCGGTACCGCACAAGCTCGAGGCCACCCGGGCGCTCGGCGCCGAGGTCATCCTGGGCGGCCGGACGAGCGTCGCCATCAAGGAGCGCGCCGAACGGGAGGCCGCCGAGCGGGGCTTCGTCTACGTGCCCCCCTTCAACGACCCCGAGGTCATCGCCGGCCAGGGCACCGCGGGCCTGGAGATCCTCGAGGACCTTCCGGAGGTGCGCTCCGTGGTCGTCCCGGTCGGGGGCGGCGGGCTCCTCGGCGGGATCGCCGCGGCCGTCAAGGGGTCCCGGCCCGACGTCCGGGTCTTCGGAGCCGAGCCCGAGGGGGCCCCGAAGATGACCCTGTCCCTGCGGCGGGGCGAGATCGTCACGATCCCCGAGCCGCAGACCGTGGCCGACGGCCTCAAACCCTCGCGGGTCGGCGAGCTGACCTTCGAGCTCGCACGGCGCCACGTGGACGGGATGGCGCTCGTGAGCGACGCGGAGATCCTCTCGGCCGCGCGGCTGCTTCTGCTGCGGGAGAAGCTCGTGGTGGAACCCTCGGGCGCCGCCGCGCTGGCCGCGATTCTCTCCGGCAAGCTCCCGCTCCCCGAGGGCCCGGCGGTGGCGGTCCTCTCGGGAGGCAACGCCGACGTCCGGACGATCCTGGATTCCGCTCCTTGAGGGGAGGGTTCGGAGGATGCTTCTGGTCGCGGCCCTCGGGGCGGCCCTGGCGGCCCTTCAGGATCCCGAGCGCGAACTGGCCCGCCGGTGCGACAGCCAGATCCCCTGGATCTCCGACGGCACCGAGCTCGTGGACATGGAGCTGGCGGCCGGGCACCACCCCCAGTACCCGGAGGCCCGGCGGCCGAAGAATTTCGACGTCGAGCGGCTGCCGCTCCTGGAGCGGGCGCGGGCCGAGGCCGCCGAGCGCCGGCGCCTGATCCTCCTCTACTGCCCCCGCACCGCCGGCTCGCACATGTACCGCGCCACGCTCCTCGACCGATACATGAGGATCGTGGCGTTCACGGACCCGGGGGTCGTCGACCTCGTGCGGGCGAAGTTCGTACCCCTGCGGCTCTGCGCCGACGAGAAGGTTTCGGCCGCGCTGGGCCTGAAGCCCTTCGGCTTCGTGGAGCCCGGCCTGATCGTCCTGACGCCGGAGGGAAAGGTCGTCCGGCGGATCGACCGCATCCGGACGTTCAATGCGGACTGGTTCCGGGCGGCGCTGCGGGCGGCGCTCCGCGAGCACCCGGAGTACAACCGGCCGGCGGGCGAATCCGCGGCCGACCTGCTCCGGGGCGGCGACGACCAGGAGGCGTTCGGCCGCGCCTCGCCCGCGGAGCGGGCCGCGATCCTGCGCCGCGCGGGCCGGTTCGAGGAGGCCCTGGCGCTCGACGCCTCGCCGCTCGAGAACGGCCTGGCGCTTCTCGGGCTCAAGCGCTTCGACGAGGCCCGCCGCGCCCTCGAGCGGGCGGAGGGTCCCGA
>FWPU01010542.1_pt1 | contig 10515 bp, 9 predicted proteins | sample 2228361 | NCBI WGS metagenome assembly FWPU01 (sample SAMEA103939777, study PRJEB20133) | metagenome | reverse complement strand
ATTACTGAACGCCTGATGACGGTATTGTGGCTAATAATGGTTCGTTTTTATGGCAGATCCCGGATATGATCACCCCTAATTATACCGTTTATCTTAAGATAGAAGATCCCTACGATGTCTCCGTGAATGATACCTCAGATAGCGGTTTTAAAATTAGAGGTAACTTCTCCATTGTTATCCCCGCGGGTGGGGAACGCTGGATTACCAATGAAACCAACCATACTATTTACTGGAATACTACCGGAACCATTCCCAATGTGGATATTTATTATTATAAGGATAATAATTTAAGCACCAGACAACCGATTGGCCTCAACGTATCTAATGCCAACAGCTTTGCTTGGCCAGCTATACCCAATGACCGTAATAATACCGTGCGTATCCAATTGGTGGATAGTCGCGATCCGGAGGTTAATGTTACCTCTAATGCCTTTAAGATTGATTACTATAATATTAGTTGGATGCTCCGCGATTTCTTAAGCGGCTTAGCTATTGGCAGCGGTTTAAGCGTAAATGATACCTCTGGTTGGATAGAGTCGGGCTTAAGTTCAGAATCACCCATTGTGCATCCCACCCCTTATGGTTCCTGGGTTGCTTCCTGGTCGCATCCTGATTATGGCGATAAAAGTAAAGCTTATATTGCCGATGGCGACCATAATTTTACCTTATACTTAGAGTCAAAGGTCGTGCATGTTTGGGAGGCAAGGACGGATTACATCTACGATCCTGAGCTTGATACCTTAAGTTTTAAGAGCACCCTTCTCAGGGATGGTTCGATGGCGGGTGAAAAGGTCTGGAATGACACCAAGGGAGATTTTGATTATTACACCCTTGCTAAAAATTGTACGATAGAGATTTTTGCTGAAAATGGCACTACCCTGTGGAACGAAACCACAGAGAATGTTAGTTCTGCTGGTTTCTTTAGTTTGTTCTGGAATAATACCGGCTTAGAAAGAAGCAAGGCTTACAATGCCATAACCCAGATTACTACTACCCTGGGTGGTAAATTTAGGACCCCCTTCTTAGTTAATATTGTTCCCGCACAGACCCTTTATAATGTTTCCCAGGAGACAAAAAATCAGACCTTACTGATGATTGGCGAGAATATGACTGTGGCAGAGGCAATTGCCCAGGGTGGTTTAATCGGAATTATGGTAACTAAGATGCAAAATCAGACCCAGTTGATTGAGACCAAGATGAATCAGACCGTAGAGGTTATTCAAAATGCCAGTCAAGAAATGCAGGAGAGCGTAAACGCTACTCTGTCTAGTTTTGAAAATCGCACCTATACCGCAGTAGCAATGCTTCAGGCAGGCGCTAATCTGACCTTGGCGGCAGCGGCTAATGCTACCGCTGCAGCCGGAGAACTGCGAGCCACGGCAAGAAAATATTCCTGGAGGGCTACGGTTTCACCGGATCCAGCTTTGGTCAATGACTGGATTACCTTATCCGTACAGGGACCTTCGGGCTTAGTTCCCTTAGTAAGTATTTATAGCTGGGACAATAAAGTAATTATCCGCGATCAACCTTTAGAAGAAAGCGCAGAAACCCCTGGGTTATACACTTATGAGTTCCAGGCGGACAGTCGTTTTACCCCTGGTAAGGCTTATACCTATATCGTGCAGGAACCTGTAGAGACTTACGGTATGGTAAGTGGCTCGGGTATGGTAGAGTCAATGTCTATTACCACCATTGCAGGTTTGGCTGCGGCTGCACCCGAGGCAGAGCGCGCCGCTAAAAAATCTTTAGATGCGATTAAGGCTTTAGAGGCGGTTTTGATTTCAGGAGACAATATCAATATTGCTATTACCTTAAAGAACCTTAAAGAGTCAGTGGATGCACTCCCGGCGACTTTAGCCCGTGAAGGGCTTACCCCAAATATAGGCAAACAAATCAATGAGATAGCCGAAAGGTTAAAGAAATTGGCTGGGGAGGAAGGCTATGACTTTGCCGACCTGTTAGAGGAAGCTTTAGGAGACTCACCCACTATAAGAGAGGTGCGCAGTAAAACCGAAGCTATCCGTATGGTGGTAGATTTACTCTTACAAATCCTTGAGGCTAAATTTGGGGGAATAGATAGCCCGATTGTTTCTACCAGCCTTGCGCCAGGAAGTATTCGTTTCAGGGTGGTGGCGCTTAATCCCTCTAAATTAAAACGGCAAAGGGTGACTATTAAGAGCTATCTACCTATGGAGGTAAAGCCGAAGGATATTTTAGATTTAGGCGGTTTAGATTTAAATTATGACTACGAAAGGTCCATCTATTATGTAACGAAGGAATTAGAGCTTGCTCCGCAGGAGGTGCGTGTTTTTAATGTGGAGATAGAGGATATCTGGGTGATTGCGGATAAGGAATTAAATGATCTGCGTCAACGTACCGAAGGGATTATGAGGCGCCTGGAAGATAGCGAGTATTATCTTAAAGCCAAAGAGATTGCTGATACTATATTTAGCCGAATCAAGGATATTGTTGCCTCTCAGACAGACGAAACCTTAAGCCCTGGAGAGCATATCGGTGTTTATCGGGATAATTTAGAGACTGTTAGGAAGATTAAGGAAAACATTGCTAAACTAGAAAAGATCTTAGCTACCGCCGGTGGTCCCTTGGCCCCGGAGATGTTAACAAAAACTCGTATAAAATCAGAGGAACCTTCGCGTACTATGACCTGGATAGTGATATTTATAATTATTATCTTTACTGCTCTGTTGGGTGCGGTGCTCTTCTTTACCTGGAATAGACAGGCGCGGATTACTAAAGAGGAAATTTTCTCTGCCAAGAAAGAGGCTTTTTCAGAAGAGGAGAAGAAGGAGGAATAGTTTATTTGACGGTGAGATTATAAATTGATTACAAAAATTATAAAAAGAGCGACTGTTTTATTTTAATTGCTGTAATTTGTATTTTCCTGATTATAAGCGGTATTGAGTAATCTAAATTTATGGCCTTAGAGGTTTTAGTCTTAGACGAGCGCCAAATTCTTTTTAAAGGAGAAGCGCAAAAGGTTATCGTTCCTGGCGAAGAGGGGGCTTTTGAGATACTCGTTTACCATAAACCAATTTTTAGCCGTTTGCTTTCCGGTAAAATAATGATAGATAAAAATAGCTTTGCTCTCCGCAGGGGAATAGTAAAGTGTTATCAGAATAAGGTCACCATAATTTTAGAAGAGGTTTAAATTTATGGCTCGCAATTTAGCATTGGTGATTATCTTCGGATTGTGTATCTTAGGCCCCTGTGCGGTTTTTGCAGCTGTCAGTTACGCCAGTATCCACGCCTTAGGCCGCAATCCTTCCAGCGCGCCTAAGATTTTCACTGCAATGATTGTGGCGCTTCTTTTTGCGGAGCTATTAAGTATTGTAGCTATTTTGGCGGTTTTTCAACTGTTTATTCCCTAATTCTTTCAGTAAACCTTAAATAAAAAAGGAGTGAAATGATCCTACAAATACAACTTATCTTTATATTAATAGTTATAGGAGCCGGTCTTATCTATTTTTTTCGCCGTTTAATCATCAGGGATATGCTGAGGGCTACCAGCCATCTGGAGGAGTTAAATAGAGAGTATTTAAAAAAAGAGCAAGAGATTAACCGTCTGCTGGAGGAGACAAAAGAAAAAGGCAAGGTTTTATTGAGCGAAGCAGAGTTGGAGGCCCAAAAGATAAAAGCACAGATTTTTGAAGAAGCAGAAAAGGAACGCCGAAGGATAATCCAAGAAGCAAAAAATAAAGCGGAAGAAATAATCGAGCAAGCAGAGAAATCCAGAAAACTTCTTTTAACGGAGATAGAGACCCGAATTAACCAGGAGGCAGTAAATAAATCTCTCCAATTAATTAGATATATTTTACCGGAATACTTCTTGAAGGAGTTGCATCTTTATTGGTTAGAGGAATTTTTTAAGGAAGATTTTACTAATCTAAGCAATTTGCGCATTCCCCCAGAGATTAACGAGGCAAAAATAATTACTGCTTTTAGCCTTTCAGATAAGAGCCGTAACGATTTAGCAAAGAGACTAAAGGAACTTTTGGGCAGAGATTTTGTTTTAAAAGAAGAGATAGACCTAAAGCTATTGGGAGGAATAGTTGTAGAGATAGGTAGCTTAGTTTTAGACGGAAGCTTAAAGCATAAACTTAATAAAGAGGCGAAAAAACTTTTAATAGAAAAATCCTCTTTATAACTATATAGTAGTCAATAAGTTATAGAAATACAAAATTAGCTCATAACTAATAACCAAGCCCTAAAATCAATTAGGCTAAAATATCAAAGTTATGGAAAAGGCTTCGGGTTTTAAAAACGAAAATTCATTTTTAGATGTTCGTGAGGTAGGGATAGTAAAGGCGGTAAAAAAATTTATTGTCCTTGCCGAAGGGCTTCCTTCCTGTGCTAATGGCCAGATTGTAGAGTTTGCCAATGGTATTTTAGGGTTAATTATGGGCTTTAGCGAGGAAAGGGTGCAGATTTTAATTTTGGGAGATGCTAGCTCTATTCGAGCCGGAGATGAGGTGTATAATAAAGCAGAGCCATTAAGGTTGGGTGTTTCCGCTTCCTTCATCGGACGGATAATAAATAGCCTCTGTCAACCTCAGGATGGTTTGGGTCCTATTGAGGTTAAGGAGTTTTGGCCGGTCTTCAGGATAGCGCCTGGGGTAATGGAGAGAATACCAGTAAAGGAAACCTTAGAGAGCGGAACCCTGATCATCGATGCCATTATCCCTTTAGCCAAAGGGCAGCGTCAGCTGCTTATTGGGGATAGGCTTACCGGAAAAACTACCGTAGCTTTAGACGCGATTTTGAACCAGAGAGGAAAGAATGTAATTTGTATCTATTGCTGTATTGGAAAGCCTTACTCCAGTTTGCTTAAGGTTTTAGATATCCTTAAAGAAAAGGATGCCCTGGAATACACGATTGTGGTAAGTGCGGTGGCTTCTGTATCTGTGGGTGAGCAGTATTTAGCCCCCTATACCGCCTGTATGCTGGGAGAGTATTTTATGTATCGCGGAAAGGATGTGCTTTTGGTGGCAGACGACCTTACTAAACATGCCTGGATATACCGACAGATTTCTTTACTTTTAGAAAGGGCTCCGGGGCGGGAGGCTTATCCTGGGGATATCTTTTATATTCACTCGCAGATGATGGAACGCGCTGGATACTTAAAGCCAGAATTAGGTGGGGGTTCGATGACCTTTTTACCTATTGTAGAGATACTCCAGGGCGATCTTACCGGATATATCCCTACCAACCTTATCTCTATGACCGATGGACAGCTATATTTTTCTACTGCTTTATTCAATAAAGGTTTTAAACCGGCGATAGACTTTGGTCTTTCGGTTTCCCGTATTGGGAATAAGGCACAGTGGCCGGCGATGAAAGAGCTGAGTAAAACCTTACGTTTGGATTATATTCAGTATAAAGAGCTTTTGCAGATGACGCAATTGCGGATGAGCGGTCTTTCCAAGGAAGCAGAGGCAAGATTAAAAAGAGGAGAGGTGATAAATCAGCTGATTATCCAGGAAAAAAATAAGCCCGTTCCTTTAGAGGCGCAAGTGCTTTATCTTTATGCCTTACAGAAGGGGCTTTTGGATAATTTAACTGCCCTTCAGATAAGGCGTTTTAAAGAAGAGATACTTTCTTTTGCTGAGACTAAGTACCCGGGTTTTTCTTTACAATTACGCCAGGAACGCACCCTAAGCGAAGAGATAAAAGCTAAAATAGAGGGTGTCCTGGAGGAATATTTTAAACAAATTCCTTCACCATGAAGACGATTGTTCAGCTGAAGAAAGACCTAGAGTTTAATTGCGGACTTACCAATCTTATTGAGGTTTTGAAAAACTTAGCGGTAGCGCAATATAAAATCTTAGAGCAGAAGATAAAGCCTTTTGAGGTTTTTTATGAAGCGGTAAAGGATTTTTTTGCGGGTATAGATGTAGATAAAATTAATCACCCTTTTCTTAAACCTACAGCGCCGCTGGCGGTAATAGCAATTACTTCAGATGCCGGTTTTTTGGGTGGGATAAATGTCCAGGTAATAAATACTGCACTTCTGGAGCTGGAAGCTAAAGAGGGAAAGCTTATCGTTATTGGGGAAAGAGGCAAACTCTATGCGCAGGAGAATTCTCCCTATCCTTTTGTTTCTTTTGGGGGGATTGTTGAAGAGGAAAGGTATAGCCAGGCGATGCAACTGCGTAACTATCTTTTTAAAAAGATAGTTGAAGGAGCTTTCAAAAACATCAAGGTGGTCTATCCCCATCCGGTTTCTTTTACTGTGCAAAGGGTTTCCGTAGTAGGGTTATTAGCTTTCCCATTTCTACAGGAAGTTAAAAAGAGGCGCATTGAAACTGAGATTATCTGGGAGTCGGATATTCGTAGGGTGATAGAATATTTAGGGTATCTTTGGATAGGGCGCAGGCTCTACGACCTTTTTGGTTTGAGTAAACTGGCAGAATTTAGCGCGCGCTATGTTCATTTGGAGGAAAGTTTGCAGAAGCTTAAGGAAATGGAGAATAAATTAAGATTACAGTATTTTCGGGCCAGACACGAGATGATTGACAAAAATATGCGCGAGCTTTTTAGCGCTCGGATACTTTATGGTAAGGCTTAAAATTAGCTTAAACATCTAATAAAGCTAAAATTTATGCTTAAGGAAGAAATTACCGGAAAGGTTGTAGCAGTCCAGGGACCGGTAGTGGATGTAAAGTTTGCACGAGCCGAGGATGTTCCCAATATATATTCTGTGCTTACCACTTATAATTTAGATAAAGAGAAGATTACCTTAGAGGTGGTGGAGCATTTGCCGGGCAACATTGCTCGCTGCATTTCTATAAACTCCACTATAAATTTACAGCGTAACGAAAAGGTATTTTACAGCGGGACTTCTATCCAGATACCTTTAGGAGAGATGCTTTTTGGAAGGATTATTAATATTTTAGGAGAACCCATAGATCAGAAGCCTACCCTAGAAGGAATAGAAAAAGTTCCCATCCGCAGACCGGAATTAGGTACGGGTGTGCGGATAGAAAAGAAAAAAGGGGAACGTTCAGCTGAGATACTGGAGACGGGGATAAAGATTATTGACTTACTTTTTCCTTTGGTGAAGGGGAGCAAGAACGGGATATTGGGGGGAGCGGGTTTGGGTAAGAGCATCTTAACTTTAGAGATCATTCACAATATTGTAAAGCACTATCAGGGAAGTTGTGTCTTTGCAGGCGTAGGAGAACGTATCCGTGAGGGTAATGAGCTTTATTATGAATTGTTAAAGCACGATGTTCTTTCTAAAACTATGATGGTTTTTGGTCAGATGAATGAACCGCCGGGTGCACGTTTTGGGGTAGCTATGACCGGCATTACCATGGCAGAAAGCATCCAACGTAAGAGCGAGGATGTTTTGCTTTTTGTGGATAATATCTTTAGGTTTGTACAGGCAGGTGCAGAGATTTCTACGCTTTTAGGCAGGGTGCCTTCAGAGACGGGGTATCAACCTACTTTAATTTCTGAGGTAAGTGAGTTTCACGAACGTATCCGCACCACTAAAGAAAGAGCGGGTTCTATTACCAGTATAGAGGCGGTTTATGTGCCTGCAGACGACCTTACGGATCCAGCGGTAGTAGCTATCTTTAGTTTTTTAGATTCCATTATGGTTCTTTCCCGAGAGAGGGTGTAATTGGGGTTATATCCGGCAATTGACCCACTTTTGTCCTCTTCGGCAAATTTAGATGTAGATATTGTAGGGAAAAGACACTTTGAGACGGCACAGGAGGTAATTCGTATCTTTCAAAGGTATGAGGAGTTGCGCCGTATCGTTTTAGTAGTGGGTATCGATGAACTCTCTTACGCAGACAGGATTATTTACGAGAGGGCAAGGAGGCTACAGAACTTTTTAACTCAACCATTTTTTGTAGGTGAGGCTTATACAGGAAGAAAGGGTGAATATGTAAGTTTAGAAAAGACCCTAGAGGGTTGTGAAAGGATTATTTCGGGGAAATTAGACTCAAGAAAAGCAGAGGAGTTTTATCTTATCGGGGTCATCCCGGATTAATAGGTGCTTAGAAATGCTTAAGAAGAGGATCGGTGAGATTCTTGTAGAAAAAGGTTTAATTAATCAGGCGACTTTAGAGAAGGCTTTAGAGGAGCAGAGATACACTAAGGAATTTTTAGGAACAATTTTGGTAAGGTGGGGATATATAGAGGAGGATGACCTTTTGATGGTTTTGTCCGAACAATTTAATATCCCTTTTGTAAAGACGGATTATTTTTATCTGGATAAGAATTTACTAAAAAGATTTAGTCCGAGTCTAATCTTTGATGCTCAGTGCGTGCCGATTAAGGCAGATGAATTTTCTATTACTTTTGCTATAATTAATCCTTTAGAGGTTTGGGTGATAAGAAAGGCCGAAGAGGAGGCGGGCGCTTTTAAGGTGAAATTGGTGCTTGTAGGCCAACAGCAGATGCAGGAACTTTTAAAAAGGTGTAGGCAACTGCTTTAATTAATTTCAAATATGCCAAAGAGGTTAGAATCAATTTTATTAGAGGGGTTAAAAGAAAAGGGGCTTATAGGCGAGGGGATAGAAGGCAAGCTTAAAGGATTTTCTTCTTTAAAGGATTTGATTTATTTTTTAATTAAGGAGGGAGTAGTCTTAGAGGAGGATATTTTAAATATCTTTAGCGAGAGGTTAAAACTTAAAATTGTAGATTTGAATAAAGTTACTATAGCCGAATCGGTGTTGAAAAAGATCCCCTTCAAGGTTGCCTCTTATTATAACTTTTTTCCCTTAGAGATAGATGGTTCTCTTTTGACGGTTGCTACTGCTCTACCTTTAGATATCCAAAAGCAGGACGAGATTAGAGTGCAACTGGGATACGAATTGAAACTGGAGCTTGCTCCTGAAAAACAGATAATAGAAGCCTTTAAAAAATTCTACGGTTTAGGAATAGATACCCTGACTAAGATTGCTTCTGAGGTTTCAGAAGAGGGGAGAGCGTTCTCTGCTCGGGATACGATAGAGGATATTGAGAAGTTAGCCAGCGATGCAGGGGTTATAAAATTGGTCAATCAGATAATTTTAGACGCCTACCGAAAGAGGGCAACAGATATCCATATTGAACCATCTAGAGAAGGGGTAAATTTTCGTTATCGCATTGATGGGGTTCTTTACGAGGCAACTGTTCCCCCTGAGATTAAGAATGTTTTGGGGGCATTGATTTCACGCATTAAAATTATGTCTAACCTGAATATTGTGGAGCGGCGTCTACCTCAGGATGGAAGGGCAATTGTGCGCGTGCAGGATGAGGTTTTGGACCTGCGCATCTCTACTTTGCCTACGCCCTTTGGAGAAAGTGTAGTTATACGGATTCTGCCTACCAAGATGCTTTATAATTTAGAGAGGTTAGGTCTGTCCAAAGTGGACTTTCAGATATTTGAGAATTTACTTCAGCGGCCCCATGGGATAATCTTTGTTACCGGACCTACCGGCAGTGGAAAGACCACCACCCTTTATGCCTGTTTAAACCGGATAAACACCAAGGAGCGCAAGATTATCACCTTAGAGGATCCTATTGAGTACGAGATGCCGGGGATTACCCAGATTCAGGTGATGCCGGAGATTGGTTTAGACTTTGCTACGGGCTTACGCCACATCTTAAGGCATGACCCGGATATAATTATGGTGGGAGAGGTCAGAGACTTAGAAACTGCCGAGATTGCTATCCGTGTAGCTCTCACCGGACATTTGGTCTTTTCTACCCTACATACAAATGATTCCTCCAGCGGGGTTACCCGTCTTTTAGATATTGGTTTAGAACCGTATCTGGTAGCTTCCAGCGTAGAGGCTTTTATTGCCCAGCGCCTGATCCGTTTGAATTGTGAGTATTGTAAGTACGAAGATAAAACTGTTCCTTTGGGGATAAAGGAGTTAATTGCTAAGGAATTGGGATTGGGCTCGGCAAGTGAGATGAAGATTTTTCGGGGGAAGGGTTGTCCTAATTGTAATTATACGGGCTTTTTTGGTAGGACAGGTATTTATGAGATCTTGTTAATAGATGAGGAGATAAAGGAAATGATTTTAAGAAAAGCCTCCAGCAGTGAGATTAAGAGAAAGGTAATAAATAAAGGTATGCGCACATTACGTCAGAGCGGTTGGCAGAAGGTAATTTTAGGTTTAACTACACCTGAGGAGGTAATAAAGGTGGTACCGCTTCAAGAGGGTATACTCCAGCAGAGACCCCTGGAGGGGGCATTTAAAGAAGGCGAAAGAATAAGTGTGGTTAAAGAGAAGGAGAGAGATACTTCTTTTGTAGTGGAAAAACGAGTTTATCCCCGTCTCTCTGAAAAGATAAATATAAGTTATAAAGTTTTTAGAACTAAAGAAGAGCTGTTAGAGAGAGGAGTTATCCCTGAAGAGTTGAGTATATGTAAGGATATTTCCGCGGGGGGATTGCTTCTGGTGGCTAAAGAAAAGATAATGGTGGGTTCTATTATTGAATTAAAGATAGAGCTTCCCGATGGTTTAGAGCCTATAGAGTGTCTGGCGAAGG
>FWPU01013229.1_pt1 | contig 10517 bp, 11 predicted proteins | sample 2228361 | NCBI WGS metagenome assembly FWPU01 (sample SAMEA103939777, study PRJEB20133) | metagenome | reverse complement strand
GGGACGAAGTAGGTTTCGGCCTCGAGGAGGACGTGGGGGCAGAAGCCGGGCGGGGCCTCGGCCAGGAGCATCTGGCCCTTGACCGGCGAGACGCGCAGGTCCAGGCCCACGGAGCGCGCGAGGTCCGCCGACCAGGCGCCGGCGGCCAGGACGACGGTTTCCGCGTAGAGGTCGCCGCGGGGGGTTTTGACGCCGGTGACGCGGCCGGGGACGCGGAGGAAGCCGGTGACGGGGGTGGCGGGGCGGATTTCGGCGCCCAGCCGGGCGGCGGCCTCGGCGAGGGCGGCGGTGAGGCGGTGGTTGCGCACCTGGGCGATATCGGGGAGGAAGAGCGCGCCGCGCACGTCGGGGTTGAGTCCCGGCTGGCGGGCGAGGGCTTCTTCGCGGGAAAGCCGCTCGACGGGCTGGTCGTGGCGGCGTTTCCACTCCTCGAGGGAGCGGGCGGCCTCCTCGCCGGCCGGGTCGCGCCAGACGAGGAGGAGGCCGCTGACGCGGTACTCGGGGTCGATCGAGGAGAGGGCGCGGAGCTGTTCGAGGAGGTCCGGGTAGAGCTTCATGCTGGCCGAGCAGAGGGCGGCCAGGGGGGTGGGATACTCGGCGAGGTGGACGGGGGTGAGGATGCCGCCGGCGGCCCAGGAGGCTTCGCGCCCGACGTCGCCGCGTTCGACGACGACGACGCGGAGTTTTTCGAGCGCCAGCCGGTAGGCGGCGGCGGCGCCGACGATTCCTCCGCCCACGACGAGGACGTCGGGGTTGCGCGGCATGGAGGCGGTTCATAACATGGGGGGCCGCGGGGGGGCAAGGAGGGGCCCGAAAAAAGGCCTGCCCTCGCGCGGCCGATCCGCTACACTTTCGGCATCGGATGCCTGTCGGACGCCCCCATCGTCTAGAGGCCTAGGACACCGGCTTTTCAAGTCGGCAACACGGGTTCGAATCCCGTTGGGGGCACTAACTGTGGGGATACTTGGCCCAGCCGCTCCGCGAGCGCCCCGAGCGCCGTGAGGGCCGGTGGGGAGTCCTCCTGCCCGCCGTCGTCGTAGAAGACGACCTTCACGCGGCGCTTCTCGCCGTCGACCACGATCTCGTGGACGAAGGCGCGGACGAACCGCTTGCGCTCGTCCGCCGAGCCGGTTTCCAGGACCTCCTTCAGCTGCGCCACATAGCCGGCCGCCCGGCGGGCGATCGCCTTGAAGTCGCGCGTCACGATCCCTTCGGCGCGCGCGGCCACGCGCAGCGCCCGGAGTTCCTCCTCCAGCGCCGCCGTCTCCGCCTTGATCTGGCCGAGGGTCTCGTTGATCATGTCCATGTACTCGGGCGAGACCTTCGAGAGGAGGAGGCGCACCTTCTCCCGGTTGGCCGCGATCTTCCCCTCCAGCTCCCGGATCTCCTTGTCGGACGAGCCGGCCGCCTGCCGTCCGGCGACGAGCGCCTGCTCGATGGCCCGCTCCAGTTCCTCCCGGTTCGCGAAGAGCGCCCCGTTCCCGAAAATGCGCTTCCGGATCTCCCCCACGATCCAGGTCTCCAGCGGCTCCGCCGGAACGAGGTAACCCTTGCAGACCGCCTTCCCTCCCATGTGATAGCCGCTGTCCATGTAGCGGCGGATGTTGTTCCGCCGGTCGGTGTCTCCCTGGAAGCGGTAGCCGCAGTGGACGCACTTCATGAGGCCGTCGCCCGTGAGGAGGTAAGGCGACCGGGTCCCGGAACCCGCGAGCTTTATCGAAGGCGGCCTCCGCCCGCTCAACCTCTCCTGGGCGGCTTCCCACAGGGCCTTGTCCACGATCGCCGGGTGGCAATCCTCGACGACGATGCACTCGTCCTCCTCGCGGTGGACGAACGTGCGCCCGGGCACGTCCTTCCTTTCGATGATGGGGGCGTACCCTCCCTCGGTCTTCTGGATCCTCAGCCAGTGGTGCTTGCCGTCGCTGCGCCGGCCGTAGACGAGCGCACCCTTGTAGACCGGGTTCAGAAGAAGGCACCGCACGGAGATGTAGACCCACTTGCGGCCGCGCGGAGGGACCACCCCCTTGGCGTTGAGCCAGCCGGCGATCCGGCGCAGGCCCCACCCTTCGTTGACGAACTTGGCGAAGATGAGGCGGACGACGTCCACCGCTTCCTGGGCTCCGAGGACCAGCCTCACGCGGTCCCCCTTGAGCTTGTCGGAGCCGGCCGAACGCCGCTTCCCCTTGTCCTCGATGGGCGGGAGCGTCTCCACGAGCTTGCCGTCCGGCGTCCGCTTCTCGACCGACTTGTCGGGAAGCGTCCGGTAGACGTACTTGGGTTTCAGGTCCGGACCGAAGGTCATCCGGTCGTAGCCGAAGGGCGCCTGGCCCCCCGGCCACCACCCCTTCTCCGCGAGGGAGCATCCCGTGCGGATGCCGTACTTCGAGAGCGTCACGCTGTAGTCGTACGCCTGCTCGCTCTTGATGATTGCCTGGACGAAGGCTGCGGATCCTCTCGGTGACCGAGTAGAACTCGTAGCCGTACTTCTCGACCTCGACGAAGTAGGCGAAGATCTTCTTCGCGTCGTCGAACCGGCCGAAGCGGGCGAGGTCGTATACGAGGATCGGGATGAAATCGCCGTTGGACTTCACCGGATTCGGATGGGTCCGGGCGTACTCCAGGACCGCCAGGAGCCCGGGCCGCGTCTCGTCGTGGCCGCGCCGACCGTCGTCCTCGAAGGCCGCCAGCACCTTCGTCAGGCCGAGGGCCGCGCGCTCGACGCCGATGATCCGGTCCTGATCGTCCAGGCTCGCGTCCTGCACGTCCTTGGAGCACCGCTTGTAGACGAGGCATCCGTTGCCCCGCCAGGGTCGCTGCACGTCTCTGATCATGAGCGCGTTCTCCTGTCTTCGCTACGCCGCTTTCCGCACCTCCTGCGCGTCCTCGCCCCGCGCGAGCGCATAGCGCACGAGAAGGCGCACGAGCGTCCCCCGCGCCTCCGCGCGCCGCGCCGCAGCCTGCGAAGCGGGGGGTCCCGCGGCAGGAAAGGCGAGGTACGCGTCCCGCAGGTCACCGGCCAGCGAAGGATATAAGGGAAAGGAATCTGCACCCTCGTTCTCCGCCGTCAGGTCCGGAGCAGTGCCGCCAGCATCAGCTGGCCGTCCGGCATCTTGACGATCCTCCGGGGAAGGATCGTCGCCCGATGCCGGAACCCCGCCGACGCCAGGGGCGGAAGCCTCCGGACCAGGCTGGGCTCCGCCGCCAGGGGCAGGAGCGTTTTCAGGACGGACGGGGAGAGGGGTCGGTACGCCGTTCGGATGTGCTTCGTAGCGGGCCTCGCTGTCGGAGGACGCTCCCGCGGGCGCGGGGCGTCGGTCTCGGCCGCCGCTACCTATACTAACCGATCGGGGCTCCAGCGGTTCACGAAAATCGACCTCGCTCCCCATCTCCCCACCCCTTCTCGAGGGGGCTCGAGGACCCGTTCTCCCCCTCTATAAGGTAATGATGCGCGAGCGGCCGAAAGGTTAGGACGCGGATGCCCTTCGGGGATGCCCCCATCGCACGCACGATTGCCTTGGGGCGTCGGTAAGACGGCCGAGTGCCTCGCTGCAGCCGGCCTTAGCCGATCGCTCGCCGGAGCTTCACCGCTCCCCTCGGGAGGTAATCCCCAAGGGAGTGACTCCGCGACAACTTGGCGATCCCGGTACTACAGGAAACCTTGGCTGCGCCCGGCGTGGTCCCGATCCGAGACGCGGTCTCCGCGAAGCTGTGACCGTGGCAGCGCAGGGTCAGAACCTCCCGCTCCAGCGGCGCGAGATTCCGGAGCTCCTTCCACGCAAGACGCGCCAACTCCTTCCGCTCCGCCTCCTCGGCGGGCGTCGGTCCCGGGGAGGTCTTGCGGAGGAGTTCCCGTCGGCCCTCCGGACCCAGCTCGCTGAAGAGGACCACCCTCCGCCGCCGGCGCGACTCCATCCGAAGCTCGTTCAGGGCGGCTTCCAGGATGTAGGGACGCCAAGCCACAATCCGGTTGCCGGAAGCCCGCTTCCCGACCGCGGCCAGCATCCGGACCAGGGCGCCGTGGAGCGCATCCCGGGCGTCGTCCGCGGATCTGCCGGTGAGAGCAACGAGACTCCGCACGTAGCCCTTGTGATGCCGGATAAGCTCCGAGGTCAGTTCCTGAATCCGGCGCCGATTCTTCACCCCGTTCTCCTCTCTCACAGCCTCGGGGGCAGATGGCCGACGTACGCGGCCGCTCCCAACGCGGCGACACCGACGGCCGGGTAGAGCGTCCAGAGGGGAGGGGCGAAGGGAGACAGGGCGACGAAGACTCCGTAGGCCGCCGCCCCGAGCGCCACAACCTTCCCGAGGTACGAATACGTGGCCGAGCAGTAGAGGACGAGATCCCGCGCCCGGTCCCGCCAGAGAAGACCCGCGAGAACTCCGAGCCCGCAAAGGAAGGCTCCCGGCACGACAAGCCTCCGGGCAAGCGCCATCCGGAGCCCTGCCGCGCGAGCAAGCGCCCTCTCGACGGAGCCCCGGCCCCCGCATGCCCCCCGCAGCACGCGCGAGAGCGATCCCTCCCACGCGCCCGCCGCCGCGCTGACGCTCCGGCGGACCTCCGGGTCCCGAACCGTCGAAAGCGCGGCCTCCGCGGAGGCGAGCGCCCGGGCGGCGCGCTCCTCATGAGCGCCCCCTGCGAGAAAGAGCCCCACGGAAACCCCGAGCGCGATGAGGAGCCCGACCAGCACGTTGAGGGCCAAGCTCACGCCGCCCCCCTCTGGAGGTCGGCCGCGTAGGTCGAACGCGGCTCGTCGAGAAGCGGCACGCGCGCCTTGTAGATCCGTCCGCCGATCCGAAGGAAACAGTGGAACGTGGGCAGCTGCGCAATCGCCCAGGGGGGCACAAGCGGCGCCTCCCGGTAGGTGATGTTCTGCGTGTACTGCGCCCGGAAATCCTCCACGTTCCGCAAACCCGAGGAGAAGAAGGCCGGCTCGTAGCGGTGCGACTCCCCCACCACCCGCATCTCCCTGCGGCCCGCCAGATCCGAGAAATCCCCGCACTCGCGCGGATTCCGGGACTGAAACTGCACGCAGAGGAAGTTCTGGGTCACGATCTCGTCCACCGCCGCTCGAGAGCTGAACACCTGCTCGAACTGGGCCGTCGTCTGCGTGGAGAGCGTCACCGCCACGTCCGCCCCCCGGGCTTCCGCCAGGATGTGAAGGAACGTCCGGCTGACCAGATGATGCGCTTCGTCCACGAAGAGCGAGATCCGGCGATTCCGGGCGTCCGGATCGTAGCTGTAGCGACTGGCGATATAGGCCTCGAAGTCGAGAAGGAGCATCTTCCCGACCGCGTTGGCGCTTTCCTCCCCGTGGAGGCTCCCGAGATAGAAATAGACCACCAGCCTCTGCCGGTCGATCGCCTCCCAGGTGAGCGGCCTCCGAGGGGAATCGGGCTCCGGGGAAAGGAGATCCCGCTTGACCCCCGCCGCCAGACGCTCCAGCTGCGGGAGGAGCGAGGCGACCATCTTGTGATAGTGATCGGGCTTGTATTCCGTGACGTAATGGAGCAGGTCGTCGAACTCCCGCGATCGCGGAAGCGCGCCGCTTTCCACCATCTCCTGGTAGCGCCGCACCGCCGACGGCAGGTCGAGCGAGCCGAGCTCCGGAACCCGGCGCGCGGCGGCCTCCAGAAAAAGCCGCCCCGGTTTGCGCAGATACCGGAGGATCCGCTCGATCGTCAGGGGAATCCCGCACATGAACTGCACCTGGACCACGGCGTTCGTGGCGCCCCACTGGAAGCCGCGGAAACTCTCCGCTTCGCCGGTGGCCGGCGGGAAGATCCCGATGATCCGATCGGTGATCTCGCTGGGGACCGAGAAGTTCGAAAGGGGGTTATAGGAGCAGGAGGCCATCGGCCAGGGGAGCGCCACCAGCCGGAAGGCGTCCGCCCGGCCGCTTTCGGCGCACGCCTCCTTGACCGTGTTAATGAGGCGCTTGTCCCCTTTGGGATCGACGACGACCACGACGTCGCCCTTCTCGATGAGCTGGCGGATGACAAGCTCGATGAACCGCGTCTTCCCTTCGCAGGGCGAACCGAGGACGAGCGTGTGGTGGGTCCGCCGCGCATCGCTCACGAAGAGCGGCTTCTCCGAGAGCATGCCCAGGCCGTGGAGGAGCGTATTTCCCCCGAAACGCACCTGCTCCTCCTCGGGGGGTTCGATCCCGCGGGCCACGCAGTGGTAGAGCCGCTCGGCATGCTCGCGCTTCCACAAGAAGGCGTACCCGAGGAACGTGTGGTCCCTCCGGCGGGGCAGGTCCCGCGGACTCAAGCGCAGGATGTCCCCCGCCAGAAGGGCTCGGGCGACCCTGTGCGCGCGGAGCCACCCCCACCCCGCCGCCAGCGCCAGAAGCACGCTCCCCGCCAGGATCCACGGGCCAAGAAATCCGTACGGCAAGGCGTGCGCTTGGACCGCCACGAGCGCCCCGAAGGCGTTAAGGCCGACGAACAGCCCGAACGCCAGGATCCGCGAGAGGGCGCCCGTCATTCCGATTCCTCCTCGGGGAGGATGGCGTCGCCCGGCTTCCACGTCTGCGGAAGCTCGATGATCTTCTCCCAATCCTTCCAGACCCCGATTCGGTCCCGGACCTCGCGGGATCGGAAAAGGCCCAGCGTATCGAACTTGACGACCTTGAGGGGCCGTTCGGATTCGGGACCGAGAAGAATGGGGTAGACGATCCGATGGGCGGCGGACTTGCGGACGAAATCCAGCCGGGCCAACGCTCGAAGGAAGGCGCTCGTCCGGTCCTGGGGATCGAACTCGGGATAGAGCCCGCGCTCGCGCATCTTGATGAAGACCATGGGAGTCGCCGCGAAGGTCAGGCGGGGGGTCACGTAGACCTGGCCCTGCGCCACGTTGGTGGGGATCCATCCCTCGAGGATGCCCTGGAGAAGATCCCGCACGAGGGTGTCCGGGTCGATTTCCCCGGACGGCGGCCCGAGCGTCGCCGGAACCCTCCGCGGCAAGGCGAGGAGCGCCGGTGGGGGATCCGCCGGAGGGGACCTGAAGTCGTCGATCACGACCTCGGACCCGTCCGCAGAGCGATTGAAACGGACCGTGCCGGCATACACGCCGGCGGCTGCGGCCGCCTCGCCGAGATGCGCACGCGGGATGAGGACCCCTTCTTTCACCTCCGAGGCGCCGCCCTCCTCGAGAGTGGCCTTGAGCTTCCAAAGCCCGGTTGCGGGATCGACGAAGAGGCCTTCGTCCGCCTTGAGCCTGGCGAGGAAAAGCCGCGCCCCCGCTTCGTCCTCTTCCAGCCGCCGGGCCGCGACATCGGAGGGCCCGAAGGTTCCCTTGATGATCGATACGAGCTTGAGCACCGCCTCCGGGTAGCGGAAGAACGCGAAGCGCCGCCCGAGGAGGATGTCGCCCCCGAGGACGTTCGCGAGAAACCGCCCCTCCCTCATCCCTCTGGCGAACGCCCCGGCCAAGTACGCGACGAACGACCCCGGGGCGAACGCGGCGCCGCTTGAGGCCGCTTTGGCTTCCGCCCGGCGCCGGTCCTCGCGCACCGACCGCTGGTCGGCCTCGGCGATGATCTACCGGACCTCCTGCCCTCCGGGGGTTTTCTCCTCGAGGAGTTCCACAAGGATGGCCGGACCGAGATACGCCGCCGCGGTCGGGGTCAGAAGATGCCCCGCAAGGTAGGGCGTCAGACGCACGTGGTCCTCGAGGGTCCGGCCTTCGCGCCACCGGATCCGGCAGCGCTCCCTTCCGTGACGGTCATAGAAGGCTCCCAGGGGTTCGAGGAAGGGGTTGTGGACCTCCCGCTCGGGTCCCGCGACCGTGACCTGGAGGGCCTTGCCGAGATCGTGGTAGAGCGCCAGGAGAAAGCATCCGTATCTCACCCGCGGAAGCCGGCCCGCTTCCTCCTCCGGATTGGGGGATGCGTGTCCCACGAAGTGGCGCGACCGGGCGACGCGAAGGGCCTGGACGGCCACTGCGAGGGAGTGTTCGGCCAGGCCCCACGGCGCGGCGTGGTGGTATGACTCGCTCGCCGGGAGGTCCATCACCTCGTAGAAGAAGTCTTCGACGGCGTCCCGGACGAGGGTCCGCGCCTGATCGGGCTCGAGTTCGGGAAAGCGTTCGAGCGCGTCGGAAAGGAGCCGTGCGGCGGGCTCGCCCGCCAGGCGTTCGCGGACGGCGGCGCGCGAGGGGCTCTCGGGTTCGGAAGCCGGTGCGCGAGCGGACTTTCGTATCAGCCAGTCGAGCTTCATGGTTACCCGGCCGGCGGTCTCGGTTCGACGAGATGCACCGGCAGGCACCCCCGGCATTCGCGGAAGATGCCGAAGTGGATGAAGAGGTAGGCTCCGTGGAGGGAGAGGGCCCCCGCCTCGATCGCGCGCCCCCGCGGAGATCCGATCGGGACGCACGCGCGCCTTGAGGGGCGGACCATCTGGACGTAGTGCCCGGTGCGGGGCTCGTAGGGGTAGCTCGAAAGGACGGCCCGTCCCAAGGGCCTGGAGGCTACGCGCCCCGCGCGAAGGGCGGTGAGGTAGGAGGCCAAGACCTCGCTCGGATGGACGGTAAAGCCGATGCGGGGGAACCATGAGCCCCAGGTGCCCGCGCAATCCGAAGGCCGCGGCACCACGGAGCAGGCGGGAAGAAGCGCGCGTCCGATGGCCTCTTCGGGCGCAAGAAGGGCGTCGGCCAGTCCCGTTCGCCAGAAGTAGCCGTCGATCTCGGAGAGATAGGAAAGGTCGAAGAGGTCTCCTCGGGGTTTGGCCAGCGGGAGGGCGTTCTGGATCGCCAGGTCGGGGACGAATTCGAAAGCGTGGGCCTCGGCGAACTGGAGCCTGGTGCCGTCTCCGGCGCCGTTCGTATGGCTTGCGGTCCGGCCGAACCGCGGGATCGCCTCGAAGAGGCTGAAGAACGGGGCGGCCTCCACGAGGTGCGTGCCCCAGGGTTGCCGAACGGCCTCGAGAATCCCGACGGGGTAGGCGTTTTCGGTGATGAGGCACGTCGTCACGCCGCCGTTCGGGGACGGGCACGCCAGGACCCCCAGGATCCGCCAGCTCCGGAGGATGCAGCTGACGTCGATCGCGAGGGTCAGCGACGCGAGGCTTTCGGTGCCTGCGTAGGGGCGGATCGTGTCTTCCTGGGGCACCGCCAGAGCGAGGATCAGAGCCATGGAGGTCTGCTTCACGGCACGTCTCCTTCGATGATCTCGACGGCGGCGCCGTCGGGGCTGACGGTGCACCGGGCGCGGGAGGCCTGCAGCCCCAGGCGCTCCGCAAGTTCCCGCGTCAAGAGGGTTACCCCTCCCAGGGCCGCGCAGTCGCTCAAGCGTTCCGCTCGGGAGACGAGGACGACGTCCCTTCGCCGGAGCGGATCCTGGGGAAGCCCCTGGATCCGTCCCGTCCGGTCGATTGTCACCACGAAGATCGTGGCGCCCCGCAGGGGTTCCGGAAGCGGCTGCCGAGGCTTCCAGGTTCTCCGGACGGTGCGGATCGGATCGGGGAGCCCCGCGTCGTGCCGGCGGGGCATCAGGGCCGGCGTTCCGCTTTGGAAGCGTGAAAGAGTCTCCTTGAGGGCGGTGGCGGCGCGGCGGTAGTTCCCCTCGACGCGGGCGGGATCGAAGCGGACGGTTTCTCCCCTGTCGGCGCGGCGGACGTGGATCGTTTCGAGGGCGGGATTCCCCAGCGGGGCCCCAAGTCCCGCCAGCGCGGCCAGGGCCATCGTTGCCATCCTACCGCCCACGGGTTTCCTCCCGTTTCTCGGGGCCCGCCGTTCCGCGTGCGTCGATCGTTTGCGCGGTCACGACAAGGCCGAAAGGATTGGTCTCGGACGGCACGACGGGGGCGATTTCGAGGGCGTAGCGGACGTCGAGAGTTTCCCTGGGGAGATCGGCGATGAGGGTCCGCCGGAGGGCGCGCAGGCGGGCGCGGTAGCGGCCGTCCTCCAGCCGTTCGACCTCGACTTCTTCGGGCAGCGGGGGCGAGAGCACGGAGGCTTCGCGGGCGCGGACGACATAGGCGGTGCGCTCCTCGAGGGCTCGCCGGGCGGTTTCGACGCGGTCGGCGCTTACGAACCGAAGGAGGTAGTTGGCGCGATCGGCGGCGGTGGCAGGCGAGTAGTCGTCGAAGTAGAGGAGGTAGAGGAGGGCGAAATGACGGATGGCGGCGTCGGGAACCCGGGCGGGGATGCGGATCTCTTCGCGCGGGACGCCGGGGACGACGAGCGTCGGCCGGCCGCGGAGGCCCAGAACGGCCAGCGCGGCTGTCAGGGCGACGTTCACCGCGGCGAGGAGCGCCACGACACCGATCGTGACATGCCGCATCGGGAGGGGCTTCACGGTGCGACCTCGGGAACGTAGTGGAGCTGCGGAGGGGCCAGGACGAGGGCCGCCAGGGCGGCGCTCTGGATCGTCGCGGTCGCGATCAGGGAAAGCGCAAGGAGTTTGACGGCCGCGAGGTCGAGAAGGGTTTGGGTGCGGCTATTTCCCGTTGACGCTCATGCGGCGACCCCCACCGCGGGGGCCTTCACCACCGCTTGATTTCCATATAGCCTCCGC
>FWPU01001495.1_pt1 | contig 10519 bp, 9 predicted proteins | sample 2228361 | NCBI WGS metagenome assembly FWPU01 (sample SAMEA103939777, study PRJEB20133) | metagenome | reverse complement strand
CGCCGGCTCTGAGCGGCTGGAACGAGCAGTACGGCCATGGCGTGCTGAATGCCGAGGGCTCGTTGAAGGCCCTGGGCGTTGCCGATGCGCCAGGCTCGTTGGCCGAGGTGAACTTCGGCCCGCTGCTCTGGGCGCTCGTCTCGCTCGCGCTGGTGCTGCTCACGGTGAAGTCGCGGCAGCGGCCGGGCTATTTGAACGTGCTGGTCAAGCCCACGTTCCTTCTGCCGCTGCTTCTGGCCACCGTCGGGTTCTTCTTCTTGCGCTGGCTGTTCGGCTCGGCCGGCGGGGTGGCCGGCGAGGTGGTGGACCTCTCGTCGATTCCCATTCCCGACTGGCAGCGCATCATCTTCGGCCGCGGCAAGCTCGCCAACCCGCTCTTCTACAGCGCGCTCATCCCCATCGGCGCGTCACTGTTGGGCATCAAGTGGAAGGGCGTTCGGCCGGTCATCGCCGGTCTGGCCATCGGCTTCGCCGGATTCTTGGGCTACGCGATGTGGGCGCAGGCTCCGGCGCTGGCGTACCTGCCGTTCAAGGTGCTGGCCTACCCGTGGCTGCTCGTCAACGCGGCATGCTGCCTGCTCATCGCGCGGGCGATGCTGAAGAAGGAGGCCTGAGTGCGGCTCAGGGGCAGGGTCGTCTTCCGCGACATCGAGACCGGCGTCTGGGTGATCGAGGGCGACGACGGGCGCACCTACCAGCTCGCCGGCGGAGACCGGAAGATCAAGAAGGACGGCGCGCGCGTCGAGATCGACGGCGACGTCGACGAAGGCGCCATGACGGTCGGCCTGGTCGGGCCGGTCCTGAACGTCAAACGCTACCGGTTCCTCTGAGCCGGCCCTTCGCGCGAGAGCCGCCGGCGCTCGGCCTCGTACGCCTCGACGGGAATCTCGCCTCGCCGGGCCTGCCTCCGCAGCGCTTCCAGCCGCTCGCGCTCGGACTTCTCCTCGGGCGGAGCGCCGGCCGAAAGCGGCTTCAGCGGGTGGAGCAGGTCCACCCGGTTGAGGGCGGCTCCGCGAGGGTCGGCGAAGTACATGCCCGTGAGCGCCAATGACGCGAGCGAGAGGGGCACCAGCACGAGCAGCCGCTTGTTCGCCGGAGGCAGTGGAACGTCCTCGACCGCGCGCGTCGGCTCGAGCCAGCGACGTCGGCCGAGCAGGGTGAGGGCGCCGGCCATCGCTCCGATGCCAAGTGCCGCCATCGGGAGCGCCCAGTACCAGGCCAGCTCGGCGTCGGCTCCATCGCCCAGCGCGAAGTAGAGCGCCAGCGAGACGAGGTTGTTGGCGGCGTGGGCGCCGATCGCCGGCCAGAGCGACTGCCCCTTCCAGAACAGCCAGCCGAAGAGAAAGCCGAGCTGGAGCCGCGCGAGAAAGCCGATCGGGTCGGCGTGGAGCGTGCTGAAGACGAGGGCGGTCAGGCCGATGGCCACCGCGGGGCGCACGTGCGCCTCGTGCAGCCCGCGCTGGAGCACGCCGCGGAAGAAGAACTCCTCGCACACGGGGGCCGCCACGATGACGCCGGTCGACAGCACCACCAGCTCGGCCTCGGTGGCGTGGCGGAAGAGGCGGGTGAGGTCGAACAACTCCTCGAGCCACTCGGGCGAGAGCGACTGCGAGAAGAGCTGCAGCGGAATGACGGCCAGAAAGTAGTTGGCCGCTCCGAGGAGCAACCCGACGAGCAGCGGCACGAGCCCGGCGAAGCGGAGCCCGGCGGCAGCCCAGGGATCTCGCCCCGTCCACCGGATGGCCACCGCGGGCGTAAGAAGGAAGACGAACAGCTCGGAGAACCACAGGCCCCAAGGCACGCTCAAGAGCTGCGCCGCGGTGCCCAAGGTCACGAACAGGCCGATGACGGCGAGGCCGAGCAGCAGGGTGAAGACCGGCGCACGGCTCGAGGGAGAGGGCGGGACGGCTGGGATTTCCTGGGCCACGCGAAAGCGGTCTGTATAATGCCCACCTCATCATCGGGAGAGGGAGACCGTTGAGAGGGATCGGAGGGGCCTGCGCGGTAGCCGCTTGCGTGGCGCTCGTCCCTTTTCGCGGTGAGGCCGCCGCCTACCAGGTGGAGGCGCGCACCGAGGCCCAGGCCTACCAGATGCGCGCGTTCCGCGGCACGGGGCCGGACGATCCGGTGCTTTTGCCGAGGCGCCGGCTGGTGCAGTACCTCGGGCTGAACGTCTACGAGTTGGTGAGCGGCAGGCCGTTCGGCTTCGAGTCGTCCTTGCGCATCTTCGCCGACCTGGGCCTGCCCCGCGGCGAGGCCTCGCGCGTCGATGGGCTCCGGTCCGAAGAGGCCGACCTCCTCTACGCGAACGTCAGCTACACCGGCACGTCGACCAAGGTTCGCTTCGGGCGGCAGAGCTACGTCGACCTGATGGACTACATGGCGTTCGACGGGCTCCTGGTGCGCTACCTGCACGGCTCGGGGTTCGGCGGCGAGGCCTACGGCGGCCTGTGGGTGAAGGGCTCGAGCCTGCTCGGCTCGTCGGTGTACCAGCCCGACGGCACGCGCGAGACGGACATCCGCCGGCTGGCGGCGCAGCTGCCCACTGCCTCGCCCGAGCTCGACGACATCGAGCCGATGTACGGCGTGAAGCTGCTCATGGAGAACGTCGGCGGCTTCTCGGCCTCGCTCGGTTACCGCACCGCCATGCTGTCGGGGAAGACCGACCTCGAGCGCGCGGCGGTCGAGGCCCGCTACGGCAAGGGCCGCGGCATCAACGTGCTGGCGGGCATCGAGTACGACCTGTTCATGTCGCGCATCGCGCAGGCCCGCTTCCTCGCGCGCTACGACCAGGCGCTCTTCGCGGTGACCGCCGAGGCGATGCGGGTGCAGCCGGTGCTGTCGGCGGACTCCATCTTCCTGTACTTCGCCACCTCGCCCCGCGACGAGCTGCGCGTGCGGCTCGACTACACGCCGGTCGGCCCGTTCCGCTTCTACGGCTCGGTGCTGGCCGACGCGTACTCGAGCAACCTGAACCCGTCGCTGGCGGTGGCGCAGCGGCTCACCGAGAGCGGCGTGGCCACGTTCCCCTCCACCGCGCTGGGAGCGGGCGGCGGCACCGCGATGCGCCTGGGCCCCTTCCGCGCCGCGGGTGATCTGACCGTCAAGTCGGGCTTCGGCGGCCGGCAGCTCTGGGTCGACGTGACCGGCGGCTACGCTCCGACCGACGGCACGTACACCGTCGACGCGCGCCTGTCGCTCGCCAACATCAACGACCAGCTCAACCCGAACCTGAACGGCACCTTCCTCGGCGCGCAGCTCTGGGGCAGCTACGCGCTCTCGCCCGCCTCGCGCGTCTCGGTGGTGCTCGAAGAGAACGTCAACCCCTTCACGCGGTCGGACCTGAAGATGTTCTTCCTCTTCGACATGAGGGCGTCGCTCTGATGCTCCGGCCGGGCGACACCTTCGGGCGCCTCTTCGGCCGCCCGGGCCGGAAGCTGGCCATCGCCCTGGCGCTCACGACCTTTGCCGTCGCCACCTCCCTGGCCATCGCCGCCACCGGGCGCGAGCGCAGCCTGGCGGTCTACCCGCCGCAGATCATCCCCATCAAGTTCGACGTGAAGGGGCACGCGACCCATCTCAAGGAGGGCGCCGACTGCCTGACCTGCCACGACACCGCCCGAAAGAGCGTCAAGGCGGCCGACAACCTGCTGCCCGGTCACTCCGCTCCGGGCAAGCACCACGCCGACTGCGAGAGCTGCCACGACATCGAGAAGGCCGCGCAGGGAAAGAAGGTCGACCCGCCGTCGGCCTGCGCCGACTGCCACGTCGGCTTCGACGAGACGGTGCGCAAGGAGCCGCCGAAGGTCGTCTTCCCGCAGCCGAACCTCATCTTCGACCACAAGGTCCACGTCGATAAGAAGATCCGCTGCGAGTCGTGCCACGGCGAGATGAAGGACCTCGAGCTGGCCACGCGGCAGCAGCTCCCCAAGATGGAGACCTGCCTGGTCTGCCACGAGGGCACCTTCGCCTCGGCGGCGTGCGCCACCTGCCACAGGGTGACCCCGTCCGGCCGGCTGCAGGTGAGCTTCGCCTCGGGCATCATGCGGCCCACGCAGGGCAACCCGTTCGGCATGGATCACGGCCCCCGCTTCGAGCTCACCCACGGCACGCGCGCTGCGCTCGAGCGCAACGCGTGCATGGACTGCCACGCCGAGAACGAGTGCCAGTTCTGCCACGACTCGCTGCAGAAGCCGCTGGCGGTACACCCGAACGACTACATCACCACGCACCCGGTGCAGGCGCGCATGGACTCGACCAGGTGCGACAGCTGCCACCGCATGCAGTCGTTCTGCACCGCCTGCCACGAGCGCGTCGGCGTCAGCATGGACGCCGACCGCGGCCTCAAGGCGCGCAACCTCAAGGTGCACAACGATTACACGAGCTGGGTCGACGCGCCGGCGCCGGGCGTGAGCACCCTCGGGCATCATGCGGTGGTGGCCTCGCGCGACATCAAGCAGTGCATGGCCTGCCACCGCGAGGAGTCGTGCATCAGCTGCCACGCCACCTCGGCCGTGCCCACCGCCAGCCGCTTCGTCAACCCGCACCCGGCCGGCTTCGACAAGGCCTGCAAGGCGCTGGCGGCGAAGAACGACCGCGCCTGCCTCAAGTGCCACTCGAATTCGGACCTCCAGGCGAGGGGCTGCCGATGAGGCGACTCTGGTTCGTCGCGCTTCCGATTCTCATTTGGGCCGCGTGCCTCGAGCCTGGCGCGCCGCTTCTGGCCAGGCTGGATGAGACTCCGCCCTCGGTGCTGTCGACCGTCCCGCCCATCACCGACGGCGGCACCCTCTCGTCGCTGCCGGCCGGCTCGCCGATCGAGATCACCTTCTCCGAGGAGATGGACATCCGCACGCTGAGGCCGGGCATCTCGGTGCTCAAGCGCAACCGGGTGCCGCCCGAGGAGCTGTCGCTGCTCGTCACGGTGCCGCCGCCCGGCCCGCCCCTGGTGCAGGACCTCGACCGGCCCTACCTGGTGCGCGTCTACCCGAACGGCCAGACGCTCCTTCCGGACAACACCAACTACTCGCTCGTGCTGCGGACGCTGCTCGCCGACGCACAGGGCAACGCGCTGCCCGAGGAGATCCAGATCCGATTCCGAATCACTCCCTGACCTGGCAGAGGGCAGCCCAGGGGCGCCCTCTGCCCTCGCAGGCTGAAGGGCCACCCCCTAGAATCGGCCGGAAGATGCGCGCGGCACTTCTGGCGCTCGTTCTCTTGTCGGCAGCTTGCGAGTACTACGACAGGCCGAACCGGCCGGTGCCGCGCGACTTCCGGGCGGTGACGCTGGGCGGGAAGGTCGTCGACCGGGCAAAGATGCGCGGGCAGCCGTGGGTGATCGGCCTGTGGGTGCCGACCTGAAGCATCTGCGCTCGGGAGTTGCCCGAGCTCGAAGCGGTGCGCCGCGAGTACGAGCCCAAGGGAGTAGCCTTTCTGGCCCTGTCGCTCGAGCCAGACGAGCAAGAGGTGCTCGAGGCGGCGAACCGGCTCGGGCTGGAGATGCCGGTGGCCATCGTCGAGGGCGAGGTGCTCGGCCCGCTGGGCGTGAACCAGGTGCCGTCCACCGTCTTCGTGGATCGCGAGGGCACCATCGTGGCGGCGGCGAGGGGCACCATCGTGGCGGCGGCCAGCGGCGACCGGAGCCGGTCCTTCTTCGAACGGCGGGTGAAGGCGCTCCTCGGGCCGTGAACGGGCAGAGGACAGGCCAGAGGCCCCGGCGGGTCAGGCCGGCCGGGAGAGGAACGCGCGAATGTCGGCGGCCAGCTTCTTCTGCTCGTTGCCGGCCGGGCCCAGCTTCAACTTCTTGTCCTGCTCGGCGAGCAGGCCCTGATCCAAGAGGTAGAGCAGGGCATTCTCGAGGTTCTGGCGCGAGAGCGACTCGGCGGCGCCGATGCGGCCGGCGTGGAAATGGGCGCGGCCGGTCTCCAGGGCCAGCTTGACGAACTCCTTGCGGTCGATGTTCCCGCCGCCCACCTCCTCGAGGGTGAGCGCCGCGAGCAAGTACGACTCGAGGTAGTCGCGGAGCAGGTCGGCGAAGAAGTAGAGCTGCGGCCGCGCGTGCGGCTCGGGAGCGACGGACACCTTCTCGCCGTCGACGACGAGCAGGCCCAGATGCACCAGGCGCTCGACGGTCTTCTCGAAGAGCGTGTCGAAGCTCTGCCCGACCCGGTAGATGAATTCGAGCTTGAACAGCCGCGAGAGGAACAGGGCCGACGCCTTCACCTGCTCGCGCTCGCCCGGCGCCTTCAGCACCGCGTTCGCCACCAGGGCGATGGGGGCGACCAGGTTCATCAGCGTGTTCTTGTGGAAGGCCAGCTCGGCGCGCCGATCGTCCTCGGCCTGGTAGATGATTTCGCCCTTGGCCGTCTGCACGCGCACCATGCCGTCGGATGCGAACGTGCTCATGGCGTCGCGCATCGGCCCGAGCACCGTCGGGTCGGCGGGTGCGCCGAAGAGCACCGACGACAGGCGCGCCCCTTCGAGCTCGGCCACGCGCCGCAACAGCAGCACCCGATCGGCGACGTCGCGCGAAGAGATGCCCCGCAGCCGGTGGGCGAGCAGCGCCGAGGCCACCAGGGCCTGCGGCGTCACCGTCTGCACCCGGCTGATGCCGTACATCACCCGGTGGCCCAGCGCGCGCACCAGCGACTTCTTCTGCTCGTCGCTCACCGGCCCGTCCGGCGAGAGCTGGCGCGAGCGCATGAAGTCGACCACCGAGATGGGCTCGTCGAAGTTGATCTGAATGCGCCCGTAGCGCGAGCCGAGCACCTTGGGTGTGCTGAGCAGCGCCTTCAAGTCCTCGGGTTTCTTCTCGCCGCCGGCCAGCTCCTTCGAGTAGCTCGACGATTCGATGACCTTCTCGTAGTCGATGGCGATGGGAACGAAGTGCAGGTCCTTCGTGGCGCCCTCGAGAACCGATTCGACCTCCCAGGTGAGGAGCCCCAGCTTCGGCATCAAGAGCTTGCCGGTGCGCGAGCGGCCGCCCTCGGGGAAGAACTCCTGGTGCACGCCGTCGTGGGCCAGCTTCTTCACGTACGCCTTGAACGCGGCGGTGTAGACCTTGTCGTCCTTGAACGAGCGGCGCAGGAAGAAGGCCCCGCCCCGGCGCAAAATGGGCCCCAGCGGCCAGAACGAGAGGTTGGCCCCGGCCGCCACCACCGGAATGGAGTAGCCGCGCTCCCAGAGCACGTACGACATCACCAGGTAGTCCACGTGGCTCTTGTGGCTGGGCAAGAGCACCAGCGGAGCCTGCGCCGCCGCCTTCATCGCCCGCTCGAGCCCGGCCTCGTCGACCTCGATGCCGTCGTAGATGCGGTTGAAGACCCAGCGCAAGAGCGGCGCGAGCAGGGCCACGACGGTGGGGTGGTAGCGGGCCGCGATGGACTCGAGGTCGCGTCGGATCTGCCGCATCACCGAGTCGGGCGAGCGCCCCGACGACGCCGCGATGTCCTCGGCCTGCTTCCTCAGCGAGCGGTCGCGGAGAATCTCCTCGATCTGCCGCCTGGCCGGTTTGAGCGGCGGGCCGAACACCGCGCGCGTCTCGCGGGCCAGGTGCACGTGAAGCGCGCCACGGACCTTCCGGGCGATCACCTCGTCCGAATCGGCCGGGTTCTCCTCGATGAACTTCCTGAGGTCGATGGGCTCGCCCACGCGGAACTGCGCCCGGTGGTAGTTGCGCCAGAAAGCCAGCACCGTGTGGAGGAAGCCGGGCGCCTCGGGGCTGCCGAAGAGGAAATCGATGATGCCGGGCTTGAGCCGCTTCTGCCACTTCTCCCAGACGAACAGCTCGGGCACCAGATAGACGGTCTTGTCGCCCTTCCTCGCCATCTGCACCAGGGCGGGGAAGGGGTCCTCGCGGATGTTGCGGCCCTTCGCCACGCCGAACACCGACTGCTTGAGGAAGATCAGGCCCGAGCCGCCGCTTCTCCGCGCATAGGTGAAGCGCACGTCGAAGTCGCCGCGCTGGGCGGCGAATCGCCAGGGGCGGGTGAACCAGGGCCGCAGATTCACCACCGCGCGCACCGGGGGCAGCCCCCGCTTCACCAGCACCCAGGCCAGGTAGAGGTAGTTCACCCAGGCGGTGGTGCGCATGACGTGCACCACGAAGCCGTCCTGGTGCAGCCGCTCGAGCGTCTGGGCCGACTCGGGCGAGAGCCGCACCGGCTCGAAGTACCGGGCGGCGAGCGCACGGCCGATGGGCCCGAACTCGGCCTTGAGCGCCGCTTCGGGCTCGGTGCGAAGGAGCGCGTCCACGAAGGGGAAGGTTAGCGGAGGTGAGCCTTCGGCTGCGACGCTTCACATCTGCTCGGGAGTGGCCACCCCGAGCAGCGACAGGCCCGCGGCCAGGGTGACCCGCACCGCGTCGGTGAGCGCCAGCCGCGCGTGCTTCCGCTCTTCGTCCTCCTCGACCAGCACGCGCTTCTGCCGGTCCTGGTTGCCCAGCGTGTACCAGCGGCTGAAGGCCGATGCGACGTCGAGCAGGTGCCGCGCCACGTGCGAGGGCTCGTCCTGCTCCACCGCGTCGCGCACCGCCATCGGAAAGCGGGCCACCGCGCGCACGAGCGCCTGCTCCTCCGGGAGCGTCAGCCGTTGCGCGTCGTAGCTTTGCGGAGCGCCGCCGCCCTTCTCGAGGATGCTCACCGCCCGGGCGTGCGCGTACTGGAGGTACGGCCCCGAGTGGCCCTCGAAGCTCAACACGTCCTCCCAGTCGAAGGTGTAGTCCGTCGTGCGGCGGTTCTTGAGGTCGCCGAACACCACCGCCCCGACGCCGATCTGCTCGGCCAGCCGTTCGGGATCGTCCGTGTGGATGCGGCCCTCGAGGACGTTGGCCTTCACCTTCTCCAGCGCCCGATTCTTCGCCTCGTCGAGCACGTCGTTGAGGAGCTGGATCTTCCCCTTGCGCGTGCTCATGCCGTGCACCCGGCCGAAGTTGACGTGCACCATGCGGCCGGCGAACGGGCGCCCGAGCTTCTCCAGGACGGTGAAGAGCTGGCGGAAGTGCAGCGACTGGTCGGTGGCCACGACGTACAGCGCGCGGTCGAAGCAAAAGCGCTCGTAGCGGTCGATGGCCGCGGCGAGATCCCGCGTCAGGTACAGCGTGGTGCCGTCGGCCGTCTTCAGCATCGCCGGCGGCTCGCCCTCCTTGTAGGGCAGATCGACGATGAGCGCGCCCTCGGAGATGCGGGTGCCGATCTTCCGGGAAATCTCCTCGATGACCGGCTCCATGCGGCCCTGGTAGAGGCTCTCGCCCTCGTAGTGCTGGAAGGTGATGCCCAGCCGGGCGTAGATCTTCTCGAGCTCGCGCAGCGACACCTCGCGCATCTCGCGCCAGAGGGCGATCGCGTCGGGCTCGTTCGACTCCATGCGGCGGAAGAACTCGCGGGCGCGGGCGTCGAACGCGCTGTCGCTCTCGGCCCGCTCGTTGGCGCGCTTGTAGACCTCGAGCAGGTGGCTCAAATCTCCCTTGCGCGTGACGTCGCCCCACTCCTGGAAGCCGACCGCCACCAGGCCGAACTGCTTGCCCCAGTCGCCCAGGTAGTTGATCCCCTCCACGCGCCAGCCCTGCGACTGGTACAGGTTGGCCAGCGAGTGGCCGATCACCGTCGAGCGGATGTGGTGGTAGCCGATGGGCTTGGCGATGTTCGGCGACGAGTAGTCGATGACCACCGTCTTGCCGCGGCCGCTCTCGCCCTCGCCGTAGCGGGTACCCGACGAGCGGGCCTGGTCGATGACCTCGCGGGTGAACGGCATCGAGGCGAAGCGGGCGTTGACGTACGGGCCGGCGGAGACGATCTCCAGGCCCGGCACCGAGACGCTGCTTGCCAGGGCCGAGGCGATCGCCGGCGGCGCCTTCTTCTGCACCTTGGCCAGAGCGAAGGTGGCGAACGAGAGGTCTCCGTGGGCCGGCTCGGCGGCCTTGACCTGCCCGTCCACCTCCTCGACGCTCGAGCCGAGCGAGCTGGCCAGCGCCTCGGCGAAGGCCCTGCGGTAGCGCGCGTAGATGGGTTCGCTCATGCTGCCGCAATTACCAGATGCCGACGCGGGAGGAAGCCCTTCCGTCAGGCCTGAACGCCGGTCGTCCGCGCCGGCCGCACCACCGAGGCCACCGTGTCGAGCACCTGGGCCACCTGGAGCGGCTTCTCGAAGAAACCGTCGATGCGATCGAGCCCGGTGCCGGACGAGAGCGCCGCCACGTCGCGCGCTCCGGAGATGATGTAGACGGCGACGTCGGCCAGCTCGGGCGTGCCGCGAATCTGGTGGAGCACGCTCATGCCGTCCTCCTCCGACAGCCGCAGGTCGAGCAGCACCAGCGCGGGCCGCATGCGCTCGAGCGTCGCGCGCGCCTTGCTGGCCGACTCGCAGGAGACCACCCGGTAGCCCTCGAGCTCGAGCACCTGGGCGAGCACCTCGCGGCAGTCGGCGTCGTCTTCCACCAGGAGAATGCAGCCGCACTCGGGCGAGCGCGGGTGCTCGGCGGCGGCCACCGCGCCGGCGAACATGGGCAGATGGACCTGCACCT
>FWPU01013216.1_pt1 | contig 10527 bp, 10 predicted proteins | sample 2228361 | NCBI WGS metagenome assembly FWPU01 (sample SAMEA103939777, study PRJEB20133) | metagenome | reverse complement strand
CTCAAACCGCCGCGCGCCGGGCGCCCGCCGCTCGCCGCGCGGGGGCGGGGCGCGCGCGCCGGGGGGGCGATCAGCCGAAGTCGTCCTCCAGGCTGTAGCGGAGCGTCAGGCGGTCGATCTCCCCCGTGTTCGGGCAGTAGACGGTGATGTCCTTGAGCGGCTTCGCGTAGACGTGCACGGTCACGAGGTCGCGCTCGGATGTGTTCGCGAGCTGGTGGATCTCTCCGCGGTCGACGCACGCGAGGTTCGCCCTTTCGAGCCGCTCCTCGCTCGCCTTGCGGACGAGGACGCGCCCGGGACCCGGGCGGTCGTACTCCTCGAACATGCGCGAGGTGAGCGTCCCTCCGAAAACGCGCGTCACGTTGAGGGAGCCCGCGTGGTCGTGGATCGTGGTCACCTGGCCGGGCTTCCAGCAGAGCACGAGCATGTCGAAGCGCGGGGTGCGACAGACCAGGTTGCGAGAGTAGGTCTCGTCGCAGAAGTGAATGTGCTCCTGGACGAGCTCGTCGCGCAGGTCGAGCCGCGAGACCAGGTCGCGCAGGGCCTCCAGATTCAGCTCCCGCTGGGGAATGTGCATCATTTCCAGAATGAAGTCCTCGATGCTGAGCTTGCCGGTGGCCTTGAGCGGCATGGCGTTCGCCCTCCCCTGCGCGGTTCATTCGAGCGCCCGCGCCCGCGTTTGTCAATAACCGGCCGCCCCGGCGGACCGGTCCCGCGTTGACAGCCGCGCCGCCCGCGGGTTAGAGTTCCGCGACCTGCCATGGTCGCCCGGACCGCGCTCGCGCTCTTCGCCGCCGCCTCCGCCGCGCTCGCCGCGGCCGCGGGCCCCGTTGCCGCCGGCGAGTTGGCGCGCATTACGATCCTCCACACGAACGACCTCCACGGGCAGGTGCGGCCGCTCAAGGCGGTGTGGTCCCGGCGCGACGACGCGCCGCTTCTGGGCGGGTTTTCCGCGCTCGCCTCCATGATCGAGTCGCTGCGCTCGAAGGCGCGGGCGGAGGGAGACGGGGTGCTGCTTCTCGACGCGGGGGATTGCTGGCAGGGCACCCCGGAGGGAAACCTCACCGAGGGCCGGATCGTCGTCTAGTGGATGAACCTCCTCGGCTACGACGCCCTCGCGATCGGCAACCACGAGTTCGACGCGGGGCCCGCCGCTCTCGGGCGCCTCGCCGCGCTGGCACGCTTTCCGTGGCTTTCCGCGAACCTCGACGAGGCGGAGAGCGGGCGCCCTCCGGGCTTTGTGCGCGCCGCCGTGGAGAAGGAGGTCGCCGGGGTGCGCGTGGCGCTCGTGGGGCTTACCGCGGAAGACACCCAGCGGATTTCCCTCCCACCGCTCACGGCGGGCTTTCGGTTCCGCCCGGCGCTCGACGCCGCGCGCGCGGAGGTCGCCGTGGCGCGCGAGCGCGGGGCGGAGGTGGTCGTGATCGTCTCGCACTGCGGCGCCGAGAGCGACCGGGCGATCGCGGCGGCGGTGCCGGGGATCGACGCGATCGTGGGCGGGCACTCGCACCGCGCGCTCGACCCGCCGCACGTCGATCCGCGGACGGGGACGATCGTCGCCGCCACGGACGGAAGGGGAACGGCGCTCGGGCGGCTGCGGCTGGTCTACGACCGGGAGCGGCGCGCGGTCGTCGAGCGCGCGGGCGAGGTGATCGAATGCCGCTCCGCGGACTGGCCCCCGCACGAGCCCACGGAGCGGCTGATCGCGGCGTACGCGGTCACGATCAACGCGATCATGGACGTCCCGCTCGGGGTCGCCGAGGAGGACCTGATCCGCGTCCCCGGCTTCGCCTCCTCCGAGCTCGGGAGCTGGGTGGCCGACGTCATGCGCGAGGCCGTGGGCGCGGACGTCGCGCTCACGAACAAGACGGGCCTGCGCGCGGACATTCCGAAGGGGGCGATCCGCCTGCGCGAGGTCTACCAGGTCTCGCCGTTCGGGAACACGTGCGTGACGCTGCGCCTGAGCGGGCGGGAGCTCCGGCAGGCGATCGAATTTTCGCTCTCCGACCCGGCGCTCGCGCTCGAGGTCTCGGGGCTCACGGTCCGCTACGACCTCGAGCGCCCGCGCGGGGACCGCGCGGTGGCGATCTGGGTGGGCGGAGAGCCGCTCGACCTCGATCGCGCCTACACGGTCGTGACGAACAGCTTTCTCGCGAGCGGCGGGGATGGGCACCGCACGCTCGCGGGCGGGCGCGACCGGCGGGACACCGGGCTCGACGTCATGAGGCTTCACGCGGAGGACGTGAAGCGGCGCGGGCGGGTGCGGCTCGCGATCCCATCGCGGGTCGCGCCGGCGGAACCGCCGCTCCCGGCGGAGCCGGCCGGGCGGCCCAGGTGACGCGGAGGCCGCGGCGCGCGCGGAAATCGCAGGAACCGAAGCGACGGCGACGACCGCTCGATGGGCTACGACCTCGAAAATCTGAGGAGCCTTCTCGGGATCGCGGCGATCGTCGGGGTGGCGGCGCTCTTCTCCGAAAACCGCCGCGCGATCCGCTGGCGCACCGTCGCGGCCGGGCTTCTCCTCCAGGGGGGGCTCGCCCTGGTCGTGCTCAAGACGGAGGCGGGGCTCTGGGTCTTCGCGCGGATCGCCACGGGGGTGAATCGGCTGATCGAGACCGCGGAGGCGGGCGCGACGTTCGTGTTCGGGCCGCTCGCGAAGCCCGCGGGGGGCGGGGTGGGGTTCGTGTTCGCGTTCGCCGTCCTTCCCACGGTGATCTTCGTCGGAGCGCTCACGAGCGTGCTCTATCACCTGGGCGTGCTCCCCCTCGTCGTGCGCGGCATGGCGTGGGTCATGCGGCGGGTCATGGGGGTCTCGGGGGCGGAGGCGCTCGCGGCCGCCTCGAACGTGTTCGTCGGGCAGACGGAGGCGCCGCTCGTCGTGCGGCCCTACCTCGCGAAGATGACGCGCTCCGAGCTCATGGCGCTCATGACGGGCGGGTTCGCGACGATCGCCGGAGGCGTGCTCGTCGCCTACGTCGCCATGGGGATCTCGGCCACGCACCTCCTCGCCGCCTCGCTCCTTTCCGCGCCGGCCTCCCTGCTCGTCGCGAAGGTCCTCGTCCCCGAGACCGAGCAGCCCGAGACCGGCGGGCTCGGGCACGTGAGAATCGAGCGCGCGTCGGCGAACGTCCTCGACGCCGCCGCGGCCGGCGCCGCCGACGGCGTGCGCCTCGCGCTCAACGTGGCGGGCATGCTCGTCGCCTTCGTGGCGCTCGTCGCGCTCGCCGACGGCGCGCTCGGGTGGGCGGGCCGCGCGCTCGCCATCGAGGGCGGGCTCTCGCTCGCGCGCATCTTCGGCTGGGTCTTCTGGCCGCTCGCGTTCGCGATCGGGGTCCCGCTCGCCGACGCCGCCGCCGTGGGAGCGCTCATCGGCACGCAGATCACGCAGACGGAGTTCCTCGCGTACGCGCGCCTCGCCGCGCTGATCCAGCTCCCGCCCGACGCGGGCGGGCTCTCGGCGCGCGCGGCCATGATCGCGACCTACTCGCTCTGCGGGTTCGCGAACTTCGGGTCGATCGGAATTCAGCTCGGCGGGATCGGGGCGCTCGTGGAAAGCCGGCGGCACGACCTTGCGCGGCTCGGGATCAAGGCCATGCTCGCGGGGGTGCTCGCGTGCAACATGACGGCCTCGATCGCGGGGGCGCTCATCTCGCGCCCGGAGGCCGAGCTCCGCCACGCGCAGGCGATCGCGCGCCTCGCCGCGGAAAAGGGGGATCTCGCGCGCGCCGCCGCCGCGTACGACGCCGTGGCGCGCCTGCACCCCGGAACGTGGGCCGCCGAGCGCGCGCTCCGCGAGAAGGCGGCGCTCGCGGGCGCCGGGCGAACAAGCGAGGAGGAACGCGCGCCGTGATCCGCCAGTGGTTTCTCGATCCGCGCCGCAACAAGGTGGAGCTGCACGTCCACATGGATGGCGCGGTGCGGGTGGAGACGTTCCTCGACATCGCCCGAAAGCGCGGGCTCGCGCTCCCGACCTGGACCCCCGAGGGGCTGCGCCGCTACGTGCAGGTGCCGCACGACTGCCGCTCGCTCACGCGGTTTCTGGAGACGTTTCAGTTCTTCCTGCCGATCATCTCCGACCCGGAGGCGGTGGAGCGCATCGCGTACGAGCAGTGCGAGGACCAGGCGCGCCAGGGCGTCCTCTACTTCGAGACGCGCTTCTCGCCGCACGTGCTCGCGACCGAGACGTTCCCGCCCGAGGCCGCCGTCGAGCGCGCGCTCGCGGGGCTCGCGAAGGGCGAGCAGCGCTTCGGGGTGCGGGCGCGCGCGATCCTCTGCTGCATGCGGCACCGGCCCGACTGGTCGGAGGAGGTGGTGCGGCTCGCCGCGAAGTACCGCGATCGCGGGGTCGTGGCGGTGGACCTCGCGGGGGACGAGACCCACTTCGGCGCGGCGCTGCACGCCCCGGCCTTCGCGCTGGCGCGGGACCTGGGACTGCGGCGCACCGTGCACGCGGGAGAGGCGGGACCGGCCGCGAACGTGCGCGAGGCGCTCGACCTCCTCTTCGCGGAGCGGATCGGGCACGGCTACCATATCGTGGAGGACCCGGCGATCTACGAGCGCGTGCGGCGCGAGCGCGTGCCGCTCGAATGCTGCATCACGTCGTCGATCCAGACCGGGGCCGTGGAGTCGCTCGCGGACCACCCCGTCAAGCGCTTCGTGCGCGACGGGTTCGTGGTCACGCTCAACACGGACGATCCCGGGGTCTCCGGGATCGACCTCGCGCACGAGTTCCGCGAGGCGATCGAGGAGGTGGGGCTCACGCCGGCGGAGGTCGAGCGCGCCACGCGCGACGCGCTCGCCTCGGCGTTCCTCCCGGAGGAGGAGAAGGCGGCGCTCGCGCGCGAGCTGGAGAAGAACCTGGCGGGGAGCGCATGAAGGCGCCGATGGACGAACGGGACGAGGCGCTCGTGGCGGAGGCGGCGGCCGCGCGTGAGGCCGCCTACGCGCCCTACTCGAAGTTCCGCGTGGGGGCGGCGGTGCGCGCGCGCGACGGGCGGATCTTCCGCGGCTGCAACGTGGAGAACGCGAGCTATCCGCTCTCGGTGTGCGCGGAGCGAAACGCGGTGGCGGCCATGGTGGTGGCGGGCGCGCGCGAGATCGAGGCGATCGCGGTCGTGACCGACCGCGACCCGCCGGTGACGCCCTGCGGGGGCTGCCGGCAGGTGATCCGCGAGCTCGGGCCGCGCGCCCGCGTGATCCTCGCGAGCACGCGCGGGGCGCGCGCGGAGACAACGATCGAGGACCTGCTGCCGCGGAGCTTCGGGCCGCGCGATCTCGGCGCCGCGGGCGTCGCGCCGGCGGAGGCGCGGCCGTGAGCGGGACGCTTCCCCTTGCGGGTGTGCGCGTGGTCGACCTCACGCGGATCCTGGCGGGCCCCTTCGCCACGCAGCGGCTCGGGGACCTCGGAGCGGACGTGATCAAGGTCGAAAACCCCGACGGCGGCGACGACACGCGCGGGTGGGGACCGCCCTTCGTCAACGGCGTCTCGACGTACTTCTTCGCGGTGAACCGCAACAAGCGCTCGGTGGCCATCGACCTCAAGCGCGAGAGCGGGAAGGCGCTCCTCTGGCGCCTGCTCGAGCGCGCGGACGTCGCGATCGAGAACTTCCGCCCGGGGACGCTCGAGCGCCTCGGGTTCGGCTGGGACGCCCTGCGGGAGCGCTGCCCGCGGCTCATCTACTGCTCGATCTCGGGGTACGGGCACGAGGGGCGCGGGCGCGACCGCCCGAGCTACGACGCCGTGATCCAGGGGGAGGCCGGGGCCATGGACATCACCGGGTTCCCCGGCGGGCCGCCCACCAAGATCGGGCTCTCCATCGCCGACGAGGTCGCGGGGCTCCACGCCGTGGAGGGGATTCTCGCGGCGCTCTACGCGCGCGAGCGCACCGGCCGCGGCGAGCGCCTTGACATCTCGCTCTTCGAGGGGCTGCTTTCGCTCCTCGCCTACCAGGGGCAGATGTGGCTCGCCTGCGGGATCGCGCCGCGGCGGCTCGGGAACGCGCACCCCTCGATCGTCCCCTACGAGACGTTCCGCGCCCGCGACGGGTGGGTGATCGTGGCGGTCGGGTCAGAGTCGCTCTGGACGAAATTCTGCGAGGCGCTCGGGCGCCCCGACTGGGCGAGCGACCCGCGGTTTGCGACCAACCGCGACCGCGTGGAGAACCGCGCCGCGCTCGTTCCCGAGATTGAGGCGCGGCTGCTTGAGGGGAGCGCCGCGGAGTGGTACGATCGCCTCGCGCGCGCCGGCGTGCCGTGCGGGCGCGTGCGCCCGGTCGCCGAGGCGCTCGCCGAGGCGGAAGCGGACACGCGCGGGCTCGTCGTGGAGGTCGATCACCCCGAGGCCGGGCGCGTGCGCATGGTCGGCAACCCGGTGCGCCTCGGGGGCGCGCGGGCGGCGGGCGGGCGCGAGCCGCTTCGGCCGCCGCCGCGGCTCGGGGAGCACACGGACGCCGTGCTCGCGGAGATCGGCGTGAGCGCGGAGGAGCGCGAGCGCTTGCGCCGCGAGGGGACGATCCTTTGACGGAAGGAGGGCGGCCTGTGAGCGCAAAGGAGCCGGGAAAGCCGGGGCCGGGCTTCATGAAGCTCGAGGTGAAGAAGGAGGCGCGCCCGCCCGGGGAGGCGGCTTCCGAGGCGGGGGTGGCGGCCCCTTCCCCGCCCGCCGCGGCGCCCCCCGCAGAGACGGAGAGCCCTTTCGAGCGCACCACCCTGATCCGAAGCGCCTTGGAGGGGATCCTTCCCGGGCCCCCGCAGCGGCTCCCTCTCTGCGAGCGCGCGGATCTCGCGGCGCACGCGATCCGGGCCGCGCTCGGGGCGGGCGCCGTGCCGCGGATCGCGGTGATCCTCGGATCGGGGCTCGGCGGGTTCGCCGAAAGCCTCGATGGAGCGAAGGCGATCCCCTACGAGCAGGTCCCGGGCTTCCCGCGCCCGACCGTCCCCGGCCACGCGGGGCGGCTCGTGCTCGGGCGGAAGAGCGGCGTGCCGATCGCCGTGCTCCAGGGGCGCTTTCACACCTACGAGGGCTATAGCGCGGAGGAGGTGACGTTCCCGGTGCGCGTCCTCGGGCGGCTCGGAGTGCGGCTGCTCGTCGTCACGAACGCGGCCGGCGGGATCTCGGAGAAGCTCGCGCCGGGCGACATCATGGCCATCGAGGACCACATCAACCTCACGGGCCTCTCGCCGCTCGTGGGCCCGAACGACGACCGCCTGGGGCCGCGCTTCCCCGACATGAGCGAGGCGTACCCCGAGCGCTTCCGGCGCGCGGTGCTGGAGGCGGCCCCGCCCGGGGTCCCGCTCAAGACGGGCGTCTACGCGGCCACGGGCGGCCCGCAGTACGAGACCCCCGCGGAGATCCGCATGCTCCGGGCGCTCGGGGCCGACGCGGTGGGCATGTCCACGGTGCACGAGACGATCGTGGCGGCGCACATGGGGATCGCAGTCGTGGGGCTCTCGGGGATCGCCAACATGGCGGCCGGGATCGTGCGCGGGGCGCGGCTCACGCACGCCGAGGTGATCGAGACCATGAAGCGGGCCGCGGGGAGCTTCGCCGCGCTGCTCGCGAGGGCCGTGCCCGCCCTCGACGAGCTGCTCGCGTGACGGGAGGGGCGGAGCCAGGCGCGCGCACCCCGAGATCGCGAAGATGCTGATCCGCGGCGCGATCGTCGTCACCATGAACGAGGCGCGGGAGGTGATCCCGCGCGGGGACGTGCTCGTCGTGGGAGACCGCATCGCGCGGGTCGGGCCCGAAGGCACGGTCGCCACCGGCGAGGCGGCCGGGCACGAGGTCATCGCGGCGAGCGGGCGCGTGCTCATTCCCGGGCTCGTGCAGTCGCACGTGCACCTCTGCCAGACGCTCTTTCGCAACCAGGCGGACGACCTCGCGCTCCTCGAATGGCTGCGCCGGCGCATCTGGCCGTTCGAGGCCGCGCACGACGAGGCGTCGATCGCCGCCTCCGCGGAGCTCGGGATCGCGGAGTGCCTGCGCGGCGGCACGACCGCGATCATGGACATGGGCACGGTCCGACACACCGAGGTGATCTTCGAAGCCGCGCGCCGCGCGGGGATCCGCGCCACGATCGGGAAGTGCCACATGGACGTCGACGCGGGGCAGCCGCGCCCGCTGCGGGAGTCGACGCGCGGGTCGATCGGGGAGGCGATCGCGCTCGCCGACCGCTGGCACGGCGCCGAGGGCGGGCGGCTGCGCTACGCGTTCGCGCCGCGCTTCGTGCTCTCGTGCTCGGAGGAGCTCCTGCGCGAGACCGCGGCGGCGGCGCGCGAGCGCGGGCTCCGCATCCACACCCACGCGAGCGAGAACCCCGACGAGTGCCGGATCGTGCGGGAGGAAAAGGGGCGCGACAACATCGACTACCTCTTCGCGATCGGGCTCGGCGGAGAGGACCTCTGCCTCGCGCACTGCGTGCACGCGACCGACCCGGAGCTCGACGCGATCGCGCGCGCGGGCGCGAAGGTGCTCCACTGCCCGTCGTCGAACCTCAAGCTCGCCTCCGGAATCGCCCGGGTCGCGGAAATGCTCGACCGCGGGATCTCCGTCTCGATCGGCGCGGACGGCGCGCCCTGCAACAACAATCTCGACGCGTTTTACGAGTTGCGGCTCGCCGCGCTGCTCCAGAAGCCGCGCTATGGCCCCCAGGCCGTCCCGGCGCGAATCGCGTTCGAGCTCGCCACGATCGAGGGCGCGCGGGCCCTCGGCCTCGAGGACGAGATCGGCGCGATCGAGCCGGGACGCAAGGCGGACCTCGTGCTCCTCGACCTGGAGGACGTGGGGGCGATCCCGGGGGCGGACGTCTACGCGCGGATCGTCTACGCGGCCCAGGCGCGCCACGTGACCGACGTCTGGGTCGACGGGCGCGCGGTGGTGCGCGGGCGCGCGCTGCTCGCGCTCGACGAGGAGCGGGTGCGCGCGCGCGCGTGGGAGGAGTGGGCGCGGCTCGAGCGGCGGCTGTGACGGGACGGGCGCGGCGGCGGCGCGAGCGAACGAGGCAAGAGCCGAGGCGAGGCGAGGCGGAACGTGAGCGGAGCGCACCTCCACCCACCCGAATTCGAAATCCTTATCCCGGCCGATCGCATCGCCGCGCGCGTGCAAGAGCTCGGCGCGCAGATCACGCGCGACTACGCGGGAAAGGAGCTCACGCTCGTCGGCGTGCTCAAGGGGTCGCTCCTCTTCATGGCCGACCTCGCGCGGGAGATCCGGCTCCCGCTCACGTGCGACTTCCTCCGCGTCTCGAGCTACGAGGGGACGAAATCGTCCGGGGTCGTGCGCTTCGACTTCGACCTCACGCAGCCGATCAAGGACAAGCACGTGCTCGTGATCGAGGACATCATCGACACCGGGCTCACTATGAGCTTCCTCCTCGAGAACTTCCGGCTGCGCCAGCCCGCGTCGCTCAAGGTCGCGACGCTCCTCGACAAGCCCGAAAACCGGCGCACCGCGGTCGGAATCGACTACGTCGGGTTCACCATCGAGAACCGCTTCGTGATCGGATACGGGCTCGACCTCGACGGGAAGTACCGGAACCTCCCGTACATCGCGGCGCTCGCGCGCTGAGACTGAGAGCCGCATCGGAGCGCCGCCGAACGGCATTGGCCGGCTTGACTTAGGAACGTCCGGCGCATACGATGCGGACCGTGGAGGGCTCCTGCATCAACCGCCGCTACGTGCTCGAGCGCAAGCTCGGCGAGGGCGGCATGGGGTCGGTCTTCCGCGCGCGCGACGAGCTCTTCGGCGGGGAGCCGGTCGCGCTCAAGCTCCTCGCGCCAGAGCGGGTGGGCGGGGAGGCGGCGCTTTCGTATTTCAAGCGGGAGTTCGCGGCGCTCGCGGGGCTTTCGCACCCGAATCTCGCCCGGGTGTTCGATTTCGGGGCGGTCGAGCGCGTGGAGCCGCCCCCCGCGCCCGGCGGGCCGGAGCGCAGCTTCTTCTTCACCTCGGAGCTCGTGGACGGCGTGGACCTCTACCGCGCCGCGCTGCGCCTTTCCTTCGAGGAGATCTGCGACGTCGCGGTCGAGGTGCTGCGCGCGCTCGCGTACATCCACGAGCGCGGGTTCATCCACCACGACATCAAGCCGTCGAATATCCTGGTCGGGCCGGGCGCGCGCGTCAAGCTCGTCGACTTCGGGCTCGTCGGCGAGAAGTCCGCGACGCTCCAGGCGATCCGCGGGACGGTGCGCTATCTCGCGCCCGAGGTCGCGCGCGGGGGACCGGTCGATGAGCGGGCGGACCTCTACTCGCTCGGCGTGACGCTCTATCAGGCGGTCGCGCGGCGGCTTCCCTTCGAGGGAGAATCGACCCTCTCGGTGATCCGCAAGCACATCGACGCGGCGCCCGAGCCGCCGCGCACGTTCCGCAAGGACATTCCGCCCGCGCTCGAGGACTTCATCCTGCGGCTTCTGGCGAAGGAGCCCGACGATCGATTCGCGAGCGCGGACGAGGCGATCGAGGCGCTCGCGCGCGCGACCGGGCGGCCCTGCTCGCGCGAGACGCGGGAGACGCGCGCTGCGCGCGTCCGCTCGGGG
>FWPU01013215.1_pt1 | contig 10527 bp, 9 predicted proteins | sample 2228361 | NCBI WGS metagenome assembly FWPU01 (sample SAMEA103939777, study PRJEB20133) | metagenome | reverse complement strand
CGCCAGGGCCACCAAACGACAGCGACGCCCCCGGAAAGAAGGATGACGAGACCGAGCTCGTCCATAAGCTCAAGGGAATATCGAAGTGAGACGGCGGGGTATCTTACGTATCTACCACTTGGACCGTCGAGAAGTCCAACCGCTCCGTTCTCTCAAAACACCCAAATAACTTGAGACCCATCCGGCTCCGGAGGCATTGGCATCGGCGAGGTCGTCAGGGTCGAGTCCGTCACTAAGGAGTACCCCGCCGGCAGCGGCGTCGTGAGGGTGGTTAACGAGCTCTCGCTGGACATACACGAGGGCGAGTTCATGATCATCCTCGGTCCCAGCGGTTCGGGGAAGACTACCCTTCTCAATCTCATATCAGCCCTCGCCCGACCAACCTCTGGCAGGATATTCATCGGGGAGCGCGAGATAACGGCGCTGTCCGACGCGCAGGCCACGCGCTTTAGGGCCCAAAACATCGGGCTGGTCTTCCAGTTCTTCAACCTCTTCCCCGCCCTCACCGCGCTCGAGAACGTCGAAATAGGCGTGGCGCTCAAGCTGGACGACGCCCGGGAGAGGCGCAAGCGCTCGCAAAAATACATCGAGATGGTGGGGTTGGGCGGGATGGAGGGCAAGTTCCCCTCCCAGCTCTCGGGCGGGGAGCAGCAGAGAGTGGCGGTGGCGCGCGCGCTGGCGATGGAGCCGCGGCTGTTGCTCGCCGACGAGCCCACGGGCAACCTCGACGCAGAGACAGGGCAGGAGGTCTGGAGGCTTTTACGCGAGCTCAACAGAAGGACTGGCACCACGGTGGTCGCGGTCACGCACTGGGCGGAGGCCGCCGAGGTGTCGGACAGGACGGTGCACCTCCGCTCGGGCAGAATTGAGAGAATCACGGGGCCAAAGGGCGCGGGCGCTGTCGGGTGAGCTCGGAGACCGGATGGGGGACGGATAGGCTGCGGAGGCGCGGACGTGAGATGTGAAGGTGCGGCGGAGGGGGAGCGGGCGTGACGAGCATCCTATTCCGCCGAATGAACCGGACGCTGCGCCACATCAAGTACCGCGCAGCGGGCTCCGCATCGCTGATCATCGTGTCCGTGGCCATCTACATCTCCATCGCCGCCATGATTCCCTCCGCGGAGAGGGCGCTGGAGGGAAAGGTGGAGGAGCTCCACCTCAACGACTACATGGTGCATGTTCGCGCGGGCAACGAGAGCGAGGCCGCCGCCCTCTCCACCATACCAGGCGTCGAGACGGTTGACACCCGCCTCCATCTCTCCTCAAGGGTGGAGTACGGGCGGGGCGGAGAGAGGAGGAACGTCACCGCCGCGCTCGTCGGCATCGACCCCTCCCGTCGCCCTCTCGTCAACATCCCGCAGGTGATGGAGGGCGGCCACCTCGAAGGGAACGGAACCGCCCTCTTGGAGAGGAATTTCGCAAAGAAGGTCGGACTTGGTGTCGGGGACACGGTCCTCGCGCTCACGGGCACCGGCTGGGAGGAGCTGCGCATCGTCGGCCTCGTGCTGAGCCCGGAGCACCTCGTCTTGTCGATGAACCCGCAGGCGCTGCTCCCCTTCCCCGGCAATCTGGCCGTGCTCTTTGTGCCCGACGACTGGCTGAGGGTCTCCTTCGGGCTGGGCCCCGAGAGCGTGAACGAGTTCCTCTTCCTTCTGGAGGGCGCGGGCGGCTCAGCGCGAAAAGACATAGACGCGGCGCTGTCGGGCGACATAATACTGTTCACGCTGAACAAGGACGAGGTCTACGGCTACGCCCTCACCAAGGAGGACCTGAGACAGGGGAACAGCTGGGCGGGCATCATCGCGTTCGTCATGCTGCTCGTGGCGTTCTTCATCACCTACATCTCCTTCACGCGCCTGGTCCAGGAGCAGAGGCGGGAGATAGGCGTGCTGAGGGCGCTGGGCTACTCCCGCGCCGCGTTGCTCGGCTCCTACCTCCACATGGCCCTCCTCATCGGCCTCGCGGGATCGCTGGTCGGCCTCCTGATTGGCGCCCCGATCGCGCAGGGCATGGCCGGGTTCTACGTCGAGATAATGATAGGCACCCCGCTGGCCGCATTCGTCCTTCCCCTGAGTGCGCTGGCCACCGGCTTCCTCTTCGGGCCCCTCACGGCCGTGCTCGCGTGCGGCGTGGCGGTCTGGGGCACGGTCTCGATGGAGCCGCAGGAGGCGATTCGGGGGACGCCGCGGGCTCTCCTTCTGCGCCGCAGGACCTCGGGCAGAAAGAGGAGCCCGCCCATCCGCGGGAGCTATCTGACCCACTACGCACTCCGCAACCTCCTGCACCACGGCGTCCGGACAACGATAACGGTGCTCGCGCTCGCCGGCTCGATAGTGATAGGCGCGATGGCGCTGCTGATGTGGCCCGCTTTCACCAACTCCCTCAGCGAGGGGCTGCACGAGACGGAACGGTGGGACCTGCTCGTGGAGTACTCCTACCCGCTCGACGCAAACGAAGCCTCCGCGATGGAGCCTCCCGGGGCGACCCAGAGCGCGCAAATCTCGCGCATGACCGCCGAGTGGCGGCATGCGGGGAGGGAGGGCATGGCGCTCGTCGTGGGGCTGGAGAGGAACCAGTCCCTCCACCTATTCAAAGTGAGGGAGGGCAGAAGGGCCTCTTCGCCCGACGAGGCGATGGTGGAGAGGGGGCTGGCGCGGGAGAAGGGAATCCGGGTCGGCGCCCACATGACGCTGACCGGCCCTGGCGGTTCTTCTGAGCTCTTGGTCTCGGGCGTTGTGGAGGATTTCCTGGGCGAAATCTTCGTGGACCCGGAGGTTCTGCACTCCCTGGCCTGTGAGACGCTATACAGCGGGGTCTACCTGAAGTTGCCCAAGGGAGAGGCTAGTGAGATGCGCCGGGCCCTCCTCTCCTCACCACTGGTGACGGATGTCTACACGCCCGACTCGGCGCAGAGCGGCATACTCGAGTTCATGGCGAGCTACGAGAACATCATCTACATCTTCTCCCTGCTCGGGGTGGCGATGGCGGCGGTGACGATCTCCAACATCATCTTCGTCAGCGTGCTGGAGAGGTGGATGGAGTACGGCCAGCTCAGGGCGATAGGCTACTCCAGGCGCGCTGTCGCCTCCTCGATACTCAGCGAGATATTCATCATGGTGGGGGTCGCGTCCCTCATAGGCGCGCCCCTGACCTACGGGCTGGTCCTCAGCCTGGAGGAGGAGCTCAGGGCGTTCTTCCCTATGTACAGCACCGTCATCTACCCGCGGGACTGGGTGGGCTACCTCTTCGTCATCGGCATGACCGTCCTGTTCACGCTGCTTGCGGCGGCGCCGAGCATCCGTTCCGTGAACAGGATGGACCTGGTCAAGACGGTGGCGGGCGAGCGGTTCGGGTAGAATGCGCAACGAGCGGCCCGCCGCCCTCCCGTGAAATGTTATTGGGCGCACTGCGATTAGAAAATGCGATTTGCGGCTCGCTTGCGCTCCCGCAAGTCGCATATTCGGCCGAGGCACCTCTCCCCCGCGTCGGCAGCTCGGCCTCTCGAGTCCCAACCGCTGATAATCGATGCGATTGGGTGGTGCGCCCCGGTTGGGATTTGAACCCAAGCCCAAGGCTCGACAGGCCTCGATACTAGACCGCTATACTACCGGGGCTCGCGGCTGGCATGTCGTTTGAGTATTAATTCCTTTTCGGCCTTCGCATAAGTGATGAGGCCGTTCCTCTCGAGCAGGGAAAGGAAATGAGCCAGCCTCTCGTAGAGCGGCTCCACACCCTCTCCGAACTCCTCCCTAAGCTGGGCGCCTATCTCGCGCACCGTCGTCCTGCCGTCCATACAGAGCCAGACGAACGTGCCGTAGGAGTCCAGGTTCACCCGAATTCCCTGAGCGACGCCGACGACGCGGCAGAAGCCGCGGCCCAGCCTGCCCCTGAAGCGAGGGACGAGGATGGAGACGCTCCCGGGCGACTTGGGCGGGCGGCGGTGGCGATGGGCGGAGGGGAGTGGGGATTCTGAGCGGGCGCTCGCTTCCATGCACCGTGATGGGGCGCGAGGGGGGGCCGGGGGGAGAGCACCACGATATGCGGCGTGAGTTCCGGGAGCGGGGGCCCGCACATCCCCCCCCTCCACGAGGCAGGGCAAACCCTCTTTAGGGGGCAGAATCTCAAAGCGGATGCCCGGGGCCCTCAAGGGAGTCATGTCGAGGAGGTTCCGCCTCTCCTTCGACGCCTCACTTTTTCCTGAAGAGGTCGAGGACATAGCACCAGTAGTCGTAGAGAACGGACCTCCACGTCGCCCTGAACTCGCTCCGACCCATCGCCCTTATGTGCTCGCGGATGACCACATAGGCGAGCATCGCGCCAATGTATATGAATATGAGGAGGCCGGGGAGCTCTGTGGGCGCGCTGCTCAGACCAAGCTTGAGGTGGGCGAAGACTATAGCGGCTATGAGCACGCCCATTATGGCCTCGCCCGCGATCAGGCCAGAGGCGAACAGTATCCCCCTGTTCTGGTTCTCCTCCATGGCGCTCTTCAGCCGGGGCTTCCGCTCCTCCTCAGGCAGGGCCTCCAGCTCTCTGCAGAGCTTCTTCTCCACGAACTTGTCCGAGAACATCTGGACGAGGCCTCCGAGCATGATTGGGAGGGTGAGCGTGAAGGGCAGGTAGATTCCGATGGCCACGGCCATGGGCGAGAGCTTAAGGACGAACTTGAGCACGAAGGCCAGGGCAACTCCGAGGAAGAGCATGGGGAGGTTTATCTGCATGCTAAAGACCCCGCGAGATATCGTCGCCATCACAACGGCCTGGGGTGCGGGGAGGGGGGATGGGTGGCTGGCGTCCGGGAGAGCTATCCCATAGGCCTGGGCCAGCACGGCCACAATGGGTGGAATCACGAGCGCAGCGACGAGGACACCCACGAACCTCGATATCTGGATGTTGTAGGGTGTGGCGCCGAGCAGCTGGCCTGTCTTCAGCTCCTGCATAGAGTCCCCCGCGATGGCCGCGGAGCAGCAGACCACCGCTCCCACGATGATCGTCGCGGTCATGCCGATGTTCACGTCCAGAAGGCCAAATTGCGACAGACCCAGTAGGAGAGCGGCGGTGAAGAGGAGGGTCGCTACCGTCACACCGGAAATCGGGTTGTTCGAAGAGCCGATGACGCCGGCGAGGTAGCCCGCCACTGCTGTGAAGAAGAAGCAGAAGAACATCAGCACAGCCGCGGAGACCCCGGCGACCACGCCGTTGCTGGTCACCCAGTAGTATAGGCCGGCCATGAAGGCGCCGATGACCACAAAGTACATCAGGCTCATCGGGAAGTCCCTCTCGGTTCGAATGGGCGCGGTCTCCTCCGTCACCTTCCTGCCGAAGCCGCCCAGGCCCTTCATCGCCTTGCCTATCGCGCTTCGAAGCTGCCAGAGAGTGATGAGGCCGCCGGTGACTATGGCCCCCACGCCCACGTACATCGTGTGGCTGAACCAGAGCTCGTAGACGCCGCCGAGCATGGGCCCGAGATGGGGGCCCGCGGGGTCGTCTATGTAGAACCCGCTTGAGGGCCATCCGGCGATTGCCCCGATAAATGGGATGAGCACTATCCAGCCGATAATTCCCCCAAGGACGACGTTGGCCGCAATTCGCGCCCCAAGGATATAGCCCACCCCTAGGAGGGCGGGAGAGAGATTGAGGCCGCCGTACATTCGCCCGCTGGCCCCCCCGACCACAGCCTCAAGCCTCTCCTTCCAGAGGCTCAGGCCGTAGCCCGAGCCCGCGAACTTGAATAGGCTCCCCACGCCCAGACCGACGAATATTAGGCCCATTCCCCGGCCCCCCCTGTCGGTCGCTTTCAGCACCTCCGCGCTTGCGACGCCCTCCGGGTAGGGCAGGTTGAGGTCTATGATCATCACGCGCCTGAGGGGAATCGTGAAGAGGATGCCGAGGAGGCCGCCGATGAAGGAGCCGATCATCATCACGGGCAGGTTGTCCATGAGGCTCGACCAGCCCGCCGCGCCGCTCGTGAAGTTGGGGTGGTAGAGGACAAGGAGGGCGGGGAACGTGAAGATAACTCCGGCGGCCAGGGCCTCGCCCGTCACAGCCATCGCCTTGGCGAGGTTGATCTCAAGTACCGTGCCCTTGAGGGGCCTCAGGAAAACCAGCGCCATGACCACCGCAGGAATCGGCGCGGAGACGGTCATGCCGGCGTAGAGGCCGAGGTAGGCGTTGGCGGCGGCCATCACAATCGTGAGGACGATGCCTGTCAGGAGCATCTTGAGTGTCAGCTCGGGGATAAACCTCTCTGGAGGAATGTAGGGGACGAACTCCTCCGCCATCACCTCACCCCCGCCGACTTAGTAAAATAGGAGTAGGAGACCGACACCGTGAACGCGTTCCCTTCGTCGGCGACCGTCCGGAGGCCTAAGGGGTCGGGAACGAAGGGCTCCTGGTCACCGCAGGCCCCGACCTCGACGACGATGTCCCAGGCGCCCATCCCTCTCTTTGAAGTGCTCTTTGCGGCGGTGCTTTCTGTGACATTATAAGTGAATCGCACGGTGACCGAGCCCGATGTGGAGGTGTCTGTGCCTGTCCTCGACTCACCCTCGGGGCTGCTCACTGTGATGGTGAGCTCGTCGGGCCCATTGGTCAGACCCGGGCGGCTGGCCGGCTCGTCCTGCCAGCTCAGAGTCACAGAGACCTCAACCAGATTCGTTTCGTCGATGTGTAAATTGAATGTGGTCTCCGAGTTCTCGCCCCCGGAGTTGGTGAGAGAGACCTGGGCTGTGACCAGCTGTGGTGGGGGCGGTGGTGTCCCTCCATCGCTCGGCTTGGGCCCGCTTGTTGTGCCCGCCAGCGCGAGCGCTACCGCAACGACGCAGAGCCCGAGGAGCAGCATCCTGCGGTCGTTCCTCTCCAGCGGCATCCTCCCAGCGCTGAATGCGATGTGGGTATAAATAGTCTTTTTAATGCTTGCCCTGCAGCGGGAACTCGAAAATGCAGCTCCCGGAGCCCCTCGCGATCGTGGAGACGCACCTTGCCTCGCCCTTCAGACCAGTCCAGCCGAAGCTCCTGCTCAGAATCGCGTAACAGATGCGGCATGGTATCGGGCTCGCCCTCGCCTCCTGGAGCCAGCCGCAGTTGCATATCTCGATTCTGCCGATGGACCCTGTGAGGGACGCGTCCGCCCGGACGTCGAGGTTCGCCAATAGGGTGGAGAAGTAGAGGAGGAATCTCTTCAGGAGGCGCTCGGGGGAGCCGACCTCCTCGGGCGGCCCCTGCTCGTAGCTCGCCATCCTGCTCAGGTCCTCCAGGACGATAGGCCTTGAGTGCCTCTCCAGCGCCTCCCCAAACTCGCTCATGGCTTCCTCCAGCTCCTCCGGGGGCAGCCTGCGGGCCATCGCGGAGAGGGCCAGGATGAGGAGGTTGTTGATGTCGCCGCTCCTCTTCTTCATCAGCGCCCGCTCGAGAGCCTTTCTGTCCGTGACGTCGGTCACGACGCCCAGAGCGTGGGAGCGCCCCATCAATGTCATGGGAGAGAGGTTGACGCGGCAGTGCCTCCAGGAGCCATCTGAGGCCTGAACTCTGACGTCGAAGTCCACCTGCTCGCCGCCCATCGCGAGGAAGAACTTGGAGAGGGCCCTGAGCTGGTCGTCGGGGTGGATGTGGAGACCCGCCCTCTCCCCCGCGTAGTCGCCCGGCCAGCGGCCCGCTATCCGGCCGCACTCCGGGTTGATGAGGACGTATTTTCCGTCCTCGTCCAGAACGAACAATCCGACGGAGGCGTTCGTCACGACCTCCTCGAGGAACTCGGCCTTGGCCCTGAGGGCCTCCTCCTCCCGCCTGAGCTCCGTGAAGTCCTCGACCGAGCCCTCGTACACGACGCCGCCGCTCCTGTCCATTACTATGCGGGCGTTCTCTCGCACGAAGAGCTCCCTTCCGTCGCGAGTGGTCCAGACGGAGTTCAGACCCTTGATTACACCGTCCCGCATGATTCGCTCCTTGAACTGCGCCCTTGTGTAGTTGGGCTCGTAGATGCCTCCATCGAGGTTCCTCGACGCGAGCTCGCTGAAGGAAGAGAAGCCGAGCATCCTGACTAGTGTGGAGTTGGCCAAAAGAATTCTGCCGTCGGGGGTGGTGCGGTAGATTCCTATGGGCAGATTCTCCACGAGGTCCCAGAGCGTACTCTCCTCCGCACCGGCAACCTCCCCTCCGAGGGGGCTCGCCCTCTGGCTGAGCGCGGCCTGCTCCCCTCTCGCCCTTTCTCCCCCATTACCCCTCCTCAAGTCGCCCGAAGTCAAGAGCCACGCACCCTCATCGGCTCGGCTCGCGAGAAGGTACTGGTATAAAACTATGTCGAAGGGCGATACCTCCGAGCTCACTCAGAGCGAGGCTCGATGGTTGCGCTCAGGCCGGCGCTCCGGCTCACGACGAGCGCGTCCTCCTCGCTCTCTCCATCGCCCAGCCGCGCGACGACGGGCTCGCGACCGAGGAGGAGGGGGCGGCGGAGATCCCTCGACGAGGGGACCTTGCTGGTGTTGACCAGTCCGCGGGGGGGCGGACCCGGCCGGCTGATGCGCGCCGCCGTCCCTGTCGGGGCCTCGGTCGTCATTGCGCGCCTCCCGAGGGAACGTCGAGAGCCCTCCGCGCCAGCTTCATGAAGAGCTGCTGGAAGGAGCTAACGACGTCCTGGCCCGTTCGGGCGCTGGCGGTCCGGAGGTCGCAGTCGAAGCCCACGCAGATGTCCCTCAGGAGCTCGAGGTCCAGCCGCTCGATGTCGGATATGTCCATTTTGTTGAGGATGAGGATGACGGGCACTTCCCCCGCCTCACCCTTAAGCTCGTCGAGCCAATCGATGGTCGCGTGGAGTGTCTCGGGGCGGCTGGCGTCGGCGACGACGAGCGCGCCGTGCGTGGCCCTCAGAAAAGTCCGGTGGCTCATAACGGGCCGCCTGTGTCCGGTGATGTCCCAGAGCCTCAGTTTGAGATGGACCTCCGCACCCTTCTCTGGGTAGCTGACGACGACGGTGCGGTCCGACACGGATGCGCCCACTGTGGCGCGCTGCTCAGGGTCGAACGTGCCAAGGAGCAGCCTCCGGAGGAGCGAGGTCTTGCCCACCCCGGGCTCGCCGAGGAGGCACACCTTGCGCACCAACCTCACGACTCTCCTCTCCATCCCATCCTCCGGAATCGCCCCTTTCGACGCCCTCCGATGCTCATTTAATACTCCTGCCACAATGCTCTTTAAATACCTTGCTGGAAAAATTAACAGCAAAATATTAATACAGATTATTTTTCACCGTCGAAGATTTAGCGCGGGCGGGGCTCGTTTTGACTTCCTTTTGAGGCCTTTTTTGCGAAATCAGGCCATTCCAACGGCTGTTCAAAGGAGGAATAGGATGTGATACCGCATTCATTTTAATGAATTGTTAATATTTTATACTGGAATATATCAGATCTGATATAGAGTTATGGACTCTTTTGGGAAATTACTCATGCTTATATAGTTTGCTGTTAATTTTTCCCGATGGGAATAAAAAGGTGTTGTGTGGTGGAGGGGGCGCTCCCTGGAGAGATGGGGAGCGGGAACGGGGAAAAATATGAAGACGACAACGGTGAGTAAGAGAGCCGCGGCGGCACTCGGGACCTTTACGGCCCTGATGCTGCTCAGTCTGGGAATGCCCGCCGGAGGTGCCGTGGAGCTGGACTCCAAGGACCACGCTTACGCGGTCATCTTCGCGGTTAGAGAGGGAGAGGACAGCGCGCCGATAGAGGAGGGCTGGGCCATGCACAACTGGCTCATCGCCCACGGCTGGCTGGACAGCCACATAACATTCCTGGCGGACCACGCCAGCGCTGACGGCCAGGCGACGAAGGAGAACCTGCAGGGCGCAATCGCGGATGTGGCGAGCGAAGCCACCTCGGAGAGCAAGGTGCTGATAGGAGTTCTAGACCATGGTACTTGGATCAACGGCCACTGCTACATCCAGGCGACCGACGGCCTAATATCCGGCACCGAGCTCGACAGCTGGCTCGACGACATCGCGGACTACAAGACAATGGTCATCGAGCTTAGCTCACGCTACTCCGGCGCATTCATCTCCGACGTCAGTGGACCAAACAGGCTGATTGTCACCAGCCACACATACTCGGAGAGCTACACGCCCAACCACTTCCTTCTGTCCGAGGGCCTGAGCGACCCGGGAGCGGACACGAGCGGGGACGGCTATGTATCGGTCCAGGAGGCGTTCGCGCACCAGTACAACAAGATAATGGAGCAGTACCCCAACATCCAGACGCCGCAGCTGGAGAACAACTGGGGCACGGTCATTCTGGACGTCGCTTAACGGGTATATCCCGGAGGAGGTCTCTGACCTCCTCCACTCTCTTGTGGGCTTTGCACTGCTTGAACAGTCGCAAAGCCTTCATAAGAGTAGCTTTAGCTTTCTCCCATTGACCTCCCATTTTAAGGGCTTTTCCATAATAATACAGCGTAAAAGCAAATTCATATGGCATATCCAATTTTTCTATAATAGCAATACTTTTTTTAAAATATTCATACGATTTAACCCATTCCTTCATTATT
>FWPU01013214.1_pt1 | contig 10527 bp, 10 predicted proteins | sample 2228361 | NCBI WGS metagenome assembly FWPU01 (sample SAMEA103939777, study PRJEB20133) | metagenome | reverse complement strand
ACGCCTCCGAACGTCAGGAGGGCGGCGGTCATCGGCTGCCGCTCACGGGCGACAATCCACAGGAGACCCGCCGAAAGGAGGGCCAGGACGTCGCTCCCCACGGTGGTCCGATCGAGCTCCCATGAGGTGAGGGCGATGCCGATGGCGGGAATGACCGAACTCTGAAAAGCCATGGCGCCGGTGATGTTCCCCAGGGCCAGGGTGTCCTTGCTTTCACGGATCCAGAGGACGCTGTTCAGCTTCTCGGGCAGTTCGGTCGCCACGGGGGTCAGGATCAGAGAGAGGATGAGGGGCGGCAGGCCGAGGGCTTCCGCCGAGATCACCAAGCCCTCGACAAAGTAATGGGCGCCGCCGATGATGAGCGCCAGGGCCAGCGCCCCCTGCGCCACGACCGCCGGCAGGATCGGGTCGGCGGCCTGGGTCCGGGAGAGGGGACGCGCCAAGAGCAGCGGTCCCACCGCATGATCCTCCATGGTGTCCCCGGAGTTGGCTGTTTTCAAGACGTAGATAAAGTAGGCCACGGCCAGACCGGCGGCCACGGTGATCCGGGGAAGCCCGTCGGGGAGCAGCGCAGCCAGGATGGCGGCCGGGTAGGCCGTCAGGAAGAACCCGAGGTCACGCCGCATGACATCATAGTCGATCTTGAGCCGGCGACCGTGAGGACGGCGCTTGGCAAAGGCGTAAGCCGCGGCCCCGGTGACGAAGATGGCCAGGGTACCCAACATGAATGGGGCGCCCAGGATGGCGCCGATGCCCACCCCCTCGCGCGAGTGGGCGTCGCCGTTCCCGAAGAGGATGGCCACCACCGGCACCATCGCTTCCGGCAGGGCCGTCCCCACCGCGGCCAGGACCGACCCGACCATGCCCTGGGACAGCTTCAGCTTCTTCCCCAGCCACTCGACCGCATTGGTAAAGAGGGAGGCTCCGGCCAGAATGGCCACAAGGCCGCCGCCAAAAAAGATCAATATATTCACGTGCCGTGCTCACTCCTCGAAATCAGGATTCACCTCATTCCCACTCGATCGTCGCCGGGGGCTTGGAGGTGATGTCGTAGACGACGCGGTTCACATGCGGCACCTGGTTGACGATGCGGCTCGAGATCCGTTCCAGAACCTCGTAGGGGACGCGCGACCAGTCGGCCGTCATGCCGTCCTGGCTCTCCACCGCCCGCACGGCCACGGTGTATCCGTACGTGCGCTCGTCTCCCATGACCCCGACGCTCCGTTGGGAGGTGAGAACGGCGAAGCTCTGCCAGATCCTTCGCTCCAGGCCGGCGGCGCGCAGCTCCTCGCGCACGATGGCGTCCGCTCGGCGGAGAAGGCCGAGCTTCTCGGGTGTGATCTCGCCCAAAATACGAACGGCCAGACCCGGACCGGGGAACGGCTGGCGCTCCAGCACTTCCTCGGGCAATCCGAGTTCCCGCCCCACCTGCCGCACCTCGTCCTTGAACAGGTCGCGGAGAGGCTCGATGAGACGGAACGGCATGTCCTCAGGCAGTCCCCCCACGTTGTGGTGGGACTTGATGGTGGCCGCGTGGCCGGCGCCGCTCTCGATCACGTCCGGGTAAAGGGTGCCCTGGACCAGGAAGTCGACCTCCCCGATCCTGCGGGCCTCCTCCTCGAAGACGCGGATGAACTCCTCGCCGATGCTCTTGCGCTTGCGTTCGGGGTCGGTGACCCCGGCCAGGCGGCGGAGGAACCGCTCCCCCGCGTCCACGGCCACCAGGTTCAGGCCCAGCCCGCGAAAGGTGCGCACCACCTGCTCCGCCTCGCCCAGGCGCAGGAGCCCGTGGTCGACGAAGATGCAGGTGAGCCGCCCGCCGATGGCCCGGTCGACCAGGACCGCTGCCACGGCCGAATCGACGCCCCCCGAGAGGGCGCAGACGGCGTGCCCGTCCCCCACCTGCTCGCGGATGCGCCCCACCGCCTCCTCGACGAAGGACGACATGGTCCAGGCGCCGTGGCAGCCGCAGATCTCATAAAGGAAATTCTGCAGAATCTCCCGTCCCTGCGGGGTGTGGACGACCTCCGGATGGAACTGGACGCCGTAGATGCGCCGCGCGGGGTCGGCCATGGCCGCCACCGGCGTCGCGGGGGTGCGGCCCAGGACCCGGAAGCCGGGGGGAGGCGCCTGGACCAGGTCGCCGTGGCTCATCCAGACCCGCAGGCGCGCCGGCAGCCCCGCAAAGAGGCCCCGGCCCACCGCCTCCGGATCCACGTCCAGGTCGGCGCCGCCGTACTCGCGGTGGTCGCCCGCCCGCACGTCCCCGCCCAGCACGTGGGCCGTGAGCTGCATGCCATAGCAGATGCCGAGGATGGGAATACCCATGTCGAAAACGGCCGGGTCGATGCGGGGGGCGCCGGCGGCGTAGACGCTGGCGGGCCCGCCGCTGAAGATGATGCCCTTGGGGCGCCGCGCCAAAAGGTCGACCGCCCGGACGGAGGCGGGGAAGACCTCGCAGTAGACCCGCGCCTCCCGCACGCGCCGCGCGATGAGCTGGCCGTACTGGGCGCCGAAGTCGATGACGGCCACCATCTCGTCCCTGCCGGTTTGCCGGGTGGGCACGCCGCTCCCCCTTGCATGGGATCTTCTCGCGTGAACGCCTCGCCGGCCGCCCCCGCCGCTGTCATAGGGGGTCGGACGACATCGTATAGTGTATAGCTTCAGCCCCCCGGAAGGAAAGGGTGGAGGAATTGAGCACCCACCGCCGTCTGAGAAAGGCCTTTTGCACCGCCGCCCTGGCTGTGACCCCCTGGTTTCCCGGGCTGGCCGCCTTCCCCCTCCTCATGTCCTCGTCCCCCGTCCACGGACAGGCGCTCCCCGCCGAGGCCGTGGACGCCGCCGCCGACGCGACGGACGCCGCCCCGTCGGCGCCGGTCGGACCACCCCTCCCGGCCGGCCTGGCCGGCCTCGCCACCGCCGCGGCGCCCGATAACGGGCCGACCGGGTCCGCAGCGACCCCCGCCGGCGTGCCGGCACCGCCCACCGACCTGCCCGCCCCGGCGTCCGGCGAGGTCTGGGTCGATGTAAGCCTCTCCGAGCAAATGGTGCGCGTCTACCGGGAGCGGGAACTCCTGCGGGAGATGATCGCCTCGACGGGCACCGCGGAAAACCCCACGCCGCAGGGGTCCTTCCGCCTGGAGAACCGCGGCGAGTGGTTCTTCAGCCCCAAATATCGACAGGGCGGCTGGTGGTGGGTGTCGTTCCTGAACCGGGGACAGTACCTCTTCCATAGCGTCCCCACCGACGAGGATCGCCGCGTGATCCAGGAGGAGGCGGCGCGCCTCGGGATGCCCGCCTCCCACGGTTGTATCCGCCTGACGATGGCGGACGCCCGCTGGTTCTTCGAGACCCTGCCCGAGGGGACGCGGGTGGAGATCCACCATTAAAGGGGGCATGGGGAAGGTCCCTCTCAACACCCGTGGGGATACCTGATACGCGGTGTATCAACTCTCTCCGCGCTTCAGGAATCCATCTTATGCCCGCAGGCAACGGCGTCAGGAACCGTAGACCGACGGCCTGAGAACCCCCACGTAGGGAAGGTGGCGATAGCGGCCGGCGTAGTCGAGGCCGTAGCCGACGATGAACTGGTCGGGCACTTGGAAGCCCACGTAATCGGCGTTGATCTCCACCTTGCGGCGAGCCGGTTTGTCGAGAAAGGCGCAGACGCGCAGGCTGGCCGGGCCGCGGGCCTGAAGCGTGGCCAGGAGGTACTGGAGGGTCAGACCGGTGTCGATGATGTCCTCGACCAGGAGGAGGTGACGGCCGGCCGGATTCTCGTCCAGGTCCTTGAGGAGGCGCACCGCGCCGGAGGACCGGCTGGAGGCGCCGTAGCTCGACACGGCGATGAAGTCCAGCCGCACCGGGAGGTCCAGGCGCCGCATCAGGTCGGCGGCGAAGACGACCGCCCCCTTGAGCACGCCCACCAGATGGATCTCCCGCCCGGCGTAATCGCGCGTGATGGTCTCCCCCAACTCGCGCACCCGGATCGCGATGCGCTCTTCGCTCAGGAGAATCTCCTGAACGTCGGGGTGCACCGGAGGGTGCGCGCCGCCCGAGCCGGGCACGCGGCTCATCCCAGCCGGACCGCCGTTCCGGAGGCGGTCACCATGAGCATCCCCTCGCGGATGACCTCGTAGTCCAGGTCGACGCCGACGACGGCGTCGGCCCCCAGCCGCGAGGCCTGCTCGGTCATCTCCTCCAGGGCGATCTGCCGCGCCCGCACCAGCTCGTTCTCGTAGGCGGCGGACCGCCCCCCGATGATGTCGGTGACGCTGGCGAAGAGGTCCCGCACGATGTTGGCTCCCATGATGGCCTCGCCGGTGACGATGCCCCGGTATTCGGCGATGGTGCGGCCCTGGATCTCGTGCGTCGTCGTCACGATCATGCGCATCCCCTCCTGGCGCATGTTCATTCCACGCCGGGGCCCGCCCTCCTGCCCGGCCCCCGTATCCCACGTGTGCTGCTTTCTCTGCCGGAAGCGTATCTATCCCCCATAGGGGGTGACATGAATGAGCACGCTCCACCCGTTTTGGGTCCACTTCCCCATCGCCCTGCTCTTCGCCAGCTTCCTCTTCGACCTGTGGGCCCGACTCACCGGGAAGGAAGGGGCGCGGCACGCGGGCTTGTACACGCTGGTGCTGGGGCTTATCGGAGCGGTGATGGCCCTGGCGACGGGGATGAACGACGGCCATCAGGCGGCCGAGATCGCGAGGATAAAGCCGGACCCCGCCGCGGCCGAACGGATGCTTGGCTTGGTCGCCACCCACCGTGCCCTGGCCGTGGCCGCCATCCTCGTCTTCGCCGTCCTCCTGGTCTGGCGGTTGCGGCAACGCGAGGCCCCGAGGGGCGAGGCGTTCAGCACCTACATGCTGGTGGCCGCCCTGGGGGCCGGGCTGATCCTCTCCACCGGCCTCTCCGGAGGCCGGATCGCGCACCACCGCGGGGATGCCGACCGGCCCGCGGCGGACATGCCCAAGACCGGAGGGACGGACATACCCCGGACCGCTGCGCCGGCGGCGAGCGAGGGAAACGGCGGGGGCTAGAAGAGCCCCGCCGAGGCGACGAGTTCGGCCACCTCGGCCAGGGTGGCCTCGTCGCGCACCAGGGCGATGCGGACGTAGCCCTCGCCGTGGGGACCGAAGGCGTCGCCGGGGACGACCATCACGCCCGCCCGCTCCAGCAGGGCGCGGGCGAAGTCGCGCGCGCTGCGGCCGGCGGGGACCGGCGCCCAGCAGAACATGGTGGCCGGGGGCGGCGGCACATCCCAGCCGGCGCGCCCCAGGCCGGCCACGAGCACGTCCCGCCGCCGCTGGTAGGTGGCGGCCACGGCCTGCGTCCACTCCTGAGGCCCCTCCAGGGCCGCGACGGCCGCCTCCTGCACCGGGCGGAAGATCCCGTAGTCCAGGTGTCCCTTGGCCTCGGCCAGGGCCGCCAGGGCCGCCGGATTGCCCAGGGCGTAACCGATGCGGCAGCCCGCCAGGTTGAAGGCCTTGGACAGGGAATTGAACTCGACCGCCGACTCTGCCGCACCGGGAACCTCCAGAAGGCTGGGGGGACGGCGGCCGTCGAAGGCCAACTCTGAGTAGGCGGCGTCTTGAACGAGCAGGAGGCCGTGTCGCCGGGCGAAGTCCAGCGCCTCGCGCAGGAAATCCAGCCCGGCCACGGCCGTGACCGGGTTGGCCGGGTAATTCAGGATCATCATCCGCGCCCGGCGGAGCACGTCCGGGGGCAGCGCGCCCAGGTCGGGCAGGAAGCCGTTCGCAGCCCGGAGAGGCAGCGGGTGAACGGCCGCGCCCGCGAGCACCGGGCCTGCGGTGTAGATCGGGTAGCCGGGGTCGGGCACCAGCACCACGTCGCCCGGGTTCAGCACCGCCAGGCAGAGGTGGGCCAGCCCCTCCTGCGAACCGAGGACGGGGAGGACCTGGCGCTCCGGGTCCAGGACGACGCCGAAGCGCCGCCGGTACCAGGCCGCGATGGCCCGGTGCAGTGCGGGCAGCGCGGCGAGGGGATATCCGTAGGCGCCCGGGTCGGCGGCCGCGGCCCGCAGCCGCTCCACCACCTGCGGGGCGGGCGGCAGGTCGGGGCTGCCGATGCTCAGATTGATGATCCGGGCGCCGTCCGCCTCCAGGCGGCGCCGCAGGGCGTCCAGTTCGCCGAAGACGCTGGCCGCGAGCCGCTCCAGGCGCGCCGAGCGCCATCCTCCGCCGTCGATTGTCCCCACCTCTGAAGGACTTATAGTGGATAAAGCGGTATTCTCTATTGCATGACGCGCATCCTGGTCATCGACGACGATCGCAAGATCACCGCCTTTCTGAGGCGGGGCCTCGTCCACGAGGGTTACGAGGTCGAGGAGGCCCACGGCGGTGAAGCGGGCTTGGCGGCGGCCGCCGCCACCCCGCCCGACCTGGTAGTCCTGGACATCATGATGCCGGGAATCGACGGCCTCGAGGTCTGCCGCCGCCTGCGCTCCGACAGCGCCGTGCCCATCCTGATGCTGACCGCCCGCGACGAGGTGGCCGACCGCGTGCGGGGGCTGGAAGCCGGAGCCGATGATTACCTCCCCAAGCCGTTCGCCTTCGAGGAGCTCTTGGCGCGCGTGCGGGCGCTGTTGCGGCGCAGCGGCCGCGAGGGCGATCACCTGCGCTTCGGCGACCTCGTCCTCGACACGGCCACCCGCGAGGCGAGCCGGGGCGGTCGGACCATCCCGCTCACGGCCAAGGAATACGACCTCCTGGCCCTGTTCCTGCGCAACCCCCGCCGGGTCCTGGACCGCGAGGCGATCATGGCCAAGATCTGGGGCTACGACTATGAGGGGGAATCGAACGTTCTGGAGGTCTACGTCGGTTCCCTGAGACAGAAGCTCGAGGCCGGCGGCGAACCCCGCCTGATCCACACGGTGCGCGGCGTCGGTTACATCCTGAAAGAATGACTCCCTCGTGTCCGTCCGCCTGCGCCTGACCCTCTGGTACAGCGCCGTCCTGGCCGTGAGCCTGGCGTTCTTCGGGCTCACCCTCTATCTCGTCCATGATCGCCTGGTGCGGGCCGAGGTGGACCGCTCCCTGTCGGCGCAGGCCGCTCAGGTGGCGCGCTCGGTCCAGGTGATCGGACTGCCGCCCTTCGTGCAGCAGGTGATCCTCCCCAGCGTCGATGCCTTCACCGACGCGTTCACCTATATTCAGGTGACCAACCTGCGCGGACAGGTGGTGGCCCGTTCCGCCAACCTGGGGGACCAGTACCTCCCCCTCCCCACCGTCCTGCAGGGCGAGAACCAGTACTGGCCCGTCGGTTTCACCACCCGCACCGTGGGCGGGGAACGTCTGCGGCTGTTCGTCCGCCCGCTCGTGGTCGGGCGCGACGTGGTCGCCGTGCTGCAGGTGGGCCGGTCGCTGGCGCCGCTGGACCTCTCCCTCTCCCGCCTCCGCCTGGCGCTCCTGGCCGGCGGCGCGGCCATGCTCCTTGCGGCCGGTTTCCTGGGCTGGTTCCTCGCCGGCTTCGCCCTGCGCCCCATCGACCGCATCACCCGCGCCGCCCGGCGCATCGGCGCCGCCAGCGACCTGGGGGGCCGCGTCGAGTACAACGGTCCCCCGGACGAACTCGGACGCCTGGCGACCACCCTCAACGACATGCTGGCGCGGCTGGAGGCCACCTACCGGGAGCTGGAGGAAGCCGACGCGGCCCAGCGGCGCTTCCTGGCCGACGCCTCGCACCAGCTTCGCACCCCCCTGACCATCATCCGCGGGAACATCGACGTCCTGCGCCGCATGGGAACCGCCGACCCCGCCTTGACGGCCGAAGCGCTGGAAGACGTGGCGGCCGAGGCGGAGCACATGTCACGCCTCGTGGGCGACCTGCTCGTCCTGGCGCGCGCCGACGCCGGCTTCCACCTGGAAAAGGCGCCGGTCCCCCTCCTCCCCGTTCTGGAGGACGCCGTGCGGCGCGCCGCCCGGCTGGCCCCCGGCCGCACCGTCACCCTCCCCGATCCCCTGCCCCTGGAGGGGGTGACCGTCCAAGGCGACCGGGAGTACCTGGGACAGCTCTTCTCCCTCCTTCTCGAAAACGCCACCCGGTACACCCCGGAGGGCGGGTCGGTAACCGTCCGCGGCGCGCGCGAGGAGGGGAGGATCCGCGTCGAGGTCGCGGACGACGGCCCCGGCATCGCCCCCGAGGATCTCCCCCACGTGTTCGAGCGCTTCTACCGCGGCGGCGCCACCCGCGACATCCCGGGCACCGGACTTGGGCTGGCCATCGCCCGCTGGATCGCCGAGGAACACGGCGGCGCCATCACCGCAGCCTCCGAACCTGGCGGCGGGGCAACCTTCACGGTGACGCTTCCGGAATCCTCGTGGGAACCTCGCAACGGCCCGGACCAAGTGTGAGAATTTATTCCTGTTCACAATTGGTTCATGTTTTTGTCCTACCATACTGAAAAAAGAAGCGTGAATCACCATGAGGAGGCTGACGATCCGATGTCGTCCGAAGAGATGCCGGAAACCGGCCGGGAAGCGGGACCGCAGCCCCTGCCGGCGACCCACCCTCAAAGGCCCACGATTCTCATCGGCCTTCTTCAATTGCTCATCGGCGGCCTGATCGGTTCGTTGCTCACCTGGCAGGCCGCCTCCGGGGCAACCCCGCCCGAAACGCCCCGGGCCCGGGTACCGGCCGCCGAATCGTCCGCCGGATCGCCCGCCCCAACCGTCAACGGCGAGACGGGACCGCGTTCGGTGGCGGCCCTGTACCGCCAGGTCGCACCGTCCGTCGTCGGCGTCATCCGCGTCGAGGCCGGGGCGTCGTCCAACAGCGTCAACGGTTCCGGGTTCTTCGTCGACCGGCAGGGGCATCTGGTGACGAACTATCATGTCGTCCGGGGCGTGACCCGCTTCAAGGTGCGGCTGCAAGACGGGCGCACCGTGGACGCCCGGCTCCTCGGCACCGACCCGAGCAGCGACCTGGCCGTCCTGCGGGCGGACCTCGGCGGGGATCCACCCCCCGGGGTGGCCAAGCTCGGGAACTCCGACACGGTGGAGATCGGGGAGGCCACCGTCGTGGTGGGCAACCCCCTGGGCCTGGAGGGTTCAGTGACGGCCGGCATCCTGAGCGGGCGCGGACGCATGATCCTCGGCCAGAACGGCCGCCCCATCCGCAACGTGCTCCAGACGGACGCGGCGGTCAACCCCGGCAACTCGGGCGGTCCGCTCCTCAACGACCGGGGCGAGGTCCTGGGCGTCGTGACCGCCATGGAGACCCCCTTCCAGGGCAACGGCTTCGGACTGGCCGTGCCGGTCAACACGCTGAAAGAGGTCCTGCCGCGGCTCCTTGCCGGCGAGAACATCCAGCGCACCTGGATCGGCATCGCGGGCGAGGCGGTGACCCCTCAGATCGCGGCAGAACTGGGCCTCCCGGTGGAGGAAGGGGTCCTCGTGACCGCCGTCATGCGGGGGAGCCCCGCGGAACAGGCGGGTCTTCAGGGGGGAGACTACGGAAGCTCCGGCGACGTCATCGTGGCCGTCGACGGGCGGCGCGTGGGTTCCGTCGAAGCCATTCTGGCCTATATCGACGGGAAAAAGGTCGGCGACCGGGTGGTCCTGACGGTCATCCGCGACGGCCGGGAGAAGAAGCTCGTCGTGCGGCTCGGCCGCTGGCCGGACCATCTGCAACCCTGATAAGTGAACGCCGCAAGCCTAGGCAAGCTAAATGAAAACCGTGAGGGGGCAGCGGGATGGGCGTGCTGGAGGTGATCCGCGCGCGCCGGACGATCCGGCGCTTCGAACCGCGGGAGGTGGAGCGGGAGAAGCTCGAGACCCTCCTCGACGCCGCCGTGCGGGCGCCCAACCATCGCCTCACCGAACCCTGGCGGTTCTACGTCCTCACCGGCGCCGCCCTGGAGCGCTTCGGCGAGGACATGTCGTCCGACCTGCGCGCCCGCGGGGAGAGCGAGGAGGTGGTGGCCAAATTCAAGGCTGACCTCCTCCCCGCCCCCGCCGCCGTGGTCGTCACCTGCCTGACCGCCGAATCGGAGCGCCGGGCGCGGGAGGATTACGCCGCAACCTGCGCCGCCATCGAGAACATGCTCCTGGCCGCCGTAGGACTGGGGCTCGGCGGGTACTGGCGCACCGGCCGGCTCGTCAGCGACGACAAAGTGCGTCGCGGCATCGGCATTCCCGCGGAAGAAGAGGTCGTGGGCGTCGTCTACTTCGGCTACCCCGCGGAATCCGGCGACAGCCGCCGCACCTCCTGGAGGGAGAAGACCGTCTGGAAATGAAAAAGGCCGCCACCCGCGAGGGGTGACGGCCTTGAGGATGCGGCTGCCTACATATCCATGCCGCCCATGCCGCCGCCAGGCATGGCCTCCTTCTTCTCAGGAATGTCCGCCACCAGCGACTCGGTGGTGAGGACCATGGCCGCCACGCTGGCCGCGTTCTGCAGGGCGGAGCGGGTGACCTTGGCCGGGTCGACGATGCCCTTGGAGACCATGTCGACGTACTCCAGCGTGTTCACGTTGAAGCCGTAGCCGGCCGGCAGGGTCTT
>FWPU01013213.1_pt1 | contig 10527 bp, 5 predicted proteins | sample 2228361 | NCBI WGS metagenome assembly FWPU01 (sample SAMEA103939777, study PRJEB20133) | metagenome | reverse complement strand
ACTCCCTGGCCTGGGTACAAAACGGTTTCGCGCTCTGTACCGTGGTGGGTATTGTTCTGGAGCTGCGGCGGCGTGGTCAACGGCCGTTGGTGGCGTATACGGAGGGATACGATTTTGAGGCGCCGTATACTAGGGTTGAAAAATTTTTCGGGGTTGTAATCGGCGTTTTTGTTTTTCTGTTCGTGCCTTCGGCGTTCTTGCCGGAAACCGCAGACGTGTCCGCCTCCTACGTTTTGGGTGCGGCTCACGTGTACGCACGGCAGGGCGACCTTTTGCCCGACCTCGGTACGGTGTTCACGGCATACCCGCAATTTTTCCCAACGTTGTACGCGCTCGTGTTACACAATGGGGGTGAAGCGTCCGCGGACGCGCTGAACATTACGTTTGCAGCGATAAGCGTTATGCTGATGCTGGGTTTGGGGCGTGAGGTAAGCTCGCGAGCGGCTGCGCTTTGTGCGGCGATGTTTTGGGTGGTCTCTCCCGCTTTCGTAATGCATACACGACATATATCCACCGTCCTTGGAATGGCCGCCATCGTGCTGGGGGTGTGGCTTTGTCTCGCCTATTACGAGAAGGAAGGTCGGACGGAGTGGCTGTGGCTATCGGGGTTTTTGGCGGGTTGTGCGTGTGGTGCACGATGTGCGGCGCTAATATACTTCGTGCTCTTGTTGGGTTATGTCTTTTGGCGTACGCGCGACCAAGGGCTCTTCCCGGGCGTGTCTTTCTTGGCGGTAGGTGGATTGACCGCGCTTCCGTGGTTTTTGTACGGCCTGCTGGTCATTGGTAACCCATTTTTCCCGCATGCTTCCGCATGGCTAACCAGTCCGTTTGTGCCTTTGCCGGAGTATTCCGTGCTGATTTCGCCGACCCAGAACACTGCGGCGGAGTTGCCGCAAAGAGCCATGGCGGTGATACGTGCTCTATGGGACATGTTTATGCGGCCTCAGCGTGCGGATGGATTTTGGGAAAATCCAGGGCCTTTTGTGTTGATTTTCGGCCCGGCGGCGGTGTTGATGACGCGCTCCCTTGCACGGTGGTCACTAGCCACCGGCCTGTTCATGGCCCTCGCGCATGCCGCTGCGTGGCCGCGCATGGTTTCTTTGCTTCCATTCCTTGCGCCCACATATGGGGCTGCATCGCACGCCGCGATGCACTTTCCGAAGGCGGGTCGGCTCGTGCGATTTTGCGCGTACGCGCTGTCGGCACTGCAGGCGGTGCTGTCTCTGCATGCGATGTCGGAGCCGTTATCAGCGCGATGGCGGCACACAAGCCCGGAGTTATACAAGGCGGAGCATGTGCCGGGTTATGCAATGTGGGCGTATATTAACCGTGAACTCAACGATGGCAGCACGGTGTTAACCTTGGATCCGCGTGTCTATTATGCGGATCCGCGGATTTGGTGCAATTTGGATGTTCTCGAAGTGCTCGGGCGTTTGTCCGTTGAGGTTCAGCGGGCGTGGTTAGAACTGGAGAACGTGCGTTATGTGGTCTTACCCGCCGCGTTGTTGGAAGACCTTCGCCGCAAGGCGCCGAATGCGTACGCCATGTTGGAGCAGTGGCGTAAGGATCGTGCCCGTTTTCGTTTGTTGGAGGACATGCATTTAGCTCGGACGGAGCGTTGGCGCGGCGAGCGAGTCTGGATTTTAGAACGTCGGGAAGCAGTGAAAGAGTCTTTGGAGAGCGCGGAACACGCCGAGCCGTAACGATGCGGACCGGGAGGCATAAGGTAACCAAGGTTTCGTCCGTTTTTGGTGCGTGAATGCTGAGAGGTCATAAGGAGCCTATCGAATGATGCGTATTTTTTATAGTTGCATTTGTGGGTTGGTTGTGATTTCGTTCGCTTTGCCGGCTTTCCCGGACGCGCTTGATGCGGCGGCGTTGGAAAAGCTCTTTGGTGATGAGTGGTACGGCGTGTATTTGAACGGGCAAAAGGCGGGATACGCTACGTTTCGTTTCGGTCGCGGTGCCGGCCGAACCTATGAATACGAGGAAGAAGTTCAGTTGAAAATCACGATGAGCGGGTTGCAACAAGACATGCACATGCTGGGCAAACGGGTGTATGACGATACAGGCGCATTGGTGCGTCTAGAAAGTCGGGTGCAGGACCCGGTGAGTGTTTCGGAATTCACCGCGGAAGTGCAGGGCGACCAGATGCACCTGGTGTCGAAAATGGGTGGAGATGTCACGACGCAGTGGTTGCCGAAGCCGAAGGAAAGTTTACGGGATGCGCTGAAGTTCGGCCTTTGGGTCGCAGAGAACCAACCCGTCGTAGGAGATACACTGACCTTTGCCATGTTTGAGCCGATGTACCAACGGGAAATAACGGCGACGAGTCGCGTGGCGGGCGTAGAGCAACGACTCTTGGACGGTGTGCCCACGACGGTGTATCGGATTGCCACTCATTATGACATCATGAATCTGGATGCGGAGTCTTATGTGACCGCCGATGGTACAGTGCTGGAGGACGTGCTGGCGGGTATCATGAAGATTCGCTTGGAACCGGAGCATGTAGCGAAAGATGTACGTTACAGCAACGACGTCATTATTTCCAACGCGGTGGTGTTGGAGGAAGCCATACCGGATGCACGCACCCGTGAATCGCTTAGGCTTTATTTGGCCGGTCCACTTTCGGGCGATCATTTATTTTGCGATGAACGCCAGACGCGTCGGCGGGACGGCGAGCAGGTATTGTTCGAAGCAAAACGGATATCCATGGACGATTGGGCGGGCCCTACGCTTCCGATACAGAACCCTGAGGTAGCCGAGTGGACACGGGCGACGCCGTTTGTGCAGTCGGATCATCCGAAGATTTTGGAAAAGGCGCGGGAGATTGTCGGCGATACGACGAACGCGTGGGAAGCGGCAAAAAAATTGAACGAATGGGTACGCGCGAACATGCGCAGTACATTCTCGGCGCGGTTTACGAATGCGCTCGAGGTGCTGGAGAATCTCGAGGGGGATTGCACGGAGCACAGCGTGTTGTTTATCGCGTTAGCTCGTGCGGTGGGAATACCGGCCCGCGAAGTGGCGGGTTTGGTCTATGTAGATGCCGGTAAGCCTGCTTTTTATTTCCACCAATGGGCCAAAGTTTGGGTGGGTAAGTGGGTGGACATGGATCCGACGTTCGGGCAAACGACCGTGGACGTAACGCATATAAAGCTGGGCGAAGGGGATTTGTTTGATTTGGCGCGTATCATCCCGATTATCGGACGGCTAAAAATCCATTTGGTATCCGAAGAAGCCCATAACCAGGCGCCCGCATCCGTAACTCCATAATGCAACAGCCGGGGTGCGCCATCGGTGGGTGCAACCGAGTTAGGGGGTGCCTTGTCCAACCCCGAGGAGCGTGAGGGCAAGGACAATGCGTTCGGACAACGGTAATTCAAGGACGGTGTTAGACAGTGAAGCCGAAGTACAGGGCGCGTCAGGGGCAATGTCGGGCCGAACCGGAGGTGGACCAATGGGCGGAGCCAAGGCAAAACGGTGTCGAGCCGTGCGCTGGATGTTTTGGGGACTGTTGGGGTGTGGACTATCGGCGACGGCGTGTTTGGTGGCGTTGATATATGCTTTACCGTCCGCGCGTGTGGACTCCTGGGTGTCCGCGGGGGTTTCGTATGTATATGGAGGGGTTTTGCGTGTAGAGGGTCTCCGCGTGTTCCCTGAGCTACGGGTGGAAACGCTGGATTGGGATTTACCCGAAAATCTCCGTGCCGGCGGCAAAATCCAGCTCCGTGCGGAGGGGATAGCGGCTACGTATGCGCTTCCATGGGATGGAGGAAAGTGGTTGAATCGAGTGAGCGTACATGCGTTGGAGGTTACCTACGCTGGGGTGAATGCCGGTGGAACACGCGGTCCTATGGAAAGTTACGCCGGCGTGGATGTCGGGCCATGGTTGCCGCGCGAGCTGACGGTGGAACGGCTGGCGGTACGTCTCATGAAGGCGGGTGAAGCGATGTATGCCGCGCCCTTAAAGGTGCTGGCACGGAGATCCGAAACAGGCGGCGTAGACGTGCATGTGGATGCGCCGGCGCTTTCGGTACGATGGGGCCGGGAAGGGGAAGAGGCGGAATCCGCGGAAGGTACGCTTGCCGTACACGCAACGTATGGCCGCGCGGACAACAGCATAGACGCGGAGGTAAACCTTGCACCGTTGGTGCAAGGCAAGGTTTCGCTACATCACACCCGCGGCGGCGATGCACCGGGAATCACGGTTGAAGCCGAGGATCTATCTTTCGGTACGCCGCTGTGGCGTTCATGGCTGCAGGCGTGGTTGCCGTCGCAGGTAAGCTGGGACGCGGTGGAGGTGCACGACCTTCGTGTAGGATGGCGGCAGGCGCTGGGATGGGAACAATTGAAAGCCGCAGGGGCGGTGTATGGGCTTGTGTGGAATGCGGGAAACGAGCCGTATCTGCATTCCGATGTTCGGTTTGATGTACAACGCAAAACAGGGGAGGATCGGCCTGCGATCGTGGGTACTTTGTGGCTCGACCATGACTGGGCTTTGTCCTTGGAGGGGAGTATCGCGGAAGAAGGTACGCGTAGCCTTCGGCTTTCCACGCCTTCCACATCTTTAGCGCAGGCGGCGGAAAGTTGTCCGGTATTGGTGAGGCGGATACAGCAAATCTTTCCCAAAGTGCATGCGTTTTCCGGCGAGTTGACTTGGCACGAGCAGGGGGAAGGGGTGGAAGTGCTTGGGACGCTGTATCCGGAATTCGATGCGGGTAAAGCCGTAGAGATTCGCCTCGATGCCAAACGCTCCGACGCCTTGGGCGTGCCTTGGAATGCCGAAGGCAGCGTAGTCGTGGACGACGAACGTGTGGACGTACAGGCTACGTTGGGAAGCGAGGAGACAGCGCTGCAAATCACGGCGCAGGCCATACACCCGTCTCGCTGGTGGGGTACATTCCGCGGAGAGTATGGGGGCTTCGAGGGTGTGCGTACTGATGTAACGGTTGACGCAGTACTTCGTTGGGATAAGGGCTTTGAAGGTACGGTTTCGGGTAAGGCGTACGGGATGCTCGGCCTCCTTGGTGAGGAATGGGCGGATGACGCTGTGCTTTACGCGTTTGATTTGCGGTATGGCGTTGGTATCCCTTTAGTGGTCCAAGGCCAAGGGACGCTGAGCCTGGGTGATCTTGTCGCCGTGCAGGTGGCCGATGCCGAGGTAAATATATCTACGGCGCAAGCAACGGCTACCCTGAAGACTGCGCTTGATTTAGAAAAAATAGCGGAATACTTGCATCTTGCGGATCTTTGGGGCGATGTGGAGTTAGAGGCGGTACTGCGTTGGGCGGAGGGGCGATTGACGGGGAATTTACAGGCGCTTACCACAGGGTTGGGGTACGGCGGATGGAGTACGCCGTACGGGACGCCGTTGCGACTGACCGGCACCGCCGCATGGGCCGAGGATGGTGGTGCGCTTCGTGTGACTGATCTGCGTGCCACCCTGGGGGACGATGCGACACTACTTGCCGCCGGCCTTGAGTGGGATTTCGGGGATCAAACCGCAGTGGTGGTGCAGAACTTTTCCTTGGAGACGAATCTCCGTCCGTTTGTCCAAAAAAAGTGGTTGGACGCAGGCGAAGGCACGCTCACGGCGAACGCCGAAGTCCTTCGTTTCTCTTCCGCAGGATCTGCCGGTGAAATACATGTAGAATCGCATGCGCAAAGCCTTCGGCTCGCAGGAAAGTATGGGGAGTTCAGCGGGCTCGCCGGTGCCCTTGTGTTGAAGTTGGGGAATGAGACACCTTTTTCCGGCGCCGGTACTTGGCAGGCGGAAGCGTTTACGTTTGGGCGTCTGCCGTTTAGCGGGGTTCGGGGTGATCTTCGTATTACGCCGCAAGAGATTGGTCTTGAATCACTGCAAGCGGACTTGTTCGGTGGACGTGTATCGGGTACGCTACGTTTTGGATGGGGGGAAGGAGGGACGAATGCGGCGCTAGACCTCGGATTGGAACACATTGATCTGCAAAGAATGACGGATGCACTGAAGCCGCCCTTAGTGCTTTTGGACGGCCTGGCGGGTGGGAAAGTGCAGGTCCAAACGACCGGAGGGGAATTGAGTCAGGTCGTCGTTGATGTGGCAACGTCCGGGCCGGTGTGGGTGAATCGCGCAACCGTAGAGCAAATTTTGATGTCTCATTATGTACAGGAGGCGACGGGAAGCAAGACGATCAGCCATGTGGTACGGCGCGTCATAGGATCCGCCGAAAAGCGGAAATTTGACAGTGGCATCTTGAAGGCTTCGTTAGAAGAGGGTATTCTGAAAGGGACGGCGATTTTGAAGAGCCCGGACCTCGACTTGACGGTGGACATTAATGCGGAACCGGCGACGTTGTTGCGGCTGTTACAGGAGTCAACCGAATAGCGGGTTATTTCGTCGGTGGGTGAGGTTTGTTATGGGATAATGTGCCTGTGGGTAGGCCCGCGGATTTAAGAGGAGAAATTACGCCATGCTGAAGAAACTTGCCGTAGCCTTTGCAGTAGTAATGTGTACGGTGGCCGGCTGTGTCATTCGGACGGAGCATAAGATCGAAGCACACATTACCTTGGATGTTCGGCATGTGTCGGAACAGGCGGCGAGCATCCTGGACTATGTTGAAGGCAAGACAGACCAGTTGCCGCCGCTTGAAGCGAAACCGACGGCGCCGAAGCCGAGTGGGCGCGTACTGGAAAATGCGTGGGATGCCCTTTTCCCTGCAGCGTATGCGGACGGTGTGAAGGTGACGCAATCGCCGCTGGTGCTCGAAATCCTGGAACGGATGCGTGGGCGGAATACCCAGATAAAGATGTACAAGCAGCAGGGCTGTCTCGGCGAGAACAACCGGGGGTATCTGGAGTGGCGCGATTGTGATGCAGGAAAAGATCCAGACGAAAAAAATCGCGTGCAGCAACTACTGGCTGAGGAAAACAAGGATCGCAAGGTGCTATATCGAGAGATTGCACGTTTGAATGAAGCGGACGGGTTGACGATTACGCAAGTGGAATGGATTTACGCCTTGCAGCGCATCAATCGTGCGGAGAAGGGTGAAATTGTCCAGTTGCCGCCGGCGGGCAGCGCGTTTGAGGAGTTTAAGAATACAGATCTGGGCAAGCGCTTGGGCGACCGCGCTGTACCGGAGGCGTGGGTCGTAGTTCCATAGCGCATGGTGGAAACGACGAAACGTGGGGGGGTACGTAGTACGGCTGCATTTCAGGGTATTGTGATGGGTATCGTGTGCTCGCTGCGGTTTCCCGCCCTATCCGTGGCAACGAGGCGTAAGGTATGTTTGCCCGCGGGAAGGTCCTCATCGCGTTCCCACCATACCCGGTGTTCTTCGGGGTCGTACGCCGTGAGCAGCCACTGGTCGTTTACGTAGAACGTGCAGGACTCCAGTCCCGCGCCGCCATCCACGGCTTCCCCTTCGATCCGTGGGCGCTTGGATTTGGCGATGAATCCTTTTTGAGGTGAAGTGATACGTAGCCTTGGGGGCTGAGTATCGGTCACCAGGGCGAAATATCCGAAGCCGTCCGGTTCCGCTTGGAAGGTATCGCCGTCCACGCGGGTATTCAGCATGCTCCACCCTCCGCCGCGATTCCAGGCTAAAAACGGCTTCACCGTAGATAATTTTGCGTTGGATGTTGGATTCGGCTGCCGGGTATCCGCGTGAGCGAGATGCTCGGGGGAGGAGAGCACGAGGCGGATGGGTTGGGCCAGTGGCATTTCCACCGGCTGCAACGCGAAAACTTCGCTGAGCAGTGTCAATTCATCGGGCAGCGCGGGAACCGCGGCTTTTGGGATCCGGTCTATTCCGGCAAAAAGGCGACCGTACGCTGCTTCCGCGGGAATTGCGGCCCGGAAAGGCCCTTGTTCTACAAATAACGAGGGCGTATCGCCCAAAAGTACCGCCCATGTTTCTTCCCGCGTACCCAGGGGGGGATAGTGAATGCGGACGTGGTATATGCCGTTCTTTGGGGTGGGAATTACAGCCTGAGCCCGATTCGCGTGAGTGACCTCAAAATTCAGCGAGTGCTTGGTTTTGTCTATTTCCACTGTGCCGGTGGGAAGTTCATGTCCGTCGGTGCCGAGGGTAACCTCGGCAAGGAGGAACGTGCCGTAGGTCAGAATACGTGCCGAGGGTGAGGCATTATCTGGTGTGGGTGAGGCGGGCGTAGATACAGGATTTTCGGTCAGCGTGAGTACTTTTTCGCTGCTGTTGCCGGCGAAATCTGTGACGCGTATGCGCAGCGGTGCCTCGAGTTCGGATGTGTCCACCACGCCGTTTTGCGTGTTGTCGCGGTGGCTTGCGCACCGGTTACCCTCCCAACGCCATAGCGTAAGGAAGCGGCCGAGATTTTGGAGGAACGGGTGATAATTCAATCGGCAGGTGTCCAACGTTTCGTACGGCAAGGTGTCGTATTGCAGGCGGAAGAGGGGTTGTCGGTCTGCGAAGAGTTCGGCGCTGTAGATGCCTAGCTTGTATACGTTGGCGCTAAGGTCTACTACTTCTATTGCGATGCCGATTTTTCCCTGCGCGGTAATGGCAAGAGAGCGGTCGGCGTCCGTAGAAAGGATCGTTGGGGAAAGCGATCCGTTGATGCGGGAAGTGGGTTCCAGGGGGATCAAGGCGATGCGCGTTATTTGGGGAGGTGTCTTGTCGGGTAAGGACACCCCGACCTGTCGAGGGTCCACGGGTTCCCCGTTTTGATTTCGTACCTCGAAGTGCAGGTGAGGTGCGCCGATGCCGGTTTTGCCTGATTTTGCGATTAATTCACCGCGGCGGACGGGAAGTGTTTCCGGTGGGAGTGAAAAGTCCACGGTGTATTGCTGTATTTCGTGTTGTTTCTTACGCACGCATGCGCGCAAGGCGTCGTTGTAATCGTCTAAGTGACCGTAGACATAGAGGTAGCCGCTTTTTCCTCGCAGGTATACGGCCTTGCCGTAACCGTAAGGAGAGCAGCGTAGGCGTTCGACGTAACCGTCTTCTGCGGCATACACGGGTACACCTATGCCGCCTGTGCGCAGGTCAAGTCCGACGTGGAGTCGGCCGGGGCGATATTCTCCGAAGCTGGAGGTGGCAACCGTGGGGATTTTTAGAGGGAACTCAGCCTTACCCTCAGCGGCTAAGGTAACGAGGAAGGAAAGAAGCGCGACGACCACGCTTACTTTTTCCTTTTTTCTTTCTTAGATTTTGAAGGCGGGTTGGCGTTAGGGGATGGTGCGCTGGGTGTGTTGGGTGTAGAGGCGGCTTGCGGAGCCGTGTCGGCATGTCCTCGTGCGGTTGCTTGCCCGTCGAGAATACCGACCAAACGTTGCAAGGGCAGGAATACTTTCACACGGTCGGAGTCTTGCCATGCCTTTTGGCAAAATTCTTCGACTACGAAGTCACGATTTGCTTTCCGGCTGGCTTCTGCAATGCGCGGCTTGGCTTCGTCTAGGCTTACGTGGGTTCCTTCCTGCTTTTCCACGAGTTGTATGAGATGCAAGCCGTGCTCGCTCCGAATGACGCCGCTGATTTGGCCGGGTTGCAGGTGGGCCACAGGTTCGCGGAACGCTTCGGGCAAATCTTCGATTTTTACAAAGCCCCAGTCGCCGCCTTTTTCTTTATCCGCGGATTCCGACACTTCCCGAGCGACGGCTTCAAATGTTTCACCGGCGCGTATCCGTGCGGCGGCTTTTTCAATGCGCTGTTGGGCTTCCGCCCATGCGGCTTCGGTAGCTTTTTGGGCGTTAGGTTTAGGACGTACAAAAATTTGGCGGATGTGTACGCCGCTGGATTGTTGAAAAAGGCTGGGTATTTCTTTGTAAAAGGATTGGATTTCCTCGTCGGTAACCGGTTGGGCTTTTTCCGCCGCGATGGCATCGCGAACCTTGTCCAGGATAAGATCCCGGCGTACGCGTTCCTTTGCGGATTCTCGCGTCTCTCCAATTTTTTGTAGGATTTCGTCTTCGGACGGCGTACGGCCTTCTTTTTCAGAAATCTGCGTCGCTAAGCGTTGCATAGTGGATGCGAATTCTTTATCTACCTCGGCATTGCTCACGGTAATCTTTCGCCGTTGCCCCTCGGCGAGTAAGATCTCCCGTTCGATGAGCTCGTTGAGGACCTGTATCCCCAGTTTTACGCGCATAGGGTCCGGTAGAGAATCTTTGCCGTGACGAAGGAGATACAGCTCGCGTTGGAAACGGTATCGGTTGAGAAAGTCTTGGTTCGAGATCGGCGTGTTATCTACGAGCGCAACCGGCCCATCGGGCACGGCACGCTCCACGATGTCGAGTTGGGTTAAGTCGGGGGTTTGCGCCCACGCGAGGGCGCTCACTAACAGCACCGCCGTATATGTACAAATATACTGTTGCATAGCATCCAATGTCCTTGCTTTGTGGCATTACCCCTTCAGGGATTCTGCGAGGGTTCTTTTTTGTCTTCTGCATGGTTTTGTGTGAGTGAGCCTACTATAGTATGTTTTTTTTCTTTTTTAGGAATTGTGAAGCGTGGAAGCGGTTTCTCGAGCTGACTGCTCACCGCAGACCGGGCACATCGTCCCCCCGAC
>FWPU01013211.1_pt1 | contig 10532 bp, 8 predicted proteins | sample 2228361 | NCBI WGS metagenome assembly FWPU01 (sample SAMEA103939777, study PRJEB20133) | metagenome | reverse complement strand
TAAATTTTATTAAAGAAATGCTGGATAGATTTTCACTAAAGGAGGATAATTTCTTTTCTTTTTTAAAAAGGGGTATCTCCGGGGATTTATCCTTCGTGGAGAAACCCTTAGGGAGGTTAAATCTGGGTTTTATTTTGTTAGAAAGAATCTTTAAAGAGGGAAAGATTTTTCGCGTAGAGGAAGGAAGGTGCGCTGCCAAATTCACTTATACCTTTAAGGAAGAAGAATTCATCCCTTCTTTAAAATTAAAGAGTTTTTTAAAAAACTTAAAGATACACAGCCCGCAGGGAAGAACAGTTACCTTAAAATAAAAAAGGGGTATACCTTAAACATATACCCCTTTTTTATTTAATTTTCTAAAGAAAATTAAAGAATAGACTTTAATTCTTTAGAGGCGCGAAAAGCAATCTTTTTCTTTGCCGGGATTTGAATGGTTTCGCCGGTTTTGGGGTTTCTTCCCTGACGCGCCTTGGTTTCTCTTACCCTAAAGGTGCCAAAGCCAGAGATAGCTACAGGCTCTTTCTTTTTGAGGGAATTCTTAATGCTCTCTAAGATGGTTTCCACTGCCATTTGTGCTTCTTTTTTTGTGCTGGTCTTTTTCGCTACTGCCTCGATCAGTTCAGCCTTATTCATTGACGCACCTCCTTTAATGAATTTCCCCTTTATATATTCACCCTGAATATATGAAGGGGAAAATTATTATTGAATTTAACTTCCGTAATTATTCTATAACTTGTTCTGGCCTTGTCAAGAAAAATCTAATCCCAGCTTTATTTTTTAGCTCTTTGCCCTTACTTTTGGTAATTTAAATCTAAATTTAGTAAGTGCTATATTGCACAGGTAAAAAAAAGTTTTATAATGCTAAAGGATGATTATTACCAAAAAGGAATTTGAGCAACTTCTAAAGAATAAGGGCAAGACCTTCCTTTTAAAGGTAGATTTTGGTTTTCACACTGTCCAGGTAAAGGTTGAAGGGGAGAGAGCCATTTTTCCTTCGGGTTTAACCTTAAGCCTTAAAGAAAGGTTAAGGGAAAGCTTTTGCTATCTTTTGAAGGAGAAAGGGCTTTTTGCTTTGGCCTTTTTTGAAGAGAAGAATAATCGCTTTTATAAATTAACTCCCACCCCAGACTGGCCTACCATTTGTTTAGGTTCAGTGCCAATGCATCGTCTAAGTTCAGCCCTCCAGGACACAAAGGATAAGGTAGATTTTTTAAATCCTTCCGGAAGGGTTCTGGACACCTGTATGGGTTTAGGTTACACCGCTATTTTAACCGCCCAGAGGGCAAGTCAGGTAATTACCTTTGAAAAGGATGAAAATGTTCTATTTTTGGCTAAACTTAACCCCGTCTCAGGGGCTCTTTTTAGCCTCCCGAATATTAAGATAGAAAAGAACGATGTAGTTGAAGGGATTAAAGGGTTTCCTCCCGATTATTTTGACTGTATCTTACATAACCCACCCACATTTAGATTGGCGCCAGAGCTTTATAGCCATTCTTTTTATCGTCAGCTTTTACGGACCTTAAAGATAGATGGAAGGCTTTTTCATTATACCCCTTTTTATAAGATAAGACAGGGTTACAGTTTTGCCCAAAAGATAGCTAAAAACCTAAAAGAAACGGGCTTTAGGGTCTTGGAGATTTCTTATCAAAGAAGGGGTATCCTTTGCCAGAAGTAATAGATTTTGAGAGGGAAAGGCTAATCTTAGATAGAGAGATTACCTTTTTTCATTTCCGGCGCGCAAAACGCCTTATCCAGCGCGCCTTAAAAGAAGCTTACCGTCAGAAAGAGCTTTTTTTCTTTTTCTACTTTTTAGCCCAGCGTTATATTTTAAAAGAGGATTTTCCTAAAGCCTTAAAGTATTTAGAGTTGTGCTTAAGGTTTAAAGGGGACGATGCCTGTAGCTATAATGATAAAGCCATCTGCTTAGCGGAGTTAGGAAGATACACAGAGGCGCTGGACTGTTTTAATCAGGGGTTGAGGTTATGCCCGGGGCAGGCCTTTTTATACCACAATAAAGGTTGGCTACTTAATTTACTGGGTCGACATAAAGAAGCAGTTTTGTGTTTTAAGAAGGCTTTAGAAATCGAACCGTACCGCCCCGAAGCACTTTACAGCTTAGCGGATTCCTATTTAGCCCTGGGAGAGAACCTTTTGGCAAAAAGGTATTTTAAAAAAGCACTTTTGCAACTTAAGGGGAAATGCTCCTTTATGTACAGGCAAACCGCCAACCGCTTAAAAGAAATCCCTTAGCTAAAGTCACAAATTGCAAAGCAATTGATATTTTTATTCTAAAATACTTCGGAAGAAATTTTTTATGTCTTCTAATATCTGGGGGGAAAGAAGCATAAGTTTCTTTTTATAAATAGGCTCTTTTAATGTGCCTTCTATCTCAATAAGTAGACCACTTTTCCCAATAATCTGGGTGGTAATCTTTTTTAAGCCCTCCGAGACCATAAGCAATTTGGGATTAAAACGGGGAAAGAGCATAAAGTGGATATTTCCGTTCCAGTCGATCTTACCGCCGCCCTCTAAATCCATCTGAAAAGAGTTCAGTGCTAAATTTTCAAAAATAATCTCCTTACCTTTAAAATATAAATCGGACCTTCCGTTTCTAAATCGAATTTCCTCAAAATCAGGAATAAAAAGGAATTCTCCCAGGCCTTTTAAGAAATTGATTTCCCAGAGGTTTCCATCCTTTATAGAGACCCCCCCACTTCCGCTAAGAGCGTCTAAATTTTTTAGGCTTTCAGTTTTTAAACCCAAATCCAAAGAAAGCTTCCCCTTTAACCTTTTATGTTTTAGATTTAGTTGTTCTCTTAGGCTGTCTAGATCTAAATCGTTTAAGATTAGGTTTAAAACCCCCTTTTCCTTTGTAAGCTCAAGCTCACTGCGTAGCTCTAAAAGCCCCTCAGCCACCTGGCTCACCAGGGGGCTTAAGGTAAGTCTTTCTTTATCTTTGTAAAGGTAGAATTTTGTATCTTTTGCCTCTACATTATAGACCTTGAGATTTTGAGCATAGGCATCCAATTTTATCTCACAGTCTTTGAGGTTGGGTTTTCCGCGGATAATAAAGGTGGTATCAAGGAGCCCTTCCGGTTTGAGTTTATCTAAAAAAACAGGGTATTTTGTAAGATATGGTAAAACCCTTAAGGCATCAGAGAAGGAGATGGTGCCAAACCCTTCCAGATCCAGTTGCTCTTTGTTTATCTGGCCGTGTGCTACTGCCTTTGATTGTGGAGCGGTTAAGAAAACTTCTTTTATCTTCCAGTAGCCCTTTTCTTTATAAGCCTTGCCGTAGAGGTTAAGAAGTTGGCTTTCTAAAGATAACTTTAAGGAGGGGGAAGGAAAGTTTTCTAAATAACCACTCCCCTTAAAAGGTATATCTTTATAGAGGAGGTTTAACTCTTCCACTTTTAAAAGGTCATTTGTGACCTCTCCCTTTAAGAAGATTTCTTTAAAATCCCTTATCTCTGCCTGGAGAATTTCATAAGCAAGCCGGTAGTTAAATTCTTTTTTTAAAGGATTACCCTCAAGGCTAAAGCTCAGATTTAAATTACCTTTTTCTATTTCCGGGAAGTTAATTTCTTTAAACTCTCTTATCACCTCGATTGCCTCTTTTAAGGAGGTGTTAGCTTTCGCCTCTAATTTCAGACGGGGCTCATAGAAGGAGTTTTGACTGATTAAAGCAAAGGGGTGTTTTAGACTGGCATTTAAATTAAAGGGGACATCTTTATAGGTAAGAGAGGCTTTTTCTATAAGCAGTTCTTCGTTACGGAGTTTTCCAAAGGCATAGAGGTTTTGTAGTTCCCACACCTGGGCGTTTTTAAGGAAAAAATCCAGGCGGTAATCAAAGATTTTTAGCTGGGGTCGGATCTCGCAGAGAAGATGTAAATCCGCTTCGCCTTTTGCTGTCCAGCCAAGCCCCCCCGGTATCCATCTCTTAAAGTTTAAAAGGATTTGCTCCAGCCCTCCCTTTAGCCTTGCCTTAGCCCGGATTTGGGGTTGGTTAAAATCGTGCAATTTTATTTTTGCTCTTAAATTGCTCTGATTGAGATTGGCATTTAAAAGATTTACCTCTAAGTGGTTTCCTTCTACTTTAAAAGAGGCCTGGGTATCTTTTAAAAATAACCAGTCAGAAAGGCTTACCTCCGCCTTTAGTTTGCCTAAAATCCTGTTTAGGATAAGCTTTTCCTTAAAACTAAAATCTATTTCTTCGAAAATAACCTTACCCTTTAAGTGAATAATGTCTTCTTGGGAAAAAATGGCGAGGGGATAAGAGAGGTTTATTCTTTCCAAGAGGCAAAGACCCTTGAGGGAAAAATCCCTTACCCCCTTTAGGGTAAGGTTTGCTTTTTTAATAGTAGCGTTCTCTAAATTAATATTTTTTAGATAGGGCTGAAACTCTTTTAGATCTATATTTTTTAGGAGCACCTTCGCATTCAGCTCTTCTTTGTCCAAAGAGTAATCGCCTTTTACATAAAGGTAGTCTTCCCAGCGGAGCTTAAAGTTGAAACGGTCCCGCAAAGCCCAGTTCAGGTCTAGGATTAGAGAAGAAAAGCTTTTTTTAAAGTTAGCGGTTTCGTCCCGAAAGGTTAGACTCAGATTCCGGATGCGCCAATTTTTAACTAATAAAGGAGGCACCCCAGCAGGATTTTGAGGATGGGCGGGTTTCGGTAAAGAGGTAAGGTTAAGGGGTTTATCTGTTTTTGTCCAGAGGCAATTTATATCTTTTAGCTCACAGAGGGTAATTATTTTTGTTCTAAAGAGTAAAGAAGGCAAGAAAAAACTTATTCTTGCCTTCTTTATCTGTAAATAAAAATAGGCTTCTTTTTCTGGCCGAAGATAAAGTTCTTCTAAGATAAGCCCTTTTAGAGGATGCAGATATACCCTTTCAATGGTAAGCCTTTGTCCCCACCTTTGGGCATTTTCTTCTAGGGAGGATTTTATTTTGGGAGGAAGAAAATGCAGGGTGAGGATTAAGCTCAAGGAGATGGTCAGAAGGACAATTGTTAAGAAAAGAAAAAATTTTTTCATAGAATTAGAGTTAGCCTAAATAGAGCGTTATGCTAATTTTGTCCTTAGGGATATTTTTTAGAGATGCCCCCTCAATAAACAGACCTTCTTTTTGTGGTAGAATTTCCTTGTCTTGGAGGATAGCTTTTTTTATTCTGTATATCTTCCTTTGTTTTTCCTTTAAGTAAATAACGGTAATTCTTTTTTCTTGCCAGTTAAAGCTAAATTTAATTTTTTTATGAAGGAAGGTCTCTGCGGTAAGTTTAGGCAAGATAAATAAATCTCCAAATTTAAAATTTATCCCTAATACCTCTTCTACCAGGGTATAGATATACCAAGTAGCAGAACCGGTAAGGTACCAGTAAAGGCCTTTACCCTGGTTATTAAAATACTCCGGGATAAGCGGATACATTTCTGCGCAAGTGGCTAAAGCCATTTTATAAATAGAGTTAATTACGGTAGAGCCCTCTTGAATAAAATTACGTTTATAAAGGGCATTGGCAAGCATTATGCCCATATGGTTAAAGAAGGCACCGTTTTCTTTCTCGCCATAGATAAAACCAAAGGCCCTTCCTAAGGCAAAATATACCTTACCAAAATCCGTATTTAAGCGAAATCCGCCGTGCTCTCTATCCTGTAAATGGCGTTTAATATTTTTCCATATCTTTTGAACCTGACTAGAAGTAGCCACTCCACTCATAATCGCAAAGACTTGCGAGGTAAGCATCATCTGTACCTTTTTTCCTGTTTTTGCCTCTACCCTTTCCCCCAAGTCATCATAATAACCATTAAAAAAGCCTTCTTCTAACCATTCCTTTTCTCTTAACCATACAAAGAGATGCTCTACTTTTTCTTTTAAGTCACGGATTAAGTCTTCCATTTTTACATTAATTCTTTTACCACTTATATTTTTTGTCTTTTCTAAATATACCTCTAAAAGTTGCCTTTTGGCTTGAGGGTTATGGTAATTGATGGGTTGTTGGATCCGGTCCAGTAAAATTAAAAGCTCTTCTAAAAGAAGGACCTCCCCGCCCCCTGGCTTTAATCTTTCTAAAACCTGTGTTAGGTCCTTTAAGTTGTGGGCGTACATAAAGCTAAAGGCAACGCTTTCTCCCCCTCGCGCTGCCATATCCAGGCCATCGTTCCAATCCGCATTTTCTAAACGGATAATGTTATGCTCCCCTACGTTAAAGAATTGAACTAAATGCTGCACCAGCAGGTGTTCCAAGATGCTTCCTTTATAGATTTTTCCTTGCCTGTCGCGCAAAAGAAAATCTTTTTGAAGAAAGCTTGGGTCCATTTCTTTACCCCGTTTAAGTTGGTGGTCTCTAAAATACGTAGTTTCTTCTAAAAGGATGTTTAGGTCGGCGGTTTTATGAAGATAAAACCTTAAGGTTAAATATGGCCAGACGCCATGGTCCATCCATACCCGCCAGATCCTATTTCTATCCGCAATGAACCCATTGTCTTTAGTAATAATGGTGGCGTTGGAGCCGTCTATCCTTACCCCGCAAAAATTGTGGAGGATAAGCTCTTTGGCTTTAGGGGGTTCTAAAAGAAGCAGGCTTAAAACATCCTGCCAGAGGTCACGCCAGCCACGGCCACCCTTACCATAGTCAAAATGGGGTAAAAAAGAACAGCCAAAAAGTTTACGCAGGATGGGTTGGAGTTTTACCCAGAGCAGCCAGTTGTTATAGAGGCGGTCTTCAAAGTCAAACCCTATTGCGCAGAGTAAATTTAACCAGTAATTTTTAGTTTGGGTAAACTTTTCTTCTACTTTTGAAAGAGAGTTGACCTGAGAAAATACCCTTTCTATTTCTTTACGCTCTTTACTGATACCCAGAATAAGGGTATAGATTACCCTTTCTTGAGGTTTTAATTTTGCCCTTTTAAATCTAAAGGCGGCACAGGCCTCCTTTCCGTCAAAGTCTGGCCTTTTTTTAGTAGCGCAGGGAAGGTCTTTTTCGATTGCCTCGGGCTTAAGGATATCCCCTCTTCCGTAAAAAAAATCTAAGGTAGGAAATTGTCCATGTGGCTCAATGCCATTGTCCTGATAGCCTAAAGCAAAATAAAAACGGTCAGGCTTTTTGTGCCCTTTTTCATCAAAGAGCATAGTGGGTTGAAGGATCAGCCCAAACCTTAAAAGGGTTAAGCGATTTAAAAGGGAACTGACGTGGCGGTGGTCGCGGAGGTTCTTTTCACTACGACCATATAGAGGAATAAAGGAGGTGGGGATAAATTCTTTTGACCATTTTCCTTTATTGTGGATAGTAATACGCATTATCTCTACGGCTAAATCATAAGGAATAAAGTTTAAAATTTCTATCTCTAAATCCTCTACCCTCTTTACTAATTTCTGATAAAGAAAGCCTATCTCCAGGTAATCTTTATCAGGAAAAGAAAGGCGCACGATTTTTTCTTTAGTTTTTAAAAAGAATTCCCTGCGGCAGAAGAGGTTACTTCTTAAGTCCTCTATACTTACCGGAGGGGTTAAGAAATGGTCGTTATCCTCTTTGATATCTCCACTTAAGTTTGGGCCGATAGAGCTTAAGAGCCTGCCTTGACTGTCGGTTAAAGGTAGATAGGCAAGGTATTGCTGAGGGTTTTTTATCCGAAAGGTTCCTTCTGCGTCAATAAATTTATAAATCATTTTTCTTCTTAGAGGCTTAGATATTCTACAATAAAAAAGTCATCTTTGCTATATTTTTGTAAAGTCAAGCTCATAATTAAAAAAAGGCAGCTCTACTCTTTTGGGTTATTTTATAAACTAATGCATTAGATAAAATTTTAGCCTATAACAGCAAATCTTAAGAGGCCACATCCCCAAATTCATTTTTAGCTTTTAGGCTTATTTTTCTATTTAAATTTAGCTTGTCCTAAGATGATTTTTTAGATTTTTGAGAAGGTATTTTAAATAAAACTGCCAGTCAAGCGTTCGTTGACAACTCTTACAAAGAGTGTTATTATTTATCTTCTTAAAGGTTTAGAAGATGAAATAGATTTTTTGAGAGGTTTAGCCGCTTGTTGGTATGCGGGGGTTATCTGAGCGCAAGGGGAGTTTCTTCTTTCATTTCTTTTTTGAAAAACTATACCGAGATGTTTATTACTCTGTTGTCCTGATCGCTACCTCTTTGGTTGTCTTTCCCCATAACCTTTTCGAGATCATTTTAGGTTCTCTTTTTGCCAGGCCCTTTAGGTTCGATAAAAAGAGGGATCTCCCCTTTCTTTAGGGATAGAGAACGCCACTTTAGGCGCGTTTGGCTTTAAAGTGCTTCTCCTTCCCCAGCGCCTTTGCCGTTGCTTTTTTCGCTATTCGGTGGGTCATTACCGCCTCTTTCTTAGACAGAGAGATGGCGGATAATCCTTAAAAAGCTTATGGAGAAGAATGCTTTTGTTTATGCCTCTAATTTAGAAGGTTATAGCTTTGGCAAGGGGCATCCTTTTGGCGGGGAAAGATTTATAGACTTTTTTAATTTTCTCCAAGGGCGTCTGCCCAAATTCGGCGAGGTTTTTGAGTTAAGGTTAGCTGAGCCAGCAGGGGATGAGCTCTTAAGTCTGGTGCATACAAAAGAATACATAAATTTTCTTCGTTTAGCCTCCGGGGGTATAAATTTAAAAGAGACCCTGCGGTATGTGAGCATAGACAATCTTAATCCGGAAACCGGCACCGTGCCTTGTGGGATAGAAGAAGCCTCGCGCATAATTGTAGGAATAGCCATAAAAGCAGGAGGGCTTTTAGTGGAGGGAAAATTTAAAAAAGCCTTAGGCTTCGGAGGTATGCACCATGCCAAGCCCAATTATGGCGAGGGTTTCTGTTTCTATAACGATATCGCTATTTTGGTAAAATATCTTAAGAAAGAAGGCTTTAAAAGAATACTGGTCTTGGATACAGATGCCCACGCAGGAAATGGCGTAGCGGAGATCTTTTATGATGACCCGGAGGTTCTTTTTATAGATTTACATCAAGACCCGCACACCCTTTATCCTGGATGCGGCTTTTTAGAGGAGATCGGTATAAATAGAGGTGCAGGTTTTAATGTAAATTGTTGTCTTTCTCCTGGAACGGGTGATGACGCCTACGCCTATATCTTTGACGAGGTAGTTTTTCCTTTAGCAGAGGAGTTTAAACCCCAGGTGGTTGTGCGTTACGGTGGCGCTGACCCACACTATTTAGACAGATTAACGGAGCTAGGTTTGACCTTGGCGGGTTTTGAACTAATTGGCAGGCGCACAAAAGAGCTTGTCGAAAGATTTACCCAGGGAGAACTTGTTGACCTTTTGCTTTCCGGTTATAACCCCTCTGTTTTATGTTATGCTTGGTTAGCCTTATGGAAGGGGCTTCTGGATTTAGAGGTTGATTTAGGGGATTTTAAAGAGGAGAATAGACCCTCCCCAGATAGCGGTTTAGGAGAAACCAAAGGGATGGTGAAGGGATTAAAAGGCATACTTAAAAAATACTGGGCTTGTTTTGGATGATAGATGCCTAACTTAAAAGAGAGCTTAGAGGAGATCTACAATAAATTATTTAAAGCCTTCGGCCCGCAAAATTGGTGGCCGGCAGAGACTACCTTTGAGGTGATTGTGGGTGCAATCCTTACTCAGAATACCGCCTGGGTAAACGTGGAAAAGGCAATTAACCACCTCAAAAAAGAAAAGGTATTGACCCCCTTAGCGTTGAAGAAAGTCCCTTTAAAAAGGTTAGCGCTTCTAATTAAGCCAAGCGGCTATTACAATCAAAAGGCGAAGAAACTGAAAAATTTTATAGATTTTCTCTATAAGGAATACCAGGGTAGCCTCTCCAAGATGTTTAGAGAAGAAACCTTTACTTTACGCAAGAAGCTTTTAAAAATAAAGGGGATCGGTCCGGAGACCGCAGATTCAATACTGCTTTACGCGGGGAATAAACCAATTTTTGTAATAGATGCTTATACCCGGAGGGTGCTTTTACATCACCACTTGATAGAGGGGAAATTGGATTATTCCAGCCTGCAGAAAATTTTTATGCAGAATTTAGAGCACCATCCCCAGTTATTTAATGAATACCACGCCCTTCTGGTGCGTTTAGGAAAGGAATTCTGTCGGGCAACCCCTAAATGTAAAGACTGCCCCCTAGAGGGCCTAAATTAAGGTTATTTATTTTTTAGGAGAGTAAGGTATAATTTTTAAAAAAGATGAAGAGGCTTTTGTTTTTGCCCCTCTTTTTTTATTTTTCCTTTCTTGGTTTTTGTGCGGAAAAGATAGAGGCGGTTGTTTTTTATTCTCCTCGTTGTGCCGTCTGTCTTAAATTGAAAGAGGAGTTTCTTAAGGGAATTATTCTCCAGTATCAGGATAAGGTAGTCTGGAATTTTGTAAATATCCATGAAAAGGAAGAAAATCTTTCTTTATTGATGGCGGTTTCCAGCCAGTTTAAGAAAGAGGGTGTCAATGTGCCCGCGGTTTTAGTAGGCGATACTTTTTTGATAGGCTATCATCAGATAAAGAATAATTTATAGTTGACTATCCGGAAGTCTTACAGAGAA
>FWPU01013202.1_pt1 | contig 10545 bp, 7 predicted proteins | sample 2228361 | NCBI WGS metagenome assembly FWPU01 (sample SAMEA103939777, study PRJEB20133) | metagenome | reverse complement strand
AAGCGGTTGGCGGGCGGGGCCCCTTTGCGCCGCGCCGCGGCCGCGGCCAGCGCCTCCGGCGCCGAGAGCGAGGAAGGCCGCCCGCACTCTGAGAAGGCGCCCTTTCGCAAGGGGCTTCCGCTCGCGGTGAAGATCTCGGCTTTCTCCGCGGTCCTGGTGGCCGTGGTCATGGCCGGGCTCGGCTTTTACCTCGTGTCGATCGCCGCCGAGACCGTGGACCATCAGATCAACCAGAAGGGCGTGGTCGCGGTTTCGGAGCTGACATCGTTTCCCGACCCGATCTTCTGGTTTCCGCCGACGCAGCTCTCCACCGAGAGCCCGGAGGCGCTCGACCGGCGCTGGAAGACCGAGAAGGCGCGGCGGTTCAAGGAGTGGCTCGGGAAGCTCGAAAAGCTCGTGAACGACCCCTCGAACCCGATCTTCCTCTCGGTGCGGATCACCAACGATGACGCGGGGCTCCATCCGCCGCTCCTCGAAGCGCACGAGGGCGGGCAGCCGCTCCCGCGCATCGCCCTCGCGCCGATCGGGAGCGTGGGCGACGTGCGCGTCTTCGAGGGGTTCCTCGAGACCGACCGCTTCTCCGGGCGGGTCCGCCGCTACACCCGCCCGATCCATGTGATCGCGCCGCCGCCCTTCGACAAGGACGATCCGCTGCTCGATCCCGAGCAGCAGAAGGCGGCGCAGGCGTGGGCGCCCGAGGAAACGCTCGTCGGCTTCGCCCACGCCGACATCAAGGCGAGCTCGATCGACGAGACCCGCGCCGAGATCACGAAGCAGGTGGCGATCGCGACGGGGGCGGGGATCGGCATCGCGATCCTTTTTTCGATCGGCATGGCGGCGTTCCTCACGGCGCCCGTGCGCGCGCTGCTCAAGGACATGCAGATCGTCGCGTCGGGGGACCTCTCGCACAAGACGGTCCCGCGCTCGCGCGACGAGATCGGGCAGCTCGCCGCGCAGTTCAACGAGATGACTCGCTCGCTCAAGCAGGCCCAGAAGAGCGAGCAGGAGCGCCAGGCCATCGAGCACGAGCTTCAGATCGCAACAGAAATTCAGACGAAGCTCCTCCCAGACCGAATTCCTCAAATTCCTGGGTACGACCTCTACTCGTTCTACCTCTCGGCGAAGGAGGTCGGCGGCGACTACTACGACTTCCTCGTGGTCGACCCCACGCACCTCGGGATCATCGTCGCGGACGTGTCCGGGAAGGGCATCCCCGGCTCCATGGTCATGACCATGGTGCGCTCGCTCATCCGGCTCGCATCGCACCGCGAGACCTCGCCCGCCGAGACGCTGAAGAAGGTGAACCGCATCCTCGCGAAGGACATCCGGCGCGGCATGTTCGTGACCGCGATCTACGCCGTGCTCGACGTGCAGCGGCGCGTGCTGACGGTGTCCTCGGCGGGCCACAACCCGCTCGTCTACTACGACGCGCGAAAGAAGCAGGCGCGGCTGGTGAATCCCGCCGGAATCGCGCTCGGGTTCGACAAGGGGCGGACCTTCGACGAGAATATCCGGGAGGAGGCGATCGAGCTCGGGCCCGGGGACCGGATCGCGCTCTACACCGACGGCGTGGTCGAGGCCATGAACGATCGCTCCGAGGAGTTCGGCATGGAGCGCTTCCTCGCGATCGTGAACGAGCACGCGGCGGCGTCCTCGAAGGACTTCACCAACTTCGTGGTCCAGGCGCTGGAGCGCCACCGCGGGAAGGCGGAGCAGAGCGACGACATCACGATCACCACGCTCAAGGTGGAGTAGGAGCGGGGGGGCGCGGAGCGGAGCGGAGTGGAGCGGAGCGCGCGCGTCGCGATGGTCGTGCGGCGGCTCAAAATCGAGAGCGAGACGAGGCACCTCGCGGCGGTGCGCGCGTTCGTGGAGGCCGCCACCGCGGAGGGCGGCGTGGCGGCGCCGGAGCGGCGGCGCCTGGCGCTGGCGGTGGACGAGGCGGTCGCCAACGTCATGGAGCACGGCTACGCGGGGGCGCCCGGGCGCCCCATCGAGGTCGAGGTGGAGGTCGCGGGCGGCGCCTCCGCGCGCGTGGAGGTGCGGATCCGCGACCGGGGCCCCGCCTTCGATCCATCCGCCGCGGCGCGCGGGGCGCGGCCGGTCCAGCCGGGCGCGGCCGCGAGCGGGCTGCGAGCGCGCGGATACGGGCTCCTCCTCATGTCGCGCCTGGTCGACGAGATTCGCTACGTCCGGAGCGCCGAGCGCGGTACGAACGAGCTACACCTCGTGCGGATCGTCGGGCGGGCGGCCGGAGGCTCGAACGCGGAGGCCGTCCCATGAGCGAGGTGCGGATCGCCACCCGGACGGTCGGCGCGAAGATCGCCATCGTGGAGGTGGCGGGCGCGCTCGACGCGCACACGCACGCGCAGCTCGAAGCCGAATTTCAGAAGCTGATCGCAGCCGGGCGTACGAAGATCGTGGCCCAGCTCGACCGGCTCGAATACATCTCGTCGGCCGGGGCGGGGGTGTTCGTCGGGGCGGTGGGGCTCGCGCGGGAGCGCGGCGGAAATATCATCTTGCTGCGGCCTGCGCCGGCCGTGCGAGAGGTGTTCGACCTCCTCGGCCTCTCGCAGATCTTCGAAATGGCCGACGACCGCGATGCGGCGCTCGCAGCGCTCCGGTAGCGCGCCCGCGCAAGTACTCGGTAGGTTGGTTCAGTACTATTCGTGAGAAGCGGGAGGGGCGTGACGGCCGTGCACGAAGCGCGCAGAGAAACGGTGCTCGTCTCCGCGTGCCTCCTCGGGACGAACTGCCGCTACGACGCGCGGCCGCTCATCCCGCGGGAGGAGCTCGTGCGCATGGCGGCGGAAGGGCGCGCCCTTCCGGTCTGCCCGGAAGAAGCGGGGGGACTCCCCACGCCGCGCGAGCCCGCCGAGATCCTCCTCTGCGAGGGCGGGGGGCGCGGCAGCGGCGAGGACGTGCTCGCGGGGCGGGCGCGCGTCCTCACCGCGTCGGGGCGCGACGTCACCGAGGCGTACCTCGCCGGCGCGCGGCACGCCCTCGCCGTCGCGCGCGCCGCCGGGTGCGCGCGGGCCTACCTCAAGGCGCGCTCTCCTTCCTGCGGTGCGGGCGACTACGGCGCGTGCGGCGCGCCCGGCGGGGCCTCCGCAGACGGCGTCGCCGCGGCGCTGCTGCGGCGCGCCGGAATCGAGACGATCTCCCTCGACACGCCCAAGCGCGACCGGTAAAATCCGCGGTTCGGTCGCACCTCGCACCGGCCGCACGTGCCATGACCGCCGCACGCCGCCTCGGCCCCTGGCTCGTCTTCTGCGTCGTCTACGCCGATATCGGCACGTCGGTCTTCTACGTCCCGGGGATTCTCTACGGGTCGATCGGCGACCTCGCCACCCTCGCCCAGCTCCTCACGCTGGTCGTGTTCGTCTCGATCGCGCGGAAGTACGCCGAGATCTGCGCCCGCTGCCCCGACGGGGGCGGGGTCGTCTCCATCGCCGACCAGGCCTTCCCGCGCCTCCCCACGCTCGCGCTCGTGGGCGGGGCCATGATCACGATCGACTACTTTCTCACGTCCGCGATCTCCGGGGTGGCCGGAATCTACTACCTCCAGACGGTCGCGCCCTTCTCGAAGGACCTCGTCGTTCCGCTCACGATTCTCGTCCTCGGCGGGCTCATCGCGCTCAACATCGTCGGCCTCAAGGAGAGCGCGACCGTGGCCGCCGTCATGGCCGCCCTTCAGATCGCCGTGAGCCTTGCGATCGTCGTCCTCGCCGCGCTCGCAATTGCGGCCCGCAACGCCTGGGGCGATTTCATCGAGCACGTGCTCCGGCCGGACGTGCGGCTCACCGCGGGGGGGCTTCTCGTCGGCTACGCCAATACGTGGCTCGCGTACTCGGGACTGGAATCGGGCGCGCAGGTTTCGGGCGCCATGGCGGAGCCCACGCGCCGGACGGCCTCCGTCGCCATGTGGGGCGTGATCTTTGCGATCTCGGTTTTCTCGCCCGCCATGACCGGGTTCTCGACGTACCTCCTCGACGAACACACAAAGGAGTTCGACCGCGAGGCCTATATCTCGCACCTCGCCCTGACCGTCTCGGACGCCCGCGTCCTCCAGGTCCTCACCGTGATCTCCGCGACCCTCCTTCTGATCATGGCCTGCAACACCGCGCTCGTCGGGAACTACCACGTAAACGGCCGCCTCACCGCGGCCGGCTTCTTGCCGCCCGTGCTCGCCTCCCGCAACCGCCGCTTCGGAACTCCGCACGTGTCGATCGCGATCTCGGGAATCGTTCCCATGCTGGTGATCGTCGGGACGCGCGGAAACGTGGACGCGCTCGGCGACCTCTACGCCTTCGGGCTCCTCGGGACGCTGGCGATCAGCTCGATCTCGATCGACGTGCTGCGGTGGCGCGAGCACGGGAATCCCTTTCAGTTCCTGGGCGGGTCGCTCACCACCATCGCGCTCCTTCTCGCCTGGTCGATCAACCTCGTGAACAAGCCGAACGCCACGCTCTTCGGGGGCGGGCTCACGCTCTTGCTGGTGGGGCTCGGGATCGCCTACCGCCGCGGGCTCATCCCGCGCATCGCCGCGCCCGCGCCGCTCGTCACCTGGCGCGAGGCGGAGCGCGCGGCCGGCGCGGCCCCGGAGGCGGCCAAGGTCCTCACCCTCTCGGAGGCCGTCGATCTCAAGCCGCTCGAGTCCGCCTCCACGCTGGTCGCGCTCCGCGGGTTCAACGAGCGGCTCCTCGAGGACGCGGCGCTCTTCGCGAAGGGACTCGGGGAACGCACGGTCTACGTGATCTGCGTGGACGAGGTCCCCGGGCTCTACCTCCCGTGGGACGTCGCGCCGAGCGACGAGGCGCAGTCGCTCCTCACGCAGGCCTACGAGACGCTGCGCCAGAGACACGGGCTCCTCGCGCTTCCGATCTGGCGCATTTCGAACGACGCGGCGGCGGCGATCGCGGAGGCGGCGCGCGAGCTCGGCGTGAAGGCCGTGTTCGTCGGGACCACCAAGCGGAGCGCGATCTGGCACCTCCTGCGCGGCAACGTGCTCAAGGGATTGCTCAAGCACCTTCCGGCGGAAACGCGGCTCCTCATCTCGAGCTGACCGGGCCGACCCTCGGCGGGAACTTCACCCCTCAGTTCCAGATCCCTCGGATGTCGTCACATTCTCGATCCAGGTTGAACCCCACCTCGTGGCGCTCGTACGCGAGCTTCAGAAACAGCCCCGCAGCGATGCGCGGCAATTCGTCCTTGTCCCGCCCCAGCTCGTCGCACCACCAGGCGATCAGATCTTTCTCAGCCTTCGACGACGCACATTCCCGGCAGGCGTGCACGAGGTTGTGGATTCCAATGGGACCGCCTAGGGAGCGCGGCACCACTTCCGTCGGCACCGTTTTCCCTCGCGCGCCGCAGAACACGCAAACCCCTGGTTGCTGAGCGAGCCGCTGAATCTCCCGGTCGTAGTCGGACATGCGGATCTCGCCCTTCCTGAGCCGCCGGTATCGATCCATGACGAAGCGGTAATTCGAGCTCTGGCCCGCCGAGGGAGCGATGACGAGCTTGGCGTAGTAGTAGAGGATGAAATCCCGTATGGTTCTTGGCACGGCGGGCGGGGGCATGCGTCACTCCTTGCGGAACAACTCCGGCCAGAGTTTGGCCAGGAGCTGTTCGAGGGTCCCGATCGGGACGACCTCGAGCTGCTCGCCGACCGGCGGTCGATGTTCTTCTGGCCGCATGTTCTTGAAGGCGTCCGCGCATTCTTCCGCCAGGTACACCCGCCGGATTCTATCCTTTTGCGGACCCAGAAGCACCTGCGCCAGCGCGGCCAGGAACCGATCTTCGGGCGGGCGGACGCGACGGGTCAAGTCGAGCTCCCCCACGAACAACGAGTCCGGCGGCACGGGCTTCTGAAGGTAGGAGCTCAGAAGCGCCAGCGCGATCGGCAGATCGAGCTCTTCGCGGTAGCGTTGCTGCCGGGGTATGTAACAGTTGATCTGGTATGAGAGGTCCGTAAGGTCGACGTCCTTCAGGGTGCTGAGCACACTGAGAAGCTGCTTGACTTTCTTCGCGGGAAGGAAGGGGGCGGTGAGCTCGGGCCGAGACCCATAGCGGGGAAGACTGACGGACGCCTGACCCTCGGCGAGTTCGTCTCCGATTCCCGCGTATCCACGAACGGACGTGCTGGTCACCGCCGCATGGGGCGATTCCTGGAGCCGCCCCTTGTCGTCCATCATGAGCACCAGCGGATCGAGCACGGCGGGGCCGAACCGGTTTTTCGGGACGAAAAAGGGCCGCAGGCGGAAGGCGCGACGGATGTAGAAAACGCAGTCCACGTTGTGCTCGAGATCCTTTGGACCCGCGATCTGCCCTTTCTTCGTCACGTGTCCGATGAGAATGCTCACGAGCCCCTGGGCCTTCGCGTTTTCACAGAACTCGTAAAGCGCGCGGTACTTCTGCGTGGCTGCCGCCGCGAGTCCCTTGCCCTGGACGGAGTCGACGACGATTGCCTGCACTCCGTGGTACTCCTCCCCGTCCGTGAGGACGCGTCGCGCCAGGAAGCGGGGGAGACTGTCGATGTCCTCGACCGTGTCGTCAAAAAAGAAGTTTTCGCGGATCTCTCGGGGGATCTGCCCGTTCCGCGCTCCGTGAATGCGTTCCACGGCTCGCTTGAGGTCGACCAGGCCCTGCTCGGTCGTCAGGTAAAGGACCTTGATTCCTCTCCGTGCGAGGTCGCCCAGGACCTGAATCGCGAGCGCCGTCTTCCCGATGCCGGGTTCGCCCGCAAGCAAGTAAACGCCGCCCCGAATGAATCCGGGTTGGATCGCGCGCTCGAGCCACGGGAGGCTCGGAACCTGGATGTGGTCTGGGCCCTTTCCTGCTATGTCGTCGAGCCGGGCCATGGGCGTCCCGGAAGGAGCCGCAAAAATCGGCGGGGCTTCGGAATTCGCTTCTCCCCAGGGTATACCAGCCGGGAATTGCAAATGCAACGTTTGTCGGCTGCAATCCGCGCAGCTTTGGAGAAGGCCCCTCCGGCGCCGCATTCCGGCAAGGAGGCGCTCGGGACGAACCGGTACGGAAAAGCGCGACGCGTTGCGCGGCGCCGAAAAAGCCAAGCGCACAGCGCGGGATCGGGCGTTTCCAGATCTCCGCGCGTTCCCCGTCGAATCGCCGCCCCGCGGCGTCGAGGAGGGACGCGTCCGGCGCCTGTGTCGTCTCCTCGAGCTTCCAGCGGTCGCGGATGAGGAAGCGCCGTCCCTCGTCGCGAACGTCGAACGTGGTCTTGGAGACGAGCCCGTGTCGCGAGCACGGCGCGCTGGCGCGCGATGAACTTCTCCGTCGCGCCCCGGCCGCCCGCGGGATCGACGAGCAGGAAGAGAAGGTCGAGCAGGTCCTCGTGGCCAAACAGCGCGTCGCAGTCTTCTCCGGCTCCGAAGTCGTCAGGCGTAACGAGGAGGCCGGGCACGCGCAGGCGCTCCGGGCCGTCGGGGCCGATCGGCTGTGCATGGCGAAGGCCGTCGCGGTGCCCGTGATCTGCGGTGACGAAGAGGATCAAGCGCGTTTTCTCGGGCATCGCCAGAATCTCGCGCGCAAAGGCCCCGAGGCACGCGTCGGCGAACCGCACCGCGTCCGCGCGATGCCGCCCGATCGGTTCGCCGTCGACGCGTTCCGGCAGGAGGTACGGCGGGTGGTTCGAGCCGGTGAAGATCACGAGGAGGTATCGTTGGCGCGCCTTTGCGGCGGCGCGCACCCGCTCGAGGGCGATCGAGAACAGGTGGTCGTCGGGCATGTCCCAATCGTTCCACGCTCGCCGATCCAGGCGGGCGATCTCGTCGTTTTCGATCCACCACCGCGCGCCTGCGGCTCCGAAAAGTCCCCTCCAGTTTTCGAAACCGTCGTCGGCTTGCCAGATCGCATCGCAGCGGTAGCCCGCCGCCACGAACGACGCAATGCGACCGAACGCCGCGGCCTCCGCGTGGAGGAAGTGATGAAAGCGCGAGACAACGGGGTTCGGGAGCCCGGTGACGATCGACCAGAGAGCGTAAACGTGGCGTCGCCCGCGGCAAAGTAGTTCGTGAAGAAGAGCCCCCGCCTGCGAAGCGCTGCGAGATGCGGCGAGAGAGGCCGGTGCCCGTGCGAGCCATCCCCGAAGCCCGGAACGTCCGCTGCGCGGTGCGACTCGAGGGCCACGAGGACGACCGAACGACCGGGATAGCGCCCTGCCAGCCGGGCGAGCTTTGGCTCGGGGCCGATCGCCCGGATCGGCGGCGACGCGTCGGGGCGCGCGGCGCGGACCCGCTCTGCGTCAAATCCGGAATCGAGGACTTGCTCCGCGCGCCGCGAACTCGACCAGGGGGTAGCCGGCTCGGCATAGCGGCGCGCGAGGTGAGACGCGAGAGAACGACGATCGAAGCGCAGCACCGCGCCGGCACCGAGGAGCACGAGCAGAAGCAAGAGCTTCGCCCCCGACACGAACCCGGGCGGACGCGGCGCAATGCCCAGGAAAGCGCGAGGAAGGTTCCGAAAATGGCGGTCGTGACGAGGGCGAGGGGCCAATCGAGAAGGATTCCCCATGCGAAGGCGCGCGTCGCCGGGTCCCGAAAGCACGCGACGACCTCGGAAAGGGGGAGCGTGCGTCTTTGCTGAAGATAGAGCTCTGACGAGGCGATGTGCCAGACGGAGCCCAGCCAGAGGAAGACGAGGGCGGCGGCCGTCGCGACGCTCCCCGCGCGCCCGCGCCAGAAGCAGGCGAACCCACCCAGCGCGAGCGGGCCGAAGCTATGGAATCCGACGATCCAGGTGTAGACAATCGCCGTCGGGTCGGGCCCGAACGTCCGGGCGGCCACGGCGAGGGCCACCGCGACCGCGACGAGGGTCGGGCGCTGCGAGCCTCGGTGGAGATTTTATACTTTCTGCGAGACGAAACCGCCAATGTCCCGCGGGCCGGAAGGCCGCCCGCGAAAAGCACACGCCGTCGCTTCAGGCCGGGGGGCGGAGAGGCGGCGAAAGAGGAGCGCGGCCGCGCCGTAGAAAGCGAGCGCAAGAAGGGCGGCGATCGAGAAGCCCCACGCCATGCCAATCGCCGTGGCGAGCGGGGTGGCGACGACGGAGGCGAAGCCGTTCGCGCCCCACGCCCAGGGGACGAGCGCGGGTGAAAGGCGCGCGAGGCCGAGCGGCATGGGAAACCCCATGCAGAACGCGAGGGGCGCAAGGGCGATCGCGGCCCCGCGCGGATCGCCCCATGCGGCCGCGAGGGCGAGGGCCGCGCCCGCCGCCCCGAGCGCGGGTCGCGGGAGGCGGCGGAGGCGCCCGGCTGTGAGCGCGCCGAGCCCCGAGAAGAGCAGGAACGCGCCGATCGTCGCGGCGGCCGCGGTGGCGGGGTCGCCGAAGAGGATCGTGAGGCGCGAGAGCGCGGCCATCTCGAGGAGCATGTAGGCGAGCCCGATCGCCCCGAAGTATCCGGTGACGGTGGCGCCCGCGGCGCGGCGCGCCGCGCAGAGCGGAACGACGAGCAGGGCGGCCCCGGCCGCGGCGACGCCGGCGATCGCGGCGAGGACGAAGAGAAAGGCGATCTCGACGCGCGTGAGCCAGAGGTCCCCGAAGGCGGCCCGCAGGGCCGGAATCGAGTCGAGGCGGCAAAAGTCGGCGAAGAAGGGGCGATCGTCGGTGGGCGGGCGGACATCGAAGGGCCACTCCTCGAAAAACCGCGCGGCCTCGGCGGGGGAGCCCGCGAGGAGGCGCCGCGCCGCCTCGTGAAGCCAGTCCCCCGGCGCGCCGGGCGGGCCCGGGAGGGCGTCGGGGCGGTTGAGCTCGTGCGAACGCACGCCCGGAAACCACACGGGGGTGAGCTCGCGCTCGGCGCAGGCGCGCCGGATGCGCTCCGCGTCCTCGGGCCCGAGGGGCCGCGCCGCGACGGCGATCGCGACGCCGAGGAAGTCGCGCACCACGGCGACGCGCTCTCCCGGGCGGGCGACCCCGCGGCGGCGCAGCGCCTCGGCGATCGTCGCGAGAAGCTTGGGCTCGTCGCGCGGCGGCATTTGAATTCCGCGCGCGACCGCCAAAACCCCGCCCGGCGCGAGGCGGTCGAGGCAGGCGCCCACGCCCTCGACGGTGGCGAGGTGGTCCTGGGCGAGCCCGCCGATTCCGCCCGAGCCGGCGAGCGACCCTTCGAGCGCCGCGAGCGCCACGAGGTCCCAGCGCGCGTGGGCGGGGGCCCGCTCGACGAAGCGGCGCGGATCGTCGGCGATCGCGCGCAGGCCGGGGAGATCGAGATAGGTCGGCCCGGGCGCTTCCACGCGCCGGATGAGGTCGAAGAGGGCCGCGTGCGGCTGCACGACGTCGATCGCGGCGGCCCCGCGCCGCGCCGCAAGCCAGGCTCCCGCCCCGCCCGTCTCCCCGAGGAGAAGCACGCGCGGGCCGCCCGCGCCCGGGCCCGCGGCCTCGCCCGACGGCCGTACGAGGTCGTAGGCGAATGCGCCGATCGTGCGCTCGACGGCCGCGGCCTCCGCCAGCGTGCGCACGCGCAAGAGCGAGCCCGCGCGGCGGCCGTCGACAAAGATCGGCGCGGAGAGCGGCGGCGCAGGTGGC
>FWPU01013201.1_pt1 | contig 10545 bp, 11 predicted proteins | sample 2228361 | NCBI WGS metagenome assembly FWPU01 (sample SAMEA103939777, study PRJEB20133) | metagenome | reverse complement strand
ACCTCGCCCCCTTGTACGTCGATCACGTCCGCCGGCTGCTCGAGGACGAGTACGGCCCCGACGTCGGCACGCTCGGGCGCGACGGCCACACCGCCCTCGATCTCCGCCGCAGGCGGTCGCCGAGGACGTGCTCCGCACGGGCGTCCGCCGGCTCGAACGGCGGCGCGTCGGCCGCCGCCGCCCCGCCGCGGACGAGCGGCGGCTCGAGGGGGCGCTGGTCGCGATCGACCCGCGCACCGGTCGGGTGAAGGCGCTGGTCGGGGGGTGGACCACGCACGCAGCCAGTGGAACCGCGCCGTACAGGCGCGCCGCCAGCCCGGCTCGGCGTTCAAGCCGTTCGTCTACGCGGCGGCGCTCGAGTCCGGGTACACGCCCGCCAGCATCGTCCTGGACGCGCCGATCTCGCTCCCCGACGGCCGGCGCGGCGTGTGGGCGCCCGAGAACTTCGGCGGGCACTACCGCGGGCCGGTGTCGCTGCGGACGGCGTTGGCCAAGTCGCTCAACAGCGTCTCGGTGCGGCTCGCGCTCGGCGTCGGCATCGACCGGCTGCGCGAGCGCTTGCGGCTGTTCGGCTTCCCGACCGAGTTCCCGCGCCATCTCTCGCTCGCGCTCGGCAGCAGCGAGGTGACGCTGCTCGACCTCACGCGCGCCTATGGCGTCTTCGCCACCTCGGGGCGCCGCTTCGAGCCGGTGTTCGTCACGGCGGTGACGGGCCCCGGGGGGGACCCGACCCCGTTTCCGGGCGCGACCCCGCGATTCGAGACGGTCATGAACCCCGCGACCGCCTACGTCGTGACCGACATGATGCGGTCGGTCGTCGAGTCGGGCACGGCGCGCGCGGCTCGCGAGCTGAACCGCCCCTGCGCCGGGAAGACCGGGACGACGAACGACTCGATGGACGCCTGGTTCATCGGCTTCACGCCCGATCTGCTGGTCGGCGTCTGGGTCGGGTTCGACGCCGAGCGGACGCTCGGCTCGTACACCGGCGGGGAGGCCGCGGTGCCCATCTGGACCGACTTCATGACCCGCGCCCTCGAGGGGCAGCCGGTCCGGGAGTTCGTGAAGCCCGACGACGTGCGCCGGGTGCGCGTGGACGCCGCCACGGAGCTCCTGGCCGTCGACGGGCGGGCGTCGCGGACGGAGACCTTCACCGCCGGGACGGAGCCGACGCCGTCCGCCCCGCCGCCCGCCGTCGACCCGGCGGCGATGGACGGGCCCGCCGCGGCGGCGTTCACGGCCACGGAGTAGCCCCGCCGCTACCCCGAAGGCAGCCGCCTCCGGGGCGACGGCCCCTCGCGGAGGGGCCGGAGCAGGCTACGACCCATGCGCCGTCGGATGATGCTCGTCATGGCCGCCGGCGCCGGCACGAGGTGAGCCGCGGCGGGCCGGCGCGGGGGCGTTCTGCAAGCAAGAACGTTCTGCGCTATGACCGGTGCATGACGCTCAACGAGCTGCTGGCGACCCCCGGCGTGACGGCCGAGCAGATCCGGCGGCACCTCGCCGCCCTTTCCGGCGAGGCGCGAGTGCGGGAGGCGACGCAGCTCGACCGGCGGCATCATGAGACGCTGTGGGACCTGTCGGCGGACACCCAGCCGGTCCGGCTCGAGGAGGTCGTCGCGCCCGACCGCGCGCCGCTCGATCCGGTCCCGTTCGAGGGACAGAACAGCCTCCCCGTCTACCGGTCGTTCCGGAAGGTGTTCTACCGGACGCGGAACGGCACGATCGGGGGGTACAACGACAGCCCGGCCGCGTGGCTCACCGGCCCGGGCTACTACGTGCTCAAGCGCGACGACACGGGCACGTACGTCGACTACACCGAGGTGCCGCACGAGAAGCCGGCCGCCTGGCCGGAGATCCGCCCGAACGACCGCGGCCTCTCGCAGTTCGTGTACGGGCACATGAAGGACTACCTGCGGCGCGTGTACGGCCGGGTGCTGATCGGGCGCGCGTACCGGCGGGGGAAGGCGACGCCGAACTACTTCGTGATCGCGCGGCCGGAGGTGTGAGATCGCCCGCCCTCCAGGAGGACGTCACCCGCGCCGAACGACGAGCTTGATCGCCGGCTCGACCCACGCCGCCGGCGCCTCCTCCCAGGCGACGACGCGCGTCGTGACCGCCTCGGGCCGCACCTGGAACGCGACGACCACGCGCTGGCCGACCTGCAGCCCGCGCACCGCCTTCCCCAGCGCGAGGACCTCGGCGACGGCCTCGTGGCCGAGCGCGAAGGGTCCGCGCCGCGGGAAGAAGCCGGACGTGAAGAAGAGGTCGATGTCGCAGCGGGCGACGGCGAGCGGACGGACGAGCGCCTCGGCGTCTCCCTGGAGCCGCGGCTCCGGGACCTCCCGCCAGTCGACCGTCCCCGGTGCGGTGCACGTGAGCTGTCGCATGGCCGCAGTCAGGCGCGGCCGGCGCGCCGGCGCAAACGATTTTTCCGCACGCGCCGTTGCGCGCCGTGCAATCGCCCTACCCGAGCGCGTCGACCAGCCAGTCGCGGAAGGCGACGATGCGCGGGTCGTCGAGGCCCTCCGGGCGGCAGACGAGGTGATACGTGGCCGCCGAGCGAACCCGGAGGTCGAAGGGCGCCCGGAGCCGCCCGGCGGCGAGACGCGCCGCGCACAGGAGCTCGCTCGACAGCGCCACGCCGTGCCCCGCTTCCGCGGCGCTCAGCACGATCGACACGTGGTCGTAGGTCACGCTGCGCCGCGCCCGGAGCGCCGGCACGCCCGCCGCGCCGAGCCAGTCGCTCCACGCCTCGGGGGTCTGCTTCAGGTGGATGAGCGTGTGCGCCCGCAGGTCGCCGGGCTCCCGCACGGGCGGCCCGGCGAGCCGGGGGCTCGCGAGGGCGCTCACGCGAAGCGGGCCCGACCGCGGGACGGCGAGGGTCTCCTGCGCGCGCCGCAGGTCGGCCAGGACCCGGTTCACGGTCTCGAGATAGCACCGGCCCGCCTCGGTGATCTCGAGTCCCGGGTTCAGGCGGCGGAAGAGCGCGACGCCGAGGTGTGCCTCCAACGCCCGGAGCTGGCGGCTCACGGCGGACGGCGACAGGGCCAGGTCGGCCGCCGCGGCCTTCACGCTCGAGGTCTCGGCGACGCGCGAGAACGCGCGGAGAAGCTCGGCCGGCGGCAAGGCGTCGCGCATCGGGAACCCGGGTAGCCGGGGGCACCGGGCGATGCCAGCCGGACGGACCGGCGGTCAGCTCACGGCCGCGGCGCGCGGGACCGTCGATCCCGCGGCGGCCGCGAGGAACCGCCGCAGCGCCGCGGCGATCTCCGCGCGCGCCCCGTTGGCGGAGAGGATGGCGTCGACCAGCGGGATCGACGTGTGGATCTGCCCGCGGCACGCGAGGTGCCGCGCGTCCACACCGGCGGCGGCGAGGGCGTCGGCGTAGGCGGCGCCCTCGTCCCGGAGCGGATCGAACTCGCAGGTGACGACGAGCGCGGGCGGGAGGCCCGACAGATCCGCGGCCCGCAGCGGCGACGCCTTGGGATCCGTCCGCTCGGCCGGATCGGCGTAGTGGTCCCAGAACCAGCGCATCAACGCGGTGGTGAGCAGGTAGCCCTCGCCGTTCGCGACGTACGACATGCGCCCGAAGTCGCAGTCGACGACGGGGGTCACGAGCACCTGCCCCGCGATCTCCGGTCCGCCCGCGTCGCGCGCGAGCTGGCAGACGACGGCCGCGATGTTGCCGCCGGCGCTCCAGCCGCACACCGCGAGACGGCCGGGATCGCCGCCGAGCCGTTCGGCGTTGGCCGCGATCCACCGGACCGCGGCGAAGCCGTCCTCCACCGCCGCGGGGAAGCGCGCCTCCGGCGCGTGGCGATAGTCCACCGAGATCACCATCGCGTCCGCGCGGACGCAGAGGTCGCGGCAGAACGGATCGTCGGCATCCGCGCCGCCCAGCACCCAGCCGCCGCCGTGGAAGTAGACGACGATCGCATGCGGGCCCGCGCTCGCGGGCCGGTAGCAGCGGTAGGCGAGCGGACCGGCCGCGCCGGGGAGCGTGCCGTCGACGACCTCGCCGACCGCGGGACCGGGGGGACGATTGGCGGCGACGGCCACGGAGAGCGCCCGCGCGTCGGCGACCGACAGGGTCTCGAACGCCGGCACGCCGAGCTCCGCCATCATGTCGAGCAGCGTCGCGACGTCGACCTGCAGGCGGGCGACGACGCCGTCGTTGCAGCGTGCGCCGCCGGGGCCGTCGAAGGCGAGGCCGAGGTAGCCGCGGCGCACGACCTCGTCGCACAGCTTCCGGTACCGGTCGACGCCGCCCACGTAGGGCAGGAACACGCGCGCCTTCCCCGGCACGTTGGCGCCCATGTACCACGAATTCGCGCGCGGGAAGAGCGTGATCTCCGCGCAGTCGTTCACGTGCCGCCCCCAGCCGGCCTCCGCCGTCGGCGTCGGCTCGACGACGTCGAGACGCTCGGCACGCATGTGGGCGAGGCAGTCGCTCACCCACTCGACGTGCTGCTCGATCGAGACCGCCATGTTCGACAGCACCGACGGGCTCCCCGGCCCGGTGATCGTGAAGAAGTTCGGGAAGCCGGTGGTCATGAGCCCGAGATAGGTCTTGGGGCCGTCGGCCCACCGGTCACGGAGGCTCACGCCGTCGCGCCCCCGGACGTCGACGCCGACGATCGCCCCGGTCATCGCATCGAACCCGGTGGCGTAGACGATGGCGTCGAACTCGAACGACTGCGACGCCGTGTCGATGCCCTTCTCCGTGATGGTCCGGATGGGATCCTTCCGCAGATCGACGAGGCGGACGTGCGGGAGGTTGAACGTCTCGAAGTAGCCCGTGTCGATGCAGGGCCGCTTGGTGCCGTAGTAGTGGTCCTTCGGACAGAGCGCCTCCGCGGTCTCCGGATCGCGGACGATCGCGCGGATCTTGTTGCGCAGGAACTCGCACACGGTCTCGTTCGCCTCGGGGTTCGAGCCGATGTCGACGAACGTCGCGTTGAAGGCGAGCAGATCGCCGGAGGCGTAGGCGGCCTCGTAGGCGGCCAGGCGCTCCGCCTCGGAAACCTGGAAGGTCCGCACCAGGGTGTTCTCCATCGGCACGCCGGCGCGGGACCAGCGGGCGGCTTCCCGGTACGCGGCGGGATCCGCGTCGAAGCGCGCCTTCTTGGCGGCGGGGACCGGCCCGTTGAATGCGGGCCGCGAGAAGTTGGGCGTGCGCTGGAAGACGACGAGCGCCGCCGCCTGCTGCGCGATGATCGGGATGCACTGGATGCCGGACGAGCCGGTGCCGATGACCGCGACGCGCTTGCCGGTGAAATCGACGCCCTCGTGCGGCCACCGCCCGGTGTAGTACGACGCACCCGCGAACCGCTCGACGCCCGGCACGTCCGGCGTCTTCGGCACCGACAGGCATCCGGTCGCCATGATGTAGAACCGGCAGGCGATCTCGTCGCCGCGGTCGGTGCGGAGGCGCCAGCGGCGCGCGGCGCCGTCCCAGGCGGCCGACGTCACGCGGGTGGCGAAGCGGATGTCGCGGCGCAGATCGAAGCGGTCGGCGACGTGGCCGAGGTAGCGCAGGATCTCGGGCTGCGTCGCGTAGCGCTCCGACCACTGCCACTCGCGCTGGAGGTCCGGATCGAAGCTGTAGGAGTAGTCGATGCTCTCGATGTCGCATCGGGCGCCCGGGTAGCGGTTCCAGTACCACGTGCCGCCGACGTCGCCGCCGCTCTCGATCACCACCGTCGAGAACCCGAGGCGGCGGAGGCGGTGGAGCATGTAGAGCCCGGCGAAGCCGGCGCCGACGACGACGACGTCGGGGTCGGGGCGCGGCTGATCCATCCCGGTGGTCACGGCGTTGGACTACCACTACGCCGCGGCGGCGGCCAGCGGCCGGGCGTGGGGGCCGGTCGGCCGGCGAGGGAGTCCTGTACACGCGGTGGAGCATCAGCAGGAGCTGGGGGATGCGGGTCTTCCCGGCGCTGTGGGTCCTGGACCTCGCCGGGACCGCGTCGACGGACCATCGTCCTCGCGGGTCGCGCGCAGCACCGCGCTGCCCTCCTCGCCGTGGACCTCGCGGCCGGCGCCGGTGTATGGGCTCGCCGGCGACCCCGGGCCGGCGTCGCCGAGGGGAGGCCGATGGAGCCGCACGGAATGGTCGGACCCGTCCTCGCGCTCGTCGCGTGGACGTTCGTCATGTGGTTCTGGATGTACGCGACCCGCATCCCCGCGATGCGGCGGGCGCAGATCGACCTGGAGGAGCTCCGGCGCACGGGCAAGAAGCTCGAGCTGCCGCCGGAGGTCGCGCGGGTCGCCGACAACTACAACCACCTTCACGAGCAGCCGACGATCTTCTACGCGCTGGCGCTCGCGACCCAGCTCGCCGGCGCCGCCGACGGCGTCGCCGTCGCGCTCGCGTGGGGGTACGTCGCCTCGCGCGTCGTCCACTCGCTCGTGCAGGCGACCGTCAACATCATCCCGGTGCGGTTCGCCGTGTTCACGGTCGGCTCCCTCCTGCTGATGGTGCTTCTCGTCCGGACGGCGCTCCGGCTGGCCTGAGCGCCGCACCGCGTCCGGCCATACGCACCCGTCCGGAAACACGCGTTCTCGACCGCGCTGCTCGGGACGTCGCCCAATATGTTCGCAATCTCAGCTGCTCGCTTGACAGCGATGAACTGGTTGGGGCATCCCCTGCATTCGTCTCCGAGCCCTCCAGTCGAGGACTCGGCGATCCGCGAACCGATCGCGCGCGACGAGGAGGCCGCCATGGCGATGTCAATCGACCGCGGGTGCCCGTACTGTGAGCGGCCCTGGACCAAGGAAGATGCGGCGGCGAGGCGCCGCTGCGAACGTGCCCAGGCGGAAGAAGACAGGGCCATCCAAGCGGAGATCAAGAGGAGACTCCAGGATGCGCTCGAGGCCAGGCTCCAGGCCCAGAAGGAGCATCTGGTCGAGAGGTTGGTTGAGCCGTTGAGATGCCAGGTGAAGACGTTGAGACAGGAGCTTGAAGCGGAGCAACACAAGAAGTGGAAGAAGAATGAGGAGGCCGTGCAACGCGCTGTGGCGCGACGGGAGGAGCAGCTCGAGGAGGAGCATGCGCGTGAAGTGCGGCGGCTGAAGACCACGCTCAAGGCGATGGCGCAGGAGCTGGAGCGGCTGAAGCGGCGACAGGCGACGACGAACGAGCTGGGTGCCGAGGGTCAGAAGCGATTGATCGAGCGCATCCAGGCGGCCTGTCCGAAGGACGACTGTGACGAGACGATACGCGGGCGAAGGGGCACCGATGTCTTCCAGCGCGTGCGTTCGCACGACCGGCGGGACTGCGGTCTTGTGGTGTGGGAATCGAAAAACGACGGCGGCATGTCCTTCGACTCCAAGTGGATCGAGCAGGCGCGAACCGACCTCCACGAACACCGCGCTCAATACATCGTGATCGTCGCCAATGCGGTGCCGAAGAAGAGGGCTGCCGTGAAGGCCGACGCCGGCGGTATTCTGGTCACGACACCAGACGGCGTCGAGGCGCTGGCGCTCGTACTGCACCAGCTCTTGGTCGCGCAGGCGACGAAAGCTCTCACACAAGGCGCGGCCCTCTCGATCCTCACGTCGGGGCGTTTCCGGCGCGACATGGCTGCCGTCGTCAAGGACATCGAGGACGAGCAGGAGTCATTGGCGAAGGAGCAGCGCGAGCATCAGAAGATCTGGCAGCTCCGCCGCCAGCGGGCGCAACGCATGCACGAGCGCCTCACCAAGCTCGTCGATGACACGGTGGCCGCATTGGAACGCGACGACGATCGATCCAGGAGACAGGCGAGCTGAGGGGCGCGAAGAACGCAGGACGGCAGTGGAGGCGGGGGGAATCGAACCCCCGTCCGAAAGTGCGTCCCCGAGCGCGTCTACGTGCGTAGCCTGCGTTTTGATCTCACCGCGGTCGCCCCCGCAGGCGGGGTCTCACGCGGCCAGCCGAGTTGAGTTTCGGTCTCCGCTGCTACGGCGGCGGCGGGGACCTAGCCCGAAGTGCGTCGCCCGAGCCCGCCCTACGGGCGCAGGCAGGTCGGACGTGGTCGCCTAATTAGGCAGCCAGTGCGTAGTTGTCGTCTGCAGTTAAGCAGCCCTGCCCTGGGTCACGGGGTAGGACAGGCCCCCCGGCACGCGGCGTTCGCTTCTTCACCTCCGTCGAAACCAGATCGCCCCCAGATGGACCCAATACTACGGGGGCGCTCCGAGGGTGGCAACTCGGGGTGGCGGCCCTCACGGCTGGTGCACGAGCGCCAGCCCCGGGACGTCGACGCGGAACGTCGGCAGCGAGGGGCCGGCCAGGTTGCCGAGGTAGGCCGTCCGCCGATCCGAGCCGCCGAAGCAGATGTTCGTCGGCAGCCGGACGACCTGGCCGTCGGGGTCCTCGAGCACGGTCTCGAACGCCCCGTCGGGCGACAGGACCGCGACCGCGTTCTGCGCCGGCAGCGTCACCCACAGGTCGCCCGCCTCGTCGAACGCGATGCCGTCCGGTGCCACCCCCGGCCCCAGCTCCGGGCCGTACTGCTCCTTCGGCCCCAGGCTCCCATCGGGACGGATCGGGAAGCGCGCGATCCGGAACGCGGACGACTCGGCGACGTAGACGAACGTCTCGGCGGCATCGAGGGCGACGCCGTTCGCGAACCACAGGTCCTCGGCCACGACCTCCGTCCGCCCCGCGGCGTCGACGCGGAAGAGGAAGCCGTCGCCGGCGGGGCTCATGATGGCCTCCATGACGTCGGGGCGCGCGCTGCTGTTCGACACCCAGAGCCGCCCCCGGCGGTCGACGCACGGGAAGTTCGGGGACGGGATCGGCCGCCCGCCGGCGTCGGTCGCGATCGTCTCGTGGCGGCCGGTGGCGGGATCGAGCCGCTGCACCTGCCCGGCGAGGTTGGCGACGACGATCCGGCCCGCCGCGTCGATGCAGATGCCGTTCGGCTCGCCGCCGAGGAGGCCGACACGCTCCTCGCCCGAGCCGTCGGGCGCGATCCGCGTGCAGGTGCCGCGGCCGTCGGACGCCCACACGGCGCCGTCGCGCGCGACCATCACCCCCTCGCACCGCTGGAGGTCGCGCCCGATGTGGCCGACGTCCCCCAGCGCGATCCGACGCCTCGCCATGGCGGCGGACGATAGGCGACGGCTCTCCCGCGTCGCAACCGGGACGACGCCATGCGGACCCGCAGGCTCCCGGGTTGACGCCGGGACCCCGCCGGTCGTAGGCGGCCTCCATGCGCCTGCTGATCGCGGCGTCGGTCGTCGCCCTCGCGAGCCTCGCCGCCGCGGCCGACCGCCCGGCCGCGCTGGTCCTCGAGCCGCCCGGCGGCATCACCCTCGTCCCCGCGCCCGCCGGGCACGCGCTCGCCGACGGCACGGCGCGCCGGGTCGCCGCCCGCCAGCGCGCGCAGCGGCCGGTGATCGTCCGCGTCGGCGTGCCGGCGAACCTGTTCGTCGGGTTCGCGGACGCCTCCGCCACGGCCTGGCGCCGCGGCGACTGATCAGCGCCGCCGGCCCGCCGCCAGCGCCCGGTCGACCTCGCGGCGCTGCATGCGCGCCTTGATCGCCTCGCGCTTGTCGTGCGTCTTCTTGCCGCGCCCGAGCCCCAGCTCGACCTTCGCCCGCCCCTTCGACCAGTAGAGCCGCAGCGGCACGAGCGTGAGGCCGCGCTCCTTGATCTTCCCGCGCAGCTTGTCGATCTCGCGGGCATGGAGCAGGAGCTTCCGGTTCCGCTCCGGGTCGTGCCCGAACTGGCTCGCCGGGCCGTACGGGCTGATGTGCGCCCCGACGAGGAAAAGCTCGTTGCCGAAGAAGCGCGCATAGGCGTCCTTCAGGTTCGCACGCCCCTCGCGCAGCGACTTCACCTCGCTGCCGACGAGCACGAGCCCCGCCTCGTAGCGTTCGTCGATGTGGTAGTCGTGGAAGGCCCGCCGGTTGACGGTGATGTCCCGATTGCGGGCGTCGGCCATCAGCTCGCCCGGCGGAGCTCCGGCCCGGGGATCTCGGCGCGCTTCTCGCGCATGCGGTTCCGCTCGTCGACGAACACCACCTTCGGCTCGTGCCGGCGCGCGGCCGCCTCGTCGAGCCAGGCGAAGGCGGCGATGATGACGAGGTCGCCGGGAGCGACCAGGTGCGCGGCTGCGCCGTTCACGCAGATCACGCCCGAGTCCGGCGGCCCCTCGACGACGTAGGTCTCGAAGCGGCTGCCGTTGGTCACGTTCCAGACGCACACCGCCTCGTTCGGGAGGAGGTCCGTCGCGTCCATGAGCCGGCGGTCGATCGTGATCGAGCCCTCGTAGTCGACGTCGGCCTGCGTCACGGTGGCGCGGTGGATCTTGGCCCGCATCATCTTGCGCATCATCGGTCCTGCCCTCCCGGCACGAGCACACGGTTGTCGATCAGCCGCACGCCGCCCACCCACGCGCAGAGCGCCAGCAGCGCCGGCCCCGCCGCCTCCTTCACCTCCGCCAGGGTTTCGGGATCGCGCAGCTCGGCGTACTCGAGCCGCGCCCGCGGCTCGGCCGCGATCTGGGCCGCCGCCTGCGCGACGATCGCGGCCGCGCGCCGCTCCCCGGCGGCGAC
>FWPU01013200.1_pt1 | contig 10550 bp, 8 predicted proteins | sample 2228361 | NCBI WGS metagenome assembly FWPU01 (sample SAMEA103939777, study PRJEB20133) | metagenome | reverse complement strand
GCCCTCCCCGTCCCTTCGCCCACGCGCCCCCGGAAGGGGGTGATATTCGAATCCCGCCCTCCCCGTCCCTTCGCCCACGCGCCCCCGGAAGGGGGTGATATTCGAATCCCGGCAATCTGACGTTTTCCAAGATGGAATTTAGTCAAAAAGTGGAAACAAAATGACTGCCGGGGTTAAGAAAATGAATAAAGAGAGGGGAACATTCCGGCTGGTACAGGTTTTTTTCTCCCGTACCAGCCGGAGCAAATTGCAGTCTGTTTGGTTTGGACAGGCTTGTCGGCCTGTCGGAAAAGTAAATTCTATCCGAGGGGTGTCTTATTCGTAGCGTAATGCTTCAACGACATTCAAACGAGTTGCCTGACGGGCGGGCAGCGCCGCCGCCAAGGCTCCAAACAGCAGCCCAACCGCTATTGCCGCAAGGATGCCAGAAGCCGGGAAGATGTACTCCATCGGGAAGCCCATGGCCTCAAAGGCTTTGACGGCCATGACTCCCATGTATAGGCCGGCCAGGATGCCAAACCCTGTTCCAATCGCTGCCAGAATCAACGCCTCGGAAAGGATGATTGCCCGTACTTGCCGGCGGTTTGCACCGACTGCCCGTAGCATGCCGATTTCGCGGGTGCGTTCCAGTACCCCAATCGCCAACGTGTTGACCATCGCAATCAGCGAAGGAATGGCCAGAAAGGCAGCCATGGCATACATGGCGATAAAAACGGCGTCGAACATGCGGGCATTTTCCTCCACATACGCTTTCCCATTCAAGAGTTTAAACTGTGGATAGTCTTTCAATAGGGTCATCAAGGCACTTTCTACCTTTTCGCGGTCGGCGTTCGGTTTGAGGTTGATCTGGAAGAAGACGTCTTCCTGACGGCCAAAGTCGAGAGCGATGTTCGTCTGGGAAATGTAGGCGGTGGTCGTTTTTGCGTTGAGATAATCGGTGGCCAGTCCCACGACTCGGTAAGTCTTCTTGCCGGTGGGGGTGACCAGCTCAACCTCATCACCAACCTGGGATGCCGATGCAGTTGCCAGTATACCGTTGATGATCATCGCCCTTTCGTTTTTGAGGGCTTGAAACGCGCTGACCGGATCGCCGGTTGTGAAGGTCAGTGATTCCATCTGGAGGTAGGCATCCGGGTCAATCCCCAGCACCCCCACGGCAATGTCCCCGATTTGGGCAGCCGCAAAGCGCAGGGTGCTGACAAGTTCCACACCATCAATTTGACGCAAGTCATCCGCTAACTGCGGTGAAGCACCGGTGTTGGAACCCCAAACCGCAAGGGTTGGTGGCACTAACAGGTAGTCGCTGCCCAGACTTTTTTCCATAATCCGCGTGAATGTTAGCGCAACCGACGAAAGGAGAGAAGCCATCATCACCACCACAGCCAGGGCGATCATGGTGGTGGAAGCGGTCACTGTTGCTCGTCCGGGTTGGCGGCTGAGGTTGCCTTCGGCTAATTGGGCCGTACCATTCCGTGCGAAGATCAGCGCCAACAGGCTGCCAAATATCATCGCAATTGGGTTGATTAAAGCCGGTGCCATAAGGATCAGCGAGACGATAAACAGTACCGCCCCCAGCCCGATCAGTGCAGCCTGTTGGCTGAACAAAATCCCGGCGGCCAGTGCCATTAACACCACACCGGCCCAAAACGAAACACTGGCAATTCGTTTGAAATTGACTTTTCCCAAAGACGGGCGCAAGGCTTCCAGAGGGGTGATCCTGGAGGCTGAGTAAGCCGGAATCAGACCGGCAACGATGGTGATGCCCACCCCCAGCACAATTGAAGCAAGCAGCAGAGCTGGCGAAACCTCCGGTGTGCCGACGGTAATGTTCAAAAATTGCTTGCCAATCGGTATTATCATTTGCAATATTAACAGCCCAAACAGATAGCCCAAGACTAAACCGGCTGCTGTGCCGATTACCCCCTGTAGTAGCCCCTCGGTGATGATCAGCCAGCGGATGGTGCGGCGGTTTGCGCCTAAGGCACGGAGCATGCCGATATCGCGGCGGCGTTCGGCGATGATGGTGCGGAAGGTGTTAAAGATGATGAAGCCGCCCATCAACAGCGCCAGAAAGCCCATGACCACAAAAATCAATTGAGCGTTTTTTATGTTGGTATAGATTTCCGAACCGGTTTCTAATGCGCCAATCTTGAAGGAATCACCCAGCGTTTCGGTAATCCGTTTTTGAATGTCCGCCCGGCGGGCTTCGTCCAGTGTGCCAAAATTGGCATCAATGAGGTTAATCTTGTCCGGCATATTCATCAGCCGCTGGGCATCGCTCAGCGTAACCAGCACTTCTTCGTTGCCGGGCATCATCCGCTCCGGCAGGATGCCAACAATGTTCAATTCGGCGATACCGGTCGCGGTGGGCAGGGTGAGGGTATCACCCAATTTGAGTCCGATTTCACGAGCCAGCGAACGGGTAATGACGGCTGCTCCTTGATCATCGGGTTCGAGGAAGCGCCCTTCCACGACATTGTAGGCAATCATCTGACGGCCGACCACCGGGTCAATTCCCTTCAACATCAACGCAGTGATCCGGTCGAAGACCTGCGGGTTTTTATCGAAATAATCGGCTGGCAGGTTAATGATTCGTTCCAGCGAGCCGCTGGCAACTTCTACGCCTTCAACGGCTCGTACCTTGTCCAAAACGGATGGATCAAAAGCTTCACCGGTCTTATGAGTGATAGTAACATCCACCTGCCCGGCTACCGCCATCACCTGAGTCTGGTAGGCTTTGACAAAGGTAGGTAAAAAGGTGTTCATTCCAAAAATGACCAGCACGCCAAAGGTAATGGCCAGCGTGGTCAGAGCGGTGCGCAGTTTGCGCCCGCTCAAGTATCTCCATGCCAGAGTCCAATACAGGTTCATCTCGTGCTCCTTTTATGTCCGCTTAATCGCCAATTTCCCGCATTTTATCCAGCACAGCTTCGGCCTGCTCACCATTGCGGTGTTCCAGGATGGTTTCATCCACAATTTTCCCGTCTTTGAGGAAGACAATCCGGTCGGCATACGCGGCAATTCGGGCGTCGTGGGTTACCATGAGGATGGTGCGTTCCCAGGTGGAGGAAATCTGGCGCAGGAGGGTGGCAATTTCCTCGGAAGAACGCGAATCGAGATTACCGGTTGGTTCATCCGCCAGAATCAGGGCGGGGTCTGCCGCCAGTGCGCGAGCAATTGCAACCCGCTGTTGTTCACCGCCGGAAAGTTCCGAAGGATGATGACTCAAACGATGACCCATTCCGACTCGATCCAGCCATTCCTCTGCCCGTTTGCGTGCCTCCGCCGGTCGGACACCGTCCAAAATCATTGGCAGAGCAGTGTTTTCCAGCGCAGTCAATACCGGTATAAGATTGAAGAACTGAAACACAAACCCCATTTTTCGCCGGCGAATGGCAGTTACTTCGTCATCGTTGAGAGTGGTCAAATCCTGACCATCCAGAAAGACTTTGCCACTGGTGGGACGGTCCAGGCCGCCAATTAAGTGCAGCAAGGTGGATTTTCCGCAACCGCTGGGTCCCATCACGGCGACAAACTCGCCCGGCTGGATGGAAAGATTGACGCCATCTAAGGCACGGATTGCTGTTGAGCCTTGTCCATAAACTTTGGTCAGGTTTTCGGTACGAACGGTGGGGTGATTCATGATGCCTCCATAGATTTATTTAATGGGATGAGGGTGAACTGGACGATTTGGATTTGGGAGGTCGCCCGCGCGGTCTCAATTCCGGCTCCGGTACCGGCTGACGGCTGACCTCATCCAGCCGGCTTTCGATCATCTCCAGCCAGCGCAAGTCGGCCTCGACGTGCATAATCGCCTGATCCAGAAGGAGGATATGAGCCAGCGAGGTGTACGGATCTAATTCCATCCGCACGCTGGTCAGGCGGTGTAATTCCTGAAAGAGACTGGTACGTTGCAGGTAAATCAAACGGCGTGGGTCGGATTGCCCGGTTGCCATCGCCAGCATCAGTTTCAAGAAGAATTCGTCGCGCTGATGTTCTACTTTAACCGGAGAGTCGAACCAGCGGCTTAATTCGTCCTTGCCGGCTGGGGTAATGGCGTAACACCGTTTAGCCTGGTCTGCTTCGCTTTCGGGTGATTCTTCGGTTATTAAACCGCTTTCCTTCAGGCGAGTCAGTGTGGTGTAGACCTGTGCAGGTTTGAGTTCCCAGGTTTCGCGCCCGCCCATCACAGCCTGAAAAGCCTGCAACAGTTCATAGCCGTAGCGGCTGCGCTGGCAGAGCAAACCTAAAAGAGCGTTACGGACAGAAATTGAAAAATACTCACCGGTTTACCAAATTTCGAAAAAATATAAAACCGATGAGTATTTTTGTCAAGGGGATTGAATTACCGCCCCGGGTTTACCAGATGTGGTAGAAGTGGGTTATTCCCCGCTTAAGTAATCCTGGAGGGCTCTTAAGATTCTGCCCAGTTCCTCCTCGGCAGCAGCGACTTTGCTGGCCAGTTCCGGCAGCGGGGTGGTTTTACCGGCCTGTTCCAGCTCAGCCGCCAAACTGGCCAGTTGAGTTGCCCCCAGTGTCGCACTGTTTGATTTCAGGGTGTGAGCGGAACGTACAAAGCGGGCAGTATCACCACTTGCAATCGTTTCTTTCAACGTATCCAGTAATTTGGGGGCGTCGTTGAGGTAAGAACGGATAATATCTCCGATAAAACTGTCCGCGTCTTCCCCCATAAAATCGCGGTAAGAATTGAGTATGCTTAAATCAAGAGACATGTTCACCTCGTTTAATTTGCTGATAGGCCTTCTCCAACCCGCGCATTAAGTCTTCAACACGGATTGGTTTTGGTATGTAATCGTCCATTCCGACAGCCAGATAGCGTTCGCGGTCACCTTCCAGGGCGTTGGCGGTCATGGCAATCAGGATAGGTCTCTCTTCGGGCGGGTAGCGGCGGTGAATTTCACGGGCAGCTTCTTCACCGTCCATTTCCGGCATCTGCACATCCAGCAGCACCACGTCATAATGCTGACGTCGCAGGGCTTCCAGCACTTCCAGCCCGTTGGCGGCCACATCCACATGGTAGCCCATCCGCTGCAAGATACCGATGGCTACTTTTTGATTGACCAGATTATCTTCTGCCAACAGGATGTGCATGGGGCAGCGTTGAGCAAAGGTGTGGTCAATGATCGGTGCAGTGTGTTTGCGGGGTTGCTGGTGCGGTTTATTGTTCAACACCGAGAGGATGGTTTCAAATAACTGATTCGGTTTGAGCGGTTTATAAAGCACGGTAGAAAACAAATCCTCGGTGGCTGATTCTGGTTTGTATCCCAAAGAAGTGAACAGCACCATTGGAAGGTCTTTACCTTCCGGTAATTTACGAATTTCACTGGCGACGGCTACCCCGTCCATTTCAGGCATTTGCATATCAATCAAGGCGATATCGAAGCCTTCCCCTTTGCGGATCAATTCCAGGGCTTCTGCACCGCTGGCAACCGAATAGGGTTTCATTTTCCAGCGGGCTGTTTGGCGCGAGATGATCATGCGATTCATGGGGTTGTCATCCACGATCAAAATCTTGCGTTCGGTCAGTTCATCAGTCTGGATTTGATGCGGCAGCAGGTGGGTGGCGGGGGTGGCTTGCGCACGGATGGTGAAGTGAAAAGTTGAGCCTTTGCCCAATTCGCTTTCCACCCAAATTTCACCGTCCATCATCTCAACCAGTCGTTTGCTGATCGAAAGTCCAAGACCGGTTCCGCCGAATCGCCGCGAAGTTGAAGCATCCACCTGCGTAAAGGGCTGGAAGAGACTGCTGACACGTTCGGCTGGAATACCAATACCGGTATCGCGCACCGAAAAGTGGATACGGTAATCGTTTGAATCGTTGATTTTTTCGGCTTCAACGGTAATAAATACGCCGCCCTTTTCGGTAAATTTGACAGCATTGGATAGCAAGTTGACCAGTACCTGGCGCAGACGGGTGACGTCGCCCAGCAGGCGGTTGGGGGTATCATCCTGAATCAGGTAAGACAGATCGAGTCCCTTTTCCGACGCTTTTGGAGCCAGCAGATCCATGGCGGATTCGATGCAGTCGCTCAAGTAGAAGGGCTGCTTTTCCATCACCATCTTTCCGGCTTCAATTTTGGAGAAATCGAGGATGTCGTTAATGATGGTCAGCAGGGAGTCACCACTGGTGCGGATGGTTTCGACAAAATTTTTCTGCTCAGCATCCAGTCTGGTGTCGAGCAGAAGGCTGGTCATTCCGATGATGGCGTTGAGAGGAGTGCGGATTTCGTGGCTCATGTTGGCTAAAAACTCGGCTTTGGCCTGAGCAGCGGCTTCAGCCTGGCGGCGGGCTTCCAGCAGTTCGCTGATGTCGTGATAAATGCCCAGCACACCAATCGGCTGACCGTCCACCACGACCGGCACACCGAAAATTTCCACGTCCACCAGATTGCCGTCTTTGCGCTTGCGTTTTGCGAGCAGGTGAACTTTACCGCGACTGACCACCGATGCGCTGAGGGATTTTGCGTATTCCAAGTCCTCTTCCGGTACAATCAGTTTGTCAATATTTTGGCGCTCTATCTCGCTACGAGAGTAGCCGAACAGGCTTTCGAAAGCCGGGTTGCAGCCGGTGATGCGATGCTGATGATCCAGCGTGACGATGGCAATGGGGGAGTTTTCCACCAGGGTTTCAAAGTAGCGTTTCTGGCGGCGGATTTCGTCTTCCGCCTTGCGCCGTTCGGTAATGTCTTCCATAACCGATATGACGTACTTGATCGAACCATCCTCATCACATAGAGGGATGGAAGTTTGTTGATTGATAAAAAGTGATCCGTCCTTCTTTTTCTCAATCAACTCTCCCTGCCAGATTTCACCTCTTACGACCTGCTGGCGAATTTGGAGGTAAAACGTCTCATCATGCGCTCCGGAGCGGGAAAACCCCAACTGCTGGCCAATGACTTCTTCGGGAGCATAGCCGGTCAATTGAGTGTAAGCCGGGTTGACCCAAATCACCCGGTCGCGAGCATCGGCCAGCAGAACGGCGTTGGTGATGTGATTGAGGATAACGCTATGCAGGCGTAACTTTTCTTCGTTAATCCTGTTTTTCAAAATGGTGGCGAGATCACCCGCAATGGCTTCAAGATCCAGCGGGTTCCAGGATTGGTCATCCACTGCCTTTTCGTCAATATAAATTGCCAGCACTGCTTCTAACTGACCATCCACTTCGATGGGAATATACAGATTGCCGTGAAATTGATCACGCCGGATATTACTGATTTCGTTCTGGCAGGTGACAAACTGGATGGTGTGATTGCGCATTGCGGCGCCGCAACGGCAGTAGCCATCCGGCACCAGGCGGCAAAATTGACCCGCCTCCGGGTCAAGGTAACGTTCGGCAATAATTTTGAGGCTGTTGGTGGATTTATCATGGAGAAAAATGCCGGCTTGTTTTGCAGAAGCCAGAATTGGCAGCTCCAGAATCAGATCCAGCGATTGGGTCAGGGTTTCTTTGAGGGGGAGATTCTGCAGCGATACTTGCAGCAATTGATTCAGGATGAATTGGGTTTTGTAAGCCTGATCCAGCTGGCTAATCCGTTCATTCACCGTGGTTTCCAGATCTCGATTGACATTCAGAAGATTTTCTTTTTCCCTTCCCAGCATATAAAACACCATACCGAGAATCAGGGGGGCAGAGGCAACGACCCAAATGGTGCGGCTGGAGGTAAATACCCCAAAAATTGAATCCCACCCGTGGAAATTTCCGTAGTGGGTCGATTCCAGTACCAGTGCAAAAAGAGGGAACAGCCAACCGAGTGCAAAACCGGTCAGACCGTATTGGAACGCCAAACGTTTTCGTAAACCGTTGGTGATCATCGCCATTTTCATTATCCTGCTGATGGTTCAGGGTGTAGCGGTTGAAACAAACCGGAGCGCACCGACATCCAAAACCTCACCCGGTAGCACTGCTATTTGGAATTCATGCCCGATTCGTTGATCGGCGACGATGAGGCACTGTTTTCCAGCTGGTACACCGTCAATTTGAAAGAAACCATTTGAGTCGGTAACACCGGCAAGATCCGTGCCGAGGATGTAAATTTCTCCTTGAAAGGGCAGGCCGCCATCGTTCACCACATACCCTTTCACGCTACCGGTGCCGCGCACCAATTGGTTGTTATCCGATCGTACCCATACCAGCACGGCCAGGGCAACCACGGTTAACAGCAGAACCAGGATAATCAACTGGTGAGTGGTCAACCGTTTTTTGGGGGGTAAATCTTCCCGCAGCCCATTTTGAAAATCTTTTAGTGATGGGGATTGCTCAAAGTTCATCCTGACCTCCGAAATCTGCCGGTGGTTATTTTGCTTCAAAAATTGCAAAGTGAGAGGTGCAGGCGGTTGTATTACTCCAGGAACGAAAACCCACACCACCTTCTTTGTAAACATGGTCGGTGACTTCCAGGACTTTTTTTCCATCCACCACCACAGTAAAATCAGCTCCGCTGACAATTATGTCTATATCATGCGGGGTATTGTAGACTGCAAAATCCGAGGGGATAGGTGTTTCTGCGATGGGCTTCCAGATTTCTTTGCCGTTCATCCATCGGCGAATGAGAAAAGAACCATTGGGAGATCCATAATTTTTCATGCCGGGATCGTATTGAAAAATGTATCCAGAAGCCCCTTGCTGTTTGAATGTGGTGCGGAAGAAAACCCCAAATCCCGAACCTTTATCCATGACCACGTCCTCCAGATGGATGACATAGTCTTGTAATTCCTGCTTCAGGGAACATTGATTGAAAGTTTGGGTGGTTCCACTCCAACAGAAGTTACCGGAAGTTATACTCGGATTTCCCGATAAATTTTGCCACCCGCTCAGGCCTTGGGAGAAGTCATCCTCGCAAATGGCTGCCGGTTTGGTGGAAGAAGTTGCGCAAGTGCCGCTGCTGGAAAAGGTGCTTACGACAGCACAATAAACATCCCGAAGTGAAATACCGAATAGTTGCAGAATCAAGAGGAGAGCAACTACGATTAAAACCAGAATGAAGGCATATTCCAGCAGCCCCTGTCCCGCCTCGTGTTGTCTCTTTTGCATTTTTCTACCCTCCTGCTGTCCGGTTTTACTTTTGTCTGGCTTTCATCCGCTTTTGGACGCGAATAAACGCGTCAGAGTACGGTTTTGGTGGATTTTTTTTGTGTTCGGGTTTACTCCAATAAAAGGCGAAATCCTCGAACAATGCACCCAGGGCGCTCTCCGGTGATTCATAAACCGGGGGTTTTCCCATTGTCAGCGCATTGATCAATTCATCCCCGGCAAATGGCAGCACAATATCAATCCGCTTTTGAAGGACCTTTTCAATTTCTTCTCTGGGAAGACCCTTACCTTTGAAGGTCCAGTTCAAGATAAGTTTCACTTTTTCCGGCGGGTATTGGATTTTAGAAAACACATCCAGTGCAATGCTGGCGCATTGAACGGCAGCCAGTTCCGGTGAGAGGACGAGCAGGATTAGATTTGCGTGATCCAGTGCCGCCAGAGTTGTTTCCGAAAAATTGTGTGGCAAATCCATCACAAGATAATCGTTTTGTTGGGAGAGTAAAGTCAGTGTTTGTTTGACCTGATCGGCGTTCAAAAGCTCTGCTTCGTAGGGGCGGCGCGGGGCTGCCAGCACATTTGTGCCGGAGGGATGCTTCAGAAGAACTTGATAAATGATCTCCGAGTCTATTTCATTGGCATGAATTTTGGATAAATCTGCCCAGCTATGGCGCAGGGGCAAATCCAACATCAGCGCCGAAATGCCGTTTTCAAGTGCCAGATCAACCAGCACAACCGGCTTTTTCCACAACTGGCTGAGACCGATGGCCGTATTGGCAGCAATCGAGGAAACTCCGCTGCCCCCGCGCAGGGAAAATATGGCAATGGTTCTGGCTTCAGTTCCAGCCGGAGATGGCAAGTAAAATGAAGAACGCCGCAGGGCAACCTGAACCCGGGCTAAAAATTCTTGCGGTTGAAATGGTTTGGGAATGAAATCGTCTGCGCCTGCCTCGAAGGCTTTTAACCTTTCTTCCAACTGGTTGAGTGAGGTGAGGATGATGATCGGTATCCGAGAGGTATCCGCTCGATCTCTTAACCTCCGGCATAATTGATACCCGTCCATTTCGGGCATCATCACATCCAGAATTACCAGATCGGGCATAACTTTGGGAATAGATGCCAATGCTTCTGTGGCGCTGGCTGTGGTATAAACCTCGTAGCCCTCTTTTTTGAGGATCCCGCCCACCAATTTACGACTGACTTCATTGTCATCCACAATGAAGATTTTTTCGCGCATAGCGTTGCCTCCACACGTTCTAAAAAAATTATAGAAGGGACGGGGCGTATAATCCGTAACATCTTTGTAAAGATTATTTTCAGTTTTGAAAGGAAGATTAAGATGTTTTTTACCGGGTTAATTTGTAAGAATCAATAGTTGAGGTCTTTTAAGCCGGGGACGCCCGAACCTGAAAAGAAACACACCCTGTGCCGGGTGTGAAAGTGGGCGCGGAGGGGCTCGAATAGCATCCCCCTGCGGGGACGCCCGAACCTGAAAAAAAAA
>FWPU01013196.1_pt1 | contig 10555 bp, 10 predicted proteins | sample 2228361 | NCBI WGS metagenome assembly FWPU01 (sample SAMEA103939777, study PRJEB20133) | metagenome | reverse complement strand
CTCCCCGCCCGCGCCGCGCGCCCCGACCTGGCGAGGCGCGGGCGCGGGCGGGCGACCACGACGCGCTCACGCGGATGGCCGGAGGATTGCTCCCCCGAGGCGTTTGAACGACGCTTCGAGGAGACGGCCATGGCAGAGCGTTCCTGGTTCCATCGTGAGCGCGCGCCGTTCGAGGACCGGCGGGATGCGGGGCGCGTCCTCGCTCGCAGCCTCGAGCGCTACCGCGGTGAGAACGTTCTCGTTCTTGGGATTCCGCGCGGCGGGGTGCCGGTCGCGGCGGAGGTCGCCCGGGCGCTGGATGCGGATCTGGACGTCGTCGTCGCGCGCAAGCTCGGCGCGCCGGGGTCGCCCGAGCTGGCGATCGGCGCCGTGACCGCGAACGGCGGGCGCTACCTCAACGAGGAGATCATCGCCGCGCTCGGCGTGCCCGAGTCCTACATAGAGCGGGTGACCGCCGAGGAGCGCGCCGAGGCGCGGCGCCGCGAGCGGCGCTTTCGCGGCCCGCACGCGATGGGCGAGATGCGGGGGCGGACGGTGATCATCGTCGACGACGGGCTTGCGACCGGCGCCACGATGCGGGCGGCGGTACGCTCGGTGCGCAAGCGCAAGCCGGCGCGGCTCATCGTCGCCGTGCCGGTCGGCGCCAGCGACTCGTGCGAGGCGCTCCGCCCGGAGGTCGACGAGCTGGTGTGCCCGTACGAGCGCCCCGACTTCGGTGCGGTCGGGTTCTACTACGAGAGCTTCGAGCCCACCCGGGACGAAGAGGTACAGCGGCTCCTGCGCGAATCGTACGCCGAGCGGAGGCCGGCCGAGAGCGCGGCCGTCTGAAAGGAGGCCGGCCCGTGCGGCTCTTCCTCTCCGGCGACGTGATGACCGCCCGCGGCATCGACCAGATCCTGCCCCATCCGGGCGATCCGCGGCTCTGGGAGGAAGTCGTGGACAGCGCGCTCACCTACGTCGCGCTCGCCGAGCGGAAGCACGGTCCGATCCCCCGCCGGGCGGACTTCGCGTACGTCTGGGGTGACGCCCTCCGAGCGCTCGATCGCCACGCGCCCGACGCGCGCGTCGTCGTGCTCGAGACGTCCGTGACGCAGAGCGGCTCACCCGAGCCGTACAAGGGGATCCACTACCGCATGCACCCGAAGAACGTCGGCTGCTTGACGGCGGCGCGGATCGACTGCTGCGTGCTCTCGAACAACCACGTCCTCGACTTCGGCCACGCCGGCCTGCGCGAGACGCTCGACGTGCTCGCGAAGGCCGGCATCCGCACCGTCGGTGCGGGGCGCGACGCGTCCGAGGCCTGGCGTCCGGTCGGGCTCGGCGCGGAGGGGAAGCAGCGCGTGACGGTCATCGCCGCAGGCAGCGTCACGAGCGGCGTCCCTCCGAGCTGGGCCGCAGGCGAGCGGTCTCCCGGCGTCGCCCTGCTCGAGAACGGCGGCGTCGAGCGCATCGAGGCGCTGGCGCGCTCCGCCAAGCGCGACGGGGACGTGGTCGTGGTGTCGCTGCACTGGGGCGGCAACTGGGGCTACCACATCCCCGAGGAGCAGGTGCGCGTCGCCCATGCGCTGGTCCGCGCCGGCGCCGACGTGATCCACGGCCACTCCTCGCACCACCCGCGCCCGATCGACGTCTTCGAAGGCAAGCTCGTCCTCTACGGCTGCGGCGACCTGCTGAACGACTACGAGGGCATCGAGGGCTACGAGGAGTTCCGCGGCGACCTCGTGGCGATGTACTTCGCCGACCTCGCGAAGAGCGGCGAGCTCACGCGGCTCGTGATCGTGCCGATGCGGATCCGGCGCTTCCGCCTCGAGCGCGCGTCGCGCGAGGACGCCGCCTGGCTGCGCGACGTGCTGCACCGCGAGAGCCGCCGCTTCGGCGTCGAGGTCGAGCTCGGCGAGGGCCCGCATCCCGAGCTGCTGGTGCGCGGCGGGGCGGCGTAGCGCACGCGCACGCGGTCGGCGGCTGCCGGGGCTTCACCTCGAGCGCGCGAGCGGAGCTCAGCGCGCGGGCCGTCCCGCGGCGTGCGCCCGGCTCGCGGGCCGTCCGGCCGCCCTGCCGAAGTGCTCGACGAACCAGTCCGCCGCAAGGCGCATCACCTCCTCGAGCGTTCCCGGCTCCTCGAAGAGATGCGACGCGCCGGGCACGATCTCGAGCCGCTTCTCGCACCTGAGCCGTTCGAGCGCGTCCTGGTTGAGCTCGATGACGCCGAAGTCGTTGCCGCCGACGATGAGCAGCGTCGGCGCGGAGACGCGCAGCAGCGCGGCCGCGGCCAGGTCGGGGCGTCCGCCGCGCGAGACCACGGCGCGGATCCGCTCGTCGCCGGCCGCTGCGATCAGCGCCGCCGCGGCGCCGGTGCTCGCGCCGAAGTAGCCGATGGGCAGGTCGCGCGTGTCCTCCCTCGCCTCGACGAAGCGTCGCGCGTGGCGCAGCCGCTCGGCGAGCAGCTCGATGTCGAAGACCTTCGCGCGGTCCTCCGCCTCCTCCTCGGTGAGGAGGTCGAACAGCAGGGTGGCGATGCGCTTCTGCTGCAGGGCGCGCGCCACCAGACGGTTGCGCGGGCTCAGGCGGCTGCTGCCGCTGCCGTGCGCGAACAGGACGACGCCGACCGCCCCGTCGGGGACGACGAGGTCGCCGGTGAGCTGCACGTCTGCGGCCGGAATCGAGACCGACAGCGACTCGTCGGGCTTGCGTGCCATGGTGCACCTCGCGTGAGGGGCTCAGCCCTGGCGGCTTTCGCCGATCTGCTCGCAGTACGCGGAGAGATTCTCGGGGACGCCCGGCGGGCAGAGCCCGCACTCACGGTTGCCGGGGAGCGCGTAGTCGATGAAGGTCGGGTAGGCGAGGTTGAGCTTCGCCATGATCTCGCGGAACTCCTCGAGCGTCACGCCGTCGCGCAGCCGGGGGTTGCGGGTCCGCTCCTGCGCGATGCACGAGACCCAGCGCCCGTTGTAGTCGTGCCCCGGGTAGACGAGCGTCTCGGGCGGCAGCGAGAAGAGCTTGCGCCGCACCGAGTCGTACAGCGCGTCGGCGTTGCCGCTTTGAAAGTCGGTCCTGCCGCAGCCGTCGATCAGCAGCGCGTCGCCGGTGAAGACGCGCTCGCCGACGAGGTAGGCGAAGTGGTTGTCCGTGTGCCCCGGCGTGTGGATCGGCTCGATCCGCAGCTCGCCGACCTCGAGCGGCTTGCCCTCCTCGAGCGGCACGTCGACGCACGGCAGGCGGTCGAGCGCCGGGTGCGCGATGCGGCTGCCGGTGACCTCGCGCAGCTTGCGCGCACCCGTGATATGATCCGCGTGCACGTGCGTGTCGACGGTGTACGCGAGCTCGAGCCCGAGCTTGCGGAGCTCGGCGAAGTCGCGCTCCCAGGTCGGCAGGACGGGATCGATGAGCACCGCCTTCCGCGTCGTCGAGCAGCCCAGGAGGTACGTGTAGGTGCTCGAGACGGGCTCGAAGAGCTGCCGGAAGATCATCGGAACGTTCCTCCTCGATTACCTGGCCCGAGGGTTGGGCCGGCATCTCGCCCCGGGCTTTGCTCGCATGCTCAGTGTACGTTGCGCAGCAACGCGATCACACTCGCGAAGGCGATCACGGCGACCAGCAACCCGACGCCGAACATCATGTAGTCTTCCACGGGCTCCTCCGCTTCCGGCCGAGCCGGCAGGGCCCCCGCCACCCCGTGGCGGTGGCGTGAAGCCCGGCAGTGCAAGCGATGAGCCATGCGCGCCCCACGCGGAAGCTGGCCATTCTCTCTTGCCGACCGTGCGCGGTTTGCACGGGCGGAAAAAGCAGCCCGCCGGCGTTCTGGATTCTGGCAGCGCGCAAGGCGCGCTCTCGAGGGTGCCGGCTCACCACCGCGCCTTCCCGCGCTGGCGAGCAGATTGCACCGAGGTCGAAGGCCAAGCGGAGGCGTTGCATGGTCGCGCCGCTGCCGTGCGACGCAGGAGATCCGATGAAAGAGCAAGAACTGGAAGAGCTCGTCAGGATGATGCGCGAGCGACGCGAGCAGATCTTCGCCGAGGTCGCGGAAACGGAGGAGGACCTGCGCCAGTTCGCCGAGGAGCGCGAGGCCGAGCTCGAGGAGCGTGCGCAGGAGGAGCGGATGGCCGTGCTGCTCGCGCGTCTGGACGAGCGCGGCAAGCAGGAGATCGAGGAGCTCGACGAGGCGCTCCGCCGCGTCTCGGCCGGCACCTACGGCATCTGCGGGGGCTGCAAGGGCCGGATCTCGTTCGAGCGCCTGAAGGCGCTGCCGGCGACACGGCTCTGCGTCGACTGCGCGCGCGAGGCCGAGGCCGCCGCCCGGCAGCACGCTCCGGCGGGCCAGGAGGAGGAGGGCGTCGGCTACCCCGAGCCCATCCCGGTCGAAGAGGGCGACATGAGCGACGCCGAGCTCGAGACCTGGCTGCGCGACCTGGTGGCCGAGGACGGGCGCGTCGACATGGACGAGGTGCGCATCACCTGCCGGCGCGGCGTGGTCTACCTCGAGGGCGCCGTGTCGAGCGAGGCGGAGCACCAGATGCTGCTGGCGATCGTGCAGGACGTCGCGGGCATGCAGCAGGTCGAGGACCGGCTCGACATCCGCCAGGAGCCACGGGAGCTGAACCGCATCCGCTGACGCCGGGTCGCGCCGGCGGAAGAAGCCGGGCGCGTGCGGCCAGGGCTCGAAGAGCTCGAGCTGGGCCGGTGCGAGTCCCTCCTTTCGCCCGATCATCAGCACCCCGCCCGGGCGCAGCGCGCTCCACAGGCGCCGCGCGGCCTGCTGCCGACGCATGCCGGTGAAGTAGGTGAACGCGAGGTAGCGGCAGAGGGCGAGGTCGATCCCGCTCGGCACCGGGTTGGTCACCAGGTTGCGCTTCTCGAAGCGCACCATCCGGCGCACCGCATCGGCGACGCGGAAGTGCGGCCCCTCGCGCCTGAACCAGCGCTCGCGCACGTCGAGCGGCACCTCGCGCAGCGCGCTCGGCGCGTGAGACGCCCTCGCGGGCGCGCGCGAGGCTCGGCTCGTCGATGTCCGTGGCGAGGATCTCGAGCGTCGCGTCCGGCGCCACGGGCGCGATGCGCTCGAGCCAGACGATGGCGAGCGCGTAGGGCTCCTCGCCGCCGCAGCAGCCGGCGCTCCAGGCGCGCACCGTCCGCCGCGGCGGCGCGGCGGCGACGAGCTCCGGCAGGATCCGCTCGGCGGGGATCTGCCAGCGCTCGCGCTCGCGGAAGAACCGCGTCACCGTGATCCGCATGCGGTCCGCGAGACCCGCCGCCTCGCCCGGATCGCGGCGCAGCAGCCCGAGGTAGGCCTGGTAGTCGGGCAGGCCGAGCTCGCGCAGCCGCTCGTTCACCGCGCGGCGCGCCTCGCAACGCCGGTACTTGCGCCACTCGAGGTCGAGCCCGGGGCACGCGCGGGCGAGGAAGGCGTCGAAGGTGGTCACCGCCGCCTCGTCGCCGTACGCCCGCACTGAAGCACCAAGCGGCGCGCCCGGCAGATGAGTGCGCTGGAGCACTCTGTCGATCCCGATGGCATCAGCGCACCGTGAAGGGTCGGTATCGCTCCTCGTCGTCCAAGAGGAAGCGCGCGAATTGACGTACCTGCTCCTCGATCACCTGCCGCCACGTGAGCCGAGCGTCGCGGGGCGGATAGTAGATACGCCCTCGGATCCGGCGCTCGAAGAGCTCGACGAACCAGCGCATCGCAGGGCGCTTGAAACGCACCGCCTCGTCCGCGCCCCCGGCCTCGAAGTCGTCGGGCGAGAACGACCGCTGGTTCACACACGCGACGACCATCGGATCGACGATCGAGGCTCGGTACTCCTCCATGAGGTCGCAAACCAGTGAAGGCCGCCCGTACGCGACTTCGTGGAGCGCACCGAAGTAGGGATCGAGACCGACGACTTGAACGGCCGTCTCGACGACGTTCGCGAGCAGCGTGTAGCCCAGCGAAAGGAGCACGTTCACGGGGTCGAGCGGGGGCCTGCGGTTGCGGCCGGTGAAGCTGAAGTCCGGATTGCGCAGGAGCATGGGAAAGCTCTCGAAGTAGAGGGCGGATGCCCGGCCCTCGCAGCCGCGGATCTGATCCTGAGTCTCCATGTGGTCGATCCGGGCGGCCATCGCGTGCATCCGGGCCGCAGCGGGAGCGACATCCGCGGCTCGCCCCGCCCGGCGACCCGCCTTCATCAAGAACGTGCGGGTGTTCTCGATCTTCCCGCGGACGATCGCCCGTGACACGGCGAGCGCGACGGTCGGGTCCTGCAGCTTTCGATACTGGGCGAGGCGAAGGACGACGTTCTTCGAGTGCTCGTGCTGAAGGCGGCCGCGATAACGTCCGTGCAGCGAGAGGAACACCGTGTCCACGCGCTGCTCGATGAGAAAGTCGAGCACCGCGGGGGTGAGCATGATGTTGCCCATCAGGACGAGTTGGTCGAGGTCGTGGACGAGCAGCTCCGCCCGCTGCTTCTTCCCCACCCACACCTGGAGAACGGGGCCGTTGCGGCGCACGATCGCGCCGGGCTCGGTCACGTAGACGGTCTTCACGGATCGATGGACGTCACGCGCCGATGCCCTCGAAGGCACTGCACGCTAGGAACCCTCGCGTTGGCTCCTCGCCGAGAGCAACGTCTGCAATGCCGCTTCGATCGCAGCCAAGCGTTGCTCGAGCGCGCTCGGTTCCAGCGACGGCGCGCCATCGCGAGTCGCGCTTCCCTCGGCGCCCTGGTCGTCCGCGCGCGCGACGAACTCCGCGACGCTGTCCCACGACGGCGGCACGCTCTTCCTCGGTGGTGAGGAGGCGAGTGCAAACGACGCCGGAGAGGCGTACCCGAGCGGGCCGTCCTCGGGACAGGCGCACGACTGCGCCTCGTGCGGAAGAAGCTCCTTGAGCCGCCGGCATCCCGTCGGCGTGGGAAGCCCCCGGCGCGCCCGGTCGAGCTCCTTGCGGGCAAGACCGGCTCGAGCGAAAGCCTCGTCGACTCGAGGGTTGTCGCGTCCCAGCAGGCCGACCGTGTAGACGAGGGCGCGCGCCTCGGCGGCCGTCAAGTGCTCGCCTTCCAGCGCGCGTCGCATCAGCTCGCGTACCACGGCACACCGCTCGACCACGCAATCGAGCGCTCGGCTCGTCGCCTCGCCCGCGGGAATGTCGGCGAGGGCACGCGCAAATCGGCGGGCAGGGGATTCCAGGCCGAGCGCCGGCGGATCCCGCGGCGGAGATGGTTGCGGCGGGGCCGTCGGCGCTTCATGACGAGCGAGCGGCACGACGCGTCCCGCGAGAAGCTTGTGAATTGCTTCGGGATTGCACGGTCGGATCTTCGCGAGGGCGTCTGCATCGGGAATGGCTTCCAGATCGTCGTCGAGAAACACCGAGCGTCGCAGCGTCGCCTGATGAACCCCGAGCGGCAGCTTGACGAGGTTCCCGAGCCCCTTGCCCGTGAGGCGTTCCTGCTTCGGGAAGACTTCGAGCGCCACCCCGACGGGCTGTGGCCCCGCGCGCACCAAGAGCTCGCGCAGGAGAGCCTGTGCATCGCGCGCCGGGATCCGAGGCTCGAAAAACAGCCAGAGATGTAGACCGGCCCCTCCTGTGTCTTCGACGAAGAGGGAGAGCTCGGCGGCCTTGCCGGCGCGCGTGAGCCGAATCGCGTACTGGGCGAGCGGCCCGTACCTTGCGCCGGCGCGCTCACCACTGTCCAGCCGTGAGCGCTCGATCTCGGCAGCCGTCGGGTCCAGGTCGAGCACGGCGAATCCGACGGTCTCGTCGGGGTGAAGCACGTACTGTCCGATCGTAATGCGACCGTTCAGATGATCCAGTGCGACGGCGGGAGTGAGGGCCTCACGCACGGGCCAGTAGCCGCCTCGATCGCGCCTCGCGTCGAACCACTGCCGAGCGTACACGTCGCCCCGCCCGCGGAAGCGAGCGAGGAATGCGGCGACGAGCGACGCGCGCGGGTCCGTGACGGCAGGGTCGACCCTCTCCCCGGGCTCGAAATCCAGGAAGTCTTCTTCGCCCGGGAGCTCATTCGATGGGTGCTCTCCGACGAGTTGGGTATCGTTACTGCACGACGATTCCGTCATCCGGGGTTCGAGCTCGCGCGCGAGCTCGAAGGCGCCACTCTCGACGAGCAGGAGGTACCAGCGTTGCCGCTCCTCGAGGACCCTCTCCGCCTTGCGCGCCGCCAGGAAGAGCTCGGGCACCTGATCGTAACGGCCCTCGTCCGCCGCCCTGGTGGCGAGAAGAAGGAGCGACTTCGAATCTGCGAAGTCGGCCGCCTGACGTTCCTTCATCCAGCGAGCCGCTCCAGGCTTTCCTGCGCAACCGCCGTAAACATCGGGAGGGCTGCGAGGCTGCGGTAGGCGTCACGGGCACGCTCGAGGTCGCCTTCCTCCTCGTACAGCCGTGCGAGGGCTTGAAGCGCCTCCGGGTCGTCGGATTGGAATCGCCGTCGGCGAAACGCGAGGGCCTGCTCGTACGCGCGCCGCGCCTCGGAGCGCTGGCCCACCTTTTCGAAGGCGGTTCCCATACGGAGCAGGGTCTTGTGTCGCCCGCCGTGATCCTTGAGTAGAGCGCTCTTGTAGAGCTTCGTCGCCCTGCGAAAGTCGCCTGCGGCGGCGGCACAGTCCCCGAGGAGGCGCCAGACGTACGGCTTCCGATGGTGCGGCCGAATGTGGTCCTCGATCCAGCGGGTCGCCTCCCGAGGCTGGCCGCGCCGCAGCGCGATCTCGGCGAGCAGTGCGTAGACGTAGTCTCGCGGGCCATCGTGATCTCGCTCCAGGGCGAGCCTCAGCCCTCGCTCGGCATCATCGAGCTTTCCATCGGCCACCAGAACCTTCGCGGCGAGAAAGAGCTTGAAGGTGGGCTCGACGCGGTCGCGCTCCGAATCCACCCGGATGCATTTAAAAATGAATCGCTTCGCCTCCCGGATTCGCCCCAGGCGGAACGCCGATCGAGCGGCACCATAGAGAGACTGCACGTACCGCTTCGCAACCCGACCATCGCCCTCGCGCTCGCTGGTGGGCCGCGCCTCGCACAAGCGGATTACGGACACGAACGCGTCGAGCGCCTTCACGTCCTTCCCGCTCAAGATGCTCGAGTAGTACACACCGAGGCGATAGCGATCGGTGATGGCGCCGGGTTCGAGCCTCAGGGCTTCTGTGATCCAGCGCTCGAAGCCCGTGCGATAGGCTTCGGGATCGTCGAGCCGCGGTTTTCTCGTCTTGTGCCGCAACAGGGCGGCGTAGTGCAGGTAAGCGAGTGCCGATGCTCGCCGATGCGACGGCTCGATCTCGAAGGCGCGCCGCAAGAGCTCGATTGCTTCGGCGTACTCTCCGACCTGTCCCTTGCCGAAGGCGACGCGATCGACCACCGGCAGCCACTTGGCGGTCCAGTCGCGAGGAATGCTCGACGCGAGCCCGGAGAGGTCCGCCCACCTGGCATGACGAAACATCTCCCACGCCTGCTCTCGTACCGCCGCGGTGTCGACGCGCACCGGCTCGCTCGCCGGCTTCATCGCTCCCTCCGCTCGAGGTTTTCGAATCCGGCCATGGCTCGCATCCTGGCGAAACCGCACGGTCAGTCGCAAGCAGATTTTCACCTGAAGGCACGCCTGACAACCGTTGACACACGCCCGACGCCACGCTCCCGCTCAGCGCACCGGGTCAGCCGTTGACTCATGCCCGGTGTATTCTCGCCGGATGTTCACCGTGATCGCGTACGACATCGTCGACGACAGGACGCGGATGCTGGTCGCTCGCGAGCTCCGGGCCGTTTCCGTGCGCGTGCAGAAGTCAGTGTTCGAGGCTCCCAGCCTCAAGACGCCGGACCTCGAGCGGCTCCGCCGAAGGCTCGAGTCGAGGATCGACGAATCCAAGGACAAGGTCCGATACTACCCGCTGTGCGCGACCTGCAGGGAGCGGGTGCTGACCAGCGGTCGTGGATCCGTGACCCCGTACGAGGAGTACAAGGTGATCTGACCATCGCCACTCCTCGTGTCCAATGGACGCGACGAGCCAAGTGCTTGATTTGGCGCAGGATTCGCTTGAGCGGGATCCAACGATTGGCGCAAGCCATTTTTCTAGTATTTTCAACGGGTTGACGAGGGCATCGACGTGCACTCGGGCGGACGCTGGGTCGTCAAGTATGTGGGTTGGCGCGATTGCGCCTGGAACGTGGCATGGGCGGGCGGGAATTTGATAGATGGGTTCAGATGAAGGGTTCCCCGATGAGGGGATTGAGACGACCTCGAGCAGGGCGAGCGCCACGGAGTCGCCTTCGTTCAGATGAAGGGTTCCCCGATGAGGGGATTGAGACCCCCCTCGCTCGCGCGAGGGAGCAGGGCCTCAATCGATGTTCAGATGAAGGGTTCCCCGATGAGGGGATTGAGACGAGCGTAGGCGTGACGGTACGTTACGACCTGCATTGTTCAGATGAAGGGTTCCCCGATGAGGGGATTGAGACCCCCACAGACCGTGGAGGGGGGACAACATCTCTATGGGGTTCAGATGAAGGGTTCCCCGATGAGGGGATTGAGACCTCCCGCCGCTGACCCGGCCGTCGTTATAGCTGTACTCCATGTTCAGATGAAGG